>OJJO01000036.1_pt1 | contig 66139 bp, 49 predicted proteins | sample 1596351 | NCBI WGS metagenome assembly OJJO01 (sample SAMEA4350117, study PRJEB24818) | metagenome | biome: human; feature: gut; material: faeces | place: Denmark | collected 2013-09
TAACACCACAGTGTGGTGGCGATAGCGAGAAGGATACACCTGTAACCATGCCGAACACAGAAGTTAAGCTTCTTAGCGCCGATTGTAGTGAGGGGTTGCCCCTTGTGAGAGTAGGACGTCGCCACGCTTAAGTTATCCATGGAGGTTTAGCTCAGCTGGGAGAGCATCTGCCTTACAAGCAGAGGGTCAGCGGTTCGATCCCGTTAACCTCCATATGAGCCGTTAGCTCAGTTGGTAGAGCATCTGACTTTTAATCAGAGGGTCACAGGTTCGAGCCCTGTACGGCTCATATTTTTGCGGGTGTGGCGGAATTGGCAGACGCACTAGATTTAGGATCTAGCGCCTTACGGCGTGGGGGTTCAAGTCCCTTCACCCGCATAATTTAAGTTTTACATGCCGGCTTAGCTCAGTTGGTAGAGCATCTGATTTGTAATCAGAGGGTCGAGGGTTCAAGTCCTTTAGCCGGCATCTTTAAACACGCGGAAATAGCTCAGTGGTAGAGCACCACCTTGCCAAGGTGGGGGTCGCGGGTTCGAACCCCGTTTTCCGCTTTGCCAAAGCAATCGCGCCGGGGTGGCGGAACTGGCAGACGCACAGGACTTAAAATCCTGCGGTGAGTGATCACCGTACCGGTTCGATTCCGGTCCTCGGCATTTCAAATATGCGCCCATAGCTCAACTGGATAGAGTGTTTGACTACGGATCAAAAGGTTAGGGGTTCGACTCCTCTTGGGCGCGTAGTCTTTTTTATTTTTTAAACGGGAAGTAGCTCAGCTTGGTAGAGCACTTGGTTTGGGACCAAGGGGTCGCAGGTTCGAATCCTGTCTTCCCGATTTTTTTTATCTTGCTTTTTGTTTTCAAATGATTTATAATTTTTTTAAATTGAATATGCGCCCATAGCTCAACTGGATAGAGTGTTTGACTACGGATCAAAAGGTTAGGGGTTCGACTCCTCTTGGGCGCGTCGATACGGAATAGTATATTCCGTATTTTTTTTTGTTGATTCTAAAGGATTTATTTAACAAAAAGCGTTCTTCTTTCTTTCTATTATCAAATTCGTTATAATTAAGGTCAATATTAGTCAAAGGGAATGAATAAGATGGCACATCAGAATACCTCGGATTTAATTGAATCATATATAAAGAAAATTCTGGAAAATAGTGAAATGATCGAGATTCGAAGGATTGAAATGGCAGACCTCTTTAACTGTGTTCCTTCACAAATCAACTATGTGATTAATACCCGTTTTACCATCCAACGTGGTTATCTAGTAGAAAGCAAACGTGGTGGTGGTGGTTATATACGAATTGCAAAAGTAAGGATTTCAGATAAAAAACAATTACTTGAGCAGATAAATCAGTTATTTGATGATACAATCAGTGAGAAAAATGCTTTTGCTATTATTCAAAAACTTTATGAAGACCAAATAATTACAAAAAAAGAAGGAAACTTGATGTTGAGTGCAATTGCAAAAAACACATTGAATTTCAATGAATATGAAGATCATACACGTGCTCGGATTCTCCGAGCATTTCTGGAACGTTTAAGTTATGAAGATGGGAAGTGAGATTAGATGGAAGAACTTTTTACTGAAAGAGCCCAAGCAGTATTAGAAATTGCACAAGAAGAAGCAAAACGGTTGAAACATCAATCAGTTAGTTCAGAACATGTTTTACTAGCCTTAGTGGTCGAGCAAAATGGAATTGCTGGAAAAGTATTACGTGAAATGGATTTGAATGAAACGGAAATTTATGAAGAAATTGAACATCTGATTGGTTATGGTGGTATCCGTTCTTACCCTAAAGGAGTCTTTCTTCCATATTCACCAAGAATGAAACAAGTTTTTGCTTTAGCTAGCAGCGAAGTGAAGAAAACTGGTTCTCAAAAAGTTGGAACAGAACATATTTTGATGAGCTTATTAAAAGATGAAAGTATCATGGCTACTCGAATCATGATCAACTTAGGTATCAGCCTTTCAAAAGCCCGTCAAGTTCTGAAACAAAAAATGGGGCTAGCTGGTGATTCTGCTGGAAAAGGAATGAATCGTCGTAGAAATGTAAATGTACAAGATAAACGGCAAACACCGCAAGGAACACCTACGCTAGATTCATTAGCACGTGATTTGACGAAATTAGCAAAAGAAAACAAGCTGGACCCAGTTGTTGGTCGTTCGAGAGAAGTGAAACGGCTTATCCAGATTCTTAGCCGACGGACAAAGAATAACCCTGTACTGGTGGGTGAACCTGGTGTAGGCAAAACAGCCATTGCTGAAGGGTTAGCTCAAAAAATCATTTTAGGTGAAGTGCCAGAAGACATGCAAGAAAAGCGCCTGATGATGCTTGATATGGGATCTTTGGTTGCTGGTACGAAATATCGCGGTGAATTTGAAGATCGAATGAAAAAGGTCATCGACGAAATCTATAATGATGGTCAAGTAATCTTATTCATTGATGAATTGCATACCTTAATTGGTGCAGGTGGAGCAGAAGGAGCAATTGATGCTTCGAATATCTTGAAACCGGCGTTAGCTCGAGGAGAATTACAAACGATCGGAGCAACGACCCTAGATGAATATCAAAAATATATCGAAAAAGATTCTGCATTAGAGCGACGTTTTGCTCGCATTCAAGTAGATGAGCCAACTCCTGAAGAAGCAGAAGTGATTCTTCAAGGATTACGTACAAGATATGAAGAGCACCATGGAGTGGAGATCACAGATGAAGCTGTACGAGCAGCAGTCAATCTTTCTGTTCGTTATATCACTTCTCGTCAACTACCCGATAAAGCAATTGATTTGATCGATGAATCAGCAGCGAAAGTCCGTTTGGATCAAACCGATCACTTAACAAAATCAACTGTGATCAAACTAGAAATCGATGAACTAGTACAAGAAAAGGAAGCAGCGATCCAAAAACAAGACTTTGAAAATGCTGCTCAATTACGCAGACAAGAAAAAGCACTACGTAAAAAGCTGCAAAAAGTTTCTGCAATTGAAGCAAAACAGGAGCAAGGTTATTCTGATCGTGTAACAGAAGAAGATGTTGCTACAGTTGTATCGGAGTGGACTGGTGTCCCTCTACAGCAGTTGGAGAAAAAAGAAAGCGAACGCTTGTTAGAACTGGAAGGACTTCTGCATGAACGTGTCGTTGGTCAAGATGAGGCTGTCAAAGCAGTTTCACGTGCGATCCGCCGTGCACGAAGCGGATTGAAAGATCCTGATCGTCCAATTGGTTCATTCATGTTCCTTGGACCAACTGGTGTCGGAAAAACAGAATTGGCCAAAGCACTTTCAGAAGTCATGTTTGGAAGTGAAGATGCCCTGATCCGTGTTGATATGTCAGAATTTATGGAAAAATACAGTACAAGCCGATTAATCGGGTCTCCTCCAGGATACGTAGGGTATGATGAAGGTGGACAGTTGACAGAAAAAATTCGTCAAAAACCATATTCAGTGATTCTCTTAGATGAAGTGGAGAAAGCACATCCAGACGTTTTCAATTTACTTCTGCAAGTATTGGATGATGGTCATTTAACAGATTCTAAAGGTAGAAAAGTGGACTTTAGAAATACAATCATGATTATGACTTCAAATATCGGAGCGACACAAATTCGAGAAGAAAAAAATGTCGGATTCAATGTCCAAGATGTTACTAAAGATCACAAAGCCATGCAAAAACGTATCTTAGAAGAGTTAAAGAAAGCTTTCCGACCTGAATTCTTGAATCGAATCGATGAGACTGTCGTCTTCCATTCATTGAGTAAAGATGAAATCCATACAATCGTCCAAATCATGAGCAAAGCGATTATCAAACGATTGAAAGAACAAGATATTCAAGTGAAAATCACACCATCTGCAATCGATGTGATCGGGAAAGCTGGATTTGATCCTGAATATGGTGCACGTCCAATCCGTCGCGCACTTCAAAAAGAAATTGAAGATCGATTGAGCGAGGCTTTGCTTGGCGGAGAAATTCGTTTAGGTGACCACGTAACAGTAGGTGCTTCAAAAGGTAAGATCACATTGAATGTTCGCGGACCTAAAAAGGAAACAGTAGGTTCCCTATAGTTACTTGGCCTGTGTAGCTGAATTTTTATAATAGTAAGACTTGATTAAGAGGTTGTGACAAGATTTTTGTCACAATCTCTTTTTATATTTGGACAGAATATATCGAACTTTATTTTGATTTTTTGTGAAATAATTTTCAAAAATCCGACTTTAAATAGAAGAAGTATTGGAAAGTTTTTAGAGCTATGCTACTATTATGAAGTTGTAGGAGGAGAAAATTATGATCGAACTCATAACCACAGTAGAAACTATTGAACAAGCAGAACAGTTGCTTGCTGCAGGTGCAGATACACTATATTTCGGTGAAGAGCAATTTGGATTGCGTCTGCCTGCTTCATTTACACGAGAAGAACAGCGACAATTGGTAGAATTAGCACACAAGTATGGTAAAAAAGCGAATATTGCTGTAAATGGGATCATTCATCCTGAAAAAATGAAAAATGTACCTGAATATTTGGCTTTTTTAAAAGAAATAAACGTAGATGTGATCACAGTTGGTGATACAGGTATTATTTATACGATGAAAAAAAATCCTGAATTGCGTATACCGTATATTTATGATGCTGAAACATTAGTAACGAGCGCACGTCAAATCAATTTCTGGGCGAAAAAAGGCGCAGTTGGAGCAGTACTTGCTCGTGAAGTTCCTTTTGAAGAGATGAAGGCGATGGAAGAAAAACTCGATATTCCTGTAGAAACCCTTGTGTATGGTGCTACATGCATCCATCAATCCAAACGTCCACTGCTACAGAATTACTATAACTATACGAAACAAGACGAACAAAAAGATCGTGAAAGAGGTCTTTTTATCTCGGAACCTAAAAAAGAAGAGACACATTATTCTATTTATGAAGATAGTCATGGCACACATATTTTTGCCAGCAATGATCTGAATCTCTCGAATGAATTGAATGAACTTTATCAGCATCATTACTGTACATGGAAATTGGACGGATTATTTACTCCAGGCGAAAAATTCGTAAACATCACTCGACTATTCGCCGAAGCAAAAAAACAAATTTTAGAAGGTAGCTGGGATCAAGAAAAAGCGGAAAAAATGACTAGCGAAATCAGTAAATTGCATCCTGAAAACCGTGAATTAGATACAGGATTCTTTTATATTGATCCTTCTGCTATCAAATAAGGAGTATGATGAAAGAAATGACAGTAAAAAGAAAATTGAAACGACCAGAAATCCTAGCGCCAGCAGGAACACTGGAAAAGTTAAAAACCGCGATCCATTATGGAGCAGATGCAGTATATATTGGCGGGAATGCATATGGTTTAAGAAGCCGTGCAGGTAATTTTACTTATGAAGAAATGGCTGAAGGAGTTGCTTTTGCAAAAGAACATGATGCGAAGGTATACGTTGCTGCTAATATGGTCACCCATGAAGGAAATGAAGATGGAGCAGGGGAATTTTTCCGCAGTTTGCGTGATGTCGGTATTTCTGCAGTGATTGTTTCTGATCCAGCTTTGATCGAAATTTGTGCGACAGAAGCCCCAGGTCTGCCGATCCATTTATCCACTCAAGCTTCAGCAACTAATTTTGAGACATTGGAATTCTGGAAAGAAGAAGGGTTGGAACGTGTCGTTTTAGCTCGTGAAGTTTCAATGGAGGAAGTGGCAGAGATTCGTAAAAATACGGATACCGAAATCGAAGCATTTATCCATGGTGCCATGTGTATCTCTTATTCTGGTCGATGCACATTGTCCAACCATATGTCGATGCGGGATGCAAACCGTGGCGGATGTTCTCAATCTTGTCGCTGGAAGTATGGATTGTTCGATATGCCTTTTGGTCAAGAACGAAACAGTTTAACTGATACAGGCGAAGTGGAAGAAGAATTCTCGATGAGTGCAGTGGATATGTCAATGATCGAACATATTCCAGAATTGATTGAAAACGGCGTAGACAGCTTCAAGATCGAAGGAAGAATGAAATCGATCCATTATGTATCTACGGTGTCAAATGTCTATAAAGCGGCTGTAGACAGTTATATGGAAGATCCTGAAAACTATGTCTGCAAGCAAGAATGGATCGACGAGTTATGGAAAGTAGCACAACGAGAATTAGCTACAGGTTTTTACTACAATACACCAACTGAAAACGAACAATTATTCGGTGAACGTCGTAAAATCCCAGTATATAAATTTGTCGGTGAAGTATTATCTTATGATGAGGCAACACAGATTGCTACGATACGTCAGAGAAACTTGTTTTCTGTAGGAGATGAAATCGAATTTTATGGTCCAGGATTCAGTCATTTCAGTCAAACCGTTGAAGTTATGCATAATGAAGAAGGCGAATCCATTGACCGAGCACCAAATCCAATGATGATTTTAACTATGCCAGTCGCACAGCCGGTGAAACCTGGAGATATGATCCGAAAACGTAAATAAGGAAAAAGCTGATATATCCCTGTTTTAAGCATCTTCGCATACAAAATTCAAGAAAAGTGTTACACTTGTTTTCTGTAGAAAAAGGATCGTTAAATAAAGGTTTTGATTGATCTCTTCAATAAGGAGGAACAAAATGCAAATATATGATTACATCGTAATTGGTGGCGGCTCTGGCGGTATTGCTTCAGCAAACAGAGCAGGGATGCATGGCGCAAAAGTTTTGCTGATTGAAGCGAATGAATTGGGCGGAACATGTGTCAACGTCGGTTGTGTACCTAAAAAAGTTATGTGGCAAGCAAGTACGATTTTGGAAACAATTGAACGAGATGCCTCAAGTTACGGTATCCAAGCAGATTTAAAAAATGTTGATTTCGCCGGTCTAGTAGAAAGACGAGAAAAATATATTGATTTTCTACACGGTGCTTATCAAAGAGGATTAGATAGCAATCATGTCGAGGCTATAAAAGGTTACGCTACTTTTATCGATAGTCAAACGATCGAAGTAAACGGTGAAACCTATCGTGCTCCTAAAATCTTGATCGCTACTGGAGGCCGTGCAAGTAAAATGACCATTCCTGGTGGAGAATACGCAATTGATTCAAATGGATTTTTTGAATTAACAGAGTTACCTAAGAGAGCAATCGTTTTAGGTGCTGGATACATTGCGGCTGAACTTTCAGGTGTATTTCGTGGTTTAGGTAGTGAAGTCATGTGGGCATATCGAAAAGAACGACCACTTAGAACGTTTGATAAAATGCTTTCGGACAATTTGATCCAAATGTACCAAGAAGCTGGAATAAAAACTTACGCACATCATATTGCTAAAGAAATTACTAAAAACAATGACGAATATACGGTGCTATTTGAAAATGGTGAAACCTTAACTGGTGATTGTGTACTTTTTGCCGGTGGACGTGTACCGAATACCGAAAAATTAGGTCTGGAAAATACAAATGTGGAATTGGACAAAAAAGGGTTTATCAAAGTAGATAAATACCAAAATACAACGGATGAACATATTTTTGCTGTTGGTGATGTGATCGGTAAATTAGATCTGACTCCTGTTGCAATCGCAGCTGGTAGACGTTTATCAGAACGTTTATTTAATGGAAAGAAAGATTCTTATCTTGACTATAAACTTGTTCCGACAGTCGTCTTTACGCATCCACCAATTGCAACAATTGGTTTGACAGAAGAAGAAGCATTGGAAAAATATGGCGAAAATGAATTGAAAGTTTATCGTTCACGCTTTACCCCAATGTACTTTGCATTAAATGATTATCGCCAAAAATGCGAAATGAAATTGATCTGTGTCGGAAAAGAAGAAAGAATCGTCGGCTTACATGCTATTGGTGTTGGTGTCGATGAGATGCTGCAAGGTTTTGCCGTGGCTATCAAGATGGGTGCAACTAAAGAAGACTTTGACAATACAGTAGCCATCCATCCAACAGGAGCGGAAGAATTCGTAACGATGCGATAATTTAATATTAACAGTTCCAACAGCTTTTTATTGAACAAACCATGTAAAACCAGAAAATCAGTATACTGATTTTCTGGTTTTTTGTTTTTTAGTTATTTATGTAAGATTGCTTCGATAATTCTCAAAACGAAATAAGTAGGGAAGTTGGAGATTTTGATTATCTTCGTAACTGACGAAGAGTAAATGAATCCATTTGGTATGCACTCTTAAGTTCAAAATATTGGTATCGATGTTTAAAAGAAATAGAAATGTATCGAAGAACAGATGTTTAAAAAAGTGTGACTTTGTATAAATAAATTAGAAGAAGCAAACGAGGATGTTAAAAGAATACCATATAGTTACCAAACCAAGAAAGTTCTCGTCAAGTTCGCTGGTACGAATCAAATCAAGTGAAAAAAGGGACTGTGAAAAAAATTGTGTCATAGTTAGTCACTTTTTCCGAACAAATAGTGTTCAATCAGCTGTCCTTCGGTATTAGCTCAAAAAACGGCAAAATATGAGGAACTATTTTTCCATTTGTTTCTCTAATACTCAGGACAAAACACTGATTTTACAACCTCTGATAAACGGTGTTCAAAAGCCAGTTTCTCGGTATTAAGCCAAATTTATGCAAAAATGTGGAAAGCCATTTTCACAAAATTTTTCTTAATACTCGAAACTAAGCGACTTTTTCACAACCTCCTGATAAACGGTGTTCAAAAGCTTGCATCTGCGGTAATAAGCCCAACCAAACGAAAAATATAAGGAGCTATTTTTATTTGGCTGTTCTTATTACTTGATGCAGGGCAGTTTTTTCACAACCTCTTCATGCTGTTAAATGGCTTGCATAATGATTGTTAGTAATAGCCCCAATACATAACTGGCATTGAATAAGACCATATTTTTGATGGAATAGCTGAAACTGATAGGCTGGGGTAACGTTTGCTTGAATTGATCCAAATGCTTCTTCACAATTGGCAAGGTCAAGAAGGTGACCAAGATCGGCCATTCATAGATACCGCTCAACAACCCCATTAAAATCACGAAATAGCAAGCATACATCAATAGCTGGAATAAGACTGTTCCCGCAGGACGTCCGATATAAAAAACTAGTGTATAGCGATGATTTTCAATATCACGGTCAAGATCCCGCAAATTATTAGCCAACATGATATTGGCAATCGTAAACACCAAGGGTAAGGAAGCTAATACGATTGCTGCTATAGCCCAAAGATTTCCTACCAAAGCAAATTGTCCAGATGAAAAGTTGACTGTCAGATCATAGACATCTGAACCGAATGTATTGACATAAACGACCATGGCAAAAATTCCAAGGCCCATAGTCACCCCACTGAAAATTTCCCCTAAAGGCATTCGAGATAAAGGAATCGGTCCGAATGTATAGAATACTCCAATAAAACAACAGATAAATCCCATCAAAAGTAAAAGCCAACCCGTATTGATCGTTAGAATAACGCCGATAACAAAAACAAATGCAATCATAGCTAAAATCATGTTTCGAATCAATACAGGAGATAGATTTCTGCGGCCAATGACATTTTCTTCATACTTATATACTTCAGAATGAGCCTTTTCATAATCCATGTAATTATTGATAGCGGTAGTCGCTAAATCAAAAACTAGCATTCCAATAAAAAATAAAAAAGTGTTTAGCCAATGTATCTCATGAAAAAAAGCGATAGAGAATAATACCCCTACCGCAAAAGGAAATACACTAGCCACCTTTGTTCGTATTTCAACTACTTCTAAAAAGATTTTTAGTGTCATGGTTCGTACTCCTTATTTTAGTTCAGAACGGTCACCCATCGTGTAATGGGAGTCCTCCGATAATTTGAAGGTGTCTTTGATTGGATCGGTCACATATACTTTATCGTCTTTTGTCACGAAGATCGCTTCCGTCCCGTTATTCAATTCGCTTTCGACGTATTCCAGTCCTTTTTTCACACCCATTGAAAAGACTGCTGTAGACAACCCGTCACCATCAATTGATTTATCTGTTATGATCGTGACACTTGCGATATCATTGTCGAACGGATAACCCGTTTTTGGATCAAACAAATGATGGTATTTTTTGCCATCTACTTCTAAATAACGCTCGTAAATTCCAGAGGTAACTAATGTTTTGTTCCGTTCTTTAATAGAACCTAAAACAGATCCGCGAGCCATGTTCGGATCTTGGATGCCGACTGTCCAGTCTTGGTTTTCGCCTCTTGGGCTGTGGCCTAAGACATAGACATTACCGCCCAAGTCAACGATGGCAGTGGTCACTCCTTGTTTTTTCAAGACTTTCACTACTTCGTCCGTAATGTAACCTTTGGCGATTGCACCTAAATCGATGATCATTCCTTTTTCTTTTAGATAAACAGTTTTTTCTTTGTCATTTAGTTCGATCTTATGATAATCCACTAATTTCAATGCCTGATCGATTTCTTCTTGGGAAGGTTTTCTGGCGTCATCAAAACCGATTCGCCATAATTGTGTGATTGCACCAATCGCCATATCGAATCCGCCTTGAGAATCTTGGCTATATTCGTAGGCCCGCTTGACTAACGTGTAGACGTCATCAGAAACTTTTACTGGTTTGATCCCAGCTTGCTCATTCACTTCATCGATCTCAGAACCTTTTTGATTGATCGTGATTTTATCACCAAGTTCTTTTACTCGATCGAAGGCAGGTTTCAATGCTGATTCTTTGCCTTCATCATACACACGGATACGAACGTAAGTCCCTAACAAGAACTGTTCATCAGAATATGGATCTTTCAATATCTTGGTAGCTGCTGAACTTTCAGTGGTTGTTTTATTTGCTGAGTTGCTGCAGCCAGTTAGCACCATAAAAGAGATGCCCAGTGTGATTAAGGAAAATAGTAGTTTTTTCCGCATCTTTTTCCTCTCTTCATTTTGAAAGGTGAGACGACTGCCTAATCTGGCTATCGTCCCACCCTCCAACTTTTATTAGTATGATTATGTGATTATTTTTCTGTTACGATATTATCTACTTCGATTGTTTGAGTGTCGCCTTTTTCAGCTGCATTCACTAATTGTTGTGCGTACATGATGAATGAATGTGAGCTGTGTGTAGCACCTGTAACAACTTCTACATTAGCAGGTGAGCCATCTTCTTCGCCCATTGCTTTGACGAATTCGTCGTTCAGAGTAGGGATGTAAGTTTTTGGTTCTGTACCGCTTTTTGCTTTCATATTTTCATTATATTCTGTATCATCTTGTTTTGATTTACCGTCTTTGTCGATATAATCAAAGTTTGATTCAGTTACTTTGCCGCCAGCAACTGTCATTTCGAATTGCACACGGTAGCCGTTAGAGTAGTTCTTTTCTTCAAGCTTGTAAGTGCCGTCTTTCAAATCAGCACCATTGTCGATTTCGATTGTATCTGTGTTACCAGCTTGAGCAGCTTGGATCAATTGTTGTGCGTAGTTTTGGAAGCTTTCAGATGAGTGAGTAGCTCCAGTTACGACTTCCACACCGCTTGCGCTTTGTGCTTTTAAGAATTGGTCATTCAACTCAGGAATGTATTTTTCTGGGTTTGTGCCAGATTTTGCTTCCATGTTTTTGTTGTATTCTGCATCTTTTGTTTTTGATTCGCCGTTTTCATTGACGTTATCATATTTTGATTCAGTGATTTTGCCGTCTTTTACAACCATTTCAAAGACTGCACGGTAACCATTTGAATAATTTTTTTCTTCTAATTTATATGTGCCGTCTTGCAAATCTCCGCCAGCTACAACTTTTGCAGATGATTCTGTTGTGCTTTTTGCAGTCGAAGATTGTGCTGTAGATGATTCAGAAGAAGAGTTTGAGCTTCCGTTGTCATCTGCGCCGCAAGCGCCTAACACTAGAGCTGAAAATGCTAATACGGCAAATCCAGTTACAAAACGTTTTTTCTTCATTTTAATACCCCACCATTCCATTTCTAGTCCACAATTTTTCTTTGTGATTCATTATACATTCTAATCTTTTTAGCCTATAAGTCAACTATTTTTGATAAATAACCCATGTAATATTTCAAACGTTTTCTTTCAGCAAATTTCGTGAAAAAACGCTTTATTTTAAAATTTGAAAAAAATCCAAAAGGAGTTAGACAAAAGAACAGAACATCTATATAATATATGGAGATTGTGTAATAAGTATCAAACTAAAAGAATTATCATATATTCATTATATAGATAGTCTATAAGGAGCGGATGATCAATGGCAAAGCAAAATATTGTCGTTGTAGGAGCAGGATATGCCGGTGTTTCAGCTACAAAATACTTGGCAAAGAAACTGAAAAAAGAAGATGTAGCAATTACTCTGATCGATCGTCATTCGTACCATACTATGATGACCGAGTTGCATGAAGTAGCTGGCGGACGTGTAGAACCAGAAGCAATCCAATACGATCTGCAGCATTTGTTTGCTCGTCAAAAGAATGTACAACTTGTCACAGACACTGTAATCGGTATCGATAAAGAACGAAAAATCGTCAAGACCAAATTAGGTTCCTATCCTTTTGATCAGCTGATCCTTGGAATGGGCGGAGAGCCGAATGACTTTGGTACACCTGGTGTCAAAGCACACGGATTCACCCTTTGGTCATTTGAAGATTCTGTAAGGATTCGGGAACATATTGAGAAGACAGTAGCAAAAGCTGCATTGGAACCAGATGATGAACTGCGTAAAGCCATGCTGACTTTCGTTGTCTGTGGTTCTGGATTTACCGGTATTGAAATGATTGGGGAACTGATCGACTGGAAAAATCGCCTAGCCAAAGATTATAAATTAGATCCAAACGAAATCACACTGATGGTCGTAGAGGCAATGCCGACGATCTTGAATATGTTGGATCGAAATGATGCTGCAAAAGCTGAACGCTATTTGCGTAAGCACAACGTGGAATTATTATTGAATGCACCAATCGTAGAAGTGGCTGCTGATCATATCAAATTGAAAGACGGACGCAACATTCCGACTCACACACTGATTTGGACAGCTGGTGTCAAAGGAACTTCTGACGCTGCTGACTTTGGATTAGAATCAGCACGCGGACAGCGGTTGATCGCCAATGAATATATGCAGGCAAAAGGCTACGAAGATAAAAACATCTATATCATTGGTGATTTAGTCTTTTATGAAGAATTCCCAGGAACACCGACACCGCAGATCGTTCAAGCTGCTGAACAAACAGGACACACAGCCGCAGCGAATATCGTGGCTTCGATCAAAGGCGGAGAAAAGCATAAATTTAAAGGAAACTATCAAGGATTTATGGTTTCTATTGGTGCCAAATGGGGGGTAGCTAACCTATTTGATAAGATCCATTTAAGCGGATTTTTAGCTATCGTAATGAAACATATCGTGAATTTGAAATACTTCTTTGATATTCGTTCTGGTTATTATATGTTCCAATATTTAATGCATGAGTTTTTCCATATCAAAGATGATCGCAACGTGACTCGAGGACATTCTTCTCGTTACGGCAATGTCTTATGGAGTGTGCCACTTCGTATTTTCTATGGTTTAGTTTGGTTCGTTGAAGCTTCCAAAAAAATCATTGGGAATGGTGAAGTGTTCAAACCAAGTACTTGGTTTGGTGAAGGATCATGGTTCACTGGAAACAGTGTGTTCCCTTGGACATGGGAATACAATGTAACAGATGTTGCCAGTGGTGCTTCTGCTGCTGGTGATGCAACCACAGCTGCCAGCGGAGCAGGGGCAAGTGCCGGAGAAGCAGCGACTCAAGCTGCACATTTTGGTTTGAGTTATGCATACGGTGAAGAACCAATGGCTGTGATTGAGAAGTCACCAGACTGGTTCACAAAGATCATGCAAGTGATCATGCCAAACAATGATGTAGCAATGTTCTTCCAAAAATTCATGGTATTCTTTGAAATTGCCTTGGCATTAGCATTGATTGCTGGATTATTCACATGGCTATGCAGTGCGACAACGATTGTATTGGTGATCACGTTCTGCTTATCAGGCATGTTTTACTGGGTAAACATTTGGTTCATTTTTGTTGCTTTCGCATTGATGAACGGTTCCGGACGTGCGATTGGGTTGGATCGCTGGGTAATTCCATGGCTACAACGTACACTAGGTAATTGGTGGTACGGTAGACCAAGTTCCCAGTACGGCAAGAAATAAATAGATAAAGAACGTTATTTGAATGCAAGATTTCAATAGAAAGGGGCTGAGACAAACCGTCACAGCCTCCTTTTTATGTAAAATTAAAGGAATAAGATGCCCGAGATAAGCCTCCATGAGCAAGACACAGGTGTCACAACCTCTGTTACAACCTCTTGTTATAAACGGTGTTCCAGAAGTAGCTTCTTCGAAAAATAAGCCGAAATTTCACAAAAACTTGAAAAGTAATTTTCGTAAATTCCTTCTTATTTCTTGAAGTTGCCCACTTCTGTCACAACCTCTTGTTATAAACGGTGTTCCACCTGCTGCTTCTCGGTAATAAGCCCAAAGAATTAGAAAACATGGAAAGCTGTTTTCTATTCTTCGTTCTTATTACTCAAAGCAAGACACAGGTGTCACAACCTCTTGTTTTTATGCTAAAATTGGGTGAGTTAATCTGGAAAAAGGAGAACAAAAATGAGCCTTAAAGAATTTGCTGAAAAAAGTCTGCTCAAACCTTGGGATGTTTTTATTATTTTGCTTTTGACTGTTCTTTCTTTTTTACCAGTCATGATTTTTGGTCTTCAGCAAAACACCGCAACAGCAGAAAAAGAAGCGGTACTGCGTGTGGATGGCACAGAAATCAAAACATTCCCTTTGATGGCTGGAGAAGAGAGCAACACATATACTTACAAAGATGAACACGGAGATTATAACTTGATCGAGATAGATGGCGATCGAGTACGGATAAAAGAAGCAGATTGCGATGACCAGATCTGCGTACGTCGAGGCTGGGCAACGAAAAATGGCGAAACCATCGTCTGTTTGCCACATAAATTAGTGATCGAAGTCCGTTCAACAGATGGAGGTGACGAAGACAGTCTGATTTATTAGACCTTTACACACCATGAGTAAATTACAAAAAATGATTTATATTTCGCTACTTGTTGCACAAGGAGTGATCATTGGTTTATTGGAAAATATGATCCCTTATCCTTTTTCTTTTGCGCCTGGTGCAAAACTAGGCTTAGCCAATCTAATCACGATCGTTGCCATTTTTACCATGAAAAAACAAGACAGCTTCTTACTACTTTGGCTACGACTATTCCTGACTACTTTGCTAGGCGGAACGATTTCCACATTCCTTTATAGTATGAGTGGTGCTTTGCTTAGTTATTTTGGAATGTTATTGGTCAAGCAATTAGGACCAAAACGTGTCAGTATCATCGGAATTAGTGCGGCCGGCGGTTTCATGCATAATGTCGGACAGCTTTTGATGGCTTCTTTCATTGCACAATCATGGACAGTCATGTTGTACTTGCCAGTCCTTTCAGTTTTAGGGATTTTATCAGGGATTGCAATCGGGATCGCAGCGAATTATCTTTTACGACATGTGCAGACACTTCAACGATTCCAAAAAGATTATGAGCAGGGAACCAAACAAAAATGGAGCCCAATGTTTACCAAAAAATAATCGTCACACAAGGAGTTTTTTTATGAAGCTACATCCAATGTGGGAAAACTATCCTGCTTTAAGTAAAGAATTGACAGAAACACTAAAACGGATGGAAGAAACTGTCCGCCTGAAAAACAAACCTGTCGAACAAGCAATCAAAGAAACGATCCATGCCGGCGGAAAGCTGTTGCGTCCTGCCTATCAGCTATTGTTCTCACAATTTGGACCAGAGCAAGATCGAGACAAAGCCATCGCTTTGGCAGCTTCTATCGAAATGCTCCATACGGCCACACTGATCCATGATGATATCGTTGATGAAGCGGATCTGCGACGTGGTCAGCCTAATATCCGTAGTCAGTTTGGTAATGTCGTTTCTGTCTATGCAGGAGACTATTTATTTGTCTGCTGTTTTAAACTATTGTCTGATTACTCCACTTCCTTGAAAAGTCTCCAATTGAATTCTCGCAGTATGGAAAAAGTATTGAATGGCGAATTAGGGCAGATGGATGATCGCTATAATTATGAACTTTCTGTAAAAGAATATTTGGAAAATATTTCAGGTAAGACAGCTGAACTGTTCCAATTAAGTTGTTCTGTTGGCGCTTTTGAAAGTGGAACAAGCGAGCGCTTCGCAAAAAAAGCAGGAGATATCGGACTTTCTATCGGGATGGCCTTTCAGATTATCGATGATATTTTAGATTATACAAAAGAGAGCCAGGAAATCGGCAAACCTGTACTAGAAGACATGCGTCAAGGGGTCTATTCTTTACCGTTGATCTACTCTTTGCAAAAAAACAAACCAAAGCTACTACCTTATTTAGAGAAGAAAGCGGCAATGACAGAAGAAGATGTCGACGCCGTACGCAAAATCGTTGAACATACAGGAGGCGTGGAAGAAGCTAGGAAGTTAGCGGCCTCTTACACAGAAAAGGCTTTGAAGGAAATAAAGAAATTACCTGCCACCTCTCTTCGAACAAAAGAGAATCTCTTTTCCCTTACCCAACTGATTTTGGATCGCAAAGACTGAATAGGGAAAGGTTCGATACGTAAATAAATTTCTCAGAAGGAAATCTACGTGTTTTTTGACAAATTGAATTGTAGTTCTTGTATTTATGATAAAAAGCAAAAATAAAGAGCAACGTCCGTTAGCGACGTTGCTCTTTTTTATCTTGAATATTTTTTTACCTTTTCGATTTCTTATAACTCATAAAAGTGATTCTTAAACCGATTACAAGTAATATAACGCCTGCGAGTGTTATCCAATTATTCGATTGACTTCCAGTTTTAGGAAGTGCTCTTTTTGATTTGTTTCCATTGTCATTGCTTGTTTTATTAGTTAAGTTAAAGTTCGTCCTGTTATCCGAACTTGTTTTTGAGAAGGAGACACTTGCATGACGTGTATCGCTTGTGGTAGACGACGTGTCTGTACTATCGCTTGAAGTTGATGAATCTGAGCTATCACTTGTGGTAGAGGATGTATCTGTACTGTCACTTGAAGCTGACGTGTCCGTGCTATCACTTGTAGTGGTAGATGAATCTGAGCTATCACTTGTGGTAGAGGTAGTATCTGTACTGTCACTTGAAGCTGACGTGTCCGTGCTATCACTTGTGGTAGAGGTAGTATCTGTACTGTCACTTGAAGCTGATGTGTCCGTGCTATCACTTGTGGTAGAGGTAGTATCTGTACTGTCGCTTGAAGCTGACGTGTCCGTGCTGTCACTTGTGGTAGAGGTAGTATCTGTACTGTCACTTGAAGCTGATGTGTCCGTGCTATCACTTGTGGTAGAGGTAGTATCTGTACTGTCGCTTGAAGCTGATGTATCCGTGCTATCACTTGTGGTAGAGGTAGTATCTGTACTGTCGCTTGAAGCTGACGTGTCCGTGCTGTCACTTGTGGTAGAGGTAGTATCTGTACTGTCACTTGAAGCTGATGTGTCCGTGCTATCACTTGTGGTAGAGGTAGTATCTGTACTGTCGCTTGAAGCTGATGTATCCGTGCTATCACTTGTGGTAGAGGTAGTATCTGTACTGTCGCTTGAAGTTGATGAATCTGAGCTATCACTTGTGGTAGATGTATCTGTACTGTCGCTTGTGTCTGTCGTATCTGTACCATTGTCGCTGATAAATATTTCGTTAGGATCCCAACGATTGGTAGCTGCATCTAAAATCACATTTGTTCCTATAATCGTTCCGTCTTGGTTTTGAGTAATGCGGATAGTAGCATTAGGCGCAAGGATTGTTCCTTGAAAAGGAGCACTGATTGTCAAATCAGTCATCTCATTTCCAAAATTCCAAGAGATATTCGCATCCGAAAAATCTTCTGTTTCATGATTTGAACGATCATTGTATTTGATTGGTGACTGTACGTTCAATGCAGAAGAACTGTTGATGACATTAAATACAACTACTTGATCATTTGGATTAATGATTTGAAGTGGCGTATTCATCGTTAACACTTCTGCATCGATATTTACCAATAAAAACCCGGTATCTGATAAATCAGTTAAATCGATTGTCCGATTGTTCATGTCTGGAAAATCTGCAGCAGTATATGTTTTAGCTGGAGTGATCGTTGCAAGATCATTTGCTGCTACATTCAATTTAGCAAATTCCTGCTCGAAATCAATATATTCATGCCCAGCACGATCTTTATAAAAATCATCTGGAGTTAAGTGATCAAGCCTGGATCCATTGACTGTAGGATGACCATCTTGAAGTGCTACATCCACGTTACTGCCAACGACAAATTTATTCATTCTTGTGCTACCTGTAGGTATGCCTGAAGAATTAGCGAAAGAATCAGTTTTTTGTATATAATTTATTTCTTGGTTCAATAAACCTTCATGAAGCTCTGTACCAAAATTATTTTTTGCATCAAGTTCATGTGTTGCTATATTTCCGTCTGTATGTGCATTCACAGTTGTCTTATTTTTAGCAAATACGTGGAATTGACTAGCAATTCCTAACAAGCCATAGTTACCAGTTAGATCATTATAAATATTCCCAGGGTCTTTAGGAATGTATGTTTCCGCTGAAACGGCCACACCATACGAAAAGATATTGAACAACAAAGCAACTAGGACTAGTAAACTTGCCCTTTTTTTCATTTTTCCCCTTCCTTTCCTTTCAAACATTTTCCTATTATACTCTTTTTCTCCTAGTCTTAAACTGTTCGTTTGAAAAATCATTGTTTATTTAAAGAATATTAATGAAACGTTCATATTGTTGCTTCTTGTTCAATTGATAGTTCGACACTATCTTTTTCTTTCAATCTCCAAACTATTGATGATGGTGACTGTTAAAGTGTAAAAAATAAGGGTGTGTAGTAACATATAAGTAGGTATCCTAGAATTAGGAAAAAGTAAGTAGGATAAATAAAAAGGAGGAAAATAAATGGATTATTTAGATATGCTATGCGAGAGTGTGGATCGGGCATACGATCGGTTTGAACGTTTGTTTGAAGGCGTCTCTATTGAGGAGGCCAATCGTTTTCCAGTGGAAGATAGAGCCCCGCAGATCAAATCAATGACTTGGCTGGCTTGGCATACCGCTCGAGAATTAGATTTCCAGATTGCTGATTTAGCAGGAACTTCTCCAATTTGGCATAGTCAAGACTGGGAAAGCCGGTTTCCGATGACGATAGCAGATAACGAACAAGATTGGAAGCATAGTCTGGAACAAGCAAAGCAGATCCAAGCTAATCAAATAGAAGATCTGCTAGGATACTTGCGAGGAGCTGCTGATTTTGCTATTTCTTACTTAAGAAGGCTGGAACCTTCCGAGCTAGATGAAGTAATTGACGAGAACTGGACACCACCAGTCACACGAGGAATGCGTCTCGTTTCTATTATTGATGATGCTGCTATGCACTCTGGTCAGGTGATCTATGCGAGACGTTTGTTGGGATTAAGAGATTAAGGCACTAGCTAAAAAAGAACTTACGGCAAAATAAGTCGCAAGTTCTTTTTTGTTTTTATCGTTACCCATGGTCTATCTATAAGATTGAAAAAGGAAGCGGCCTGCTATCTCTTTTGATCGTGTAAACTGATGACTCTCTTGTTTTTTGCATTGATTCATTTAAAGAAAGTGTACCATGCTTTATAGATATTTTTAGAATACCTTTTTCTAGAGGATAGAGAAACTGTCAGCTGATAGAATAAGGAGAGTCTTTTGAAGAGAATTCAGAAAAAAGGACACTGTATGAGATCAGGTGTCCTTTTGTGAAATCTGATAATTATTGCGTACGGATAGATGTGAGACTGATTTCGCCAGAAGACAAACTCATCTTCTGTTCATTTGTTTGGACGATCAGTTCGCCATGATCACCGATTTCTTTTGCAAGACCGACATAAGTCGTTCCTTTTTGATTGAACGACACGGTTTTTCCCAATACGAATGATTTTTCTTTATAGAAGTCCAACGCTTTTTCTGGGTGAGAAAGATAAGTGAACAATTCTTGCCAGATTTTGCTGATTAGCTGATTCCTTGTGACACTAGCTTGTCCGTCGGGAAAGACAGAGATGGCTTTTTCTTGGAGATCAGCTGGAAAATGATTTTGAGGAACAGAAAAATTAAGCCCGATCCCAATGATGATATGACTGATCCTGCCGCTTTCCATATCACTGACTGCTTCAGATAAAATCCCACAGACTTTTTTTCCATCCATGTAGATATCATTGACCCATTTGATCGAAGCAGAACGACCGGTTACAGATTCAATGGCTTTCACACAGGCACTGGCTGCGATGATCGTATATTGAGGCAATTCATCAAACCGTTTGTCTGGATGGAGCAAGAGACTCATGTAGATTCCTCGTCCAGGTTCAGCGAAAAAAGGCCGTCCAAAACGTCCACGAGCTTGTTCTTGTGTATCAGCAACAAATAACTTCGAAACAGAATCTCCTTGAGCTGCTGCCAGTTTGGCATCTTTCATCGTAGATTCAGAAGTCATCATCGTTTGTACTTTCAAATCAGGAATAAACGACCGTAGCTCTTGCTGGATTTCTTTTGCATCTAGTACGTCAGAGGGCAGGTAACGATACCCTGTAGGCCCGTGCTCAAAACGATAGCCTGCCTTTTCCAATTCTTTGATGGCTTTCCAAATACTTGTCCGGGAAACTTCCAGTTGCTGTGCCAACTTTTCTCCGGAAAGAAAATCTGGTGTCTTTTTCAATAATTGAAGTACCTTGTCTTTCGTTGTCATGGCATCAAGCTCCTTTCCCATCCATTCTATCAGGAAGAAGGAGAGAACAAAATAGTTTTCGAAGAAACAACGGTTGATACATAAAGCAAAAACGAAAGAAGGAAAGAGAAAAAAGAAGAGGGTGGGCGTTCATTTTTTGTCCCATCCTCTTTCTGATTATGAAGATAAAAGTACTTGATCGTCTTTTAATGCCGTGCCGCTGTTTTGTTTGAACAACGCTAATAATTGGGGCACTGTGAGCTGCTGTTTTTCCTCTTGCTGGATATCTACGACGATCCTTCCTTGATGCAGCATGATCAGTCGACTCCCATAGCGGATCGCGTCTTCCATGTCATGAGTGACCATAAAAGCAGTGAGATTCTGCTCAGTGATCAGCTTTTCTGTCAATTCCATCACCGTTTTGGAAGTAGCAGGGTCAAGCGCTGCAGTGTGTTCATCTAATAAGATCAGTTCTGGACGCTGTAATGTGGCCATCAATAACGTAATAGCTTGACGTTGTCCTCCAGACAGCAAACCGATTTCTGAGGATAAACGATTTTCCAACCCCAAATTTAGCCGAACCAGCTGGTCTTTGAAAAATGTTCGGTCTTGTGGTTTGACACCACGGAAGAAGCCGCGTTTTTTTCCTCGTTTCATAGCAAGAGCAAGATTTTCTTCTACCGTTAAACGAACGGCTGTCCCTAGTTTAGGATCTTGGAATACGCGACTGATGGATTTCGAACGTTCGACAACAGATTTTTTCGTGATATTTTTTCCATTCAATAAAATTTGACCCTGATCGACAGAAAATGTACCGGCGATGCTGTTCAGCAAAGTAGATTTACCAGCCCCATTTCCACCGATGATCGTCACGAAGTCGCCGGGATCTAAGGAAAGATTAATGCCTTTCAGGACATGATTTTCGTTGATCGTTCCTTTTTCAAAGGTATGATGGAGATTTTCCAATGTTAAGACGTCATTCATTTGACACTACCGCCTTTCTTTTTTTGAGGTAAATGGAATTTTTGCTGGATCTGCGGGAAAGAAAGACAGATCACTAGCACGAAAGCAGAAGCAAGTTTCGAATCACTTGGTTCAACATTCAGTTCGAAGACTAACGCTAAAATAAAACGATAAATGACCGCACCTAAAACGACAGTCAAGAGACGGAGAAATAGTGGCTGGTTACGTAACAAAACTTCTGCGATGATAATAGAAGCAAGTCCAATTACGATCGTTCCAATACCAGAATTTAAATCAGCAAAGCCGTTGTTTTGCGCAAGCAAGGAGCCAGAAAGAGCAATGCATCCATTAGAAATCATATAACCGATGATCTTCATATTATCTGTGTTGATCCCGTTTGCTTCGCTCATTGCCAGATTATCGCCAGTTGCACGAATAGCAAGTCCTGTTTCTGTACGTAAGAACAAAACAAGTAAACATACAACGATCAAAGCAAAAAGCAGACCGACGATCAGTACAGCGTTGTCTTTTGTTATGCCGAATGACTCGACCCAATGAAAGATCGTTGGCTGACCCAATAAAGAGATGTTCGGCGCACCCATCACACGGGATGTGACAGAATATAAACCAGTCATGGTGATGATCCCTGCAAGAAGGGCGGGAATTTTCAATTTTGTGTGAAGCAGTCCGGAAACAAGCCCTGCTGCCGCACTCCCTAAAAAGCCTAGAAGACAAGCTGTCAATGGATGATAGCCATTTGTAATACTTACTGCCGCGATCCCTGCACCTAAAGGAAAGCTTCCTTCAGCAGTCAAGTCGGCAATGTCCAAGATACGGAAAGTGACGTATACACCAATCGCAAGTAGGGCCCATAAGACCCCTTGCGATGCAGATGATAAGAAAAGAGAGAGCAAATTTGTCATGAGAATCCTCCTGTGTTTTATTCAGCTTCTTTGATGCTGTCTGGATTGATGCCTAATGCTTTGGCCATGTCTTTATTGACATACAGTTCCAAATCATTCGCTGTTTCGACAGGAAGTTCACTTGGATTCTTGCCGTCTAAGATTTTTGCTGCCATGATCCCTGTTTGTTTGCCCAAGCTTTCGTAGTCGATTCCTACTGTTGCTAGACCGCCGTCTTTGACTTGATCAACTGCGCCAGCAACGACAGGTGTTTTTGTTTCTTTTGCGACTTCACCGACAACACTTGCCGCACTTGCGAACGTGTTATCAGTAGGAATATAGATTCCATCTACATCTTTAGCTAGACTTTTCGTCACTTGTTGGACATCATTTGTGGAATTTGCTGTCAGTACTTTGACTTTGACGCCCGCTTTTTTCAATTCTTTTTCTGCCAAATCAGCTTGGATCTTAGAGTTTGCTTCACCGTTGTTATACATGATGCCGATTGTTTTGGCGTCTGGCACGATATTTAACAGTAAGCCGATTTGTTTTTCGATTGGCACCATATCTGTCGTGCCAGTCACATTGCCGCCAGGTTTTTCATTGGATGTGACTAAATGGGCTTGTTCCAAGTCTGTGACCGCTGTGACAGTCATCGGGATAGTGGTTGTTTCATTTAATAAAGATTGTGCTGCTGGAGTGGCGATTCCAAGTAGCAAATCAGGATCTTCTTTGACGAGTTTCTCACTCATACTTTTCAGGTTGTCTTGATTGTTTTGGGCATTTTGATAATCGATTGTTAGATTATCGCCTTCTTTATACCCTTCTTCTGCTAATCCTTCTTTGAATCCTTTATAGGCAGCATCTAACGAGTTATGTTGTACAAGTTGCAATACGCCAATTGTTTTTTGTCCATCTGATGCCTCTGCGGAATTGTCTTTTTGTGCGCAACCTCCTAAAGCTAGTAGCAGGGCAGCGCCTAATCCGATGATTATATTTTTTTTCATTTCTTTTTCCTCCTTAATTTTGGGAAACAAAAAATCCATTCAGACAAAATGTCCAAATGGATTGAAAAGTCGGAAAATAAATTGAAAAAGTAGAATGCTTGATACTTTTACTTTGTATTTTCACTGCTCAGCCACTTAGCATTTTGTCTACGTGGCTTTTTGCTGCAATACAAAGTTCTTTAGCCATCATAGATACAAACTGTCGTTTAACGTTTGTATCCATCATGATGAATACAAACCTATCTAAAGTAGCTAAAGTAAAAGTTATTCAGTTGTGTTGGTGCGATTTGGTTGATGTTGGTTCGCATAGAAGTTCCTCCACAAAATGAATTTTCTAAAGTATAACCGAGATAAAAAGGTCTGTCAATTAAGAATTGTCAGATAATTGAAAACATAAAATTGAAAACATTAAGAAAATGTTGCGAAAAAGCAGAAGAAACGCCAGGAAGTGTTGACTTTTATAGAAAATAAGTGTAGTATATGAAGTTGCAAAAACTATCTGATGAAGAAAAGGCAGAAACGAAATATTGTCCGTTTCGGCTTTAATATAAGGAAACAAAAGTAGAAGCTCACGAAGTAAGGTTTCAAGAGAATGTTCTATTTTTGGTTTTTTTTTGCCTAAAAGCCGCAAAAAATGTCTGTTGTTACCTAAAAATAATATTTGAAATATTATTGTAACAATTGATCGGGTAGTCTTTTTGAATGACATTTTAGAGGGGTGAAGAGCTTGGCTGGACACGTAGTAAAATACGGAAAACATCGCGAACGTAGAAGTTTCGCAAGAATCAGTGAAGTGTTGGAATTACCAAATTTGATCGAAATTCAAACAGACTCTTACCAATGGTTCTTAGATGAGGGACTTAGAGAAATGTTTGAAGACATTTTGCCAATCGATGACTTCAATGGCAATCTATCTTTGGAATTTGTAGATTATGAATTGAAAGAACCAAAGTATACAGTAGCAGAAGCTCGTGCGCATGATGCAAACTACTCTGCACCATTACATGTAACATTGCGTTTGACAAACCGCGAGACTGGCGAAATCAAAGCACAAGAAGTATTCTTCGGTGATTTCCCATTAATGACAGAACAAGGAACATTCATCATCAACGGGGCAGAGCGAGTAATCGTTTCTCAGTTAGTCCGTTCACCAGGTGTCTATTTCCATGGAAAAGTCGACAAAAACGGAAAAGAAGGATTCGGTTCTACTGTTATCCCTAACCGTGGAGCTTGGCTAGAAATGGAAACTGATGCAAAAGACATCTCTTATGTACGTATCGACCGTACACGTAAGATTCCTTTAACCGTATTAGTTCGTGCGTTAGGATTTGGTTCCGATGATACGATCTTTGAAATCTTCGGCGACAGCGAAACATTACGCAATACAGTCGAAAAAGACTTGCATAAAAACGCAAGCGACTCAAGAACAGAAGAAGGTTTGAAAGACGTTTACGAACGTTTGCGTCCAGGCGAACCAAAAACAGCAGACAGCTCACGTAACTTGCTGAATGCTCGTTTCTTCGATCCAAAACGTTACGACTTAGCAAACGTTGGTCGTTACAAAGTAAACAAAAAATTAGATTTGAAAACACGTCTATTGAATCTGACATTAGCTGAAACATTAGTTGATCCAGAAACAGGCGAGATCATCGTTGAAAAAGGAACAGTTCTGACTCACCAAGTCATGGAAACACTAGCTCCTTTCATTGATAATGGCCTAAATTCAGTGACTTACTATCCATCAGAAGACGGTGTGGTCACAGATCCAATGACTGTCCAAGTCATCAAAGTATTTTCACCAAGAGACCCTGAACGTGAAGTAAACGTGATCGGAAACGGCTATCCAGAAGCAGCTGTAAAAACGGTTCGTCCAGCCGACATCATTGCTTCAATGAGCTATTTCTTGAACTTGATGGAAGGTATCGGCAATGTCGATGATATCGACCACTTAGGAAATCGTCGTATCCGTTCAGTCGGTGAACTTTTACAAAACCAATTCCGTATCGGGCTAGCACGTATGGAACGTGTGGTTCGTGAAAGAATGTCGATCCAAGATACTGAAACATTGACACCTCAACAATTGATCAATATCCGTCCAGTTGTGGCAAGTATCAAAGAATTCTTTGGTTCTTCTCAGTTGTCACAGTTCATGGATCAAACAAACCCTCTTGGCGAATTGACACACAAACGTCGTCTTTTCGCCTTAGGACCTGGCGGATTGACTCGTGACCGCGCCGGTTATGAAGTTCGTGACGTTCACTACTCCCACTATGGCCGTATGTGTCCGATCGAAACTCCTGAAGGCCCAAACATCGGGTTGATCAATAGTTTGTCCAGTTATGCGAAAGTAAATAAATTCGGATTTATCGAAACACCTTATCGTCGTGTAGACCGTGAAACAGGTCGTGTTACTGACCAAATCGACTACTTGACAGCTGATATCGAAGACCATTACATCGTAGCCCAAGCAAACAGCCCATTGAATGAAGATGGAACATTTGCTCAAGACGTTGTTATGGCTCGTGCTCAAAGTGAAAACTTAGAAGTATCTATTGATAAAGTAGACTACATGGACGTATCACCTAAACAAGTAGTTGCCGTTGCGACAGCATGTATTCCTTTCTTGGAAAACGATGACTCCAACCGTGCCTTGATGGGTGCCAACATGCAGCGTCAAGCAGTGCCGTTGATCAATCCTCAAGCACCATGGGTTGGTACTGGTATGGAATACAAATCAGCGCATGACTCAGGAGCTGCTTTGTTATGTAAACATGATGGTGTCGTTGAATACGTTGATGCTTCTGAAATCCGCGTACGCCGCGACAACGGTGCATTAGATAAATACGATGTAACAAAATTCCGTCGTTCAAACTCCGGAACAAGCTACAACCAACGTCCAATCGTTCATTTGGGTGAGAAAGTCGAAAAAGGGGATACTCTGGCAGACGGACCATCTATGGAACAAGGCGAAATGGCTCTAGGCCAAAACGTTTTAGTTGGTTTCATGACTTGGGAAGGGTACAACTATGAAGATGCGATCATCATGAGCCGTCGTTTGGTAAAAGATGACGTATACACTTCTATCCATATTGAAGAATATGAATCAGAAGCCCGCGATACAAAATTAGGACCTGAAGAAATCACACGCGAAATCCCTAATGTCGGGGAAGACGCATTAAAAGATTTAGACGAAATGGGTATCATCCGTATTGGTGCAGAAGTCCAAGATGGCGATTTGCTTGTAGGGAAAGTCACGCCAAAAGGGGTAACAGAATTATCTGCAGAAGAACGTCTATTGCATGCGATCTTTGGCGAAAAAGCTCGTGAAGTCCGCGATACATCATTACGTGTACCACATGGCGGCGGCGGTATCGTTCACGATGTGAAAATCTTTACTCGTGAAGCTGGAGATGAATTGTCACCAGGCGTAAACATGTTAGTTCGTGTTTATATCGTTCAAAAACGTAAAATCCATGAAGGGGATAAAATGGCCGGTCGTCACGGAAATAAAGGGGTTGTATCCCGTATTATGCCGGAAGAAGATATGCCATTCCTACCTGATGGAACACCAATCGATATCATGCTGAATCCTTTAGGGGTGCCTTCACGTATGAACATCGGGCAAGTATTGGAATTACACTTGGGTATGGCTGCACGTCAGTTAGGTATCCACGTAGCAACGCCAGTATTTGATGGTGCAAGTGATGAAGACGTATGGGAAACAGTTCGTGAAGCCGGTATGGCCAGCGATGCGAAAACTGTTCTGTACGACGGACGTACAGGTGAACCATTTGATGGACGTGTGTCTGTCGGTGTGATGTACATGATCAAACTTGCTCACATGGTCGATGACAAATTGCATGCACGTTCAATCGGACCTTACTCATTGGTTACACAACAACCATTGGGAGGTAAAGCTCAATTTGGTGGACAACGTTTTGGTGAAATGGAAGTATGGGCACTGGAAGCTTACGGTGCGGCTTATACTTTACAAGAAATCTTGACATACAAATCAGATGACGTAGTCGGACGTGTGAAAACATACGAAGCAATCGTCAAGGGTGAACCAATTCCAAAACCAGGTGTACCGGAATCATTCCGCGTATTGGTGAAAGAATTGCAATCACTAGGTCTGGACATGCGTGTCTTGGATATCGAAGAAACAGAGATCGAACTTCGCGACATGGACGATGAAGACGACGATTTGATCACTGTTGATGCTTTGACAAAATTTGCCGAACAGCAAACTGCCAAAGAATTAGAAAAGAAAGCTGCTGAACAAGTGGAAGATGAAAAAGACGATGTCATCCAAAACTTTGAAACCGCAGAAGATAATTTAGACTAATCCGGTCTATGAGCTGCAAGGCGGTCGAAGATCAGCCGTCTTGCGGTTTGCCATTAAATGAAATGGAGGGAACCCCTTTTGATCGATGTAAATAAATTCGAAAGTATGCAAATAGGTTTGGCTTCTCCCGAAAAAATCAGAAGCTGGTCTTACGGTGAAGTAAAAAAACCTGAGACGATTAACTATCGTACCTTAAAACCTGAACGCGAAGGGTTGTTCTGTGAGCGGATTTTTGGTCCTACAAAAGACTGGGAATGTGCCTGCGGAAAATACAAACGTATCCGTTATAAAGGAATCGTTTGTGATCGATGCGGAGTGGAAGTTACTCGTTCGAAAGTTCGCCGTGAACGCATGGGACATATTGAATTAGCAGCTCCTGTTTCACATATCTGGTACTTTAAAGGGATTCCTTCACGTATGGGTCTTGTATTAGACATGAGCCCACGCGCTTTGGAAGAAATCATTTATTTTGCTTCATATGTAGTCATCGAACCAGGAAATACGAATTTAGAGAAAAAACAATTGTTGACAGAACGCGAATATCGCGAAAAACGTGAACAATATGGACAAGAATTCCAAGCTGCTATGGGTGCAGAAGCGATTAAACAATTACTTGATAATGTTGATCTAGATGCAGAAGCAGCCGAATTGAAAGAAGAATTGAAATCTGCACAAGGACAAAAACGTACACGTGCAATCCGCCGTTTGGATATTTTAGAAGCATTCCGCGCTTCAGGAAATCAACCAAGCTGGATGGTTATGGACGTTATCCCTGTTATTCCACCAGATTTACGCCCAATGGTTCAATTAGAAGGTGGACGTTTTGCAACAAGTGACTTGAATGATCTTTACCGTCGTGTAATCAACCGTAATAACCGTTTGAAACGTTTGTTAGACTTGAATGCACCTGGAATCATCGTTCAAAATGAAAAACGTATGCTGCAAGAAGCAGTAGATGCATTGATCGATAACGGTCGTCGCGGACGTCCAGTTACTGGACCAGGTAACCGCCCATTGAAATCTCTTTCTCATATGTTGAAAGGGAAACAAGGTCGTTTCCGTCAAAACTTGCTAGGTAAACGTGTCGACTACTCAGGTCGTTCCGTTATCGTTGTTGGACCTTTCTTGAAGATGTACCAATGTGGACTTCCAAAAGAAATGGCCATTGAATTATTCAAACCATTCGTGATGCGTGAGCTTGTTCAACGCGAACTAGCTTCAAACATCAAAAATGCGAAACGTAAAATCGAACGTCAAGAAGACGAAGTATGGGATGTTTTAGAAGACGTAATCAAGGAACACCCAGTATTGCTGAACCGGGCACCTACGCTTCACCGACTTGGTATCCAAGCATTCGAACCAGTTTTAGTACAAGGACGCGCAATCCGTTTGCATCCACTTGTATGTGAAGCTTATAATGCCGATTTCGATGGAGACCAAATGGCTGTCCACGTTCCATTGAATGAAGAAGCACAAGCAGAAGCACGTATGTTGATGTTAGCTGCTCAAAACATCTTGAACCCTAAAGATGGTAAACCAGTTGTTACTCCTTCTCAAGATATGGTTCTAGGTAACTACTACTTGACAATGGAAGAAGAAGGACGCGAAGGCGAAGGAATGGTCTTCAGAGATCAAAACGAAGCCGTTATCGCATGGCGCAACGGATATGTTCATTTACATTCACGTATCGGTGTGAACCCTAACTCATTAGGTGAAAAACCATTTACTGAATGGCAAAAAGAACGTACGATGATCACAACAGTTGGTAAGATCATCTTCAACGAGATCATGCCTCCTGAATTCCCTTATCTGAATGAACCAACAGACTTCAACTTGACCGTCCAAACACCGGACAAATACTTTGTTGAAGCTGGTACTGATATTCCTGCACATATCAAAGAGCAAGAATTAGTATTACCGTTCAAGAAGAAAAACTTAGGAAACATCATCGCAGAAGTCTTCAAACGATTCAAAGTAAAAGAAACTTCTAAGATGCTTGACCGTATGAAAGACTTAGGGTACAAACATTCGACACATGCCGGTATCACAGTAGGGATCGCTGACATCAGTGTACTGAATGAAAAACAAGAAATCATTGAAAATGCCCATAAACAAGTTGAAACTATTACAAAACAATTCCGTCGTGGTCTGATCACAGATGACGAACGTTATGAACGTGTCATTGCTGTTTGGAATGCTGCAAAAGACAGCATCCAACAAAAACTGATGGAAGGTTTGGAAGCGAAAAATCCAATCTTCATGATGTCTGATTCTGGAGCTCGTGGTAACATTTCCAACTTTACACAGCTTGCCGGAATGCGTGGTTTGATGGCCGCTCCTAATGGTCGAATCATGGAATTGCCAATCATTTCGAACTTCCGTGAAGGACTATCCGTCTTGGAAATGTTTATCTCAACTCACGGGGCTCGTAAAGGGATGACCGATACAGCCTTGAAGACTGCCGATTCAGGTTACTTGACTCGTCGTCTGGTTGACGTGGCCCAAGATGTAATCATCCGTGAAGAAGATTGCGGTACTGACCGAGGTCTTGAAATCCAAGCCATCCGCGAGGGAAATGAAATCATCGAATCATTAGAAGATCGTTTAGTGGGACGTTACACCCGTAAAGAAGTACGTCATCCTGAAACAAATGAATTGATCATTGCAGGAAACCAATTGATTTCCGAAGACATCGCAAAACAAATCGTTGATGCAGGTGTCGAAACAGTGACAATCCGTTCTGTCTTCACATGTAATACAAAACATGGTGTCTGCAAACATTGTTACGGACGCAACCTTGCAACTGGCTCTGACGTTGAAGTCGGAGAAGCAGTTGGTACGATCGCCGCTCAATCAATCGGTGAACCTGGTACTCAGTTGACGATGCGTACATTCCATACAGGTGGGGTTGCCGGAGACGATATCACTCAAGGTCTTCCTCGTGTCCAAGAAATCTTTGAAGCACGTAATCCGAAAGGGCAAGCAGTGATCACAGAAGTAACAGGGGATGTCATCGATATCTCAGAAGATCCTGCAACACGTACCAAAGAAGTAACAATCAAAGGAAAAACAGATACACGTACGTATACTGTTCCTTATACAGCACGTATGAAAGTAGCAGAAGGCGATATGATCCACCGTGGTGCACCATTGACAGAAGGATCAATCGATCCAAAACAATTGTTGCAAGTTCGCGATGTATTATCTGTTGAAAACTACTTGCTTCGTGAAGTACAACGTGTTTACCGTATGCAAGGGGTAGAAATCGGCGACAAGCATATCGAAGTAATGGTTCGTCAAATGCTGCGTAAAGTTCGTGTAATGGATCCAGGTGATACAGATATCTTACCAGGTACATTATTAGACATCGCAGACTTTAAAGATCAAAACTACAATACGCTAGTCTCAGGAGGCGTTCCTGCAACTTCTCGACCTGTCTTACTAGGTATCACAAAAGCATCATTAGAAACAAATAGTTTCTTATCTGCTGCATCATTCCAAGAAACAACTCGTGTCTTGACGGATGCTGCGATCCGCGGTAAGAAAGATCCTCTTCTTGGTTTGAAAGAAAATGTTATTATAGGTAAGATCATCCCAGCTGGTACTGGTATGCAACGTTATCGTGACATGGAACCAAAAGAAGTCGGTGTAGCAAGCGAAAATGTCTACAGTATTTCAGATATTGAAGCGCAAATGGCTGCAGAAGACGCAATGAACAATCAAACAAAATAGATATTTTAAAAAAGAGGTTGTGACAAATTATTGTCACAACCTCTTTTTTGGTTTGTCTAAAATAATTTGTCTAACTAGAAGAAAAGTGGGAAAGGATCTTAACAACATCGGTTCGTATCCAATTAAGGTATCGGAACGATCATCTTCCAAGAGAAGTCAATCAACAAAAGTAAAGATAGATCATTTTTTGAATGCAAAATAAATTGATGGGAAGATAGAGCGGTTATTTTTAATATTTTGCTAGCTATTATTGAATAATTCCTCGAATAAAACAAAACCAGTAGACATGTCTGTTATTCTATTTATGTTTTAGAGATAAGTATCCCCAAATAACATGGATTGAAATAAGGGTAAATGTGTTTAAAAAAACGAACTATAAAAACTTATACACAACGTGGTTAAAAATAGTTTTTTCTTCCCTGTGGAAAAAATAGTTTAACACAAACATTATAGTTATCCACAGCTATCTAAAACAGATGGAAAATAAGAAAAATTCGCTAAAATACCGGGAGGGGGTAACGAGGGATGAGTGATTGAAAAAAGAACAGAGTAACTGACTTATCCTCAGTGTTTCTGTTCTTTTATAATTCTGTTCTACATTTCTTGTTGTTGGATCGAATCTGTGAGAGTAATCTCGGTTGAAAGAATGATTCTTTTTTCTTCAGGGTATTGGTGGTGGATTAGTTGGAATAAAAGTTCTGTGGCTTTGATTCCTAACTGATTTGTCGGAATGTCTATCCGAGTCAACTGTGGCGAAAATAGGGAGGACAATAAGGGATCACTGAATCCTGCGATCGAAAGATCATCAGGTATCTGCTTTCCAGATTGTTCTGCCACTTTGTAAATACTCAATGATTTTAATGCATCGGTAGAAAAAATCGCAGTTGGTCTTTCTCGTAGCTTCATTAAATCATTCATTGCTGCCATGCTATCTTCTAAGCGAAAGCCGCCGTCTATAATCCATTCATTACGGATATCTAGGTGGTGATCAAATAAGCATTGACGGTAACCATTGAGACGATCATTGGATACATAAACTTCTGTCGGAGCATGGAGACAGCCGATATGACGGTGTCCATTCTTGATCAGTGTTTCCACCAAATCGTAACTATCCTGGAAATTATCCGTGTCCACTGAGTAGATGTTCGTGTAGTCGTTTCCGACTTTTCCGATTACCACAATAGGAATATTGTATTGATCCAATTCAAAAAGAAGTGTTTCATCCATCGTAGAGCTTAAAATAATAATTCCTCGGATCATTTTTTCTTGGATCTTTTTCGCGCATTTTTCTAGCTCTTCTTCTGGTGTTTTTGCCGTTTGTAGAATCAAGTCGAAGTTATTTTGTTCAGAAACGGCAGAAATGGATTGAATAACATCTGAAAAAAAAGGATTGCCATAGGTCGTATGAGAAGTACGATGAGATAATGCTAGAATCGCGTCAAAACCATTTCCTGACAGTCCTCTTGCAATTTTGCTCGGTTCATAATTCAATTCTTTGATTGCTTGAAGTACACTTGCTTTTGCTTTATCAGAGATATTTGGCTGGTTATTTAATACTCTGGAGACAGTTGATTTTGAGACATTAGCTTTTTTCGCAATGTCATAAATAGTAGGTTTCAATTTTATATGCACCTCCTTTTTGGGAGCGTTTTAGAATAATTCCATAGTACAATAGACATTCTTTTTTGTCTATGATTTTGAAAATTTAGGAATAGCTTGCATGATCATGAGAGACCATATTTTTTTAAGAAGCTATTAATTATTGATACATAAGCTTTCTTATTTGTATTTTTGTGTATATCAAAATTATTTAAAAAAATGCTATTGACAGTAAGCGTTTTCCATAATATGATCAAATCGTTGGGAACGCTCCCAAAAAAGAAAGGGGAATCCGATGTATACAAAACTTTTACAAGCGATTTATCGCGACTCAGATTTGTCTGAGAAAACCGCCTCTATGATTGAACAAAAAGTCAGTGTTTATCAGCAGAAGAAAGGCCAGGCAGGCAAACTGCATTGGGACGAAGAAGATATTTTCTTGATTACTTATGGGGATCAATTTTTTGAAGAGCAGCAACCAACTTTGCGTACATTTAAGAAATTTTATCAAAAGTATTTGGCAGATACATTTAGAGTTGTACATTTCTTGCCATTTTTCCCATATACATCTGATGATGGTTTCTCCGTTGTAAATTATCAGGCAATCAACGACCGTTTGGGCACATGGGAAGATATAGAAGAAATGAGAAGCGAAACACGGTTAATGTTCGACTTTGTCTGCAATCATATGTCTGCCGAAAGTACTTGGTTTCAGGAATATTTAAACTTGAATGATACGTACAAAGATTTTTTTATTGATTTGCCACTGGATACAGATACAAGCAGCGTGACTAGACCAAGGACCAGCCCGTTACTTACAACGTTCATTGACAAAAACGGGAAAGAAAAACACGTATGGACGACTTTTAGCGAAGATCAAGTAGACTTGAATTTTAAAAATCCAGAAGTTTTATTGAAAATGATCGATATTCTTTTGTTTTACTTAGAAAAAGGCGCTTCATTTATTCGCTTGGACGCTGTGGGATTTTTATGGAAAGAACTAGGAACTTCTTGTATACACCTGCCAGAAACGCATAAAATCATCCAATTATTCCGTGCAATCGCTGATGAAGCAGCTCCAGGAACGGTATTGATCACTGAGACAAATGTGCCACACAAAGATAATATCAGTTATTTTGGGAATGGCGAGAATGAAGCACAGATGGTCTATCAGTTTTCGCTACCACCTTTGACCCTTCAAGCGATTCGTTCGGGTAATACAAGTAAGTTGAAAGAATGGTTAAAAACCATCGATTTCGCATCGAAAAAAACAACTTTTTTTAATTTTTTAGCCTCCCATGACGGTATCGGATTGAATCCGGTACGAGGTATTCTGCCGGAAAAAACGATCCTTGAATTAGTGGAACAGCTGAAGAAAGAGGGTGCCCGAGTAAACTACAAGAAAAACCCAGATGGAACGACCAGTCCATATGAGATAAACGCTACGTATCTAGATGCGTTAAGTTCTCCAACAGATACGACGGAATGGAGAAGCAAACGCTTTTTAGCTGCTCATTCATTTTTGGTAACGTTACCAGGCGTGCCGGCAATTTATATTCAAAGTGTGCTGGGAAGTCGAAATGATTACAAAGGCGTAGAAAAAACAGGAGAGAATCGAAAAATCAATCGGCAAAAATTTTTGTTAGCAGATATTGAGAAAGAGTTGCAGACAGATCCATTAAGAACAGCAGTATATGGTGAATTGACCCAGATGCTATCTATTCGAAAAAAAGAAAAAGCCTTCCATCCGAATAGTTTGATTTACTTACTGGACTCAGCAGATTCTTTTATCAGTTTTATTCGCGAAGCGAAGGAAGAGAAAGTCTTAGTTATCCATAATTTTTCCAATCAATCAGCAGGTTATCTTTTACCAAAAGGAGATTACCTAGACCTGTTTTCTGGACAAATTATCCATTGCAGTCAAGAACGAAAGTTGATATTCCAGCCGTATGAATATATGTGGCTGAAAATAATAAAATAAGAGGTGGAAAAAAATGAAAAAAATTATTGTTACTACCTGTCTGCTAGCTACTGGATTTCTTCTTACTGCTTGTGGTGAAAGTCAAAGCTCTAACGAATCACAACAGACAACGATTCAATTCATGCACTCTTCTGTCGAACAGGAACGATTAAGTGTGATCAATGAACTGGTTGCTGATTTTGAAAAAGAAAATCCAGACATCAAAATCAAGCAAGTGCCGGTAGAAGAATCAGCGTTCAATACAAAAATCGTTACGTTAGCTCGTTCCGGTAAATTACCAGAAGTAATGGAAGTCAGTCAGGATTTTGCTAAAGTGATGGATAAAGATGAACTGATTGATCAGACGGCAGTCCAAAACGTTATCGAGGAAGCTGGAGAAGATAATTATTATGACGGAGCCAAAAACCTTGTTCGTTCAGAAGATGGAAAAAGCTATATTGCTGCACCAATTAGCGGCTGGGTTCAAGGTATTTGGTATGACAAAGAAAAATTATCAGAAGCTGGTTTTTCAGAACCAGAAAATTGGGATGATATTTTAAAAATTGCTCAACATTTCACAGATAAAGAGAATAAACAATATGGAATTGCTATGCCTACTGCTGAAGGAACAATGAGTGAGCAAGCGTTCTCTCAATTTGCTTTGTCAAATGGAGCAAATGTTTTGGATGATGAAGGCGAGGTAACGATCGATACGGAAAAGATGAGAGAAGCATTGTCGTTTTATCAAAACTTATCCCAATACACGATGCCAGGCTCTAATGATGTGACAGAAATCAAAGATGCTTTCATGAATGGAACAGCACCAATGGCAATCTATTCAACTTACATTTTGCCTTCTGTTTATGAAGCGGGGAACTCAGAAAATATCGGTTTTGCTATCCCAACACAAAAAGATCAAGCTGTCTATGGCACAGTATCTGGATTGACGATTTCTTCTGGTCTAGACGAGAAACAAAAAGAGGCTGCTGAAGCATTCACAGCTTTCTTATCTCAACCGAAAAACATGGAAAAGTGGGTCTTGATGTCTCCTGGTGGTGCTCAACCAGTGAATAAACAAGTAGTCGAACTGGATGGTTACAAAGAAAATGAAGTCATCAAGTCTTTTGGCGAGCTGCCATCTGAGATTGCTAGTGCTTTTGATGAAGTACAAGTCTTTGGACTAGTCGGGGAAAAGAATTTCACGAAAATGGGAGATATCACAAGCTCAGGTGTGATCGGAAAAGCAGTGAACCAAGTAACTGTCGGAAACGAAGATGTCGATCAAGCTTTAGCTGACGCACAAAAAAATACGAAATAACAAGAAGTTCTGCCAATGGTGTTCGAAAAAAGTAGATAGCTATTGGCAGATTATCAGGGGGAGGTTTCAATGAATCGTCCAAGGAAACATTCTGACTTAAAATTAGCCATGGGACTTTTAGCACCAAGCATGCTTTTATTAGCTGTTTTAGTGCTGATTCCAATGCTTTCCAATATTCAGATCAGTTTTTTCGATATGCCGCTGAATCCTAACTCAGACGCCGTTTTTATCGGATTAAGCAATTATCTTGAAATTTTAAGTGATAGTGAATTTTATCGTTCTTTAGGTTTAACAGTTGCTTACACATTCTTAGTTGTAGCAGGCAGTACAGCTTTAGGATTAGCCGTAGCTATTTTGCTTAACCGCAAGTTCAGATTTAGGAAAACGGTGCGTTCACTGATTTTATTAAGTTATGTTACGCCATCTATTTCTTTGATTTTTGCTTGGAAATATATGTTCAATAATAGTTATGGAATCGTCAATGATCTGTTAGTAGATAGGTTGCAGCTTTTCAACGAAGCACCGCTGTGGTTCGACCAGCCAGTTGCTAGCTTCTTTATGGTCGTTTTGTTTGCTATCTGGAGATACTATCCGTATGCGTTTATTTCATTTTTGGCTATTTTGCAAACAGTCGACAAAACGCTTTATGAAGCAGCTGAAATGGACGGTGCAAATGCTTGGCAGAAGTTCAAGATCGTGACACTGCCGGCAATCAAACCAGTACTAGCAACTGTGATTGTTTTACGATCTATCTGGATGTTCTATATGTTTACAGATGTCTATCTACTGACGAATAAAGTCAATATCTTAGGCGTTTATTTGTATCAGACAGCCTTTGCGTTCAATGATCTTGGAAAAGCAGCAGCTATATCGATTCTATTGTTCATCATTATTGCAGCGGTCGTCTTGCTCTCACGAAAGAAGGTGGACTTGAAATGAAAAATAAAAAGAGCAGGAAAATCTTATTTTACGCGACGATTTTGTTGCTATTAGCTGTCAATTTGTTTCCATTTTTGATCATGCTGATGACATCATTCAAGGATTCACAAGAAGCAATTGCAACGACACAAACTATTTTTCCGAAAGAATGGACTTTTGAACATTATCAGGATATTTTCAATGCTGAGATTTTTCCATTCATCATGTATTTCAAAAATAGTTTAGTGATCTCCTTGATAGCCTCCGTAACTGCAGTAGTGATTGGGATCAGCGGGGCATACGCTTTGTCAAAACTACGCTTCAAAGCTCGCTCGAAAATCAATGCTAGCTTTTACACCGTTTATATGTTTTCCGGTATTTTGATCGTTGTTCCATTATTTAAAATCATTTCCGGTCTAGGTTTGTATGATACCAATACAGCACTGATTATCACGATGGTCGTTCAAACACTTCCTACTGCGATATTCATGCTAAAAAGTTATTTTGACACGATTCCGACTGATATTGAAGAAGCAGCAATGATCGATGGTCTTAGCCGGATCCAGATCATTATTCGGATCATTATACCATTGGCTATTTCTGGAATCATTTCTGTCTTCGTTTATTGCTTTATGGTTTCGTGGAATGATTATTTATTTGCTTCGATTTTCCTGTCGACCTCCGAAAAATTTACTTTACCAATCGGTTTGAACACATTATTCAGTACACCAGACTACATTTGGGGACGAATGATGGCCGCTTCATTGGTGACCGCTTTACCAGTCATCATTATGTATGCGTTATCTGAACGATTTATTAAAGGTGATTTAGTCGAAGGCGGCGTAAAAGGATAAAAAGAAAAGAAAGAGGAAAGAAAAGATGAAAAAATTAGTTGCATTAGAACCAAGAATAGCCGGATTCAAAGATTACGAAGACCGTGAGATCGAAAAGAACGAAGTACGTATCCGAGTAATTTTCGCTACTCCAAAACCAGGAACAGAAATTGTCGACTTTAGAGGATTAAGTCCATTTATCGATGAAGAATTTTCAGAAGAATGGCGCCTATTCTTGCCAAGAGAAGAAGGAAGCCAACGCGGTGTGGTATTTGGCGAATTTCAATTAGGAAATATGATTGTCGGTACGATCGAAGAAACGGGCAGTTTGGTGACAGAGTATCAAAAAGGAGAGTTAGTCTGCACTTATGGACCCATTCGTGAAACGCTGATTACAAACGGTGTTGATAATTATAAACTACGTAAACTTGATCGGTTGGATCAATGGAAAAATGCAGTATGTTACGATCCTGCTCAATTCGCTTTAGGTGGTATCCGGGAAGCACATGTTCGAGCAGGTGATGCTGTAGCAATCTTCGGTTTAGGCGCTATCGGGCAAATTGCGATTCAATTAGCTAAAAAAGCAGGTGCTACTACCATCGTTGGGATCGATCCCATAGCGCAGCGTAGAGAATTAGCAGAAAAATACGGTGCCGATTACACGCTAGATCCTATGAAAGCAGATGTCGGTTTTCGTCTAAAGGAATTGACAGATAAACGTGGAGTAGATTCAGTTATTGAAACGAGTGGCAGTGCTGCCGCATTACAAGCTTCTTTAAGAGGGATCGGCTATGGCGGGATCATTTCTTATGTTGCCTTTGCTAAACCTTTTCCAGCTGGGTTTAATCTTGGTCGCGAAGCACATTTCAATAATGCAAAAATCGTCTTTGCTCGAGCATCTAGTGAACCAAACCCAGATTACCCAAGATGGAACCGTAAACGAATCGAGGACACATGTTGGGAATTATTGATGAACGGTTACTTGGATTGTGAAGAAATCATTGATCCAGTTGTGCCATTTGCAGAAAGCGCAGAAGCTTACATGCGTTATGTAGACCAGCACCCAGAAGAAAGTATCAAAATGGGCGTTCAAGTCCGAGGAGGAGAACAATGAAATTCGGTACGCAAGATCAAGCATTTTTCCCAAGAGACATTTTAGAAAAATTTAGATTTATCAAAGACTGTGGATTTGAAGAATACGAAATCGACGGTAAGTTGTTAATAGAAAATATCGACACAGTCAAACAGGCAATCAAAGAAACAGGGATCCCAGTAGTGACAGCTTGTAACGGCTACGATGGGTGGATCGGTGACTTTATCGAAGAACGGCGTCTTAATGGTGTACGTCAAATTGCTGAGATTTTGCGTGCACTAAGCGAGGTTGGAGGCAAAGGAATCGTTATCCCAGCAGCTTGGGGAATGTTCACTTATCGATTACCGCCGATGGTTTCACCCCGAAGCAAAGAAGGAGACTATAAAGCAGTCAGCGAATCACTTCGTTATTTAGATAAAGTAGCCGAAGAAACAGGTACGGTTATTTATTTGGAGCCTTTGAACCGATACCAAGACCATATGATCAATTTGTTAGCGGATGCGCGTCATTACATTGACTCTAATCAATTGAAACATGTGCAGATCATCGCTGATTTTTATCATATGAATATTGAAGAAGATGATATTTCAAAAGCATTGACTACGCAAAAAGAGTATGTGGGTCATATCCATTTAGCAGATAATCATCGCTACCAACCAGGATCTGGCGCAATTGATTTTACTCGCCATTTTCAAACGCTACTTCAAAATGAGTATGAAGGTTATATGGTATATGAATGTCGTTTGCGAGGAGAAAATGAAGTGAAAATTTATCAGGAATCATTGCAATACTTGAAAAACTGTCTGGAAACAGCGCGTCATTTAAATGATTTAGAGAAAGAATAGAGAAAGAATAACAATAAGTAAATAAGCAAAGGAGAGAGAAATAAATGAAGAAAGTAGCAATCATAGGCGCTGGACAAGTAGCAGAAAAAGTACATGCTGCTTATTATCAAAAAAGATCAGATGTCTTAGAATTGGCCGCTGTGGTTGATCCAGTCAGCCAGCGAGCAGAAGACTTTTGCCGACGTACAGGATTTTCTCATGCGTATACATCAGTTACACAAATGCTGAATGAGATTTCTCCCGATATCGTGAGTGTCTGTACAGCCAATCGCTTTCACTTCGAACATGTATTGGCTGCCCTCGAAGCTAATGCTTCAGTGATGTGCGAGAAACCACCAGCTATGACAGCTGATCAAGCAAGAAAGATGGCAGAGACAGCCGATAAAAACGGGCAGATTTTGGCTTATGGATTCCAGCATCGTTTTTCTGACGAAGCAACAATGATCAAGAATCATCTTGATGTTCTCGGGGATATTTATTACGTAGAAGCGAATGCGCTTCGTCGGTCTGGTGTTCCAGGCTGGGGAACGTTTATCGACAAAGAACTTCAAGGAGGCGGGCCTTTGATCGATTATGGCATTCACATGCTTGATACAGCGATGTATATTACTGGATTTCCTAAAGTAAAAAGCGTTCGGGCGTACAGCTTCCAAAAAATTGGTACGAAAAAAAATTCAGGGAAATTCGGGAAATGGGATCCAAGCAAATTCACAGTAGAAGATGCAATTTTTGGCACACTGGAATTAGAAAACGGCAAGATCATCCAACTGAATACTTCGTTTGCTTTGAATATCAGAGAAGACAAACTGAATGTGGCTTTTTGTGGCGATCAGGCAGGTGCTAATCTGTATCCAGGCGAACTATTCGAAGATGTAGATGGAAAGCTGGTTTCCTTACAAAAGACCACGCCAGTTAATGACCCACATGAACTAAGTATGGCTCATTTTGTGAATCGGGCGCTCGGTGACCAGACTCAGATGATTGCAGATGGCTGGCAAGGATATGTCATCCAGAATCTGGTGGAAAATTTATATCGTTCGGCAGAAACAGGAGAAGTTATTACCTTATGAAAGTAGAAGAAAAACAGTTTGATTTAGAGTATATCAATAAGTATGCGAGTCAGATGACCATTGGAAATGGATTTTTTGGTATCAGAGGAAGCCAGGAGGAAGACTATCGGAATCAAGTAAGGGGAATGTTTGCAGCTGGTGTATATAACCGACCTTTAGGAGCAGAATCAGCCGAGTTAGTGAATCTCCCAGATGTCATCAGATGGGAAATAAAAATCGACGGTGAACATTTTTCTCTTGAGACGATGAAAGTTCTTGCATACGAGCGGGCACTAGATTTAGAAATGGGAGAGCTTAAACGCTATGCGCTCATTGAAACTGCTCAAGGAAAAAAAGTGGAAGTCATTACTTGTCGTGTTGCTGATCAAAATAATCTCCATCAGGCAGCCCTGAAAGTGGTCATCAAGCCGTTGACCGAAGACTGCCAAGTAGATGTGAAAACGGGTATCGATGGACAGCAAACCAATTTTGGTACACAGCAGTTGGTTGAAAAAGAACTGCGAGTATTTGGTGACGATTTGATCAGTGCATCCTACCAGACAACAGAAAGTAAAATTGATATTGGGATTGCAGCTAAATTCAATAAAGCAGGTGTATTCCAAGCAAAAAATCGCCGGATCACCGCTTCCTTTTCAGAAAAGATCAGAAAAAATACGTCCTTTACGCTGGAGAAGATCATCGTGCTCTCTACCTCTCTTCAGCAAACAGACCCGTTTAAGAAAAGTATTGCCCAAGCCCAGAAAAGCGTTAGTTATACAGAAATTTTAGAGCAGTCGATGTCTTATTGGACAGATTTTTGGCATCAGCATCGGATAACGATCCAAGGCGATTCTTCTTTCGATCAGTTAGCGATGGACTTCGCTGCTTACCATTTACAGATTATGACTCCCCGCAATGATCCAAGTGTTAGTGTAGGGGCGAAGGGACTAACTGGCGAAGGTTATAAAGGGCATGTTTTCTGGGATACGGAAATTTTTATCCTGCCTTTCTTTTTATATCAGTTTCCTGAAGTAGCAAAGAATTTGCTGCTGTACCGTTATGATCGATTAGAAGGCGCACGGCAAAAAGCAAGAGATTATCACTATCAAGGTGCACTTTTCCCATGGGAAAGCGCACACACTGGTCAGGAAGAGACACCCAAATTTGCTGCATTGAATATCAAAACCGGAACAAGACAAGAAGTTGCTTCAGCTGCCGCAGAACATCATATCAGTGCAGACCTTGCTTATGCCGTTCAAGAGTATGTCCAAGCAACAGAGGATCAATCGTTTTTAGAAACAAAGGGAAAAACGCTCATTCATGAAACAGCAGCTTTTTGGCTGAGCAGAGCTGTAAAAGTCGATGATCATTTAGAGATACACAGAGTCATTGGTCCAGATGAATACACAGAATATATCGACAATAATGCATATACGAACTATCTGGCGCATTATAATGTGGCCTTAGCTGTTAAATATCAAGCTGGCGATCCGCTTTTTTTGAAAGAATGTCAAAATTTTTTAGATAAGTTATATTTGCCAGTGCCTAACAAAGAACAGCTGATTCCGCAAGATGACACGTATCTCAGTAAGCCAGTTATTGATTTGACCACTTACAAAGAACGTCCTGGCAGCCAGTCTATTTTACTTGATTATGCCCGTAGCGAAGTAAATGAACTCCAAGTCAGCAAGCAAGCAGATCTTGTCATGCTGTTATACTTATTACCTGAGTATTTTTCTCAACCAATCGTTTCTAAGAATTTGCATTACTATGAAAACAAAACAATCCACGACTCATCGTTGAGTAAAGCGATTCACGCCATAGAGGCTTGCCGTATCCAAGAAATGGAATGGGCGTATCATTTATTCCAAGAAGCGTGCCTGATTGATTTAGGACCAGATCCGCATTCATCAGATGACGGAATTCATGCTGCTTCATTAGGAGCACTATGGCTAGCAGTTATATTTGGTTTTTCAGGTATTACAGTAACGAATGGAACTCTTTCTATTTCTCCAAGACTTCCTTCAGCATGGGAAAAAATTTCTTTTCCTTTTATTTGGAAAAATCACAGGTTGCTATTTGTTTTGACAAAAAAACAAATAGTAATAAAAAAAGAGACGAAAGAAACATTACCTATTTTTGTCAATGGAGACCAATACCAGCTGGAAAAAGAACTGATCTTGGAACGGAGGGGAAAATAATGCGTATTCTGATTGCGCCAGATTCTTTCAAAGAAAGTCTGACAGCCTTAGAGGCAGCACAAGCCATTCAATCAGGTTTTCAAGAAGTTTTTGTTCAGGCTGAATATGATCTGCTACCTATAGGCGATGGAGGAGAAGGAACGGTTTCATCATTAGCAGACAGTTTAAGGTTGAAGCGGCAAACAGCAGTCGTTACTAATGCATTTGGCAAAAACAAAGAAATCCAGTACGCTTCAGACGGTCAAACTGCGATTTTTGAAATGGCAGAAATCGTCGGATTGAAAGATGTCCCACTAAACCAACAACAGCCACTTAGGTTATCCACGCGAGGAGTAGGAGAACTGATACGACAATTGTTGCAACAAGGTGTTCGACACATCATCATCGGCGTTGGCGGAAGTAGTACCAACGATGGCGGCATCGGCATGGCAGAAGGTCTAGGTTATGCTTTTTACGATCAAGATAATCAAAAAGTAGAAGCACTGGGAGAAAATCTAGGTAAAATTGCTACAGTTGATAAAACGAACGTGCCTATTGAGCTGATTAAAGCCAAAATCACTGTCATTACTGATGTTACTAATCTTTTATGCGGAAAAGAAGGCGCTTCTTTTGTTTTCGGACCACAAAAAGGCTTGAAAGAAAATGAATTAGCAGTGGCTGACCAAGCCATGCATGATTTTTATATGAGATTTGCCCCTCAAGTAATCGAGGCATCGGGCAGTAGTGCTGGTGGTGGAATGGGTGCAGGACTGTTAGCATTTGCTTCAGGGAAAATAGTCTCTGGCATCGACTACGTATTGGATTTACTGGAGTTCGATACGGGTACAGCAAGCAGACCTCGTAATCGTAGGCGAAGGACGTCTAGATGGACAAAGTCTAAAAGGAAAAGCGCCAGTTGGGATTGCTAGAAGAGTACCAGAGGGCGTTCCTGTGATAGCTATTTGCGGAAGTGTTGGTAAAGGAAGCGAAAAAGCAGCAGATGTTGGCATTTCGGCCGTTTTTCCGATCCTTCCTGCAGCTGTGCCTTTACAAGAAGCTTTACAGCAAGCCACTGATAATCTTCATCGCACAGCTAAAAACATCGCATCTTTACTTCAAGTCGTTCATTTTCAAGGAGGTAATCGATGAAAATCAAAGCAGCACTATTCGATTTAGATGGCGTTCTTGTAGACACAGCTCGTTATCATTACGAAGCGTGGCTGGTTTTAGCTAACCAGCTGTCCATTCCATTCACTGAGAAAGAAAACGAGCAACTGAAAGGAATATCCAGAACCGAGTCACTAGAGCGATTGCTGTCATTTGGAAAAATGGAACAGAAATTCTCAGAAAAAGAGAAATCAGCCTTTGCTGAGCAAAAAAACAATCTATATCTTCAAGCGATTCAAAAAATGGATGAAACATCCGTTTTGCCTGGTGCAATAGCTGTTCTTGAGTACTTGAAAAAAACAAACATCAAGATCGGATTGGGATCAGCAAGCAAAAATGCACGCCTCATTTTAGAAAAAACGAATTTGACAAGTTATTTTGATGTCCTTATTGACGGCACGCAAGTATCAAAAGCAAAACCTGATCCAGAAGTTTTTCTCAAAGGAGCACAGCAATTGAATGTACCGCCAAATGCATGCTTGGTCATTGAAGATTCAGAAGCTGGTTGTCAAGCAGCTTTGGCTGGTAACATGCATGTATTGGGAATAGGTGAAAACATAAATCTTCCTTCTGCTGAATATGTGATTCCTGATTTAACCGTTTTTGATCAAGTACGTTCGTTTTGGCATTTATCAGAAGCCGTATCACGTATATAATAGTTTCCGTTTTTTCTGTCACAAGCAAAACGTTATCCTCCTTTTGGAAATCAAGGTATGATGAGAAAAAAGGGGGATTTTATATGACAAAAAAAGCAGTTTTCGCAGGCGGATGCTTTTGGTGTATGGTCAAACCATTTGAAGAGCAGCCAGGGATCATTTCTGTGACATCCGGTTATACTGGCGGGCATGTACCAAATCCAACTTATGAACAAGTAACAACAGGCACAACAGGGCATACAGAAGCAGTAGAGATCGAATATGATCCAGAAGTTATTTCTTATGATCAGTTGGTGGAAATCTATTGGCAGCAAACCGATCCGACTGACGCATTAGGACAGTTCGCTGATCGCGGTGATTCTTATCGTCCAGTGATCTACTATAATGATGAAGAAGAACGAAATATTGCAGAGCGTTCAAAACAAGCATTGCAAGACAGCGGGCGATTCGATAAGCCAATCGTGACAAAAATCGAACCAAGAAGCGAATTTTATCCTGCAGAAGATTACCATCAGGATTATTACAAGAAAAACAAGCTCCATTACAATCTTTATCGAGAAGGTTCTGGACGTGCAGGTTTCCTTCGTCGACATTGGGGCGTCAAGAAATAAGAAGCCGAAAAAGCTACTTATGGAACACCGTATATCAGAGGTTGTAAAACCAGCATTTTGAGCTAATACTGAGGGTCAGCTGATTGAACACCATTTAGTGGAGAGGTTGTGAACCTGTCGCCTAGCTCCAAGTCACAAGGATTTGGTAAGAGAACACTATATATCAGAGGTTGTGACAAGTCGTTTGTCACAACCTTTTTTCAATACCTAAGATGAAGGACAATCAGCAACGCACTGCTCAAAAAAGGAATGAAAGGCAGCTTTTCCAACTTTTTTTTATGACAGATAAAGTAAACAGAAAAAACGGATATTCCAAACAGACTAGCAAGAAACAAGATCTGAAGCAACTCTTCTAGAGACAAGCCACCACTCCAAGAAAGCATCAACAGAGTATCGCCAGCTCCGAGATAGGATTGACCATAGCGAAGGCACACACCGCCTACGATAAACGTTAACAGCACACTTTGCCATTGGAAGACGCCGGCCTGCAACCAAAAAATCCATAAAATTGCCCAAGAACAGAATAGCGTGTGAGAATGGACCATGAAGTAAAATAAATCCATCAACGAAAATAGCAAAGCCGAAAGCATCCATATGAACGTCGAAAAATTTCTTGCGGAAGAAAAAGTAAAGAACCAGGCAAAAAGACCACCACATAAGGCTTCTGCCAACAAATAGTAGAAGGGCAACCGACACCTGCAATAGCGGCAGCGAAATCGTTGGACGATGATCGAGAGAATCGGAATCAATTCATACCAAGAAAGCGAACGACAGCATTTGACACAATGAGATCTAGGATAAATAATAGAGTGACCTAACGGAATCCGCTGGGCGGTTAAACATAAAAATGATCCGATACAGCAACCAATGATAAAATAAAGTAACACGCCATCTCCCCCTTTTCAAAACCAAGATACGCAAGCTTAAACTAAATTTTTGTACATACATAAAATTTGAGGTGAAAAAATGAACGTTTCAATCGGATTAGATATCGGAACCACACAAACCAAAGCAGTTGCTTTCACAGATGAAGCCCAAGAAGCAGCATCCGCTTATTTTCGCTACCCTTTGATCCAAGAAACACAAGGGATGGCAGAACAAGATCAGGAATTGATCTTTCAAGGTGTCTGCACCGTTATAAAAGAAGTAATTAAACAGTTGCCTTCAGACACAATCATTCAATTTGTCTCCTTCTCCTCTGCGATGCATGGCCTGATATTGTTGGATGAAGAGAAAACACCGTTATCTCGAATGATCACTTGGGCAGATAACCGAGCAGCGGACGAAGCAGAAAAACTGAAATATACCGTGCTTGGCAAAGAATTTTATCGGCAGACTGGGACGCCGATTCATCCAATGACACCATTGAACAAAATCAAGTGGCTGCAAAACAGCCAACCTGAATTATTCAAAAAAACTGCTTATTTTGTCGGTATCAAAGACTATATCTTTTATAGATTGTTTGGCGAACTGATCAGCGACTACGGAACAGCTTCAGGAACTGGATATTTTGATATCCATGAATTCCAATGGGCAGAAGAAGTGCTTGACTACTTGAACATTCGAATAGAGCAATTGCCGCAAGTCTTTCCTTCCACCTATCAAGTAACAGGTCTACCATCAAAAACAGCAGCAGAACTAGGTTTGCCAAATGATATATCATTTGTTTTGGGAGGGGCAGACGGGCCGCTTTCTAATCTAGGGTTAGGTGCTTTTGGTGATACGATCGCCGCTTTGACCGTAGGAACGAGCGGAGCACTTCGTTTTATTACTACTCAGCCTCAGTTCCATCCAGAAATGGAGACGTTTTGTTATGTTCTGGATCAGAAACATTGGGTAGTGGGAGGAGCGACTAGCAATGGTGCTGGCATCTTTGATTGGGCAGGGCATACATTTTTACAGGAAGTCGTTCAATCTGCTAAAGAAAAAGGAGAAAATCCATATGATGCACTGCTTTCGGCTATCGCTTTTGTGCCAGCGGGTGCCAATGGTCTGATTTTTCATCCCTATTTACTTGGTGAGCGAGCACCGCTTTGGGACGCAGATGCGTTTGGCAGTTTTATCGGTTTACAGCGGCAACATACAGAAAAAGAAATGATGAAGGCGATTCTAGAAGGGATCTGTCTCAACCTTTATCGGATTTTAAAAGGAGTTTGCCAGGAAAATCAGCTCACAGAGATCCGTGCTACAGGCGGGTTTGCTCAATCTCCGATTTTTCGTCAGATGATGGCTGATGTACTGGGTTACCCGCTTGTTTTCCCTACTGTCACAGAAGCATCCGCATTAGGAGCTGTGATTTTAGGCTGGAGAAGCATCGGAAAGATCCAAAGTATCAGTGAAGCACAGGAATTGATAGAATTGAAAGAGCAAGTTGGAGTACAAGAAACTGATCATAAAAAATATCAGAAAATCTATCCATTATTTGTTTCGACACAAAAGCATTTAGCACAGACTTATCAGCAATTTGCTCAACTGCGAGAAGAATTAGCTGATTCTGAAAAATGATTGGCTTTACGGATAAAAAAGCGAACTGAAAATCGTTCTCAGGTAAATGATTTTGTTGTACTTTTCATTGAAAGTCTACTATTATTTTAAGTGTAAGAAAATGTTAGGAGGCAAGAAAGATGAAATTCCAACAAACCAAAGAAGTATTAAATCAATTAGTTGCAGATCTAAGCCAAATGTCTGTTGTTGTTCACCAAACACATTGGTACATGAGAGGACCAGGTTTCCTTACATTGCACCCAATGATGGATGAGTTCATGGATGATTTGAACGCTCAGTTAGATGAAGTATCCGAACGCTTGATCACATTAGACGGTTCACCTTATTCTACATTGCGTGAATTTGCAGATAACACAAAAATCCCTGATGAAATTGGCCGCTGGGATCGTACTATTCCAGAACGTTTGGAAACACTTGTTGCAGGCTATCGTTATCTAGCAGATCTTTACCAAAAAGGAATCGAAGTTTCTGGAGAAGAAGGCGACGATCCAACACAAGATATCTTTATCGAATTCAAAACAGCCACAGAAAAACGTATCTGGATGATCCAAGCTCATTTGGGCAAAGCGCCAGAGATCGACGCGTAAAAACTGTTGTTGAACTTGACCGAAAAAGAGGTTGTGAAATCAGCGTTTTGACCTGAGTATTAGAGAAACAAACGTCAAAATAGTTCCTCATATTTTGCCGTTTTTTGAGCTAATACCGAGGGTCAGCTGATTGAACACCGTTTACCAAGAGGTTGTAAGCCTGCCGTTCAGCTCCGAGTCACAAGAAACAATTTTAAAAAACAGCTTCTTATGTTTTATGGATATTGTGACTTGTGACCGAGGAGTTGGCAGGAGAACACCGTTTATTCAAAATAAGGGGTTGTGACAAGACTTTTGTCACAGCCTCTTTTTGTTTTTCATTTTGACAGGAAACGACCCTTTTATATAAAAGAAAGAAAAGAAGTAAAGTTTCATATAAATTTTTCAATCAAGCAGAAAAACGTTGACATTGACTAGATTAGCGGGTAATATGTTAAATGGTATTGTTTGCCCCACAAAGAGCCCCGGAAACTCGAAGTGTATGTCAAACATCAGAACTTAAATTGGAGGAAAATAACGTGCGTACAACATATATGGCCAAACCAGGCGAAGTAGAACGTAAATGGTATGTAGTAGACGCAACTGATGTTCCATTGGGACGTCTTTCAACAGTTGTTGCATCTGTACTACGTGGTAAAAATAAACCAACTTTCACACCTCATTTGGATACTGGCGATTTCGTCATCGTCATCAATGCAGACAAAGTGAAATTAACAGGTAAAAAAGCGACTGACAAAATTTATTACCGTCACAGCAACTACCCAGGAGGATTGAAATCAATCACTGCTGGCGAATTGCGTGCTAAAAATTCTCGTCGTTTGATCGAAACTTCTGTAAAAGGTATGCTTCCTAAAAACACTTTAGGCCGCAAACAATTTACAAAATTGAACGTATACGGTGGAGCAGAACATCCACATGCAGCACAACAACCAGAAGTTTTAGACATCACAAACTTAATCTAATAGGAGGGAATTTCATTGGCACAAGTTCAATATATCGGCACAGGCCGTCGTAAAAACGCAGTTGCTCGCGTACGTCTAGTACCAGGAACTGGCAAAATTACTGTAAATAAAAAAGATGTTGAAGAATACATTCCACATGCTGACTTGCGTGAAGTAATCAATCAACCTTTCGCTGTTACTGAAACAAAAGGCGCATATGACGTATTTGTTAACGTAAACGGCGGAGGATACGCTGGACAATCAGGAGCTATCCGTCATGGTATCGCTCGTGCATTGCTAGAAGTTGATCCTGACTTCCGTTTAGCTCTTAAACGTGCTGGCTTACTTACTCGTGACGCACGTATGGTCGAACGTAAAAAACCAGGTCTTAAAAAAGCTCGTAAAGCTTCACAATTCTCAAAACGTTAATATTCTTTTTATATCAATATTTCAGGACACTTTTCAATTATTTGGAAAGTGTCTTTTTTTATAATAAGAACACATTTGAGAACACATGTTAATCACACTTATTCAATCCTTTTTGAAATGCTTCAAAAACAGATTTATCAACTACGTCAGGTGTGTTCACGTATATTTTTGTAGTAGAAATATCCGAGTGCGTTAAAGCATTAGAGATTTGATTCATATTTGCTCCACCTTCCCTAGCTATAGTTGCATAGGTATGACGAAGTTTGTGTGGAGATAATTGAGCCAATTCAGGATGCCTTTTTTTTATTGCATTGATTCGATAGTTTAAGTAGTCAGCGTGAACAGGACAATTTACTTCTCCAGAAGGTTTGGAATAGGTAAAGAGGTACTGGTCAGGTGTTTGTATAATTTTTAGTTTCAACAATTGTTCAGCCTGAGCTGATTTCCATTCTCTTAATAATGTCATCACAACTTCTGGTGCCTGAATAACGGTGTCTTTCCAACCTTTTGTATGTGTCTTTCTTTGATATTTATCTAAAGCATATTTGAGACGAACCGTATTTTTATTAAAATCAATATATTTCCATTGCAGAGCATAAGTCTCACTTTTTCTATCACCTAGATATAAGGTAAGCATGAAAAGTGTGTAATCGTGAAGTGTAAGCAAGTGATTATTTAAGTCATTGTTTACTGCTTCTATCCAATCAGTCAGCTCTTCTGATGATAATGCTTGATTCCCTTCCCTTATCCTTTTTTCTTCTAAAGCCATTTTCTTAGGCGCGGTAATACATTGAATAATTTTGGTAGTTCGGTTGAATTCGATATAACATAGTATTTCGGCAATATCAAACATAGAGCGAACATAGCCTTTGATAATTTTTATATTTGCGTATTCTTTCGATTTCTTTGTTAATTCATCTGATATTATCTCAGTATTTGAATTCAGATAATTCATTGCATATTCACCAAACATTGGAAGGATGTGCAATCGGAATATATCCTTAGTATTACTAATTGTTACATTACTTGGAGCCCTGTTTGACCTAGTAGTTTGACCTAGTTCATATCTAGGAAGCCATTTTGATTCATAAAAATCTTTAAATTTTATTTTTCCTTTCAATTCTAGTGAGTTTGCATTCTCCTCTCTTAAAACTGTTTCAATCTTCTTTTTCATTTCCCTTTCGGCCTTAATAGCTAATTGCCTAGTTGGAAATACTTTTTGATACTTCTCTGATGCAATTCCAGTGATTTCTCTGAATTTTTTTGGATACCTCAGATTAGTTTTATATTTCCCATTTGAAAGCTTTGTAGGCAAACTTCCTCACTCCTTTAAAAAGTAAGGCAGTACATTTCGCTATTTATAGTATATGTGACGAGAAGAAAATTTCAATTTTTTTTGAATGTATTCATGAAATCTTTGATATCCTCTACGTCAAAGCGAACTACGCCATCAATTTTTATTACTGGAAAATTATATACACGAATCCACTTATCTAAAGTATTATTATCAATTCCTAGAAATTCACAGGCTTGTTTTTTATTCAAGTAGGCTTTCGATTTTATAAAATCATCTCCTAAAATAATAGTTTAAAATTTTTGAACCGCTTTGGGTAAGCACATAGGAATTTCACCTCTCCCCAGTTTACGGCGAGCCTTACGGAAGTATCATTATTTACTGCTATTGTCATGGCATTTTGTTGTCCCAGAACAAAAGAAATCTCTAAGTAGTTGTCGCTAACTAGGTCATGGCGTACTTGTATTTCTAGCTCGAATAGCAGGGAACGTTATTCAAAAATTATATCTAATTATCAAAGATCAATATAGGAATATCATCCTAATCACTATTAATAACAAGAAGAAGATTAAAAAAGAAACAAAAACGGAAAAAAATTTATCTTGATTCCGAGAATTCAATATAGATAATACGGTGCTGAATAAAATTATCTGGTTGTTAAGATAAATTATCAAATACGTATTTAAAGATTTTTGGGTCAAAACTAAATATCGTATTTTCAAAAAATGGATCCACAAAGATTGCATGTGCCAATAAATGATCACTGCTTTGTCGCATGAAAAAAGCTCTTTTCTATTTTAATAAAAGCGCATGATAAACATTCCAGAACTGATAAACCATTAAGGAAACAAGAGTCGAGAAAACGATTTGGGTGTTGGTTCGTCCAAACTTTGATAAATCATTGATAAAACTGTCCAATGATTCGGTAGAAGGAAACCCCATTTTGATTAACATCGAATAAGGACCTATGATACAGTCACATTCGAGTACACTGGAGATTGCTTTTATGAACGTATAAAAACCTGATTTTTGATTTGATTTAATCAACAGGTGGATAAACGCTTTGGTTAGTAATCAAGCTTGTTCGTAGTCAATTGCTGCTTGATAATACAGTAACTGACCAGTTTCTTCTAGACGTTTTATTCTCTGGGAAACAGCAGCTGCAGTGATGAATAAAACTTCACCTAATTTTTAATTGATAAATGACCAATCTGTTGCAACAAATTCAACAACTCCTTTCTAGTCCATCCTAATACTTTCCTCATTTCTGATTTTGTACTAATTATCTTTTTTTTAAAGTGAAAAGGAATAATTTTGAGTATTTACAAAGCACTGAATGAAAAGACTCGTGCACTTTTGACATATGTGATATTTCAACACATATGAAACGAAAAGGTGGATTTTATCATAATGTGGATTGAATCAGTTATAATTGGCAGTCTGCCTATATACTAGGAGGCTTATTACGGCATTCATAGCTATCTAGCAAGGTGACACGAGTGCCCACTTAAATGCTAAGCTATAGGAGAGTAAAAGAAGAAAGGAAATAAGTTTGAAAATAAATCTATTTGAAGATACCTGAAGAACGGTACACTAAATAAGCCTACCGTTTTCAAAATTTTTGAAATGGAAGACAACGAGTCTATTTAGGAAGAATCAACGTAACTTTGGTTTAAGCACTATCTATAATGGTATATCCGCGTTTTCTTAAAAGGTCCAGAGCTTGGGATTGCGTCAGAACTTTCTCTTCTTTCGCAGGTTTTGGCTCCAGATATCCTTTAGCAGAATAGGGTTCCACCTTTGATAAGACATTCCAGATAGCGGTCAGGAGCATCTTACAAATAGCAATGATAGCTTTCTTGTGTCCACGATTCGCTTTGATTCTACGATAGCGATTTTTAAATTCTGGATGTTCTTTGGATCTGAGAAGAGCATTGGCAATCTGTACAAGTAGCGGTTTCAACGACTGCCCTGCACGAGAGATACGTGTTGATTTTGTTCGTCGGGCACTGCGATCGTTTCTTGGACAGCATCCAGCCCAAGAAATAAAGTGTTTCGAAGTTGGAAACACGGACATATCCGGTCCTATTTCTGAAAGAATCGCAATCGCTGTTATTGGCTGAGTGTCTAAGCCCGGTATGGTACGAAGTAGTTCCAAAACAGGGGAGAAGGGTTCTGCAAGAGCTTGAATCTCTAGATTGATCTCTTCTCGATGCTTCTCAATCTCGTTAATATGGTTGAGGCATTGGCGAAGCTTAATCGCTTGAGGTACAGAAATCGCCCCCTCAACTGCCGCTTGGATTTCTTCAACGGGAGTTTTACAACGGGCATGGATAAATGGTCGAACATCAAATGATTCACCGGGATGTTCTAACAAGTATTGGATGATAGAAGTGGATGATTTTCCGAACACATCACTAAAAACATCATCTAGTTTCAGATTAGAAACGGTTAAGCAGTTTAAAGCACGATTCTTTTCACTTGTTTTCATGTTGGTCAGTTTCGTCCGATAACGCATTAGATCACGAAGCTGGCGGATTTCAAGACCAGGAATAAAACTGGGTTTGATCATGTCGCACATAAAGAGATCACAAATCCATTTTTGCATCTTTGCGATCTGTTTTATTTCCTTTCTGGGGTTTGGTGTACTTCGGATGAGCCAGTGTGACAAAACAAGTTTTTTCAAGAATATTAAAAACAGGAATCCAAAATTTACCGGAAGATTCCAAACACACATCCTTACAGTTGTATTTAGCAAGCCATTCAGCTAATTCATTGAGACCTTTTGTAAAGGAAGAGAAGCGAGCTTGCTTATACACTGTACGACCATTCGCATCTGTGATTCCGATACACGCATAGATCCACGTTTTGTGGACATCCAAGCCACAACAATTTTTACGAAAGATTTTGAACATAGCAACCTCCTGTAAAAAAATAGTACAGGTTTGGTAGGGACTGGTCATCCGGCGAAATCGAGTCAACTTCGGAAGAGATAAGTTTACGGGCTACGGGTTTGCGCCATTCATTGATGCCTTAACGGATGACCGACACCATATAATTATGCGGGGTTGCCGCTATACAGCCCCGCCACTCACCTCCTCGGGTTCTGTAGTGTACCAGGGACCTGCAAGGAAAGGGTAACACGGAATAAAAAAAGAAAGAAAGCGCTCTAAGGTTTTCATCACCTCATTGGTGCCTTTCGTAGGAAGGCGGATTTATAATTATGAAAACTTTATTTTTAGTATCCTCATTATAATGCTGGATTCGCTGATTGATTCGTTTCCTAATAATGCTATCTTTGGTTTGTGCAGGTGGGTAATCGATAAATTAATTTGGTATTAGCATTGTTCCACCACTCATAGAAATATAAGTTTTTACAGTTTATTTTTGATAAGGCCAATCATGCTATTTTTCCGATTAATTTGATGATTTATCTTATTTAATACTTAAATGAATTAACCAACCATTTTCAGCAGCAAGTTGTCTCCGAGGCGGACGACATTTTGGGAGATTTCAATTTCTTTTTGTTTCTATTCACCTCACTTTTTTGTTTTTGGAGGTCATTTTCGTATAGCTAAGCGTTCGTCGGCGTGCTTTGGGTTCACAACGTGTGGTAGGACAAAACAAGGGATTGCTGTAGGAAAAAGTTTTTTATGAAATAGGCAAAAAAGTTTTTCCGCCCCTTGTTTTGTCCTGCCATTCGTTGTAAAAGCACCGTCGCCGATGATCGCTTAGATTAGGTATACGAAAGTGACCAACGAAAAAAGTATGGGAATAAAAATAAATCACAGTGAAATCTCCCGAAAGGTCAAGATAGTTTTAATAAAAAACCTATTTTTTTTGATAATGTGATGATATCAAATAGTTAAATGAGGTATTTATATGAAGAAAAAAGTCATTCCTTATTGTCCAAAACCTAGAAATGCTTTTGAAAGGGGTTTATTTAAATATTTTGAAGGCAAAAAAGGACAAGACCATAAAGAGGAGAATCAAAAAAAGAAGTCTAAGAAAAGAAGTGAGTATATTTTTTAGAAAGAATAAAACTGGAACGTAAAGATTTACAAGTAATCAGTAACCCGTACCTTTTATATTTAAAGAGGTTGTTTTTCTATAAATCGTTGTAAAGAATGACTAAGTTGTATTATTTTTTCACAAACATTCATATTATAATGTTTCTTTTTAATAAAAAGATTGTTTTTAAGCTAATTATTATATGTGTGTTATTGAACTAACTCTTGACAGATAATCAAAAAGAATTTATAGTTGTTACCGTAGTAGCTACTAAAAATAAAGTGAGGATTAATCAATGGAAACGATTATTCAAATCATGAAAAAATATGATTTTTCAGAGATGGAGACAAGAGTGTATACCACACTATTAGAAAAAGGTAATCTTACAGGATATGAAGTAAGTAAAATCTCAGGTGTGCCACGCTCGAAAGTATATAATATTTTGGAAAAACTATTAAAAAAGAATTTGATTGTCGTTAATAAATCAGAACCTAAACTTTATCATGCCATCTCGGCAAATGAGTTTTTAGAGAAATTAGAAAAAAGTGTTAAAAATGATCTTTCTTTTCTTACCAAGAATCTAGGGATGATCAAAGAAAAAGATGAAGAAGAAATGCTGTGGAAAGTTGATGGTATCGAGTATGTTCTGGATAAAGTAGAGCATTTGGTGAAAAACGCAAAAGAAAGTTTGCTCATTCAAGTTTGGCATGAGAATTTCACGGATTCACTACTAAAGGCATTGCAGCAAGCTGAAAAAAGAGTTGATAAGTTTGTACTGATTTTATTCAGTTCTACCCATGAATATGATCTTCCCTTAGAAAAGTATTATATTCATGGTTTTGAAACAGACAAACTTGCTGACTTTGGAGCAAGATGGATCAACATCGTCGCCGATGAGCAAGAAGTCGTGTTTGGTACCATTAACGAAGAACTGCAATCAACCGATGTCACTTGGACAAAAAACCACGCCATGGTCAATCTAGCAAAAGAATATGTCAAACATGATGCATATACACTAAAAGTGATTGCAGAATCTCCTGAAGAACTTAAAGCAAAATATGGTGAGGGCTTTGAGGGAATCAGAAAGATTTACTAGTAGGAGGAATTTTTTATGATTCGGAATATTTTGCTGACACTAATTGTCGCAATCAATCTATATTTTATTATTTACTTTCTAAGAGACCTTTTCAAAAACAAACAAAATTTCAAAGAAGAACCAGGGGATATGCGTCTGTTGCCCTTCACGTCATTTATCATCTTCTTTCTTTCAACATTTGGCGTTTCCGACTTTGCTATCGGAACCGTCCTTTATCCAAAGTTGAAATGGGTCAGCATGAAAAAACTACCCGGAACGTTGAATACCCAATGTGTAGTACCGGTAGCCGTCATGGCATTGTCTTACATCACTGCCATCAACGTAGGGATCAAGACACTAGCTGTTTGTATTATCTGCCAAATTATCGGTGCATATTTAGGACCAAGATTTGTCGTGAAGTTACCAGAGAAAACGATCAAACTGTTTGTCGGCATAGGATTGGTCATTGCTGCATTGTTGATTTTTGCAGGACAAATGAACTGGATTCCATCAAACGGAACAGCCAGTGAATTGTATGGCGGAAAATTAATCTTGGCAGGATTTTTACTCTTTGTCTATGGTGCATTGAACAATATCGGCATTGGTTCTTATGCGTTAACGATGGTAACTGTCTACTTGCTAGGCTTGAATCCAGTTGCAGCCTTTCCTATTATGATGGGGGCTTGTACCTTCTCAGTACCGATCGGCAGTGTTCAATTCATTAAATTTAATGAATACAGCAGAAAAATCACACTTTTTACTTCAACCTTCGGTGTATTGGGGGTATTGGTCGCTGTATTCCTAGTCAAATCTTTAGATACCTATATCCTGAAATGGATCGTGATTTTGGTCTTACTATACAGTGCATATACGATGTTGGGCAGTCAATTAAAAAAAGTTACAGCAGCTAATTAAGGAGCGATTCAAATGTTATTTCTTAAAAAAGAAGATATTATCAAAAGTTTTTCAATGAGAGAAGCCATCGATGCGGACAAAAAAGCACTGTCATTGTATTCAGCAGGAAAGGCAAGTGTGCCTCTTCGCACCAATATCGATGTGCCAAAAAGCAACGGACAAAGCTTATATATGCCTGCTTATGTAGAAGGTGGCGAAGGCGCGCTAGGTGTCAAAATCGTTTCCGTGTATCCTGAAAACATCAAGAAAAACTTACCAAGTGTACCAGCAACGATGATCGTATTGGATCCAGAAACGGGTATGGTATCCGCTTGTTTGGATGGTACTTATTTGACACAATTAAGAACAGGCGCTGTTCAAGGAGCAGCAACAGAACTTCTTGCAAGAGAAGATGCTAAAATTGGCGCGCTGATTGGAACCGGCGGACAAGCACAGTCACAATTAGAAGCAATGTTGACCGTTCGTAAATTAGAAGAAGTTCGGATTTTTGATATTGATTTTGAGCGTGCCAGCCAATTTGCTGAAAAAATGATGCAACAATTTTCTGTAACGATGCGCCCAACAAAAACCAGTCAAGAATGCGTTGAAGGAGCAGACATCATTACAAGTGTGACCACTTCAAAACGTGCGACATTCTCTGCTGAGTGGGTCAAAAAAGGTGCGCACATCAATGGAGTCGGTGCTTACACACCGGAAATGTGTGAAATTCCACGAGAAATAATCAAAGCCGCAGATGTTGTTATTTTTGATACCATGGACGGTGTTCTAAAAGAAGCTGGGGACTTCATTTCACCGCTGCAAGATGGGTATATTCAAAGAGACAGCTATCATGGGGAACTAGGCCAACTGATCAATGAAGAATTGATCGGTCGGACAAGTGGAGAACAAATCACGATCTTCAAAACAGTTGGTTCGGCTGTATTAGATGTGGTAGTTGCGACAGAAATCGTTAAGAAAGCTAAAGAAAATAATTTGGGAAAATTGATTTTCTAATTAAAAAGGCTGAAATTAAAACCTTTATTATTGCGTTTAAAAAAAGAAAACAAAGAAGTTTGTAATCAAATGGAAACTGACCCCATAATTTAAATAAAATAAAAAACATCTCTTGTTGAATTCTAGTAATGAAGCGACCCTAAAACTTAGACCAAAAAATCTAACTTTTGGGTGGAGTTGTCAAGAAAAACCGGGCACTTAGTTAAAAAATAAGTTGGACGGGTTATACTAAAATTGACACCAAATTAAGAGAAAGCGAAGATCTGGATTATGCCAAGACGTTCATTTGATGAAATATTTAAAATTACCGCTGTAAAACTGGTAACGGAAGAAGGGTTTTCTGTTAAAGAAGTTAGTCTATAGCTAGAAGCTCGCTCTAATAGCGTGTATTGATGAGTTCAAGAAGTTGAAAAATATGGATAACGTACTTTTCTCGGTAGAGGAAGTCATGAAATCCATTCGCAGAAATGAAATTACACGCTTAGAAAAAGAGAATAAACGGTTAAAAGAATAGGTAGAACTCCTAAAAATTACCGAAGTCTTCCTGAAAGAAAAGGCTCTTCGTCAAATTGTGTTGGCGAAGACAAATTTGAATAAAACTTAGTCCGATATGCGGCGCGTTCTGTGCGCCGCATATTTTTTAGACAGTAAAGAAAGTATAAAAAGTTAAGGGCTAAAAAGGCTGCACTACCAGTCTTTTAGCCCTTTTCATTTTGTTTTTGAACAAGTAAAATATTACTATGAAAGCGAATATTCTCGAAGCAATCTTTTTTGACGAACACCATAATTGGGATAACTTTGTTGAGAAATACGGGCGAAAGATTCGGCTAGTCGTCAAACGGGAAGTAAACAAGTTTAGATATTGTGGAGATATTCAAAAAGGATACCGACTGTTTGTCTGCGAGGGATGTCATCAAACAAAGTTTGTTCCCTTGAAATGTCGTGGAAAGTTCTGTCCAACGTGTGCAACAGGTGAAAGCCAAAGGTGGTCAGCGGTTGTGGCGAATGATATGTTTAAAGTGACACATCGGCACGTAATCTTTACGATCGATGAGGGGTTACGGGAAATCTTTATGATGGAAAACTATCGAGATTCCTTACTGAAAGGACTAATGGATGAAGCCGCAAAAATTATTCTTGCCTATTTTGAGAAAAGAAAGGTGAAGGCAGGTATAGTAGCTACAATCCACACCTTTGGATCAAAACTAGAATTTAATCCGCATGTTCATATGGTTGTTACTATGGGTGGCTTAACAAGAGATGGAAGTTGGGAAGAATACGATTATTTACCTTTTTCTATGTTAAGAAAATACTGGAAAAATGCTGTATTGAAACTAATTAGACGAACGTTAGGTGAGTGGGACAAGCAAAGAGTTCAATCAAGATTACAAGCTGCGTACAAGAACAATGGAGAAGGGTTTTACGTAAATGCTCCTAAAAGGAGCAGGACAAATCTAAAGTCACTACTCCAATACATCAGTCGTTATATGAAGCGTGGCCCGATCGCATTAAGCCGAATCTTAATGTATGATGGCGACACTGTCATGTTCAACTACATGGACAAACGAACGAATACTAAAGAGACGATGACCATGAGTATAGACGAATTCATAGCTGCACTGATTCGCCATATTCAAAATAAGAATTTCAAAACGATTCGTCGCTATGGAATCTATAGTCGTAGAATCAAAACATTAATGAAAAAGGTCATGAAGGAGTATCAGAAACGAGTAAAAAAGCTGTTTATCAATCTGAATGAGGCCTTAAGACCAAAATCCTGGGAAGAAAGAATAACCGAAGAATTTGGTGAAAATCCCTTAGAGTGTTCTTGTTGCGGTGAGTACTATGAATTCGTTGGGATGAGTGTGCGCAAAAATGGACGGTTAGTTATTAAATATGCGAAAGATAACCATGCAAAGCGGTTTATGCGAGAGGAGAATCGAAAAATTGACCAAAAAGAATTCAGGCAACAGTATGAAGAAGAAAAAGAAAAAACTTTTAAAGCAATTCGCTGGGATTGGGAACGCCAACGTGAAATTTATATGTCTAAGTTGTGGTGAAAAAGAATCAATCCCAATGGATGTAGTAAAATTTTTAGATGATGCAGATATTGCAAATGATCCGAACAATCCTCCCCAATTTACCTGTGAAAAATGTGGGAAGGAGATGTATCCAGAATATTATAGAAACGCCCTTGGAATAGAGTTTAAGATCAGTGATGTTCAATAAGAAGGTTAATCATACAAAAAGTCCACCGGAGAATTCATTCTCCGGTGGTTTTCTTAAGTTTTGTGATAAAATAAACACAATAGGAAAAAAGGAGAGGCAAGATGGCGGGTACAATTAAAGAAATAGCTGAGAAAGCAGGAGTGTCAAGGGGGACAGTGGATCGGGCATTGAACGATCGAGGAAGGATCAATCCTGAGGTTGCAGAAAGAATCAGAGCAATCGCCAAGGAAATGAACTATGTTCCAAAGAAAAAGAAGGTCATAAAAGAGACAACGCTCAAGCTGGGGATTGTCACTCAATTGGCGAAATCTTCTTTTATGATTCCGATCCGATCAGGTCTGGAATCTATTATCGGGGATTTAAAAAAGCGAAACATTGATTGTTTTTTAGAAGAGGTAGACGGGGTCGATGAAGCGGCCCAGCTGCAGGCGTTGGATCGATTGGTGGAGCTTGGAGTAAAAGGGATCGCGATCATGCCAGTAGATAGTGATGGTATCAGAGAAAAAATTAATCAATTGACCGATCAAGGCATCCTCATCATTACCTTTAATTCGGATATTCTTGGTACGAATCGACAGTGTTTTGTTGGGATGGACAACTTCAAAAGCGGAAAAACGGCTGCGGGATTGTTAGGTATGCTGACAAAAGGAAAGGGCAAGGTTCTAGCGATTACCGGCTACTTTGGAAATAGCGTCAACAGCTTACGGGTGGCAGGCTTTGTTGAAGAATTGAAAGAGTCGTTTCCTGAACTGGAGCTGACGGGTGTTCAGAGCAGCTTTGATTCGAGTGCTGAGGTTGAAAAGATTTTAAGCAACACCTTGGAGAATTATTCAAACTTAGATGGCGTAGTCGTCTTTTCTGGCGGACAAGCGGGAATTGCCCGAGCGTTGGAAAAAATCGATGAAAGCAAGCGGCCCTTTGTAATCATTTATGATTTGACTAAGAACAATATCGAGATGCTGAAAAACGATCAGGTTGATTTTCTAATCGATCAAGATGGATTTGTTCAAGGCTATCGTTCATTACTGATGTTAGCGAATCAGCTGCAAAATAATAAAACGGTTACAAAAGATGCGCTATTTACTGATATAATTATTAAGACAAAATACAATATTTAATCTAGGCGTGAATCGTGATGTAAGGCGATTCACGTTTTTTTTGCCGTCATTTTCAAACAGCACGCAATATTGCGTTCTAAAATAAATATTGCACGCTTTGTTTTGGCGTGCTATACTTGCCTCAGAAATAGAAGAACGGATAAAGAGGTGGATATATTGAGTTATATAAAGTTTGACCAATCAAAAGAATTTGACTTGCTGCTTTTAGGAAGAGTCGCTATTGATTTTAATCCTGCCTACAATGATCAAGTCAAAGAAGAGTTTAAACCATTGAAAAAGGTCCATATGTTTGAAAAATTTGTGGGCGGATCTCCTGCCAATATTGCTGTGGGTGTTACTAAACATGGCATGAAAGCTGGTTTTATCGGAACAGTCTCGGACGATCAGTTTGGCGAATATGTGATCGATTATTTCAATGAACAAGGCATCGATACGTCTCAGATCAGCAAAGCGCAGCATGGTGAAAAGCTGGGGCTGACTTTTACCGAAATGCTCTCATCAAAGGAAAGTAATATTTTGATGTATCGAAATCAAGCCGCAGACCTGCAGCTTAGCGTTGAGGATATTGATGAGGACTACTTGAAACGGTCAAAAGCACTATTAATCTCAGGAACTGCACTAGCAGAGAGCCCGTCCAGAGAAGCCGTAATCAAGGCAGTGATGCTGGCGAAAAGGAATAATGTCAAAATTATTTTTGATATTGATTACCGTGCTTATAACTGGAAGAACAACGATGATATTTCAATTTACTATTCGATGATTGCTAAGGAATCAGACATTATCATGGGTTCAAGAGAAGAGTTCGATCTAACTGAGAAGTTGATCCAGCCTAACATGTCAGATAATGAAAGCGCTGCTTTTTGGCACAGTTGTGGTGCTGAGATTGTCGTAATCAAACATGGAATGAAAGGATCGACTGCTTATACGGCCGATCAGCAGCAGTTTTCAATCAAGCCGTTTCCGGTGGAAGCACGCAAAGGCTTTGGCGGCGGAGATGGTTACGGCTCGGGTTTCTTATACGGTTTATTCGAAGGCTGGGAGATCATCGATTGTTTAGAGTTTGGCTCAGCGGAAGCATCAATGATGGTCAAAAGCAATAACTGTTCAGATTCTTTACCGACGACTCAGGAGGTAAAAGATTTTATTACATTGGAGAAAGAAATATACGGCGAAATGATCGCTCGGATTTAAGGTGAAAAAAATGGAAAAGACGGTTTGTTTAACAACAGCACAAGCATTACTAAAATTTTTGAATCAACAATACATCAGCATCGACGGCAAAGAAACGCCTTATGTTGAAGGTATCTTTCATGTCTATGGTCACGGAAATGTTTTGGGGATCGGTCAGGCGCTGGAATTAGAGCCCGGACATTTGAAAAGTTATAGCGGAAAAAATGAGCAGGGAATGGCCCATGCGGCTACTGCCTTTGCCAGACAGAATTTACGCAAGAAAATTTTTGCCGTATCAACATCTGTTGGACCGGGCGCGGCCAATCTGTTAACAGCAGCGGGTACGGCATTCGCAAATAATATCCCCGTACTTTTTTTACCGGCGGATACGTTTGCTACACGTCAGCCTGATCCGGTCTTGCAGCAGCTGGAACATGCAAGCAGTGTAGCCTTTTCGACAAATGATGCATTTCAAGCGGTTTCTCGCTACTGGGACCGCATCAATCGACCAGAGCAGTTGATGTCCGCGTTATTGCGGGCCTTTGAAGTCATGACGAACCCGGCAACGATGGGTCCGGCAACGATTTGTTTGCCGCAGGACGTGGAGGCAGAAGCCTATGCCTATCCGGAGGAATTTTTCAAAAAAAGAGTACATTATATTGATCGCAGGATTCCGACCGCTCGTGAGCTTGCTGAAGCGAGTCAACGAATAAAGGCCAGTAAACGACCTGTCATCATCGTAGGAGGCGGCTGCAAATATTCGGAGGCTGGTGAGATTCTTGAGCAAATCTCAAGAGATTGTCAGATTCCGCTAGTTGAAACGCACGCAGGTAAATCGACTGTTTCGTGGGATTTTAAAAACAATCTCGGCGGAATGGGGATTTTGGGAACTTCGGCTGCTAATAAAGCTGTGCAGCAAGCGGATCTGATCATAGGGATCGGCACACGCTACACTGATTTTACCTCAGCTTCTAAAAGTATTTTTAATTTTGAACAAGCGAAAATGATGAATATTAACGTAAGCAGACAACAGGCCGCTAAGCTGGAAGCCTTTCAAGTGGTTGGTGATGCGAAAGCGACCTTGGAGCAGCTTGCCCCAATGATCGAAGGTTACCAAACCGCCTATGGCGAGAAGATCGATGAACTGAAGGAAGAATGGATCAGTGAGCGAAATCGGTTAAAAGCCGCGCATTTTAAGCGTAAAGATTTTACGCCAGAAATCAAAGATCATTTTTCTCAAGAAATCTTGAATGAATATGCTGATGCGTTGGCTACGAATTTGACGCAAACAGAGGTCTTCATTCATTTAAATGATTTTGTTGATGAGGATGCGATCGTGATCGGTTCAGCCGGTTCATTGCCGGGGGATATGCAGCGCTTATGGAACCCTGTGAAGGAGAATACCTATCATTTGGAATACGGTTATTCTTGTATGGGCTATGAAATCGCTGGTGCGATGGGCGTAAGAATGGCTCGACCAGAACAAGAGGTCTATGCCTTAGTAGGCGATGGCAGTTTCTTGATGTTGCATAGCGAGCTGGTTTCTAGTTTGCAATATGATAAAAAAATCAACATTGTACTTTTCGATAATTCTGGTTTCGGCTGTATCAATAATTTACAGATGGATAATGGCGGAGCTAGCCAAGGAACCGAATTCAGAAATACCAAGGACGAGATCATGAACATCGATTACGCCAAAGTTGCTGAAGGCTATGGTGCAAAAACGTATCGTGTAAGCTCGATTGCAGAATTACAAGCAGCGGTCGAGGATGCGAAGAAGCAAACGCGATCGACGTTGATTGAGATAAAGGTACTTCCTAAAACCATGACAGAAGGCTACGACGGCAGCTGGTGGAACGTCGGTATCTCAGAGGTATCGGGTAAAGCAGCCATGCAGGAGGCTTACAAAGCCAAACAAGCGAAACTTGCCACTATCAGAAAGTATTAAATATTGCTTTTTGTGATTGAAAATAAGGAGTGGATTGATTGGAAAAGACATTGAAGCATCAACCATTAAACAAAGAACTGGCACCTGGAGTAAAACAAATCCAAAATATTCGGCAGTCTAATTCTGCTTTGAGTTATATCGAATTTCAGATTTTGGAGCTGGAAAAGGGAGCTTCTTACAAGGAAACCGGCAGTCAACAGGAGGTCTGTATCGTCATTTTGACTGGAAAAATTAAGGTTAAAGCAGCAGACACTTGGTATGAAGATTTAGGAACACGAGAATCTGTTTTTGAAAAAATTCCAACCGACAGTATTTATCTTCCGGCGGAGCATTCGTTTGAACTTGTGGCAACTACAGACAATGTCCGATTGGCGCTTTGCTATTCACCAGCGAAAAAAGCTTTGCCGATAAGTGTGATTCGCGCGGAGGATAATACCGTCGAAGAACGTGGACTCTATCAGAATAAACGACTTGTTCACAACATTTTACCGGATAATGTCGATACTGCCAGCAGCCTGCTGGTCGTCGAAGTTTATACCGAGGGCGGTAATTTTTCCAGCTATCCTCCTCATAAGCACGATCAAGAGAATCTGCCACATGAGTCTTTTTTAGAGGAAACTTATTACCATGAGCTTGATCCAGAGCAGGGATTTGTTTTCCAGCGGGTCTACACGGAAGATCGTTCACTAGATGAAACGATGACGGTAGAGCATCAAAATGTCGTCGAAGTTCCTAAGGGCTATCATCCAGTTGGGGTACCTGACGGGTATACTTCCTACTATTTAAATGTGATGGCGGGACCTGAGCGAATTTGGAAATTCCACAATGAAAAGAAACACGAATGGATCTTGCAGCGCAAGTAGTTATTAAGCTGTTAGATACATAAAGTTTAGTTAGGTTTAGTTAGGTTTTTAGTCTAATGGTGATAAGTCAAGATGAAATTTAAGATTTTCTTTATTGAGTAATATGTTTTGAAGCGCACGAAACTAGACCCGATCAAAATCAAATTTTTTTCGGGTTGATTCAAGGATTTGCGT
>OJJO01000042.1_pt1 | contig 60141 bp, 45 predicted proteins | sample 1596351 | NCBI WGS metagenome assembly OJJO01 (sample SAMEA4350117, study PRJEB24818) | metagenome | biome: human; feature: gut; material: faeces | place: Denmark | collected 2013-09
AGAGGATTAAAAGCTAAAATTATTTCTCCTTCCAAAACGGTTATTAATTATGGATATGATTTTAATACAAATCAATTGCTATCAATATCTAGTGATGTTGAAGGAACTAATCCATTTTTATCTTTTAATACACCATCTAAATTAATGACATTACCATTTTCATCATATTCATATCTTTGTTTTAAACATAATGTTGGTTCTTTTTTATTATATTCTTTTTTAACTAATAATTGTCCTAAACCATTATATTCATATTCATTAATATTACCTAAATAATCTTCTTGGTAAGTTAAATTATTATTCGCGTCATAATTAAATTTTGAAACCATTGTTTCTTTATGTTCAATATCTAGAGTAGTAACTATTGTTGGGTTATCATTTTGATAATCAGAATATGTTATTTCACTTAATCCATTTATACTTTTAATTAAATGATTGTTTTTATCATAGCTATATTTATGACCATTTATTCTAGTAATAAACATTGAAGTAATATTTTCAAGAGTAGTGCTATTATTAGATCTTAAAATTATTTTTTGACCTTTTGGAACAATAAATGTACAAACAATCGTATTTTTATATTCATAAAATGTTTGAGAAACATTTTTTAACAATGTTTCATTTTCATTCAAAATATCAAAATTAAATTCAATACTTTTTTTGTTTTCTAAAGAATCAGTATGTTCAATTACATAGGCAAAAAAGCCAGTGATATTATCTTCTTTTTCAATTACAAATGATGTGGAAAATCCACTTTCTTTAATATCCTTTATTAAATCAGTTTTTTTATTAAAAGAGTATTCTCCAAGACAATATTGACCATCATAGTCACTAATTACATAATTATTTTTATGATCAACACTCTTTATTAATCTTCCTGCACTATCAAATTGATATAAATTAGTTTTATGATATTGATTATTATGAATTTTAGTAATATTTTCTGTTGTTAATCCATTTTCAAAAGTATAAGTAAAAACATTGCCTTTTGACATTGTTCCACTAAAAGGATCATTAATTTCATCAATTTCACCAGTGAAGTATTCTTCAATTTTATTAACTTTTTTACTTGAATCAATATATAGTCTAATGACTTTACCATAAATATCATTAATATAAAATATATTGTTAGAATTAATAAACTGATATTGATTATCATTTATTGTTAACGATAAGGAACTATATCCATTAGTAGAGCCATTATTTAATTTAACAACTCGTCCAAACTGATCAATAATTCTACACAAGAAATTATTATCATCGTATTCAAATTTTATTTTCTCTAATTTACTTTCTACACTTAAAATTTTATCTCTATCATTTCCACTTCCATATACTATATCAATAGAATTACCATATCCATCTTGAACTAAAATTAATCGACCAAATTTATCGAATCCTAATAAATTATTACTTGTATCTAATAAGATATCGTGTACTTTATCTTCTGAAACATCACCAATAAAAATTAACCCTTCTTCATTTCTATATTCAAATTGTACTTCTTGATGATTAGTTCCAACTAAAACAAATGGTGTTCCATTTTCTTCGTAAAAGATTTTACTTTTTTCAACATACACTTTGCCTTTTGTTTCTTGATAATACCATCTTTCTAACAATAAATGGGTAAATCCATCACCATCTATATAATGAATCGTATTTGTTTTTAATGGATCTATAAACCCACCTATTTTAATAATGTATTGATGTAAACTTGTTTTCCAACCTTTTGTTAAACATTTATTTCTTGTATCAACACTTCTAGAAAATAATAAGTTTGAATTTAATATTAAATCTATAGGAAGCGACAAGGCATTATGGTTAATTTTACCAATATTTTTCTTATGAATAAATTGACCATTTCCTACATTAAAAAAAGTTGTTCCAGCATCTTGAATAAAATCTTTGGTTGTTTCAAAAGGACTATCATCTAATTCATAATTTAAAATTAATGATGGCTTACTTCCATTAATTAATCTTGTATAGACATCTATACAATCTCTTCCTTCAAAAGATGATTTAGCATTACTTAAAGTAAATTTTGTTGTTCTCACACTACCTTGAAATAATTGCTTTACAATCTTAGTAATATTAAAAGTTAAGACAAAACTATTATTCATTTGGCATTTTGCACTAAATGAGCCATTTGTCAATATATAATCACTATTACCATGCACATTTTTATATGGCAATTTTAATATGACTTCAAAATTAGAACTACTTTTTCCTCTTCTTTCAATTTCATTCATAATTCCTGATAAATCAATATTAATAGCTAAATTATATGATTTTGATGAAACAAAACCTACTTTAGCATATCCAGTCTTATCAACATATGATTGACTATATGAATTGTTAAATATAAAACAATCCATTGATACTGTTTCAATTGATGGATCCAAAATAATTGGAAACTTTCTTTTTGATGAATTCATCCATTGTTTTGAAGGAGTTACTTTTAAAATATAATTATTTTCATCTATTTTATTTAGTTTCACTTTAATATTTTTTGATTCTTTGTTATTAGAATCAAACATAATAAATTCGCTTAATTTGAACACTTCTTTTTTTGTTTTTTTATCTAAAAAGAAATATTGATTATTTTTTTCTTCTAAAATTAAATTTGATATTTCTAAATTGTATAAATATTTATAAGCATCTTTTTGTTGATGAATAATAATGTTTTCTTTCACTTTATTATCATCCACTAATAATTCGATATCATCCTCATTATTAAATTTTTTTATAAATAAACTTGTTTTATTTTTCTTAACTATTTCACTATCTTTAGTTAAATTAAAAGTAATTTTTACTTGATGATTATTATCAAAATATAAAAATCCATTATCTAAAATTTTAATTTTTGTTTTCATTTTCTTCTTCCTTATTTTTAAAAATTTGTTTTATTATTTGATTTGTACCTGTTGCACTGCTTCCACTTATAATACCAATTTCTAATGCAAGATAAATGTTATCCACATTAAGGATCTCTGGAGCAGTAAAATAAATTAATATACCTAAAATTCCTCCAAATAGAGAAACTAATAAAGGAATTAATTTATATGTTTCTTTTTTGTTTTTAAATATTATTTTATAAATTTCACCTAAAATATAGCAAAGAATAACTATAATTGGCACACTAGCAAAATTCATTTTTCCTCCTTTTTATGTAGTGTCTAATTTACTCATTTCATCAACTCGTTTTGTTACATTACTGACTGATTCTTCAACTTTAGCAAGGCGTTGTAAGATATTACGATCACACTCATCAACTTTATTTAAATTTTTTTCAACCCTATCTACACAAGCCTTGATATAACCAATATCAGAAAACATCACACCTTCTTGCTTACCATTATCTTTTTGCTCTTTCTTTTCACTTCTTTTAAAAGCTAAATAAGCAAATGTAATGCTAGATATTGATGCTAAAAAATTGATTAAAATCATAATTGATTCAAAGTTCATAGTTTTCACCTCCTCTACATAAATAAGGAGTCAAAAACACTAAAAGTTAACCTTTCACTATAATTCTTTTTCTAACATTATTTTTAATTTATTCATTGATTTAGCTAATGTTTTAGATATAAATTGTCTAGTCACATTTAATTCTTTAGCAACTTCTATTTGTTTTTTATCTTCAAAATACACTTTAAAAATTATTTCTTTTTGTCTAGAAGATAATTTATTAATAGCCTTTTTGATTATTTTAAAATCATATTTTTCTTCTTTATTTATACAATACGCTTCATCAAAAGAAACATACTTTCTTTGATGATATCTTTCTTTTTCATAAGCATGATATTCATCTATTAAATACTGATGTCTAATTTCTTCACTAACAGATTTATCAAATAGTATTTTATATGTAGTTTTATCCATAAAAAATTTAACATGTTTTAATTCATGTTTTTTATTAATAAAATCTAGTTTTACTTCTATTTGTTCACTCATAAAAATTCTCCCTCATACTTTTAAAAGCTTTCTTATATCCTTAATGAGAATTTTTATACTTATATAATTTGCTAATTATTGCAGTTTTTGATAAAGTATAAATTACATTAAACATAATTTTTAAGCGTATTAAAATTACGCTAAAAGTTTATCTTTAAAATAAAAAAAGACCGGTCTAAATCGGTCCAATTAACAAGAGTAGTATGAGGGTGAAGTAAAATGAATTTAAAAGATTATATCAATATGATAATCAAATTGAAAATCGAATCTAAAAAAGGAGATTTTCTTTTAGCGATAATTGATGCGTTTATTAGAGATCCATTCGCTAATGAAACAATTGAAAATCCATTATTAAAATATGAAAGTACAGAAACTTTACGTGGATTATGCAATGGAAATAAAACTTTAAGTAGACAATGTGCTAGTGAAATATATAGTTTATATGATAAAAATAAATTGATGGAATTTTTCTATCAACGTACTGATAATTTTGAAGATTTAAAAAATAGTATTATTCTTTTCGGCTTTGAAATAGATGAAGATGATATTCCTTCTACGCTTGCAGACTTATTAGCAAGAATTATTGAAGATATTTCTAAAGGTATTTCACAAACATATCCACCTTTAAAAAAAATCAATATTCATAATTTAAATAAAGATGCTTTTAAAAACATCTATATAAAAGATGAATTTTTGCATATTGATAATCAGATATTTCAATTACCTAACTATACAATAAAAATAGATTATTCACTTCCTTATATAAATGAATTAATTAAAGTTTATAGTAAATTAAGTGGTCATTTAATTAATAATGTTGAAGATCTAAAAAATTATCCTGAATATGAAAATCACTTTAATGAACAAATTAAATGTTATTATTATGCTGAAAATATGAGAAACTCTATCAAAACATTATTTAGTGATGGTGAAGAACATTTTAACATTTTAAAAGAAGAAATTTTTGATTCCATTTATGAAACATATGAAGATTTATCACAAATAAATAGTTATCAAAAATTAAAAAACGTATTAGAAATGGTCATAAAAGCCACATTAAATAGTTCTATTCTTCTAAATATAAAAGGACTTATTACTACTAAAGAAAAGAAAGGCATATGTCATATTTTAGTTAATGAAGGTCGTATTAGATCTTGGTAATAAAATCTTTATTGATTTTACCCTTAATAATGTAATGATAAATTCCTATCGACATAGCTAAAATTGCAAATAACCATGCTAAAGGATCTGAAAAACATAATCCAATATATGAGTTTCTACTAATTGGATTATTAGGGTTAATTAAAGAAGGCATAAATTGACAAATAAGAAGTCTACCTATTAGTTCAACCACCCCAGAAATAAAAGGATAAATTGGTTTTTCAATTCCTTGTAAAACATTTCTAAAAATAAATAAAAAGCCAAGAAAAATATATAATGAACAATCCACAAACATATATGTTGTCGCATAAAAAATAACATCTTCATTAATACTCTCTTTGTTTAAAAATAAATATATAAATGTTCCGTTAATAGAAGTTAATATTCCAATAGAAGAAACAATTAAGCAAGAAATTAACATAATTTTAATCGCAGATTTAATTCCTTGTTTAATACGATTATTATCTTTCGCTCCATAATTTTGGCCAGTAAATGATAACATAGCCGCCCCTAAAGAGGCAAAAGGTGTCATTAAAAAATCATTATATTTAACCGCTACTCCATATCCAACTTGAGCAGAATGCACTTCTACATTATCAAAATTAATAACTGATTTTTCTAAAAAGATTAAACCAATTGCTAAAATTGAAAATTGGAAAGCTAAAGGTAAACCTAATTTTAAATGTTGAACAATAGAATAAAAATCAATTTTAAAATCTTCTTTTTTTAATCTTAAAAAATCATATCTACAAAATGTATAAATAAAACAACCTATCGCGGCAATAAATTGAGCAATAACAGTGGCAATACCTGCTCCAAAAACACCCCATTTAAACACAACAATAAATAAAAGATCTAAAAAAACATTTAAAATAGTTGAACCAATTAAAAACAACAAAGGTGTTAAACTATCACCAATACTTCTTAAAACACTAACAATTAAATTATAAAAAATTTGACTAATCATTCCTGCATAAATCACAAATAAATATGTATATGCATATTGATAAGCTAAATTATCTTGATTAATACCAATAAGTGAAAGAAGAGAAGGCATAATAGGTAAACAAATACCAGTTAAAATACAAGAAATCAAAAAAGCTAAAAATATTTGTATTGCAAAAGATTTTCTCGCTCCTACATAATCTTTTTCACCTATTTTATTACTAGTAACTACACTAAAACCAGCTGTACAGCCAAAAGCAAATTGTATAACAATATAAAATAAACCATATACATCATTAACACCCGCTACTTCTTGACTAGTTAAATTTTGACCAACAATAATAGAATCAGAAATAGTATATATTTGTTGGAAAATTAAACTAATAAAAATAGGTAGCATAAAAACAAGTATTGATTTAGTAATCTTTCCACTTGTTAAATCAATAGGTTTAAATAAAGATAATAATCTTTCTTTTAGCATATTATAAATGTAATAATAAAACTAATTCTCTTAATACTTTACAAGCAACCGCTGTAGATACTCCACTTTGATCATAATGAGGTGATAATTCAACCATATCCGCACCAACAATATTATGTAAACCTCTCATATCTAAAATTGCTTGTTGAAGTTCTTTATAAGTAATTCCACCTGCTTCAGGAGTACCAGTACCAGGAAAAACACTTGGATCAAGAACATCTAAATCAATCGTAATATAAACTGGTTTATCTTTTAATTCTTCAATACATTTATCTAAACCAACTAAATCAAATTTTCTTAAATGTGTATGACCTTCACTAGCCCATTTAAATTCACTAGAATCACCAGATCTAATACCAAATTGATAAATTCTACCATCTCCTAATAAGTCATAACACTTTCTTAAAACAGTAGCATGAGAAAGTTCTCTTCCTAAAAATTCCTCTCTTAAATCTGTATGAGCATCAAAATGAATAATATGTAAATCTGGATATTTTTTAACATATTCTCTAATAGTTCCTAATGTGACTAAGTGTTCACCACCAATCATCATAGTTTTTTTATTATCATCAAGAATTAATTTAGTAACACGAGAAATTTCATCTAAATCTTTTTCTACATCACCCATTGGTAAATCAAGATCACCAATATCACAAGTATTATAATTTTTTAAATCCATATCAAAATATGGCGAATACCATTCTAAACCAATTGAATCTTGTCTAATAGCAGGACCGGCAAATCTAGTTCCTGGTCTAAATGAACAAGTCGCATCCATTGGTGAAGAGAAAATAACAACACTGGATTCTTCATAATTTTTATCACAGCTTTGAAAAACAGATAAATTTCTATCAAAATGATTCATAATTTTATTCCTTTCTATCTACTATTTTAATTTGTCCTATTTGTGAATCAGACATAATAGTTCCTTTTGCTTTAACATAATAACTATATATATTAATAATATTTTTTGTAATTTTTTCTCCTGGAATTAACATTGGAATTCCTGGAGGATAAATCATTACTGATTCAGCTGATATTTGACCTTCAGAAGTTAAAATATCAACTGTTTTAGTTTCTGAAAAATAAGCTTCACGAGGTGAAATTGCAATATCTGCATAATCATAAACTAAATTTGGTAAACGATGTCTTTTTCCTTTTTGGAAATACTTATTAGACATATCTTCAAAAGCAAAAATTAATCTATCAACATCTTCTTTAGTCGAACCAATTGCTAAAATTGCTAAAACTAAATAAGTTTCTGCAAGCTCAAGTTGAATATTATAATTGGCTCTAATTTCTTTATAAACTTGAAAGCCTGACATTCTTAATCCATCAACTTTAATTACTAATCTAGTTTCATCAAAATCATATCGACCATTTGTCGTACAATAAGATTTATCTAGCACTTTAATACCATTAATCTTATTTAACTTTTCTCTAGCGTATTTAGCTAATTTTAAGTTATTATTTAAAATTCGATTTCCTTCTAAAGCCATTTTCTTTCTTGCAGCATCTAAAGAAGCAAGAAGAAGATGAGAAGGTGAAGTTGATCCAAACATCGTATATGCTTTTCTAACTCTTTTATAATCCACTAAATCACCTTTAATTAATAAAGCACTTGATTGAGTAAGTGATCCACAAGTTTTATGCATTGATAAAGATGCAATATCCGCACCTGCTTGCATACTCGATAAAGGTAATTTACTAGAAAAATGTAAATGCGCTCCATGTGCTTCATCAACCATCACAATCATATTACGCTTATGAGCTTCTTCTACAATTGATTTTAAATCACTACATACCCCAAAATAAGTCGGATTAATCACAAAGATTGCTTTAGCATCTTTATTTTCATCCATGGCTTTAACATATTCATCAACACTAACGCCATTAGCAATACCATTTTCATAATCATATTCAGGTTCAACAAAAACTGGAATTGCTCCTGAAACAATTAAAGCATTAATAACAGATTTATGAACATTTCTAGGAATAATAATTTTTTCATTAGAATTAAGACATCCCATAATCATCATCATGATTCCTGAAGTAGTACCATTAATTAAAAATATTGCATGCTTTGCTCCATAAGCTTCCGCTAATAATTCTTCACTTTCATGAATTACACCTGTTCCTTTATAAAGATTATCAATTCCAATAGGTGCATTTACATCCGCTTGAAAAGCTTTTATACCAATTAAATCCGATAAATCGTTTTGTACTCGACCCATTTTATGACCAGGTACATCAAATGGAACTGGATTAGATTCCATATATTTTTTTATTGCCGTTAAAAGAGGCGTTTTCTTTTGTTTTTCTCTATTCATATAAATTAATTCTTGATAGATACATCTATCAAAAATAATAATATAGATATCAATATAAAATTACAATAAAATTATTTTAAATTTTTTATGTAACAAATTTGTCATTTTTTGTCGAATAAAATATATATTTTATTTTATTTGTAAAATGTTTTATTTATAATATTTTTGGAGTTTAAAAATGCTTTATTATTTATGTTTAATTTTATCATTAATATCAACAATATTAATTTCTTATTTTAACAACTTTTTTACATGGCAATTATGCTATCTACCAATTTTAATATTTATTGGCTTATGCTTAGGATTTTTTGCATTAACATTTATCATTTTATTTTTAATTGCTTTACCAATTAAAAAGAAAGGTGATTTTTGTCCAAAACATAGTAAATTTTTCCGTGTAATTATGGATGAAGGCTTAATTTTCTTAATGAAAATGGCAAGAGTTAAATTACACTTTGAAAACAAAGATTTAATTCCAACTAATCAAAGATTTCTAATTGTTTCTAACCATCGTTCAAAATTTGATCCAATGGTTGTTAATGCCTATTTAAAAGGATATGAAATCTCTTGGATAACTAAAAGATCTCTATTTAAAATGCCTTTAGTTAGTAACTATATGTACAAAACATGTTTTATGCCATTAGATAGAGAAGATCTTAGACAAGGCTTAAGAGTTATTAATCAAGCTTCTAAATATATTGAAGATGACCAATGCTCTATTGGAGTTTATCCAGAAGGAACAAGAAATACCACCAATCAAACAATTTTACCATTTAAAGCAGGAGCGCTTAAAGTTGCTTATAATACAAAAGCCCCAATTGTTGTAATCATTTGTAAAAACACTGAAAAAGTTGCAAAAAATTGGCCATTAAAAAGAACACATGTCTATATGAAAGTGTGTAAAACTTTCTATTATGAAGAATATAGTAAATACCATAGTTCAGATTTATCAATTATTTTAAATTCAATCATGAAAGACAATTTAGAAAAAATGAAATAATATTTTAAGGAGGTTAAAATGAAATATATTTTATTTAATCCACTTGCTAACAATAAGCAAGGTGAAAAACCAGTTAAAGAAATTGAAAGTAAATTAAAAGGTAATTACACCACTAAAAGTTTAATTGATATCTCTATTAAAGATTTCTTTTCTTCATTAAAAGAAGATGATGAAGTTATCCTTGTTGGAGGAGATGGAACTTTAAACCGTTTAATCAATGCTTTAGATGATAAAATTCCAAATAACAAAATTTACTTATATAAAGCAGGCTCAGGAAATGATTTCCTTAGAGATGTTAATAAAGATAATGAAGATTTCTTCTTATTAAACGATTACTTAAAAAACTTACCAACTGTAATAGTTAACAATAAAACATCATACTTTATTAATGGTATTGGATATGGAATTGATGGATACTGTTGTGAAGTTGGTGATAAACTCAAATTAAAATCCGATAAACCAATCAATTATGCTGGTATTGCTATTAAAGGATTACTTTTCCACTTTAAAAAAGTTAACGCTAAAGTTACTGTTGATGGAGTTACTACTGAATATAAAAAAGTTTGGCTTGCTCCAACTATGAAAGGTAGATTTTATGGTGGAGGAATGATGATTGCTCCAAACCAAGATAGAAAAAGTGGTTTATTAACTAATGTAATTTATAAAACAGGAAGTAAATTAAAAGCTTTAATGGTCTTCCCTAACATATTTAAAGGCACACATATCAACAATAAAAAAATGGTCATTATCTCAACAGGCAAACATATTAAAGTTGAATTCGATAGACCATGTGCTTTACAAATTGATGGTGAAACAGTTTTAAATGTTACTTCTTATGAAGTAAATATTTAATAGTTTTAATAATAAAATCACTAAAAGATTGGATACGTAAAAAACGTATCCTTTTTGCATGAATTAATTATTGAATACGAAAAAACGCAAAGTATTTTAATTAAACTATTGTTTCAATTACTATTATCGATATTTTAAAATATAAAACAATTTATATAATGAAACCATTTAACTAAATCATATATCAATTTAGCATATTGAAACTCATCAGCGTTAAATTCTACATTTTCGTAATTATCTAATATTTCTGAAATTTTTCCTTTAAAGAAATCTTTTATTTTCATTATTGTCACCTCACTACTCTTAACACTCTATCATATTTTTATTATTTTAAAAAAGAGTGCAACCATCTGTTAAGATAGTTACACTCCTGCAAGTTTGTGTTATTTTATAAAAATATTTTTAATGTTTATTTTTTTTGTTAGTTTTTTTAAAAAAGATATGTCAATGCTTTTTTCTATTTCATCTTCTAAATAATAAACCATCAATTTTCCACCTTTAGAATCTCCTAATAATAAGGTAGCAAACCCATAATATTCACAATACTTTAATTTATTATAATTAATCTCTTTAACGATATTACCTTTTCTTGTTATTTTAAGAGAATCATTTTCGAATTCATAATATGTTTTGCAAAATAAAGAATACAAACAAAATACAATAATACCAAGAACAATAAGAATTCCTATTATTAACAAGTAAATCAAAATATTGTTTTTTGTTACCTCAAACCCAAGAAAAAAACCTAAAGTTACTAAAGTAATGCTTATTAATTCAAAAAATAAATCGAAGAAGATTACATGATATATATCTTTTTTTATTTTCATTTAAACCAACCTTTCTAATACAAGTCTGGTATCATCAAATCAATCAACCATCTTGCCAACGCTGCAGAACCACTAACAAAAAGTGCTTTTGACAATGTTTCTCCAATTAATACTTTTGATCCCCAAAATACGGCTCGCAAAGTGTTCATCCCACCATAATTAACATAGAAGGCATCCCATGTTCTGAAATTACCTAATTTATTAAACAATCCTGATTTACCACCAACAAACGCTATGCCAAATGTTGCTGCTCCTTGTAGAGCACCTTCTACACCCGATAAAACAAAGCCACCAAAATTCCAATTGTTCTCATTAGATGCAACACAATCAAGTGAATATTTTGCCATACCAGCAACAGCTGTGGCTCCAACAGATATTCCTAAAGCCGCTCCTGTTGATAATCCAAAGCCTGCCACACTAGCTCCGGTGGCAGCTAGGCCTGCCGCTCCACCTAATGCGATAGTAGCTCCGACCGCGGCTCCAAATATAGCTCCTACAGCAATATCTGCAACCAAATCCCATCCGCGTTCGCCAGATTGATATGCACTGTATCCAGCTGTAGCGCCTCCGATTAATGCAGCAATACCCATACTAATTAATAAAGCGGCAATAAATGCGTGACCACTTGGATCGACGTACATGATCGGATTGTTAGCACAATAGCAATACAAGTTCAATCCATTAATGCTTTTTTGATCTAAATATTCGATTGAATCTGGTGAAATCCAACGACATAATTCAGACGAATAGTAACATGAGGATACCCAATAAAGCTGAGTTTCTTCATCATAATAATAACATTTATATCTTATAGGTTTAATTGTCACTAATGATACACCACTTTTATCATAGTCAATTACTACTTCACATAATGGACTTTGTTCTATTGTATTTAATGAGTTTGTGCTAATTATTTATTATTTTTATTTTTTCTTTTTCTACTAGCTAATTTAATAATTGAATAGATTATTATAATTATTATTGCAGAAATTATCCAACTATACTTATTATCAGGTTCTGGAGCATTATAATAGCCATATATAGTAATAATAACATATGCTATAACCACTTGTATTATTTCAAATACAATTTTTTTCATAATCTCTCCTTCTAATTAGTATAAAATCCATTTTGAATTTTCAAAATATGGTGTTGTAACAATAGCAATATAAGTTCAATCCATTGATACTTTGAGGATCTAAATATTCGATTGAATCTTGTGAAAACCATCTACATAATTCTGGCGAATAATATCTAGAGTTGCAATAGAATAACTGAGTTTCTTCATCATAATAATAACATTTATATCTTATAGGATTAATTGGCCCTAATGCTACACCACTTTTATCATAGTCAATTACTACTTCACCATATGGTAAATATCTATATTCAACAATTAATTCTCCTTCATTATTTATTAATCAAATTACTTCATTTAATTGATTTATAAAATAATAATATCGATCTAATAAAGTATTATTACCATTGTATCTTTTTAATATTGATGGTCTACCCTCTATATCATATATAAATACTAATACATGTTCAAGATTTCCACTTTCTTTATAATGTTCTTCTTTAATTAAATTTCCATTTAAATCATAAATAAATTTAACAATTTTTCCATTAATCCACTTTTATTATATTCATATTTTCCAAAACAAAAACCCAGATTTCTCTGGGCTTATAACTTTAATTAATATTATATTTTTATTTATCTTCTTCAGTTTTTACTTCTACAGTAACTGTATCTTCACTAATTACTTTTTCTTCTACTTTATTATCTTTTTTAAAGCTAACTAAGACTCTAGCTAAGATACCTAAAATAAGAGCACAAGCAACTTCTGTAATTGTAACTTGACCAAATGATAAAGTCATTCCACCAACACCAGCAATTAAGATAACTGAGACAACAAATAAATTTTTATTATCTTCTAAGTCAACTTTTTGAATCATCTTTAATCCTGATACTGCAATGAAACCATATAAAGCAATACATACTCCACCCATAACACAAGAAGGAATTGTAGCTAAGAATGTAACAAATGGACCAACGAAAGATGCTAACATACACATAATTGCAGTAACAAAGATTGTACTAACAGAAGCATTTCTACTAATAGCAACACAACCAACTGATTCACCATAAGTAGTATTTGGACATCCACCAAAGATTGCACCAGCCATAGAACCAACACCATCACCAAGCAATGTTTTATCAAGTCCTGGATCTTTTAATAAATCACTACCAATAACTGTTGATAAGTTTTTATGATCAGCAATATGTTCAGCAAAGACAACGAATGCAACAGGTACATAAGCAACAGCAATTGTTCCTAAATTACTCCAAGTAAATTCATTAAATCCTTTAATAGCAGTTAAGAAAGTAAAATCAGGATACCATTTAATACTATTAAATAATTCAAAGTTAACAATCTTTAAAGCATCAACATTACATAAATAACCAAATCCAGTAAAGATAGCGGCTAAAGCATAACCTGCTAAGATTCCAATAATAAATGGAATCATCTTTAACATCTTTTTACCATAAACTGAACATGCAATTGTTACACCTAAAGTAACAAGTCCACATAAAATAGCTAAGTAAGGTGAACAAATTGAAACTCCATCAATTCTAATTCCACCATTAGATAAATCTCCAACAGCATTTCCTGCTAAACTTAAACCAATAATTGCAACAGTTGGGCCTATAACAACTGGAGGCATTAATTTATTAACCCAATTAGAACCACATTTTTTAACAATTAATGCTAAGAAAACATAAACAAGTCCTGCTAAAACTGCACCAATAATTAAACCTAAATAACCAACGCTCATTGATACGCCACCAGCAAATGCTGCTGCCATACTTCCTAAGAAAGCAAATGAACTTCCTAAGAAAACTGGGCTTCTAAATTTTGTAAATAATAAATAAACGATTGTTCCAATACCTGCACCAAATAATGCTGCAGATTGGCTCATTCCATGTCCTACAATTGTTGGAACAGCAATAGTAGCTGCTAAAATTGCTAAGACTTGTTGAAAGGCAAAAATTAATGTTTTGCCAAATGGTGGACGATCATGTACACCGTAGATTAAATTGTTTTCCATTTTTTCTCCCATCTTTTTAATCTTTTGAATTTAATGAAACACTCATTTCTCCATCTGTTTCATTAAACTTTACTGCGATTACTTCTTCTAGTGAGGTAGGAACGTTTTTTCCAACATAATCAGCTCTTATAGGCAATTCACGATGACCTCGATCAACAAGTACCGCTAACTGAATTGTTTTTGGACGCCCAAGTTTCATAATCGCATCAATTGCCGCACGCACAGTTCGACCAGTGAAAATCACATCATCGCATAAAATAACATTTTTTCCTTTGATATCAAAACTAACATTCGAATTATTAACTAAAGGCATTTGTGATAACTCAGATAAATCATCACGATATAAAGTTATATCTAAAGTCCCCATCAATAATTCTTTTCCACTAATCTCTTTAATTTTATTTTTAATTAGATTAGCCATTGGAACACCTCTTGTCTTGATGCCAATCAAAACAACATCATCTACACCATTGTTTTTTTCAATGATTTCGTGTGAAATACGACTCAATGCTCTTTGCATTGCTATTTCATTAAATAAAACGGTCTTTAATTTCAATTTCATTTACCTCCTAATGAAAAAATGTCTTGTCATAAGGTACAACAAGACATAGAAATTACTTAGAATGATATAGCCACAGCTACACTTTTGAATCTTGTCGGTATCTCTTGTACCAAATTAAAGATTATTTTATTCCTCTATAGTTTATCAATTCAAAAATGAAATTGCAATTATAATTTTAAATAATTGCTAATCTTCATTTTCATAAAAAATATTCATTGCTCTAAGAACATCTTTTTTCATTCTTTCTGTAGCAAAAGTCGCTATTTCGTGATAAAAAGTAATATCTTTTTGACAGATTTCTCTAGCAGCATATACTCCTTCACGTGCCATATATGAATAATAATTAATTTTTCTTACACCAAATTTAATTGCTTTTTTATAATCTTCTTCATTAACTCCTGATCCACCATGCATAACTAAAGGAAGATTACATAATTTAGAAATCTTTTCAATACGAGGAAAATCTAACTCTGGTTTTTGTTTATATATACCATGAGCAGTTCCAAATGAACATGCTAAAGCATCAATTTTAGTATCATCAACAAATCTTTTAGCAAGCAAAGGATCAGTATACATTTCCTCTTTAGTCAATTTCTTTTTATCACCTGCTTCTCTTCCACCTAAAATACCAATTTCCGCTTCCACAGAAACATTCTTTTCTCTTGCAAGCTTTACTGCTTCTTTAGTTAATTTAACATTTTCTTCATATGGTAAACTAGAAGCATCAAACATAACCGAAGTAAAACCAATATCTAAAGCTTTTTTTAAATAAGCAATATCTTCACAATGATCTAAATGCACACAAACATCAACTTTTGCTCTTTTAGCCATTAAAATCATAATTGGTCCAACTATATCAAGAGGAGCATATTTTTCATGGCATTCTGCATGCATAATAATAACTGGCACATTTTTTTCTTCAGATGCAGAAATAACTGCCATCATATTTTCTAAATTAGGTGTATTAAACGAACCAATAGCACAATGATTTTTTTCTGCATACTCTAATACTTTATTTAAATTAACTAACATTTTTATTTTCTCCTATCTATAATTTGTACTTCAAATTCATATTGTTTGGTTTGATTTGGTTTAATAAACTGTAAATATCCTTCTTTTCTAGCAACATTTCTTCCATCAGGGAAGCAATTACCAGGTTCAAGACCTAAAACATAATCTCTCACTCTTAACATTTTCCATTCTGTTAAAAAAGGTAAAACATTATTATCAAAATTAATAATTATTTCTTTATTTAATTTTGGTTGATATACTTTTACTTCACCAAAAGTGTTAAATTTATGATAATAACATTTTTCTTGAATATTTGGTTTTGGTTCATGAATGATTTGATAATTTTTTATATCTTCTTCAGCGTATTTATTCCTTGGTTTTATTTCACTTGAATTAATACTTAAAATAGCTTCTTCATCTAAAAAAGGATAACCTAAATTAATATGATAAAGAATTTCAAGAGGCGTAATTTCATCTCCCCTATTAGAAATCACATCATTAACTATAAATTTATTTTCTTTTTTAGAAATTTTGATTGTTCTTTTTAAAATTAATTTATGAGAAAAAATCTTTTCATCTAAAATTAAAGCTTTACAAATTAAGTAATCTTCATCTTCTTCATAATTAGCATTTTCACAAGGAATATTACTATAAGTTCCATGAAGAGGCAATTCTTCATTATTATCAACATTTGCTGACCCTACTTGTGTTAATCCACAGGTAGTTAAAAATCCTGCTGAAAACGATTTTAAAAAACCATCTTTTTGATCATCATAATACTTACTATTAACATATCCATTAGGTGTAAGATAACTAATATTTTTTCCATCAATAGTTAATGAAACAATATCAAATCCTCGATCAAGATTAATATACATTTCTAAACCTAAACCATTTTTTATATGCCAAATTTTACATCCATTACCTAATGAAGAAGTTAAAATATACTCTTGCTTACCATATAATTGATATTCATGACCAATATAATCAAATTTATTCATTTTCAATTCCTTTCATTAAAGGGTATATTCTTTTATATTTATTAAATATTTTTAAATACTTTTTATGTTTTTCTTTATTTGGATAATAAATTTTTTTAATTTTAACCATTTTATCCATTCCTTCTTCAAGTGAAGAAAACACTCCAAGTTTTGTTCCTACAACAATTCCACATCCTATACTTCCAGAATTAATATTCTCCAATTGATAAATATTTAAATTTAAAACATCCGCTTTAATTTGCATCCATTTATCATTTTTTGCTCCACCTCCAGAAACATATAATTTATTAATACAAATACCATTTTCTTTTAGTAAATCAATGGATAATTTCATTTCATAAGTTAAAGATTCTAAAGTAGCTTGATAAATATCATAACTAGTCGTACCTAAAGATAAATTACAAATCATTCCTTTTGCTTTTAAATCCATATATGGAGTTGAAGAGCCAGCAAAATATGGAAGAATTAACACATTACTTGGTTCATCTTTAATTTTTGTATTTAAATAAGCATAATCTTCTTTTAAAGAAGAAAAGAAAGTATTCTTCACCCAATCTAATAAAGCTCCCGAAGTATTATTTAAAATATAACAAACATTTAAATTATTTATATATGGGATTACTCCATATCCTTTTTCATATAAAACATCTTTTTTTTCTTTAAAAGCGATAGTAATGCATTCACAAGTTCCACATCCATCTATCGCATTACCTTCTAATAAAACATGTCCACCTATAGCGTTAGAAATTTGATCATGAGAAATAGCAAAAATTTTAATATTTAAGTAATCACCAACATAACTACCACTTTCACAAGGTATAGAAAATAACTCACTTGATAAATCTACTTTAGTTAAAATTTCATTAGACCAACAATGTTTATTAATATCAAAACATAAACTTCGACTAGCCAAAGAATAATCAATATATCTTTTTTTAGTTAAAGAATAAATAATAAAATCCTCTATTAAAAATATTTTATTAACTTTTTTAAATTCTTCTTTATATTCATTTCTTAAAGCAATAATTTTACTTAAAGAAAACATTCCTCTTCCAATTTGACCAGTAATTTGTCCTAATTTTTCTTTTCCAATTAATTCTTCTATTTCTTTAGCTTCTTTTTCACCTCTAGAATCTGTATAAAGTAATGAAGGTAAAATTACTTGATCAAATTCATCTAAAAAAACACAAGTTTCCCCAAAAGAAGTAATACCAATTCCTTCAATAAGATATTTCTTACTAGCTTTAGCAATAAGATCTTTAACAGTTTTTAAAATGATTAATGGATCTATAGTTTGTTGATTTTCATTTCTAATAGAAGGATATGATAAAAAAATACTATCAATAACATTTTCATTTTCAAAAATTGTAATCTTACAATTTGTGGTTCCAACATCTAATCCTGCATATATCATAATTATTTATCAATATCCACAAGATCATAATGAAGATATGTTTTAAATGCTTCATCTAAAATATGTTTTAAATGTCCTACTCCTACAGTGGTATGATGTTTAAAACCATTTCTTGCTAGAGTAATAAGTTTATCTTGAAGATGATCAATATGAGCAACTCCACCACATCCAAAGAATTCTTTTTCAATATCATCATCAGTAAATTCTCCTTCAGACGTATAAATAGTTAATTTACCATCTTCAGTTTTACAATTAGAAAAAGTCATTTTAAAAGATGAAATTCTTCCTTCATTGCTACCCCAACCAGAATCAGGATCTACTTTAGAAAACATTTTATGATCAGTAACTAATCCTTTTTCTTTCATTAAACTTTGAGCTACTGGTCCACAATGGAATAAAATAACTTTGTTTTCATCTTCACCATAATTATTATTCCAATCCAAACAAGCACTTGGCTTTTGGCTTGCTAAAGATAATGCTCTCATAGTAATTGCACTACATAAATCAATTTCACAAGAAGCCACAATTCCTCGATCATTTAATTCTGATAATAAAACACATGGGCAAACTCTATAATATGTTTCCATTTCATTCCAGCATCTTAAAGTAATCGCATCTAGATGATATTCATCAATATATTCATCAATCACTACTGATATTTTTGCTAAAGTAATTAATCGATCATTAGGAACACAAGAGAAATTTGTATAATTAACTAATCTTTCTTTCTTTTTAATAACTCTATTATCATCACTACTTAAATCATCTACTTTATGAAATAATTCCGATAAATCAAACACTTCAACAGTAATACCATATTTTTCTAAAGTTACTTCATCAAATCTAACTGTTTTAAACGCGGTAGTTCTAGCACCCAAGCAGCCAATAGTAAATCTTTTCATTCCTTTTACTACTCGACAAATAGAAGCAAAATCATCTAAATTTTCTTTAAATTTAGGGCTTAAAGGATGAACAACATGTGGTTTTAAAACTGTAAAAGGAACCTTATATTGACCTAATACATCAGTAATTGAAAACTTTCCACAAAAAGCATCACGACGATGAGCAAAATCCATTTTACCAATTTCATCAGGATATGCTTGAACTAAAATAGGTACATTACAATCTCTTAAAGCATTAATTGCTCCATTTTCATCAATAAAAATAGGTAAACAAAGAATTACTCCATCAAATTCACCTTCATGTTCTTTTAAAAATTGATGATATAAAAGCCCTTCATCTCTAGTTTCCACCGCTCCATATCTAGTTAAATTTTCATCCATAATAATATAATCATAATTCGCGTCAGCTACAGCTTTAACCATATCAACTCTAGCTTGCTTAATTAATTCAGCAGGCATAAATCCACGATTACCAAAAAATAATGCAAATGTTTGTTTTTTCATAAAAAAAATCCTTTCATATACTTAAATTTTAAATATACAAAAAGATTAAAAATATTATTAAATGTTCAATTTTACTTTAATTTTGTTCGAACTTTTTTCGATATTCTTTTGAAGATATACCAACAAATTTTTTAAAAATTTGACTAAAATAATTATAGTCATTAAATCCAACTTTATAAGATATTTCTTTCAATGATAAAGCAGAATTTTGAAGATATTCTTTAGCTTTTTCTATTCTTTTTAATCTCAAATAAGAACTAATTCCCATATTCAAATACTTATCACACATTGTATAAAAGCTAGTTCTACTCATATTAAAATATTCTAAAAAATCATTAATCACTAAACTCTTATCATAATTTTTTTCAATAAAATCATTAATTTGATTAATAAATTTTTCTTGTTCAATAGAAACCATTTTTTCACTTATCGCGTATTTAGCTAAACTCAATAAAATAGTTGAAGCACTTTGCAATTTTTCATCATTTAAATATTTAATTTCTTGAATAGAAGAAAGAACATTTTTAGAAGTGTTATTTTTTAAAAGGTTAACTCTTTTTTCTTCACTTGCAATATCACTAATTTGTCCAAACATAATAAAACCGACAATCTCACCATTTATTTTTAAATTAATCATGGCTTCGACTAAATTAGCATGACAATGGTAAATATACAAATCATCACTTTCTTTACACTTTAAAAATGCTTTATTATTTGATAATTGGCATTTTTTTTGATCCATTAATTTACAATAAGAACAATTATTTGGTGGATAAGAAATAACTTCATTATAATCAATATCATAAATAACAATTCTAATTCCACTTAAAATATAAAAACTTCTTAATAATTTATATAACTTATCTTTATTAAAATTTAAATTCATTTTAAATATTCAATTTGATAGTTATCAGGTTTAATAATATCAATTTTCTTTCCATCATTAATTAAAATTAATTTACCACCTTTTAAATTAATTTCAATTTTACCCTTTTCATTAATAAAATGTTTATTTAAATAAATAATTTTATTTTTTTCATCAAGAGAAGCAAAAGAAAAAATTGCATTAACTAAAATGACTAATACACAACTTGTTAAACCATGATTAAGAGAAGCAAAAACACTATCATGTTCCCAGATAGTACCAGTCAAAGCAGCCATTTTATAAAAATAAGAAATAGTTTCTTCTTTTACTTCATTTAAATACCCATATCTTAATAAAATAAATAATCTTAAATAATCGCCAATTAAAACATTAGATTTATAAACATGTGGATAAACTTTTTCATAATCTCTACTAGGTCCAAATTTGGTTAATAAAGTCTCAAATAAATTTGGATATTCTTCCTTAGTAGCTACATTAAAATAAAATGCATAATATTGACAAGTTTCTGTAATATTATTAGTTAAAACAAATTCATTATTAACTCTTATCATGTTATCAACAAAAAACTCACCATTAAAAGAATATTTCTTTATTTGATTAATAACATTATTAGATTTTTCAATTAGCTTATAATCATTCAATAATTCGCCAGCAGCCTTTAAACATGCTGAATATAACATATTAGAAGGAAAATTAACTCCTCTAATAAATTCTTCATCATTAGCTTTTGACCATTCAACAAAAATCCAGCCTTTTAAATCTTCTAGTAATCCTAATTCATTTTCAAAATCTAAAAAATAGTCTAATAAACCAATAATTTTCTCTTTTGATAAATCAATTAATTTTTGATCATTACTTCTTTTTAAATATTCATTTAATTCAAGAATATACCACATTGACCAATTAGGAATAAAATTACCATCTGGAAATTCACCAGGATAACACATTGGAATCATTCCTTTTGGTAAAGTTGGATATTGCTTTAAATAAGCATAATTTTCTAAAAAATTATGTTCAACTTTATTTTGACCAGTAATCAAAAATTCACTCATTGAAGTAAAATATGAATCAAATAACCAACCTGCTCTTTCTCGAGAAGGACAATCAGTTAAAATATCCACACTATTTTGAGCATAAGTATTAACTGCTGCAGAAAAAATTTTCTTAATTTTTTTATTTTCTAATTCAAATTTAAATTTGTTAATTTCACTTGATTCATATTTAATAAAATCAAGTTTCTTAACTTTTATTTCACCTTTTTTTATAACTAATCTTAAATATTGAATAGTATATGGTTCGAAACAAATATGTTTAAATAAGCCTTTGCTAATTTCATAAGAAACAATATTTTGAGTGGTATTACGGAAAAAGTCAATTTTTACAGGCTTTTTACTACCTAAAGAAGCATCAATTTCATCAAAAATAAAATAAATTTCACAATCACTTAAACATTCTATTTCAAATTCAATAAAACCTGTATAAGAATGATCTAATTTATAAGTAACAAATGTATTTTGTTTTAAACAATCTATTTTTTCTAAAGAATATTCAAGTCGAGAAATATAATCATTAGGATTAACTTCCCATTCATTTTTTGGAAAAATTTTTAATTCATTTAAATACATATAACGATCTTCGTATGGTTTTATTTGTTCGTTATATAAAAATTTACCTTCTTCAATTTGTTTAAAACCTACTCTAGGAAAATTTACATATTCAACATTTTTATTTAAATAATTTTCATGTTCAAAGCACTGACATTCAATTAAAGAAAAAGGATTAATCTTTCCTTCAATAAAATCATGAAAATTAAAAGAAAAATGATATGATTCTGAAAAAGTTCTTTGATATGAAAATCTAGAAACCTTTTGATAACGGCTACTATTTAAATAGCATTTAAAATGATTATCTAATCCAGTATAAGAATAGATATTTTCATCATCATATATTTCACACACTAAAAATGGATTAGTATTTAATGTATAATAAGAATTACAATGTGAAGATAATAATTCAATTACTAAATAATGATGACCTTTAGCTAAATGATATTCATCTAATCTAAAATAATTATGACTTGCTCTAGATGGACCATAACCAATTAATTTTCCATTATCAAATAAACGATAAATATTATTACCGGTTATTTTTAAATTACCATTTCTTTTTAAATCAATCTCTTCAATAAAAAATAAAGAAATATTTTTTTTATCAAGATATTTTTTGGGATAAATTGGTTTAGCTTTTTTAAACTTATTTAACATATTGAACCTTTTCTTCTAATACATTTTCTTCAAAAGAAGAATTATCATAGACAAATGAATATGCATTATTATTAATCATAAACTCATTTTTCATCTTTTCTTTTTTCTTAGTTAAAAGCATATCACCAAAAAAGAAAACACCATTTTGAGAATTAATTTCATTTTCTAATTCAAAAACATATTCTTTTCTTTCATTTAAATTAATTTCTAACCATCTATTATTAATACCATTTTTTGGTAATCTAATCTTCATTATTAATGGTTTATTTATTTTATTTACCTTTAAGGTGATCTTATTATCATCATAATAAAATTCATTATCTAAAACAAAAGAAACATTTTCATCTTCATATTCAAATTTTACAGGAAATGGAACAATTAAATTATCTTCATCTTTAATTAATGCAAAATCAGTTAAATAACCTAATCCATCACCAAGTCTCATTGTACAACAAAAGAATGCTTCATATAAATATGATTTCATTAAATAATGATCTTTAATCGCGCATGTGGAACATCCCGCTCCTCCATTAATTCTTTGGAAAGTTCTTAAAGAATTAATATAAATACGATTAAAAACATCTAAATATTTTTCTTCTTGAGTAATAGAATATAACTTTCTAGCAATAATAAAACTATCAATTATTCCACATGGTTCAGTCCAAGTAGAAAAACGATTAAACCAATTAATATTTGCATAATCATATGTCATTCCTTTTTCAAGATAATTATTAAAAATATCTATCGCATTTTTTAAATATTTATTATTATACTTGCTATATCTAATAATACCCCTAGTGCAAGATAAAGTTGCATGAGTTTGACATTCAAGTTTTAAATAATTAATCTTTAAAAAAATATTAATCATTAATTCAATAACATCTTTTAATCTTGGATCAGGATAAACTTCATAAATTGCAGTTATTCCATCTAACATAATAAAAGCACATCCAATATCAGTTGAAACTTCCCAACCATTTAAAATAGTGCCATTTACACTACCACTTACTCCGCCTTCATCATGTTTTACTCTTTCAGTTGGATAATTAACATAAAAAGGAGCAATTGGAATTAAAAAATTATTAGCAATTGATTTAATTTGATCTAAATATTTATTATTATTTGTAATTTTATAATAATTAACTAACCCTCTTAAAAACCATGAATTACTCGAGACCTGTTGTTCATCGACATATTCACCATTAAATTCTTTTCCAAAATATCCATATTTATTAACTTTTTGATCTAAGACAGCAAATATATCTTCTAATTGTTTTAAAACATTTTTTTGTTTATCTTCATATCCTTCATATGCTTTATATAGCGAAGTTAAAGCAAGAATATCTCTACCTTGAAAATCACCTGGCCAAGATTCATTTTGATCAAAAAGGTCTTTTGCTAGATACATAGAATCATTTAACCTATTTCTATTTAATTCTATTCTACGAAATAGATCTCCTAGTATTTTTTTCATAAAGCCCCCTTATTATAAATATGGAATTAGGAATTAATCCTAATCCCATATAAAATTATTTTTTATTTTGCAATTGCAATTAATTCAACGGTAACATTTCCTACATAGAATGTACCTGTTCCACCATTTTGGTCTGCTCCTGGAGTATAGAAAGAAAAGAAATCAACTTGTCTATTTGCTACCCAAGTAATTTCAGAATGATGATATCCATTTTCCATATCAGTACCAATTTCAGGGAAAACTGCATTATCAAAATTATATGTAAGTTTTCCTGTCCAATTACTAACATAATAATCTAAAGATATTTTATATGTTTGTTTATCTTCAATTTTTCCACCTGCTTGAAACCATTCAATAGTTGTATTAGTTTGTTTAAATGTAACTTTTTGAGGTGCAGTACCCATATTTGTATTAGCAATAACATCTGCATTATTATCAAATTTTTCTACAGCTCTTTTACCATCATTAACAGTTCCAAAAGCACGTGTTGATTGAGAAAACTTATAACCGACTTTATATCCTTTAGGGGTTTCATCTTCTGGAACTGGATCAGCTTCTAATAATTTTAAATTAATTTTACCAATATAAATTTCAAAGTTAGCATTACCTTGACCATAAATATTTAATTGTCTCCAACCATTTTCAATAACACCTTCATATTTAACAACACGGATATTACCACTTACTTCTTTATCTTCAATTTGAAGAGTTGGGTTACCATTATCACCCATCATAATAAAATGAAGTCCTTTATTATTAACACTATAATAGTACATTTCAATAGTTAACTTTTTACCAACAAGCATATTGTTTTTTGTTAATCCTGCAAAGAAATGATCATCAGCATTTGTTAATTTTAAAGCATTTTTACCAAAATTATCATTTGCTTTCATAGCAGCTTTTGCATCAGCATTTTCAATATTATTAATAACAACAGTTTCACCATTAGTTGATTCTGTACCACTGTTTTCCATATCAAAAGTAAATCCATTTGTTAATTGTTCACTTGTTGGTACAATTGCATTAACTTGTGCAACTTCTTTAGCTCCAAATGTTAAATTATCAATTGCAATAATAGCATCAGTATTTGATCCACTTAATTTAAAGAAACCAAACCATGCATTACCAGTTGTAGGAATCTTTGTCCCAGGGAAAGAAAAACTTGCTTCATAAACAGTATTAACTTTTGCATCAGATTTAACAAATGTTTGATTTAATCCATTAGATCCATCCCAATTCAATTGAAGATAGAAATTGGAAAAATTACCAACATCATTAGATAAAATTTTATATGAGAATGAAACAGTATATGTTGCAGAAATTCCACGTTTAAAATGATCATTAAATTGATTAAAGTAAATACATCTTGCGGCACTTCCTGCAGTCTTATTTGCATCAATAATAAGTGAATTACCACTTATTGCATCACTACCACCAGATAAATGAGCAGCTTTATTAGAATCCGCCATTGCTCTATATGTTTGTGATCTAGTACCTTTAGCAAAATTTTCTTTAAATGTACCATAATTTGCTAAAGCTGCAGGATCTTCAAATCCAGTTGTATCAAAATCTTCTGCATGAGCAGGAGTAACATTAATTGTTATTTCACCTTCAGCAAACAAATCTGAATTATTAGGATCTTCAACATAATAAGATAATTTATGCTCACCAGCAATTTTAGCAGTGAAAACACCATTTTTAATTGAACCAGATTCATTTAAATCTTCAATTTCAATATTATTAGTTAAATCATTACCTTTATAATCTTTTGCTTTTACTGTAGGTAAAGTAAATGGTGTATCAACATTAGTTTGATAAGTTAATACTTCTGGCATAGTTAAAGTTGGTACACTTTCACCTTTAACAGTTATACTAACTTTAGAAGTCTTTGCTCCATCAGTAGTAGTAGCAACAACATTTGTTGTACCAGCTTTAAGAGCTTTAACTTTACCAGTTTGATCAACAGTTAAAACAGTTTCATCTTCACTAGTCAATGTATAAGTTTTATCATCAGCATTTTCAGGAAGAACATTAATATTAACATTTGTCTCCTCACCGATGAATAATTCAGTTTTTTCCGCTATAATAGAAACTGAACTAACATGTACAACCTCCTTCTCACTTGATGTTGTAGTAGTTGGTTCACTAGAAGTTGTTGGTTGTGGTTGAGTGGACGAATTCTCTCCACAGCCAACAAGTCCTGTTGAAAATGTTGCTGCTAATAATACAGCAAATGGAATAATTTTCTTTTTCATTGTCTCCTCCTTTTAAATACAATTGTAGAAAATTTATTTAAATAAATATTGTGGCATTCTTGCAGTTTTTGTCTTATAATCTTCGACAAAGTGAGGAATGTTACCCATTTGGACTCTCTTAAGTCCCATATCATTACGTTCAGCATCCGCAATAACAATAGCAATATCAATTGTTTTATTATTATCAATTGCTTCTTTAAATTCTGGAGCTAAAGTAAAAGGTATCATAAATTCACCAACGTAACCATCACTTTTTGTAGTGAAGTTTGCTTGCATTAATGCTTGATTTTCAATATATTTGGAATTTGTTCTTACTTCAGAGAAAGTAAAATAACCATTTCTTTCCCACGTTGGTGCAAATGCAGCTTGAAGCACACCTCCTTCCTGTTTATATACTTGCATATCAGCATTAGGCATATCAGTAATCGTGGACATAAATAATTCAACACAATCTCCAAGCCAGAAGTCGTTAATAGTACGAACATCTATTTTATTATCATAAACATCAAATCCAAAATAAATTCCATTATCATCATAACTCATGACTAATTTATTTAATTTAAAATGATTAGCTAGTTCATCACTAGTTCTTTGACTACCTTCTGCATCAGAAATACCAATAATATCAATATTTGTTGCATTAGAATCATTCCAATCAGATAAATCACCATCAATAGTAATTTGTTTATTTAATTTACTTACCTCAACTTTTGGTCCTGCTTCAGAATTAGTTTTAAATGAAATATTATAATTAGATTTATCAATATTAATATCACTTTCAGAAGTATTGCCTTCAGGAGAAATACCACTCAAATTTTTATTTAAAGTATAATAATTATAATTATCTTTTAATTCAATATTTTCACAATTAACTGCTTGTAATAATGTATTAAATTTATCTCCAGATGGTTGAGTGTAACTACAATCATAAAATAAATTATCACTAATTGTTGAAGAACCTACACCTCTAAATGATAAAGCAGCATTTCCATTTCTACTAATAAAGTTATTTTCAATAGTCGCTCCATATAAAGTAGATTTAGGAGCAACAGAAGCATTACTTGAAATAGCAAATATTGAAATATCACCATATAATGGTTCTGGTTTAATATAACAATTATTAATAAATTTATTATTTTTGATTGTGACATTTTGTGCTAAAGTAGCTTCATTATATTGATCCATTGCCGATGCAACTTGAATTGAACCATGGCCAACATTCATAAAAGCATTATTTTCAATTACTGCATCAGGAACTTGAATTAATAAACCTCTATTACGTTTATTTCTAATAATATTATTTGTAAATGTTAATTTAGGTGTATTAGATAAGAAAGTAACTCGACAATTACCCCAAGAATTAACATTTGACATTCTTTCTTTTACTTTAAAAACATATCCAGCAGAAGTTTTTTCAACACTATCAATAGTGTAATATCCATTTGTTGGATTATGTCCTTCAAAAGTATCTTCATTATAAATAGCTATCTTATCACCAACTTTAGGTTCAAGAACTGTCCCAGTTATTTTATTAACTGTCATAGTTTTAGCGCTTCCACCTTCAGCAGAAACAAGTTTATACCAATAACCATGCTTAATATTTAAAGCATCATCATGAGAATTTTCAATAATAGAATTAGTAACCTCAACATTTCCACTCATCTTTTCAAAATGTAAAGCATCTGCAGTTGCAGTCATTAAAGAAGCACTATTTTCTTTAATAGATAAATTAAATCTATTTAAATATAAATTACTTGTACTAGATGCCACTAAAGCCATTCCATATGCATTATGCATAGTAATATTTTCAAAATAAATATTATTTGAAGAAGAAATAGAAGCCCCTCTAGCATCATATTGAGAAAATTGTAAAGCAACTAAAGTTCCATTTCTTGGACGAGATATACCAGTTGAAAAAGTAACTTCAATTTGATAATTTCCATTAGTTTGTTCTGAAATTGTATATCCTTTAAAAGAGTCAACTAAGAAATTACCTCCTTCAAGAGGTGTTTTATTAATTTGACCAAATTCAACCCAAGAACGTAATGATTTTTTGTTTAATAACAATTCTTTAACTAAAGGATTAAATTCTTGATCTACTTCTACTTTTAAAGTTTTAGTTTCTGTGTTACCTTCAATAATTTTGCCTGTTAAAGAAGAAGGAATCTCTGCTTGAAAAGTCATATCATTAAAATATATATTTTCACAATTAGTAATAGTTAAATAACCTTTATAATTTAAATTTTGAATTAAAATATTAATTATAGAATTATCTCCTTCTACATATGTTCCATTTAGTCCATCTAAAACAAGCGCAGAAGTATCTTTTGATAAATATGCTTCTACATCAATTTTGCCAGTTGGTAATTTAATTTTAACTACTTTATTAGCATCATTTTTTTCTTTAGCTAAATAGAAAGATGTTTGTAATTTATAATAATTATTTAATTCTGTACAAGAAGAAAAGTATTGTTGGACTTGTTGTAAACTAATATCATTAACAACAATAATTTCATCAACTTGATCATCATTAATTTTACCATATTTTTCTACAATAACATTTTGATTAACACCAACATTATTATTTTCTAAACCATATTTTTCTTTAGAAGTAATATCTAAATTGGCATAAGGTGATTCACTTAATTTATTAGCGTAATCTCCAATAGAAAGATTTTTATTTGGATCATTATCTTGCACTTCTAAACTAATTGAAGAAGTTTTATTACCATCTTCAGTTTTAACTTCAATATTAACAGTTCCTACCTTTTGAGCGGTTACAAGTCCAGAAGAAGAGACTATAACATTATCATTACTAGTAGAATAAGTAACATTTTTATTCGTCGCATTAAGAGGTAAAATAGAAACAACTAATTGTAATTGTTCACCAACTTTTAAACTTTGAGAAGTACTAGATAAACTAACACTTTCTACATTAATAACATTTTCTTGAGAAGAAGTTTCTCCACAAGACATTAAATTAGGTGTGATAAGAAATAAAGATAATGTTAATAATACGCCTTTTTTCATAAAGAGCTCCTTTCTTCATTATTTTCATTAGTTAAATTAGTACAAGATGTTGAAACAATCATTTGCATATTAGAAGTAGTTAAATTATATAAAACATTATTATAAACATTTACATCACTAGAAGTGGAAATGTCCATAATTACACTAGTTAAAGCCTTACTATAATGAATCAAATTATCATAAATTTTAGTATTTGTATTAGCTAAAATCCAAATAGTATCACCATGTCCATTAAAGAAATAATTATTATGGATATCGACATTTTTAATCGTGCCACTTACACATTTAGAAGGATTATCACCATAAGCAAAAACACTTAAATCGTTATAATTATTAAGGAATTTATTATTAGCAATTTCAATATCTTGAGGCACAATAGCTTCTTTAAAAATATCATTAACTGCAAGAACTTGTATAGCGCCCATCACAACATTTTGGAAGGTACAATTAATAATTTTTGATTTTCTTGATTGAAGTAAAATACCACGATTTCTTTTATTTCTAATAATACAATTATCTAAAGTCATTTTAGTAATTTTACTAGCATTACCAACTGTTTGGCCTACCTTTACTTTAGAAGGTCTTTTATCAACGGTTAAAGTATAAGAAGTTCCAATTTTTGCAATATCAACAATTTTAAAAGTATCTATGAATTCCATATTTTCTGGATTATAAATATCGATTGTATCACCAACTACATAAGGTATAGCAACTTCATTTTGAGTTTGCGCAATATCAATTTCTTTACTAGAAGCATTAACATTAGTTACTTTAGTATAAAACGATTTAATATTTAAAGCATCATCATGGCTTCCTTCAAGAAGACAATTTGTAATATTCAAATCACCTTCTAAAGCAATAGTATGAATGATATCAGCTGTACAAGTCATAATTCTATTTGAGCCTTTTTTCGTGGCAAAATTTGTTCTATTCAAATAAACATTTTTTCCACCTTCGACTCTAAAACCCATTCCACCTGTTACATATACATTAACATTTTCAAAATAAACATTTTCACAATTAACAAAATGGAAACCATGATTTTCATACATTGTATAAGCAAAAGAAACTTTTGTACCTATTTTAGGATCTTCATAAGTTTTAGTCCTATATTCAAAATTTTCATTTAAAGTAATTGCAAGTTCTCTACTACTAGCAGTATATTCAATATCATAAACACCTTTTAAAGAAGAACTTGAAGGTGAATTATAAAACAAATTGCCATTACGATTTGGAACATAACCACCTGTTATATCATCATAATAACATTCCATATATGAACAAGTTTTCTTACCCCAATTTTGATAAATAGATTGGCTTAAATCAAATTCATCAGGAATATCAAGAATAACAACTGGATTATTATCTTTTCTTATTACACTTTTAACAGTTCCTGCAATAGTAGGTGAATATTCCATATCAAAAGAAATATTCATAATATTAACATTTTTAGAAACTTTAGCTTCAAAATAGGTTCCCCATCCTGAATATAAAAATTCAGTATTATCACCCACTAAATACACATCTTCAATTCCATTAACATCAACTGTTGCAGAAAATTTATAAATACCTTGTTTAAATTTAATAATTTTATTACCTTTAACATTAACCAAATTGTTTAATAAAATTGATAAATTACCTGAATTATTACTACCATTAGGAGTGATATTATAATCTTCCGCTAGATAGATAGTTCCTTCAGGAACATTATATAATTTTTCGTTTTCAAATCTTTGTTTATTAACACCAACATTTTTCATATCACTTAAACCAATATTTTCTTTACAAATATAATCACTAGAAAAAGCAGAAGAATTTAAATTATCCATAACTTCTTGAAGAGTATCATAATTTTCTTCACTTGAAGAACTATCTTCTGAAGTAGTAGTTTGACTTGTTGTAGAACCTGTCGTAGTTTGACTTGTTGTAGAATCTGTCGTAGTTTGACTAGTAGAAGTACTAATTTGATTATTACAAGAAACAAGTGAAATTAAAGCCAATAAAAATCCAATATTCTTTTTCATAAATTATTGTCCTTTATATCTAGCTAAAGAATCGTTATAACATTTCATTAATTCATCAACATTATAGCCTTTTAAGGTATTAATAAAATCATTATAACTATTATCATCATAAGGATCTCTATTATTATCACCACGAATATAACTTGCCTCTAAGAATTCAAGTTGAGGATCAAGAGCAGCTTTTATAGTTGTAATTTTACTATATTCTTCGGCATTCATTTTAATTTCTGATGGTTCAGGATTTTTTAAATAAGGCAAATATCTTTGTGACATTTTATTTAAAGAATCAATAATTTTATCGTTCATTTTTTCAACAAAGTTGCTTGACCAATATAAAGCAGAAGCGCTACCAACATTAGGAGTAATGGTAGCTCTATATTGTTCTTGATTACCTGTCCAAGTTGATGGAACATTAAAAGTCCAAGAAGTATGTTCATCATTATCCCAGGTCCAATTTTTATTTTCCACTCCATAGGAAATTAATTGAGTACCTAAATCGCTATACATAATATCAAGAAGTCTAGCAACCTCTCTAACATAAACTGATTTTTGAGGAATAGTTGCTCCATCTGGTTTAAAATAACCAAATCCCCATTGTAAAGGTGTACCAGTATAATAAGAAGAAGTTAAAGGACCAAATGTAATATAATCTTCTTCATAATCATATCCAACAATTAAGTAGGCAGCTGCCGCTGGAAAACTTCCTAAACGATTCTTTACACCATTTTGAGCCATTTGATTATCTGTTTTATTAGAAAAAGTACTAACATCCATTAATCCTTCATTCCACATAGTACGCGCAACTTGTAAATATTTTCTATATGCTTCTTGATAAGGAACATAAGTATATTTCGAATTATTATTTTCAATTTCTGCTCCAGAAGAAACATATCCATAACTTGCTAAAATGAAATTTCTTAAATATTCAAGAGATTTAGAAGTAACTGGAATTTCATCATTAGCGTCATCATTTAAATTAGCGTCTAATTCTTTAAACGCTCTTAAAACATTTAAATACTCTTCAATTGTTTTAATTTCATCAGCATTTGGAAGAAGTTTACCTTTATATCCACCAAATTCTCGATTAATATTATCAATCCATTTTTGATTAATAAACATTTTAAAAGTTAAATCTCTAGCCACATCTTTAACTGATAAAGTTGAATACATATATCCATCTGATAAAGTAGCAGTTTTAATCGCATCACCTTTTTGTTTATCAACACCAAAATTAGTTTCTAAACCTTGTTTATAATTTGGCATATAATTATCAATAATATTACCAACATTCACTTGATTTCCATTTACTGAATAAGAATAATTATCATCATTAAAAGGAACATATGCATCATAATTTTTTTCAGCATATTCAACAAGTTCAGAAACAGGGTTGTTAAATAAGAATAAGTCAGGAATAGTACTATCTGATGACCATGCTCCAGTTCTTTGATTTGTATAAGCTGAAGTATCTGGCGTAGTAAATTCAAAATTCAAGCCAGTAATTTCTGATAAATAATTAAACATTTCTAATTCACTATAATTAGGATTACCTGCACTATGTGGAGCAAATATTTTAATTGTGACAGGATCTTTAACAATTCTATAAGGATTATCTTCTGTCCCATTAATTAAAAAATTATCTGGATCATAATTTTTTTGGCTAGATGAACATCCGACAAGTGAAGCAAAACTCATAACAACAATAGATGATAATGTAATTAATTTTCTTTTCATAACTTTCTCCTTAGCCTTTAATACCACCAATGGTGACTCCTTTTTCAAAATATTTTTGGAAAAATGGATAAATAATTAATAATGGTAATGATGAAACAACGATTGTAACATATTTTAATTGCTCCGATAAGTTAACATCAGTTCCTCCACCTACACTTGATTGATTAGAAATCAAAATACTATTTAAAACATTTTGTAATGGATATAAAGATGAATCTTGTACATACATTAAAGCATTAAAATATGAATTCCAATAACCAACAATTGCATAAAGAACCATAACTGCAATAATTGGTCTACAAAGTGGTAAAACAATTCTTGTAAAAATTTTAACATCTCCACATCCATCAATCATTGCGGCTTCTTGAAGCTCCATTGGAATTGAAGATTGCATATAAGTTCTTATAACAATAATATTAAATACAGAAATACAGCCTGGTAAAATGATTGCCCATATTGTGTTATATAATTTTAATTGTTGAATTAATAAATATGTTGGAATCATTCCTCCAGAAATAAACATCGTTAAAACTAAAAATAAATTTAAAAATTTTCTTCCTTTAAAATCTCTTCTAGAAAGAGGATAAGCACACAATACTTGGCAAGTAACTTGAATTATTGTCCCAATAAATGTATATAATAAAGAATTTCTAAACCCTCTCCAAATATCTTCATTTTTAAAAATCTCTTTATAACCATCTAAAGTAAATTGTTGAGGAAATAAGCCTACTTCTCCAGATACTACTGCATCCGCTGAAGAAAATGAAGATGCAAGAACATTAATCAAAGGAAACAAAAACATCAATGCAAGTAAGCCAAGAATTATCATAATGATAATATCGAAGACTTTTTCTGAACCTCTACTTTTTCTATTCATAGTAATCTCCTCCTACCATAATGAATTGTCACTAACTTTTTTAGAAACAAAGTTACCAAGACACAAAATAATAATATTTACTACTGAATTAAATAAACCAATTGCAGTAGCGTAAGAATATTGAGCAGATCCAAATTTAGGGAATGAAACATTATACACATAAGTAGCAATAATTTCTGAAGAAGATAAATTCGTTGATAATTGCATTAAATATACCTTTTCAAAACCAACACTTAAAATATTACCAATAGACATAATAAACATAATAACCGCTAAAGGAATAATTTGAGGTAAATTAACATATAAAATTCTTCTTCCTCTACCCGCTCCATCAATAATCGCAGCATCGTGTAAATTAGGATCAACATTAGCCAAACTTCCCATATACACAATTGACCACCATCCTAAACCTTGCCACAAACCTGAAACAACATATAACATACAAAAGTAATCAGGATTTTCCATTAAATTAGTTGCATTAAAACCAAAAAAAGCAAATATTCTAGTAAAAATACCACTATCAACTTTAAAGAAAGCAAACATCATACCAACTAAAACTGAAACTGAAATAAAATAAGGAGCATACATAATAGTTTGTATTAGCCTTTTATATTTTTTAGCTTTAACTTCATTTAATAATAAAGCAAAAATAATTGGTAAAATAGAATTAAAAACAATTGAAGCAATTGATAAAACTAAAGTATTTTTAATAATAGTCCAAAAATTAGGCGCGGTAATAAATGTATAAAAATGTTTAAAACCACCCATTGAAGTCCAATCAGAATTAAAAATACCTTTAAAAGAACTATAATCTTTAAAAGCAATAATAAGTCCACTTAAAGGAAGATAATGAAAAATAAAAATATAAACAACAGTAGGAATTGTCATTATAAAAAGAGCTAATCCAATTTTGGAATACCATTTACGTTTTTCTGGAGTTCTTGATAATGTTTCAATTTCTTGTTTTGATAATTTTGCTTCCATAATATTCTCCTATTGTAAGCACTTTCATTATAAAATAAAATGATATAGTTTTTCCATAAACTAAAATGACATTAAATATATACTTTTTTGATTTTTAATCATTTCAATATTATCAATTAATATATAGTTTTTTTACATTTTCTACTCTTTTCGATAAATATAGATATAATTTTTCATTTTAATTTGTATTAAATAGTTTTATTATATTAATATAAATATATATTTTTTTGATTTAAAGGATAAATTATGAACAAAATTAATTTTATAAATAGAAGTTTATGTTTTAGAAACATTATTGATGATTTTAATACCGATTTTTCTACTTCAATTATTGGATATGAAGAATGTAATAAAAATAAACCGACAATTGATAGCAATAAACCTTGCTATATCATCCATTTTATCGTTAAAGGAAAAGGAATTATTATCGATCAAAAACAAAAAAAAGAAACAATTTCTAGTAATGAATGCTTTTTAATTGAGCCAAACTCACATATTAAATATCGTCCAGATCCTACCAATCCATGGTCATATTTTTGGGTTGAAATTAATGGTAATGTTCTAAAAAAAATATGTGAACAAATAGATTTCAAAAAAAATAATATGCATATCAAAATTAAAGAATTTGATACCATAATTAAATGTTTTGCTAATATTTTTAACAATGATTTATATATTGATAATCAATATAGTGAATTCTTAAGAGTAACTAGTGAAATCATGAAAATATTCTCTCTTTTAATTAACGAGCATGGTATAGAAAACAATCAAAACACTCTTACTAAAGAAGAAAACCAAATCAAAAAAATTATTGAATATGTTAATAATAATTACACTTCACCTGATATTTCTATAAAAAAAATAGCCGATTATTTTTATTTTTCTCAAGCTTATTTAACAAGAATATTTAAAAAAAGTACAGGTATTTCACCTATGAAATATATCATAATGTTAAGAATGCGTCGAGCCGTTGAACTATTAAAAAAGGAGACATTCTCTATCTCCCAGATTGCTTATTGTATCGGTTATAAAAATCAATTTTATTTTTCTAAAGAATTTAAAAATTATTTTGGAGTTTCCCCTTCAAAATATAACCTTAATCCTTCTTTGTTAAGTCAACACGTTCAGGATTTGAAAAAGTAGAAGAATCTAAATATTTATTTTCAATAACTTCTTCACTTATTTCTTGTTTTCTTTCTTCCATAATATATCTTTCATCAACGCCTTTAGTTCCACATAAAATATCTTGTATGGATTTCTTTTGTTTATTAACAAAAATTAAAATAAAGGAAACAAAAGCCATAATTGCCGAAATTGCCATAAAAGAAAATAAAGAAATGCCCGCTCCACCAATTTCAAAAATTGGATACATCCAACCAGTTTGTAATCCTCCGCTAAAAAAGCAAGAAACAATCATAATTCCAAAAAATAAAATAAATGAACATAAATTTCTGAAGATAAATTGTTTAGTAGTAACTTGGTAACCTTCATTATCAGCAATACAAATTTGCATGACTTTCTTTCCAATAGTTTTCATATTTTTAAAGAAAAATTGTGGTAATAAAACAACTAACACAAAACTAACAACATAACTTAAACAAACAAAACCATCTAAAATATATGAACATTGAGCATAATTTTCTTTATAAATTTCATAATGATTTTTAAATCTAGATGAATTAACAAGCAAACTAACTTCTTCATTCCAAATTTTTTGATAAGAGGAAGCAAGCAAATTTCGAATTGATTTACCAGCTTGATATTCATTATTTTGAAAATATTTATATAAATTTATCGCATGTTGAGGGTTTAAATATGGTAAAGAATAATTCTCTTCGTCGTAAATCCACATTGAAGAATTATCAAGTGGATTATATGTATTCTTTTTTAATACTTCATAATAATATTGTTTAACATTTAAATTATTTAAATCTAAAATATCATTATTCTCATTATATTTATCAACATATTTAACATAAAAATAGGCTAGATTATCTTCTTCATAAGAAGCAGGAAGATAATTATTTGGATTATCAATACTTATCCCATTTTTAACAAATTCATCACTATCCATATTAAATGAATACAATAAATGTTTATAACAATATTCTTTAAATATTTCTTCTTGATCACGTGGATTTTGATATAAATGATTTTCATTATTATCAAAGAAATATATTTTTGCTTCTTCTTCTATTTCATAACATTTAACCATTTCTTGAGTTAATATATTCTCTTTATCTTTATAAAAAGAAGCATTAGATAATCCTAAATGAGCAAGAATTAATAATATAAAAGAAACAATAACTAGCAAAAGCGCATCTATTAAATGCGCTTCAATTCTTCTACTTGATGAGGGATTTAACTCATTTTTATATGGTTGTAAAACACTTTTTTCCATTAAGCCACCTTATTTAATAAGTTTTTCTGTAATAGTATCAAATAAATGTATTTTAGAAAGATCAAAAACTAAATTTAATTCATCACCTGCATTAACTAATGTTTTTGCATGAATTTTTGAAACAATTTCGTTTCCTTCAAAATCAGTATGAACATAATATTCATGTCCTAATAATTCTGCCACAGAAACTTTTAATTTAAATTCTTGAGAAACTTCTTCATCAGTTAAAATTCTATTTGCTTGATAAATATCTTCTGGTCTAATGCCAAAAATAACTGGTATTTCTTTTTTCAAATCAAGAGCATTGATCTTTTCTAAAGCATCTATTAGATAATTACGTCTAGAATTAGATTCTAAACATAATTTATATTCTTCTTGTAACTTTTTCAAATCATTTTCTAATATTTTTGTTGAATGATGTTTAATTTTTTCTTCAATGTCTTTTATTTTTTCTTCATATTCTTTCTTTTCAACAAAATTTTCTTCTAATTCTTCTAATTCTTTTGTTAATGAAAATTTTTCATTTTCATAGAATTCTTTAACCGCTTTTTTAAAATCTTTACCAAGTTTAATTGTTGTTCCCTTTGGTAAAATAACATCTTCTTTTACAAATCTTGCTGAAATTAAATTCATAGCTGGACTACCAATAAAAGTAGCAACAAACACATTAGCAGGATGATTATAAATTTCAATAGGTGTACCAATTTGTTGAATATAACCTTTATTCATAACCACGATTCTAGTTGCCATAGTCATAGCTTCTGTTTGATCGTGAGTAACATAAATTGTTGTAGCATTTAAAGCATTATGCAATTTAATAATTTCACTACGCATAGCCACTCTTAATTTAGCATCTAAGTTTGACAAAGGTTCATCCATTAAAAACACTTTAGCATTTTTAACAATAGCTCTACCAAGAGCAACTCTTTGACATTGTCCACCTGAAAGAGCTTTAGGTTTTCTTCCTAAATATTCTGATATTTGCAAAATTTGTGCCGCTTTTTCAACTCTACTTCTAATTTCTTCTTTTGGTAAATGCTTATTTTCATATACTTCAACTGGAGTGGTTTGCAAATATTCAATTTTTTCTTTTATTTCATTAAGATCTTTTTCTAAATCTAATTTTTCATTATCATTAGTTAAACTGTCATAATATTTATTTAAATTATTATATTGACCTTGTAAAACTTTAATAGCTTTTTTATTAATACCTAAAACTGGATTATTATTTTCATCAACTTTTAAAGTTGGAAATTTTTTAATTCTTAAGCCAAATGACATATTACCTGCTACAGTCATATGTGGATACAAAGCATAACTTTGGAAAACCATAGCAATATCACGATCTTTAGGATGTAATTCATTAGCATATGTTTTATCGATAAATAAATCTCCAGCAGTAATATCTTCAAGTCCAGCAATCATTCTTAAGGTGGTGGATTTACCACATCCAGAAGGTCCAACAAAAACCACAAATTCACGTTGCTTAATATCTAAATTAAAATCAAAAACAGCTTGTACTTTATTATCATATATTTTATTAATATGGCGTAAAGAAATATATGCATCTTTTGGTGCATTTTTAATTTTACGAGAATTTATCTTTTGCTTTTTTACCATATCATCATAAATACGGCATCTTTGTTTATATAATTGTTTTTCTTTTAATTTTTTTACTTTCTCTTCTTGACGTTTTTGTTCTTTATCAAGTGTTATTAAACGATCTTTTTCTGACATAATCCAAAAGCTCCTTTAGCCAAGTATAGCAAAAAGTATATATACATTGAAAGCGATTACACGCCTAAAATCAGTAAAATACAATAACAAAGTCAAAAAAGTATATATTTTATTAATTTATTTTTTCTAAGTTCAATGTATATTTAATTGTAATATTAACTACAAATATACTCAGTTATAAGCTTACTAAGCAAAATTAAATTTTTATTAATTAATATGAAAACAAAAATAAGTATTTAAAGAAAATGTTTTTAACTTTATCATTTATTACAAAAAGAAAAGGTATTTCAACCTAATCTTTTATCTAGCTATTATTTCTAAGAATAAATCTTTCTCCAAGAGCAATTACGACTATAATAAATTTAATTGTTAATGCAAGTTATACTTTAACTTTCTTTTGTTTTTTACATTCACCAATAACATTATCAATACTTGTATCAGCTTCTATAACTGCCTCTTCAAGAATTTGATTATTAATTTCATCAGGATCAGTCATCATCGCTTGAATATCAAATTCTTCATATAAATATTTTCTTGTAATAATACCGATTCTTAAAGTTAATAAACTATTAGCCGCTCCTTGCGTTAAACTTTTTGTAATTTCTGAAATAAATGGTAAAGAAGATAATGCACCTTTAACAAGTTTATCAATTCCATTAAAAATTATTTCATCAATATTAATTGATTGAATAGTATAAGCTACTAATGCATTACGAAAAACTTTAGCAATTAATTTATATAATTGAGGATATGAAGGATGATATCCACAAGCAATAACAATTCTCATAATCATTCTAATATTAACAAGTAAAACTGTTGCACTGTCAAAACGATTATTTTGACTAATTGCAGTACCTAATAAAACTTTTGTTGCACTTTCATTAACTATCTTATTAATTTTTTTAGTAATTTCATCATTATAAACATCTCTTAAAACAAGATTTAATTCATCTCGAGAAGAAATATTTTCTTCAATTAATTTTTTACTTTCTTCACTAATAACATCACCTTTAATTAAATTATTAACGACCTTTTTTAATTTACGATAATTTTTTTGATTAATTGTTTTTTTATTACTATAATCAATAATATCTAAAGTAAAACAAGGTGTAGATAAAGCCACAATAATTGGTCTAATAACTAAAAAGAGAATTAATAATAGTAAAATAACTAATACTACATATCCAACATATTGATTAATTTTATAAAAGAAAGAAAAAATATCAATAATACAACTTGTGACAATAATACTTAATAAAACAACTCCCACTAAAAGAAATATTCTTATAAATCTTCGATTAGCCTTTTTGATAATTGCAGTTTCTTTATTCGATAAAAGTTCTTCTCTTCTTTTATTTCTTTTTACTAAAGGTCTATACTTCTTCATAAATACATTATAACATTAGCGAGTTAAAATTTTTATAAATTCTTTTGTCGCAGCATTTAAATTACTATTAGCAAGTTTAATTAAATAAATCTCACGAGAAGGAATTTTAATATCTAAATTTACTTTCTTTAAAGATTCATTAATAAACATTTCCGGCAAAAATGCAATTCCTAAATTATTATTTAATAATGGTAAAATTTGATCAACTGTTTCAATTTCGATATTAGGTTGATAAAGAGTATGATGCTTTAAAAACAAATCACTAAAAAATTTATATGTGGCAGTTTGTGAATCTAAAGAAATTAAGTTTAAAGAATTCAACTCATTTATATTAATTTTATTTTTTTCATAATAAGAATTACTACACACTAAATAATCCTGAAATTCACCAACCTTAATAACCTCTAAATTATCATCATTAATAATAGGTGAAGAAACAATAATCACATCACATAACCCATTTTTTAAAGCTTCCAAAGCTTTAAAAGTCGTATAATTTAAAAGTTTAATTTTAATATTAGGATATAACGAATTAAATTTACATAAACAAGGAATTAAAATTGAGTGAAGCGCTACTTCACTAGCTCCTAAAGAAATATAACCAATATCTAAATCACTTTTTAATAATAATTCTTTTTCCGCTTTTTCAATTTGATTAATAGCAATTGAAATTCTTTTATAAAATTCTTCTCCTTCTGGAGTTAAATTAACTGCATGATTATTTCTAGAAAACAAACTAATATCTAACATTTCTTCTAGTTTTTTTATTGTTCTAGTGATATTTGGTTGAGAAATATATAATTCTTCAGCTGCTTTAGTGAAACTTTTATTCTTTGCAACATAATAAAAAATTTTATAATAATCAAAAGGAATGTTCATGTAAGCCCCTTCATATCAATTTGATATAACAAAAATATAATAATATATTATTAATATTATTAAACAAGATATATAATGACTAAGTCAAGAAGGAAAATAAAATGAATAAAGATTTAACAGTTGGTAAACCTATAAGTGTATTATGGAGATTCTGTATACCTTTGTTTTTATCAATAATTTTTCAACAATTATATAATTTAGCAGATAGTCTAGTCGCTGGTAACTTCATTTCTGAAAATGCATTTGCCGCGGTTGGTAATGGATATGAAGTAACATTAATATTTATTGCCTTTGCTTTTGGATGTAATATAGGGTGTTCAGTAATGGTTTCAAGATTCTTTGGTGGAAAAGATATTTCTAATATGAAAACTACCGTTTCTACAACTCTTATTGCTAGTGGTGTATTATGTTTAATCTTAATGATATTAGGATTAGTCTTTTGTAAACAATTGCTTTTATTAATTAATACTCCAGAAGAAATACTAGAAGATTCAATGCTCTATTTAAATATATATATTTATAGTTTGCCATTTGTTTTTTATTATAATGTTGCAACTGGTATCTTCTCTGCTTTAGGTGATTCAAAAACACCATTTATTTTCTTAGCCTGTTCATCTTTAGCTAATATTGGTATGGATATTCTTTTTGTTAAAACATTTTCAATGGGCGTAAGTGGTGTGGCATGGGCTACTTTTATTTGTCAAGGTGTTAGTTGTGTTCTTTCTTTAATCGTGGTCTTTATTCGTTTAAATAAATTTAAAGAAAAACATCAATTATTTTCTTTTGATATATTAAAAAAAATCGCTATTATTGCTATACCTAGTATTCTCCAACAAAGTTTTATTTCTGTTGGTAATATTATCATTCAAGGCGCAGTCAATAGTTTTGGATCCTCAGTAACTGCAGGATATTCTGCAGCAGTTAAATTAAATAACTTAGTAGTTACTTCTTTAACCACTTTAGGTAATGGAGTATCTAATTACACTTCACAAAATCTTGGTGCTAAAAAAATAGAGCGAGTTAAAGAAGGCTTTAAAGCTGGATTAATTATTGTCTTTAGTTTATGTGTTCCTTTTGTTTTATTATACACATTATGTGGTGGTCCACTTATTGATATATTTATTCGTAACCCTTCTATTGAAGCCACTGAAACTGGTAAACAATTTCTATACATTGTTTCTCCATTCTATTTAATAGTTTGTATTAAATTCCTTTCAGATAGTATTCTAAGAGGAAGTGGATTAATGAAAGAATTTATGATTGATACTTTCGTTGACTTAATCTTAAGAGTGGGTTTAGCTCTTATCTTATCAAAACCATTACAAACTATTGGTATTTGGTTATCTTGGCCTATTGGTTGGGTTGTAGCAACTATTCTATCTTTTATATTCTACAAAAAAGGATATTCTAAGAAGACATGTTAGTAAATTCTTTTAAAGTTTGAAATTTAATAACCACTAAAGTTTTATCATCATTAATTTCTTGCTTTAAAGATAATTCTTTATTAAGTAAAGAAGCCAAAGACTGTGCACTTTCATTAAAATTATCAATTAATACTTTTTGAATAATATCTTCTGGTTCTTGAATATAACCATCAGTCATAAAGATTAAAATATCATTAACCATTAAATCTTTTACTAAAGAAGAAGTTTTAATATTGTAAATAATACCAATTGGAGGAGTATTACTTTTAAATTTAATTAATTCATTATGTCTAAATAAATATGAATTAAACGATCCACATTTAAAAATTTCCATCGTTCCTTTAATTAAATCAATATCAATATAATCAAGGGTAGCATATATTTCATCATTAACTTTAGATTTTACAAGTGAATTAATATTAGCAATTTGATTATCCACTTTCTCTTCAATTTTTCGATATGCATTTAAAGCGTTCACCAAAAAAAATGAAATATTAGAGGAATCAATATTATGACCTATTCCATCAGAAAGAATTAAATAATAATGATTATTTTCAAAAAAAGATAAATAATTATCACCATTAAAATCTTTATTGACTCCATAAGAAATAATATGTAAATCTAATTTAAATAAAGGCTTAGAAACAATCACTACTTGATATAAGCCAAGTGAAAGAATATAAAACATATCCTCAAGATAATAAGTTTTTTTCATACAATTAGAAATAATCGTTAAAACTTTAGAAATATCTTCTTTTTCATTTAAAGCAATTTGAAATGTCATATTATTATGACCAATTGATAAAGTTGATAAATGATAATGATATGCTTCTAGTTCTTCATATAATAAAGATTTCTTTCTTCTTAAAATCTCTGAAGAAGAAAAAATACTTCTTAATGGTTTATAAATATTTTCAATTTCTTGAAGATAAATATCATTCTTATTTTTAATCTCATCAAAATATTTTTGTTCATTAATTAAAGTAACTTTATTTAAACGTATTTGACGAATAATTTTATAAGGATACAAACATTCATCAAACAATATTTTTTTATTATCCTTAGAAAATTCATATTCAATACTATCTTTAATAATCGGATACAAAGAACAATTTCTTCTATTCTCACAATCCTTGCAAACCTTAGTTTTCACAATATTCATCATTTTATCAACAGGTGAATAACTTGTATCAATACTATTAGATAAAACAATATCTAAATAAGAAGTAATATCATTAATTGAATTCGATACTTCATTTAATCTTTGATTTGCTTCCACTAAAGTAAGAGTTTCTTCTCGAGAAAAAATATCTTTTATTTTATCTAAAATTTTTTCAGGAATAATTAAAGAAATCAAAATTGAAACTAGGCCTTGATAAAACATAGGATCCTTATAAAAAGTTTCACTAAAATATAAATAAATAATAACATATAAGAATAAATATACTGAAAACACTAATTTACGATTTAAAAAGATACAAATAATACTAGGTACAATTAAAGAAATTAAAATAAGTCTTGAACAATTTTGAACATAATACAAAATAAAACAATTCAAAATAATTGCTAACGCTCCTTCAATTGGTGAACAGGTGCGACAAATTAAAATATGAATTAATCTGGCTATAATTAAATATAAACCATTTAAACCATAAAAAATTAAAGATAAAGAAGTTAAAACTATTACTTTAGCTCTACCTTCAAATTCTTTATCTTCTTCAATTAAACAATTAACAAAATTTAAATATCCATATAATAAAATACAAGAAACAAAAAAAGAAATTGATAAATTGATTAAATTACTTAAAGAAAAATATCTAATCAAATAAAAAACCATAAAAAATAAATTAGTTAAGAAAAAAGAACCATAACGTTTAAAAAAACTATCCTTTTTAAATAAACATAATAATAAGCAAAAAAAGAAAAAAGTAATATTAATAATGCCTACTTCTAATCCATAAGGAACAGAAATAAATAAAGAAGTAATAATACTAATAACCACAGTAAATAAATAATTATTAATTCCTCGAATATAACTAATATATATTAACACTAATAAAAAAGGATTAAATAAATATTGATCAGAAATAAGACACACTAAAATACTTAATCCAATAAAAATTAATAACTCAATAAAATGACTACCTTTACTATAAACAAGAGAATACTTTTTCATAAGAATATAATATTCTTTAAAAAAGGAAAAATTTGCCGAAAAAAAGCATCATTAATAATGATTTTAAACATTATCTTTGATGCTTTTAATTAACAATTAAATACTTTCAACTTTAATATTTTTAAACGTTGCTACTGTATTATGACACCATACTCCATAAGCATAGTTATTTAATTTATCAAGTTTATTAATATATTTAGTTTCTTTAACACCATTAAATTCAGCGGTAATTTCTGTATTTTTTCTTGTCACTTTCAATACTTGTCCATTAACTAAACTTGTTGATGTTCCTTGGAAACTCCACATATCATTCCATCCTAAATCAACACCATCAATTTTTCCAGTTAAACCAATACTCTTTAAAGTTTTGTTATTTTGCCATTGTAAATAAACAACAATAAAATTATTATCATCAGCAAAATATGGAACTAAAGCAATTTGTGCATCATTTGAATCAGAATAATTGTCTTCTTGAGCAGTAATAGTACTAGAAACTATATAATTATCTAAATATTCGCAACTTGTAAGAGCAAATCCTGCCATCCAGTTATTATAATTGTTAACTTCTACTTCATCTTCACCTTTAACAGTTATTGTTTCTTCAAATAAGCAAGCCGATTTTGACCATTTTGAATTTTCAATTCTATGTGACTCTTCTTGAGAAATATTAGCATAATTAACAGCCTTATCAGCATAAGCATATAAACCAAAACTATCAGTATCTTTATTCATTCTATAAAGAGTCTTGGTTTCTTCAACATTTCCAAAATGTACTGTTAAACTAGTTCCATTTCTTTCAACCATAAATGTTTCACCAGTTGTTAAATCATAATCTAGATTTGCAAAATTCCAAAAATCATTCCAACCGATATTATTACCATCAATATATCCAGTACATCCAATACTTTTCAATTTTTGATTTGTTTCCCATTGTAAATAAACAACTATATAATTTAAGTCATCTTTATAATAAGGACATAAACCAATAAATGTTTGATTAGTTATCGTAGCTTCTGAAGTAATTGTAGTGGAAATTTTATAATTATCTTTTAAAGCACTATCTCTAAAAACAAACGCTGCTTGATAATTTGTACTATTATTAATCGAAACTTGTGATTTGCTTTCAGTAGTAAATGATGCTTCAAATAAATGTGATGACATTTCCCAACCATTTGTTTCAGCATTTTTATTATCATCTTTAGGCAAACCAACAAAAGAATCTAATTTAATACTTATATTGTTATTATCTTCTCTAACTTTAATAAGATGTCCTTCTCCACATTCTTTAAAATCATCATTATCATTTAGATTAAATTTAACAAGATAATCACCTTCTTTAAGAGTTTGATTTAAAGAAAATTTAAATGTATCATTTCTAGTTAATTGTATCTTTTGATTAAATCCATTTAAATATAAAGAACAATATTCAGGTAATTCATCTAAAGTTTCAACATTTAAAATTAAGTTAACATCTTGATCTTTAATATCAGATATTTCTTTTTCTACATTATTAAGAGGATGATTTATATCTAAATGATGATCTTTAATATATTTTACAAGTTGTTCACTTGCTGTTTTATGTTCTTCCACTCGAGGATGACCTTCTCTACATTGATCAAACTTTAAATAATGAATTTCATTATCTATTTTTTGTTTTGCATCTTCAATAATTGATGGTAAAACAGAATTAACATTGTTCTCCATTAAACCACTCATTAAGATAAATGAAGTATTTGATCCATATATATTCGCTAAAGTTACAATAAACTTTGAATATTCTTCTTTGAATTTTTTAAGATTAAATACACTTGGATTCCAAAAATCATTTGTTCCTAAATTAATAAAAACTAAATCAGGAGTATAATTATCAAAATTCCAATAATATTCACCATCATAATTTACTCGATTATAAAACGAATTAACTTGATTAGTATCATCAATACCATTTGATGTATACATGCCAATTCCTGAGCGAGCTTGTACATTTATATCAGCATTTAAACTAGTAGCAGCATATGTCGCGTATGTTTGCAATCCATCTTGATAATCACTATTTGTAGTATCAGATATATCACCTCTTAAATTACCATATCCAGCAGTAATTGAATCACCATATGCTTCTATAGTTAATTTTTTTGTTTTATCAACAATTTTAAAATAACCATCTGTTCTAATATTATGTAATGTCATGCTCGTAGATAAGGCTTCTGTTCTTTTTAAAACTTTTACAGTATGTACACCTTGAGGCAAATTATCTACTAACAAATATTCGCTTTCAGTAGTCGCAGTATTTAAGGTAACAACTCTTTTATTAGTATCTATTTCATCATCTACTAAGACTGACACTTTTGTTTTACCATACCAAGCTCCATACCAAGCATCAAAAGTTGCGTATAATTTTGTCCCATAAAATTTAACTTCAAATCCACTTCCAATATTGTTCATAATAACTTTATTATCTGTATGAACATTTCTTCCATGATATTTAATAAACTCATTATTTCTATTTAGAATAGTTAGTTGATCAAATCTATCATAAGAATCAAATTCTTTACTTAGAACAATATCACCATATATTACTTTTACCAAAAATGTTGATTTTGCACTTACTGTTAAAACACCATCACTAGTTATAGAAGCCCCCTCTCCTTCCACAGAGAAACTAGCTTCAACATTCTTAGATAAATTTATTTTTGTTGGAGTATTTAATGCAAGATGATTATCTTGATTAATAATTTTTAAATCAATTGATTCAATATCTATTCTTTGACCAACAGTTGAATTTGTTTTAACAATAATATAGCCTTTACCTTCCGCTAATAACTTAACATTAACTTTATTTTTTCCAACAATTGAAGCATTAACATAAGAAAAATCATCATTTCCATAAACTACTTGTAATTGTTCAGAAGTATTATTATTAACATCAATATCATAACTTGTTAAAGGTAAGCCAATAATACTACTCTTTGATATTGTAATATTTTCAACTTGACTTGTAGATGAACTATTAGACGAACTTGTTGATCCATTAATAGAGGTATTAACATTTTCACCACAAGATATTAATAGTAACGAACAAAGTAACAACAATCTTTTTTTCATTTAATAAATTCCTTTCTCTGTTTCTTTATCAAAGAAACGCATACTTTCTATATCAAATTTTATTTTTAAATTTGTATGAGGAAGAATCTCATTTTTTGCCGAAGTTTTCCAAGTAAAATTTTTATTATTTATTTGAGAATGAATGATTAATTCACTTCCTAAAAGTTCTACCACACTTGCTTCAACTTCAATTCCTTCTTCACATAAAGAAATATCATCTGGTCTAATTCCCATAATAACTTCTTTATTATCATATTCTTTTGGTAAATTAATTTTAAAACTATAATCTCCTAACATTATTTGATTATTTTGATAACGTACATAAAAAAAATTCATCGAAGGAGAACCAATAAAACCAGCAACAAATTTATTACTAGGATGGTTATATACTTCTTTAGGTGTACCAATTTGTTGAACATATCCATCTTTCATAATAACTATTCTATTAGCCATAGTCATAGCTTCTGTTTGATCATGAGTAACATATATAGTCGTAGTTTTTAAAGTTTCATGAAGTTTAATAATTTCACTTCTCATTTGCACTCTTAATTTAGCATCTAAATTTGATAATGGTTCATCCATTAAAAATATTTTAGCATTTCTAACTATTGCTCTTCCCAGTGCTACTCTTTGACGTTGACCACCAGATAATTCACGAGGCTTTCTATCCAAATAATTTTCTAATTCTAAAATTTTTGCTGCTTCTAAGACTCTTTTATTAATTTCTTCTTTTTTATATTTTCTCATTTTTAAGCCAAATCCCATATTTGCAGCAACACTCATATGTGGATATAAAGCATAACTTTGGAAAACCATGGCAATATCTCTATCTTTTGGAAGAAGATTATTAGACAATACTCCATCTATATATAATTCACCTGAGGTAATATCTTCAAGCCCCGCAATCATTCTTAAAGTAGTAGATTTTCCACATCCAGAAGGACCGACAAAAACAATAAATTCTTGATCTTTAATTTCTAAATTAAAATCAAAAACCGCTTGCACTTTATTTGGATAAACTTTATTTATATGTTTTAAAATTACACTTGCCATCTTAGTCTCCTTTTAAAACTTATGGCATAGTAAATAGCTATGCCATAAATTAATCTTATTTGCTAACTATAATATCTGAATATGTTACATTAATTGTTCCATTATTAGTGTTAGTATAGAATCCTGTTTTTGATTTTTTAGATAAAACATCATTACTATCCATTGATGATAAATCTTTACTTAAAACATAAGCTTTTCCATTTGTATCATAATACTTAACAGTAAATGTTTTTCCTAATTTTTCAACTTCTAATTTATGCTCTTCATTTGGTTTAATTAAGCTTCCATCAACAGTAGTCATCCATGTTTCAATCCAAGTAGTTTCTACTCCATTAATTTTTCCATGTAATTGAATTGTTCTCATTCCATCAACTTTATCATTAGAATATTGAGCAAAAGCCATTAAATAGTTATCACTATCATAATAGAAACAAACTATTCCCATATGATATTCATAAGAATTATTATACTTTAAATCACTAAACATTGTTGTAGATAAAGAATAATCACCTATTAAATTATCATCATCTTTTAAAACAAAGTTACCCGTCATCCAGTTTGATTGGCTTGTTACAATATGCTTATCATCATTATAAGTATAGCTTACACCAGTTCCATTTGTATAATATGGACTAGATTTAACAATTTGTAAATTAGAAAATTTAATTGTTACTTCATCAATACTTGTATTAGCATAATATCCAACTTTAACTTCTTTATTAAAATCAATATTGAAAGATGAGAAATCTGCATAACTAACAGTTCGACCATTTTCATAACCATAAATTTCTATTCCATTAATTGTTGGATAAAAGTTACTTCCTAATTTTTTGATTGATAAATTAATATTTTTACTTGGATCAACCTTACTAGCATCAATACTATCATGTGTCCAAAAAGTATGCCATCCAGCAAAAGATCCATTTAAAATACCTGTTATTTCTACTGATCTTAAAGTATTTTCATGTTCAGTATTATAATTTGCATATGCCACTAAAAAATTATCATCATTTTCATAATAAAAACATAAACCAGCAAAATAGTTTTTAATAAGAGGATAACTTGCATCTAATATAAGCATATCGCTAGAAACAACATAATCGCCTTGATAAGTTTTACCATTTTCTAAAACAATATTAGCAAATGGATCATAATTAGATTCATCTCTATATTGATCAAATGCAGGATTAGTAATTGAAACGCCTAATGTATCACTAGTAATATTTGTATTATTATGCCTTTGATTAACAATACTATATCCTTTATGTTTTAAATCACCAACATTAGCAGTTCTTGATAATTCTTTTGTTGTCCCATCTTCGTTTGTTGCTAAAAAATTAATAGTATAATTTGTATTAACTTGCTTTTCTGATTTAAATTTTAAAACACAACATGCCCAATAATATTCACCTTTATATTGTTCATCATCAGTTACTTCTGTTCCAGAATAATACATCACTTTATCATTAGCTAATAAACCTTCGTAAATAGTATTAACTTCTTTGCTCTCGCCATTAAATGAATATTCAACCTTTTTTACACTACCTTTTAAAGCTGTAGCAAATCTTAATAAATCAAATCCTTCATCAGATTTACCATATTGAACATAAATATTTGAATAACTTGGTTCTTGATTATTTTCTTTTAATTTAGTAAGGTTAAATGCTTTACCATTTTCAAGATTACATACAAATTCAACTTCATTATTTGTTGAAATAGATGGACTACATAACATACTTAATAATAATAGTGGTAATAAAATATTTTTTTTCATAGTTAGTCTCCTAATCAATTGTCCATGTAGGATCGCTTACTTCACCAATGATATTGTTTTTATTAGTAGAAGAAAGTAAAATAACATCATCAAATTCGACTTTTTCAATTTCTAAAGCCGGTTTAACATACTCTTTCATAGATTTTCCTCCCTGTTTTCATATTGCTATAAAACACTATTCTACGTTTTCATTATATGTTTATAAAATAATGTTTGACAATATCAAAAAGACTCTATATTATGCAAAAAAACACCATAGTTTTTATATATGTAAGCGGTTTTATTCTTTAAAATTATAAAATAATATACAAAATTGCACTTTATAAAAAACTAAAGTAACAAAAAAAATAAATCAATATTATTGTATAAAAATAAAGCATTTTATTTATTAATAAATAAAAAATAAAAGTTAATATAATTATTACATTAAAATTAAATTTTTTTGTGGTGTTTTTTTTCATATTTTCGTTGCTATATTGTATTGTAAGCGATTTTTTTGATATTTATAATAAAATTAAATGGAGAAAAAGATATGAAAAAAACAAACAAAAAACAAATTTGCATTTTCGGTGCTTTATTAGTATTAACATCATGTACTTTTACAACCGGCGGAAATAATTCTTCATCAAATTCAATTTCTATTGAAGTAGATAAATCAGAATTAGAAACTATCATGGAAAAATATGATAATTTAGGCTATCAATATGATTATGATGGAGAAGAATGCACTTTAACAATGGCTCATTGGGATTCATCTGGAGCCTCAATCGAAAGACAAGTTGTTGAAGCTGTTTTATCTGGTTTCAAAAAAAGATATCCTAAAATTAATGTCACATTAGATATTATTCAAAGTTATGAAGATACCTATGGTAATAGAATAACTGCTGGTACTGCTCATGATGTATTTTTAACCCCTGATGGTGCTATTCCAAAATGGGCTGGCAGTAATAAACTTGAAAATTTAAATCCATATATATCTTCTTCATCTTTATTAAATTTATCTCAAGTATATTCTTCTTGTTTAACTAGATATCAATATAATCCTATCACTGGAAAAATGGGATCCGGAAATCAACTTGCCTTACCAAAAGATGTTGGTCCATATGTTATGTATTATAACAAAGATTGGTTCACTAATAAGGGAGTTACTTTACCACCTAAAGATCGTATTATGACTATTGATGAAGCAACAGAAATGTGGCAACAATTAACTAAATATGATGAAAACAATAACATAACTGGATATGGGGTAGCAGGTTTACCAATTGAAGGTTTAGTCTGGTCAGGAGGCGGTGATTTCTTAAATAGTACTAGAGACGCTTTTCCAACAGATGAAGTATCTTTAAACGGATTAAAACAAGCTTATCAATATATGCAAGATTCATATTGCAAATATAAAGTTCAACCTCCTGCTTCATTTACTGGAACCACAACTGCTTCAAATTTATTTACTCAACAAAAAGTTGCAACAGTTATTTCAGGACGTTGGGAAGTTTCAACCTTTAGAAGTTTATCTTTTAATTGGGATATTGCATATGTTCCTGCTTTTACAACAAATCCAACTAAAAACATGTATAGTGGTTCAGTAGGATATGCAATAAATTCACAAACATCTAAAAAATTAGCCGCTTGGAAATTAATTGAATATATTGCTTCAAAAGAAGGACAAGAAATTTTAGCTACAACAGGATTTCAAATTCCTGTTTATGAAGATTTAGCTCTTGAAGAAAATTTAGTTAATTCAGAAAAAGAAAAAGGCCCTGAAAATTATGAAGTATTCGTCGAATCCGCTAAAAATCAAGGGTATGGTTTATGGCAATATAGAAGCAATACTCTTTGGAAAGAAAATGGTTATGATTTAAATTCAGAAAAATTATACGCTGAAGTCGAATCAGAAAGAATTTCAGTTGATGAATTTTTACAAAAAGCTAAAAATGATGTTAATAAATATTGTAAATAATTATGAAAAAAAATATTAATTACAAAAAAAGAAATGAAAATATTACCGGATGGGTATTTATCAGTCCCTTATTAATAGGATTATCTTTATTTCTTTTATTTCCTTTACTATTTGCAATTTTTGTATCTTTCACCGATTATACAATGTATTCACCACATAGTTTTTTTGAATTCAAATTTCAAATGATTGGATTTGATAATTATATAAAGGCTTTTAATGATGAACTATTTTTAAGATCTTTATATAATGCTTTTATTAATTGTATAGGTGTACCTATTGGAATAGTGTTAGCAATATTTTTTACTAACTTATTAATTCGCAATCCAAAAGGCAGTTTGTTTTTTAGAACTTTATTTTATTTACCAACCATTTGCGGTGCTGTTATTATTACATTTATTTGGAAATGGATATTTACATTAATTCCATACGCTATAAGAAATACCACTGGTGAAAATATCAATTTATTAACTGGCGACAATTTTTTAAGAAGTATGATTATAATGGGAGTATGGTCTGGAATTGGTACATCAATCTTACTTTTATATTCTGCTATGAAAGGCGTAGATAAATCATTATATGAATCGGCTCAAATTGATGGAGCAAACTCTTTTAATCAATTAATACATATCACAATTCCTGCAATTTCTCCGGTTGCCTTTTATATTTTATTAACTGGTATTTCAGGTTCTTTGCAAGATTTTTCTCGATTCCAAGTTATGGGTGGATCACCTGCTGAATATAGTATTGTTCCTGTATGGTATATTTATCAACAAGTACAAAGTGCTGATAATTTAGCATATGGATGTACACTAGGAATAATTCTTGGATTAATGATTATCTTATTATCTATAATTCAATTTGTTATCTCAAAATTATGGGTTCATTACGAATAGAGGACTTTTATGAAAAAAGAATTAAAATTTAATAATGGAATTATCATTAAAAAAACTCATTCTTTTACTTATTATTTAAGTAAAATACTTTCATATTTCTTTCTTATTCTATTTGCAATTATGATAATTGTCCCTTTCTTAATTGCAATTATAACTTCCATAACTCCTGAAAATAATATCTTAGAAAATGGTTTTCAATGGTTTACAGGAGTAGTAGATATTGAATATTATTTAACATTATTAACCACAAATGATTATGGAAATATCTTTCAATGTTTAGGTAATACCATATTATATATTTTACCAACTATTTTAATTGGAACATTTTGCTCATGTTTATCTGCCTATGCTTTTGCAAGAATAAAATTTAAAGGTAAAAATATCGTATTTTATTTAATGTTATCAACAATGGTCATTCCTGGAATTATTATCACATTTCCTTCTTATTTATTATTTATACAAGTATATAAAGTTAATGAATGGTTTTCATTATTTCCTATTATTGTTCCTGGTATGTTTGGTTCAGTTGGGAGCATGTTCTTTTTAAAACAATATTTTGAAACCTTACCAAAAGATTTAGAAGAAGCTGCTGAAATGGATGGAATGAACAGATTTAGTATGTTTTTACGAATCATTCTTCCTTTATCAATTCCTGCAATTATTACACAATTATTATTAGGCTTCAATGGTTTATATAACGATTATTTAACTCCTTTACTTTACATTGGAGGAGATACAACAAAATATACAATGCAATTATTTGTTAAAGGATTATCACCTGCTAAAAATCCAAGTTATCCATTAATTATGGCTGGTGGTTTATTAGCACTTATCCCAACATTAATTATTTACTTAAGCGGTCAAAAGTTCTTTGTTGAAGGAATAACAATGACTGGCATAAAATAAGGAGGTCTATATGAAAAAAAGCACTTTATTACTTTCAACTTTTCTATTAATGGGTTGTTCTTACTCTTCAACATCTAACAATGCTACATCCAATATTTATAAAGAAGGTGAATTACCAACAGCACCACAAGAAGCATTTCAAATAATTAATAACAATTCCTCTCTTGTAAGTAAAAATTATGAACTCATATTTGAAAACGATAATAATGTTTATGAAGTACATATAGCAAAAAAAGAAAATCATAATACTTTATATAAAACCATTAACTCTATTCAAATAAACATAAGAGATAAAGGTGGATTAATTGGATATAATGAAAAAAAATATACTTCTTCATATAATTCAATTACTCAAACAAGCTATGGTTATTTATTATCTAGCACTATTTCTTCACAAAAAGGTTCTAAGTTTTTAATTGAAGATGCATATTATATTCTAAAAGAAGATATTTTTGCTTTACAAAGAAAAATAACAGTTGCAGAAGCAAATCCAAACGATTATGGATTCGCTTCACAAATAAGATTTTTTGAAGAATCTTTATCAAATAAATATACCGATTTTGATTATTTCATTCCATCAATTTTATATAAAGATTCATCTAATATGCCTGGAGGTGCAATATGCTCTAATCTTGATTTAAATCAAGTATATGTAAAAGAAACAAGAATGGGTCTTCCAATGGTTATGGCTCATAATAAAAATAATTTTAATACTCTAGCATTAACTCATTTAAATCCTCAAATAAGTACAGGAAATTGTACAAGTTCTGGATTAGGGGAAACAAATAACGACATTCAATATGGTTCTTTAGGATTAGATATCACTCCTAATGTAGGTGTTGGATTTATTTATCCAAGTTCAGAATTTCCAAATTCATACGATGCAAATGGCCCTATTAGTAGATATAATGAAATCAAAAAAGATTATTATCAAGAATATAGTTTATCTTTAATTGCAAGTAATAAACAAACATATAATGATGCTATGGTTTATTCATACCAACAAGCATATCAACAAGAAGCAAGAAAAATATATGATATGGATATCGATGAAATATATAAACAAAATATTGATTTATTTTCTAGTGAATATCGTGAATATAAATCAAATAATAACATTGTTTCAGCCGGTTTCCCATGGGCACTTGATCTTCCAGATGGAAAAAATACTGAGGGCGTTTCTTTTCAGATGGGCTTTGTAGGTCAACAAATTCCTGCTTCTTACCATTTATTTAGATATGGAACATTAAATAATGATCAAACCATAGCTAAAAAAGGAGAAAATATTTTAGATTTTTGGTCTTCAGATAAAATTAATGCTAACTATTTCCCATATGTTTGGTGGAATCCTTCTAATAATACAAATGGAGGCAGTGTTCATCAATATTCATGCTTTTTAAGATGTATGATTGATGGAATGGAAGGAATGATTGATGCTTATATCTTTGCTAAGCAACAAAACATTGATAAACCTTCTTGGTATAATATGATAATTAAGTTTGCAAACAATTTAGTTAATGTACAAAATGTAGATGGTTCTTTCTATCGTGCATACAAAACTAGTGGTGAAGTTGAAAGTGATACTAGCGATTATAAAACTCAAGGAAAATCAAAATTAAACACTCCTATTGCAGTTAGATTTTTAGGTAAAATGTATGAATTGACTAATGAAAACAAATATAAAGATGCCGCTTTAAAAGCTAGTGAATATTGCTACAATGAAATATATCAAAAATTATGCAAATATGTAGGTGGAACACCTGACAATGCTAATGTCGTTGATAAAGAAGCTTCTGTATACGCTATGTATTGTTTTAATACAGCGTACACTCTATCCAATGATGAAAAATATTTAAAAGCTAGTGAACATGCTGCAGTAAATGCTTTATCTTGGACTTATGTTTATGATTATGCTGTTCCTAATTTAACAGATGAAGATAAACTAATTAATCCATTCTCTTCAGGTGGTGTAATAGGCTTTTCAATTATTGCAACTGGACATTCTTCTGCTGATAATTATAGTGCTTATACATATTTTGAAACATATCGCCTTTATTTATTGACTGGCAATGAATTTTATAAAAATGCTGCTTTATTATTACAAAATAACACTAAACTATCTACTGATTATGATGGAAGACTTGGCTACAAATATAAAGCAATGATGCCAGAAGCCACAAGAGTATCCGATTTTAGATTTACTTCTACAAATACTTGGTTACCTTGGTCAGGGGTAGCAAACATTGAACCCATGATAGATTTCTTTGATGCATTTTCCACAAAAAATATTTATAAATTAAAAGATGATTTTAATACTCAAAAAAATAAAATACAAGCCTACGGATGTGGAGGTAAATTAAAATGAATTCAAAATTAATTTTAGCTGCTTTATTATTTTTAAATCAACAAAACACTACTTTATTAAACTGGGAAAATACTAAAAGCGAAAACTCTTCTTATCAAATAAGTGAAAATAATATTATTTCAACTAACGAAGAAGATAAAGCCTTTTTCATTAACAACGATCTAGAATTAGAAGGAAATTATTCACTATCTTGTAATATTCAAGGTACTATGGATTTTCCAAATACAAAGCTTACAAGAGCGGGATTACTTCCATGGTATCTTGATGAAAATAATTATATTCTTGTATATTTACAATGGTCTGATACTGATAGAACTAATCAATTACATCAAATCCAATTCACAGGAAAAATTAATGGTGATTATCTTAATGTCTGGCAAGGAAATCAATTTTACAATTCTGAATTTAATGATATTTGGACTGATAATATTACTATATCATCAACAAGCAATGTTAAATTCACTGTTGATAGAGTTTTAATTAATAATTCCTATTATCTTTTTTACTTTAAATTAAACGACCAAACAATTAATCAAAAAGCTTTAAAATATGATGAAATATTATCTCAAAAAGGAAAAATTGGTGTCTATTCTCAATTTGACACATTTACTTTTTCTAATATTACAAAAGAAGATACATCTTTTTCTGCAGATGATTCTCCTTATCAAGTAATTGGTGATTGGTCTTTTGTTGGTCCAAATAAATTAACATGGTCATATGATCAAGATAATAATCTAATAAATGGTGTTTATGATTATGGAACTGAATATTTAGCAACCAGTGCTTATTATAAAAATGAAGAAAAGAAAAATTTCTTTATGAGAAGTACAATTAACATTAGTGCAATTGCTTCACCAACAGGCTCAGGAAATATTGAATATAAAGCAGGTTTAATGCCTTATTATAAAAATATTGATAATTATGTATTTTGCTGGTTATCTGTTTGGTCTGATGGTAGAGATCCACATATAGTAATTACTGCCAAACTAAATGGACAAATTATCTATGACACTAATGGAAGTGAATGGAGAGAATCTCAATGGCTTACAAATATTCCTTTTACAAATGTTGATTGCTTAATGGAAATTGAAGTTAAAGACGATCTTGTTAAAGTCTATTTAAATAGATCAGTTGAACCATATTTCACCACAGAAATTAATAATCTTTCTTCTCGAGATTTAACTAGATCTTCTGTTGGTCTTAATTTTGAAAATGTCAATTTAACATATAAAGACACTGGAGTATTACTTGATGAAAGAAATAGAGTAGTTGAAAAACCAATTATTCAAGAATTAGGTACAAGAAAAACAAGTGGAATACTTAATCAAACAATTAAATTACCTATCTATACTGCTACTAATTCTTTAAATGAGATTATGACACCTACTATAAAAATATCTTCACCATCTAATCAAAATGTTGAATTAACCAAAAATAGTTTTATTCCAACTGAACTTGGAAATTATCATGTTATAGTTTCATGTGAAGATTTATATGGTAATATAGCAGATCCAATAGAATACGATATTAATATTATTGACGAAAAAATAATTGATGATAATCATCCTGAAGAAAAAAATAATACGCCTTTAATTGTTGGATTAAGTATCGGTGGAGTAGTTATTTTATTAGGAATAATCTTAACAATATTAAAGATTAAAAAAATAATTTAAGTGAGTAAATCTATCAAAAATAAAATAATCATCTAAAATAAATGAAAAATGAATTTCTTGATTAAGTTCAGGATTTTCATTTTTTTTAAGAGGAATTATTATTACATTATTATCACATTTAACATAAATATTTTCTTCTAAATCACTAGAAAACATTTTTTTAATTACTATACCTTTAAATGCACCATTTTTATCTAAATAAAAATTTTTATTTGATATACCAAGCAAAAATGCTCCACCTATTTTTAAATTGATATTATAAATTATTTCGTTATCAAATTTTATTTTACCATTAGCAATAAACACATTAAAAGCATTTAATTTATCACCAATATAATCTCTTACCTCTAAATATTTTGGTTTATTAATCACTTCATTTATATTGCCAAATTGTAAAATTTTCCCATCTTTTAAAATTAAAATTTTATTCGCCAATTTATAAGCATCATTTGCTTCATGACAAACATATATAAACGGACAATTTTTTTCTTTTTTTATTTCAATTAATAAAGATAAAAGCATTTCTTTATTTTTTACATCAAGTGAAGAAAATGGTTCATCAAATAAATATAAGCTATCATTAGATAAAATATTTTTAGCTAAAGCAATTTTTTGTTGTTCACCTAAAGATAAATGTTTAGGTTTTAAATTTAAAAATTTAGTTATTTTTAATTTTTTTATTACATCTTTTATTATCAAGTCTTTCTCTTCTTCTTTAATTTTTTGTTTTTTAAAACCTAATAATAAATTTTGATAAATTGTTAAATTATTATATAAGTGATTTTCTTGAAAAATCATGCTTATTTTTCTTTTATAAGCAGGTAATTT
>OJJO01000049.1_pt1 | contig 53886 bp, 62 predicted proteins | sample 1596351 | NCBI WGS metagenome assembly OJJO01 (sample SAMEA4350117, study PRJEB24818) | metagenome | biome: human; feature: gut; material: faeces | place: Denmark | collected 2013-09
GCTTTAGTGGATGAATAAAAAAATATTTTATTTAATATGTTATTTAACTTTTTTTAGTTTATCTTTTGTTAATGGAGCAATTGATTATATTATAAATGCAAGATCTTTCTTTTTTGCATTTTGTTTTTTTTCATCTATTGGTTTAATCATAGTTAATATTGTTTTAAAACTTAATAATTTTAAATTTGTTTTAGTTTTAATTTTTAATATTTTATTTTTAAGTTGTGTTAAAGAAGGCAGTAATGTAATTGTTTATTTTAATTTTGATTTCTTAAATAAGTACATGTATTTATTTTATACAATCTTTTTATTTTTAAATAAGAAAGATTATCATAAAAAAGATATATTATGCTATTTAGGATTATTAACCATCAGTGGCATCAATATTTTTATTCCTTCTTTTATTGCTTCAATTATTTATTTTATTGGATATTTTATTATTTTAGTTATTAATAAAGAATTTACCTCTTTTTCTTTTTTAAATCTTTTAAATTGTTTATTTACTATTATTGATTGTAAGTATAGTTTATTTGGCTATCATTTTCTTTATGAAGCGTTATTATTTTTAAATGCTTATAAGGTGGTTTATTTAGAATATAAAAATTTAAATATTAAACAAAATGAAACCATTAAATATAATCAAGAAATTTTACGTTTAAAAGAAGAAACTTTAAAAACTCAAATGCGACCACATTTTTTGTTTAATAGTTTAACAATGATTGATGTTTTGTATATGAAAGATCATCAAAAAGGTGATAATGCTTTATTACAATTAAATAATTTAATGCGTAAATCGAACGAAATATTCAAAGAAAAAGCAGTCGAGTTTTCTAAAGAGTTAGATATTATTAATGATTATGTCTTATTAATGAATGAAAAAGAAGAACATAAATTTGTTATTGATTATGATTTAAAAGTTAATGATTTTTATATTCCACCTTTATCAATTGAACCAATTATTGAAAATTCTATTAAATATAGTAATGTTAATAAAAAACAAAATGGATATATTAGATTATCCACTAGTGAAGAAAATCAAATTATCACTATCGTTATTGAAGATAATGGTCAAGGTTTTGATATTAATAATATTAAGAATACTTCAATAGGTTTAAGAAATTTAATAGAGAGATTTTCTTTATTAGATAATGGTGAAGTTAACTTATCATCTAAAGAAAATGAATATACAAAAATAATAATTAAATTTCGACGTTATGTGCCAAATTAGTGCCAAAATTAGACATATTTCTAGAGTTATTTATTATATATGATACAATTATTTATGTCTTTAAAGGCTAAAACTATTATGGAATATGTAGCAAATTAAGAATTTATGGGGATTTATTTTTAATAGATATTATCCATATAGTTTTACTTTATAATGTAAAGGGCTAGATCGCTAGCCTTTTTATTTTGCCAATATATGCAATATAAGCGAAGAAGACTATGCTATTTGTAATTATGCTGTTTCAGGACTTAAGAAAGGTCAAATATCTGTTAATGGAGTAGTTGTTCAACAAAGAGAACAATAATTACCAATATTTATTTTGATTATCAAATTAAAAATCTCTTGGAATTGATACTGAGAGATTTTTTTAGTACTTATTTTAATAAAAATTAGATAATTATTAGAAATAACTGAGATTTATTAAATAATAAGTAGTATAAGTTTTATTAATTATAACCTATAATCTAATATTGAAAAATAGGTTAAAATAGGTTATATAAAGTGTGAGGGACTTTACTATGAAAAATGACATTGAAACTCTTCAAGAAAAAATAGAATCTTTACCAAAAGGTTATATTTCTAACAAAACTATAGGTGGTAAAGTACGTCATTATTTACAATGGACAGATAATGGTAAAATAAAAAGCCAATATATTCCTGATGAAGATTATGAAAAAGTGAAATTAGAAATTGAAAAGCGAAAAGTATTACAAAAACAATTAAAAACACTGCAAAATAAACAAATTTCTAAAAATAATATTTTGTTTGAAACTAATGTTATATGTGGTGAATCTTTAAAAACACTTATACATTATGTTAAAGATCTGGATAAAAGGGATTGTTATAAAATTCTTAATGATTATTTGTATGGAGTGGTAACTCCTAGAATTTGCTCGGTATATGGGCTTCGTAGAACTGGTAAAACAACAATGTTATTTCAAGCTATTTTAGATATGAATAATGATGATTTTAAAAAAGCAGTATATATTAAGATAAAAAAAGGTCAATCAATGGTAATGCTTGATCATGATTTAAAAAAATTAGAACGATTAGGTTATAAATATATTTTTATTGACGAAATTACTTTTATGGAAGATTTTATTGATACTGCTTCTATTTTGTCGGATATATATGCTGCCATGGGAATGAAAATTGTTATATCTGGAATTGACTCATTAGGAATTTGGTTTGCGAGTAGATATGAATTATATGATAGAACTTATTTTATTCATACAACTTGGATTTCATTTAGTGAGTATTCTAGTCTTTTAAAAATAGATGAAATAGATGAATATATTCGTTATGGAGGTACTTTACGTGTTGGTGAAGTTGATTTCGATGATGATGAAAGCACAAGAAGATATATTGACACCGCGATATGTGGAAATATTCAACATAGTTTGAAATGCTTTGAAGATGGCTTGCATTTTAGAAAATTACGTGAATTATATGAAGCTAATGAATTAACAAATGCAATTAATCGTATTATAGAAAATATGAATCATCGATTTGTCGTGGATGTGCTAACTAATGATTTTAAATCGAGTGATTTAAATTTAGCTAAGAAAAATATTCTTAAAGAAAAAAATCTTGATTTAAAAACTGATATACTTCAAAAAATAGATGAAAGAAATGTTTTAAATAGGTTAATGGAAATTCTTGAAATTGAGAATAAACAAAATCAAAGTGTTAATATTACTCAAGAACATGTTAGAGAGATAAAAGAATATCTTTTTGCTTTAGAACTTATTGAAGAATGTCCAGTTAAGTATTTGTTAGCAAAGCATGATGATAATGATAAGAATATTCTTTTTACTCAACCTGGAATGAGATTTTGTCAAGCTCAGGCACTTGTCTTTTCTTTGAAAAAAGATAAAATGTTTTCTTCTATTAATGAACAGGAAAAAGATTATGTCTGTAATAAAATTATTGATGGAGTAAAAGGAAGAATGCTTGAAGAGATTGTCCTATATGAATCAATGAGAAAATTAAAAAAAGAATTTGATGTTTTTAAACTTGAATTTATTGATGGCGAGTTTGATATGGTTATAATGAATAAAAAAACATATGAATGTAAAATTTATGAAATAAAGCATAGTAAAATAAAAGATGCTAATCAATATAGACATATTACAAATGAAAATCGTCTTCAAGAAACTGAAAAGATGTTTGGTAAAATTATTGGTAAGTATGTTTTGTATCGTGGTGAAAATGAAAAAATGGCAAATGGTGTTGAATATTTAAATGTTTGTTCTTTTTTGAAAAGCCTATAAAAAAAGATTGCATTTCTGCAACCTTATAATGTTTCTTCTAGATATGTACCATGTTCAGATAAAGATACTTTCATAACATTTTCTTTACCGAACTTTTCAACTAGTTGAGGATAAACTTCTTTTAATTTGTTCTTTTTAACAATCATTAACATTGTTCCAGCAAATCCTCCACCATGAACACGTGAATAGCATTCTGGATCAACAAGTTTAGCAAATTTTAATGCTTGAGGTAATTTTTCTTCTTCATTACTTACGTAACAATTCTTTAATTGATAATAAGAAGAGGTTCCTGAAGCATCTAGCATTTCTAAGAATGTTTTATAGTCTTTTCTTTTTAAAGCGTCGTAAGCATTTTGTACGCGTTCATTTTCTTCAAAATAATGCTTAGCTCTTAAATATGCTCTTTCAGATATCTTTGCTTTAATTTCATCACCTTTTTGATAGAAATCATTTGGATCAATTTCACGTAAAACATTTTTATTAAAGAAATTAGCAACTGCTTTCATATCATCTTTAATTTCAGCATAGCAGTGTGTTAATTGAGTATGGTCATCACCAGTATTAATAATTAAGAATTGGTAATTTGGAATTTTTACTTTTAAGTTTTTAATTTCTGGTAATGTTGTGGATTTAAAATCGATGAAGTTAACTCCACCTAAAGCAATACCTGATTGATCTAATAAGCCACATGGCTTATTGAAATAAACTGATTCAGAAAATTGAGCGATTTGAGCAAGCTTAAATGGTTCAATAGAGTCATTATTATAATAGTATGATTCAATTTTAGCAATTAAGACTTCAAAGGCTGCTGAAGAAGAAACACCAGCACCTCTAAAGATAGTTGAATCAGAACAAACTGAGAAACCACCGATTTTATATCCTAATTCTTTCATTTTGAATAAGACACCACGAATTAAGGCGAGTGAAGTACCATATTCTTTTTCTTTTTTATTTAATCTTGCAAGTGATACTTCCATTTTCTTGTAACCTTGTGAATAGAAAACGACTTTACCATCATCTCTTTTTTTACTAATAGCAATGATATTTAAGTCTACTGAAGAAACAAGAACTTTACCATTGTTGTGGTCAGTGTGATTTCCTAATAATTCAATTCTTCCTGGGGAAGAAAAGACTTCTGTTGGTTCAGTTTTGAATTTATATTCAAATCTTTTTGTTAATTTTTTTACTCTAGTTTCAAAACGCATATTTATTCTCCTACTTTTTTCATAAATTTATCTAGGGCATTTAAACCTTTTTCATCAGCTTTAAATACCGCTGTATTGCATAAAATGTTTTTACATGTTGTAGCAAGATAATCATTGACTACTTCATGAGCTTTTTCTTTAGTTAAGTTTTGTCCATGTTGATTAATTAATGTTTTAATCATATCTTCATGGATTGATAATTCTTCGTATTTATCTAAATATTCTTTCATATCAGTAGATGAAGTTAAGATTTCTTCAACATATGACATTTGACGTTTTAAACGAGGTGGTAAGATAAATAATCCCATTGCTTCAATTAAACCAATACCTTCTTGTTTGATGTGATGGTATTCTTTATGAGCGTGGAAGATTCCATCTGGATATTGCTCGTTACAACGATTGTTTCTTAAGATTAAATTGATTTGATATTTATTATCAACTTTTCTAGCAATTGGAGTGATTGTGGAGTGTCTAGTAGTTCCAGTATGGGAAATAACATCAACTTCTTCATCATCATAATTAATCCAAGTGTGGAATAATTTTTTACAATATTCACTAATTTCATTAATATTTGTTCCTTCAATTCTAATAACTGTGTTATACCAATTTAATGATGATACTTTCATTGTATTAGTTTTGAAGAAGACTTTTCTATCTTTAGAATAGAAAACTGGTAATAAGTGTAATCCACCTTGATAATGTTCATGGTTAAGAATAGAACCACCAACAATTGGTAAATCAGCATTTGAGCCCACGAAGAAAGTTGGGAAAACATCAACAAATTCAAGAAGTTTAATGAATGTATTATCGTTAATAGACATATTATGATGCTCTTGATTAATGATAATTGCGTGGTGATCAAAATAAGCATAAGGAGAATATTGTAAGAACCATTTTTCTCCATGTAAGGTTAATGGAACGATTCTAATATTTTCTCTAGCAGGGTGATCACTTCTTCCTGCATATCCTAAATTTTCTAAACATAATAAACATTGAGGATATTTTACTGCTTGTTTAGTTAATAATTTAGCAATATCAGTATTTTTCTTTTCTGGTTTAGATAAGTTAATAGTTATTTCAAGAAAATTATCTGGGTATTCTTTTTTGAAATAAATATTTCTATCGATTGCAGTTTTTTGAATATAATTATTTTTAATCTCTAAATTGAACAAATAATCTAAACCTTTGCCTGGTTCTTGTTTTTCTAATTCAAGCACTCTTTCACTGACTGCACTTGGCATTGGTGAAATCATTCCCATAATTTCGACAAGTAAAAGTTCAATGTTTTCAAATCCTTTACTAGATAAAGTTTCTCTTAATTCATCAAGTAAAACATCAGGTACTGTTAAATCTTTAATAAATGATAAGTCTACTTCTTTATCATAAGGAGCGTCTTCATTTAAGCGGTGTAAGAGAAGATTTCTTACATAGATTGCATCTAAATCATTTAAATCAAGATGAACTTTTCCATATTCGATTAATTCTTCAATTATTAATTTTAAATCTTTCATAATAAGCCTTTCTAATTCCTCTTTAATTATCTAATTATTTCATAATTATTACAATAGAGTTAGTTATATTTTTTTTAACAAAGTTTCAATATTTTTAATGATACTATCTTTATCAAGATTAAATAGTTTTCTTAATGATTCGATATCACCAGTTGGAACGATAGTATTTTTATCTAATCCCATAGATTTTATTTTTACTTGATAATTATTTTCTATTATATATGAATAAATTAATGAGGATAAACTTCCTTGTTTTATAACATTTTCATAAATTAAAACAGGTTTATTATTTTCTAGTATTTCTTTTAATTTATCTTCATCTAATGGATTAATAAATAAAGCATCAATTACTTCAATGTTGTAAGGTAAATCTTTAATAGCTTCTGAAACATAATTAATATTATTTCCATAAGTAATAATAGTTAAATCTGAACCTTGCTTTAAAGTAAACCAAGTTGGTTTTTCTAAAGTAATTAATGAAGAGTTATCTTCTTCAATATATGCTTTACTATATCTAATAACTATTGGTGAAGATATTTTATCAGCGTAAATAAAACTTGCTATTAATTCACTATAATCTTTTGGGGCAAGAATGGTTATATTAGGCATAGAAGAAAACATACTAATATCATATATTCCTTGATGAGTTGAACCATCTCCACCTACTAAATCACATCGATCTAGAGCAATAATAACATGACTATTAGTTCTTGCTATATCATTTAAAATATAATCGTAAGCTCTTTGTGAAAAAGTAGAATACAACATTAAAACAACTTTTTTATGATTTTGCGCTAAACTACTAGCCATAATAGTAGCATGTTCTTCAGCTATTCCCACATCTAAAACTTTATGTGGATATTTACTTTGTAAAGTATCTAATTCGCTTCCTTTTATCATTGCTGGAGTAATAACATAATAATCTTTTTCTTCGACTAATTTAGTAATTATTTTAGCACTTAAATATGAAAAACTTTTTTGATTAGGTAAAGTGTTTTTTATTGCTATTCCGGTTTTAATATCAAATGGTCCAATTCCATGGTAATTGCCATTTTTATCTTCTTCAGCTAATTTATAACCTTTGCCTTTTTTTGTTACAAAATGTAAAACACAAGGTTTATTTAATTCTTTAGCAGATTTTAAAATTTTTAAACAAACGGATAAATCATTTCCATCATATGGTCCCATATAATCATATCCCATATCTTCAAATATATTCTCTTTTAAAATTAATCCTTTAATAGAGGTTTTAATTCTATGACATATGGTTCTAATAAATCGTGGAAAGATTTTTACTAAAGCGTTATTAGTTTTTTGATAAAATTTGGTGCTTCTTAATTTAGAAAAAGAACGTGAAATTGCTCCGACACTTTTGGATATTGACATTTTATTATCGTTTAAAATAATAATTGGAGCAGTATTTTTTAAAGTAGCCATATAGTTTAATGCTTCAAAAGCTGTCCCATTAGCAATGGAAGAATCACCAATTAAGACCACAACTTTATTTTTACTTTCATTAGCTAATAGCATTCCGCATTGAGCAGATAAGGAAGTGGAAGAATGCCCAGATTCCCAAACATCATAAATAGACTCATTTTTATTAATAAATCCAGTTAGTCCTTGGTATTTTCTTAATGTATTAAATTGATTTGCACGTCCTGTTAATATTTTATGAGTGTAACATTGATGACCAACATCAAAAATTAATTTATCATTAGGTGTATCAAAGATAGTGTGCATAGCAATAGTTAATTCGACAACACCTAAATTACTTGATAAATGGCCACCTGTTTTGGAAACATTTTCAACTAAAAAAAAGCGAATATCATTTGCTAATGATATTAACTCTTTTTTTGATAATGTTTTTAAAAATGAAGGATCTTTAATTTCTAATAAATTCATGTTTAATCTCGATAAGGCGAGGATGAATATCCCCGACTATTTAAATGTTTAACAAAACTATTTAAAACTTTTTTATTAAATGATACAAACCATTTCTTATTTCTAAATAGTCTTATTAGGGTTGGGGATATTGAATAGTATAATTTTATGAATAAACGACCTAAAATATGTTTTTTTAAGAAAAAATCACGGAATCTTCTTAATGTCCATACTTCTTGGGCGTTATAGCTACCATATACACAAGTAGCTACATAGCAACCACCTTTTAAAGTGGTTAATTGATAAGCGTGCTCATTTAGATAATTTTCTAAACTCTTACTTTCATTTTCTAAATCAAAATTAACAATACTATGATCGTTAATATAAAAATAATATGAATAAAGTTTAATTTGCTTTTTATTAAGGCCTTTTTCTACTTGTTTATTAATAATATTTAAATCTATGGCGTTAACTACTTCTTCATTTTCTAATAAAACTAATAATGAATCAAGTAACACTAAATTATTATCAAGATTAGTTTTATCAGTTTTGAAATAATCGATTAAAGTAGTTATTTTTAAAGTTTCTTCATAAACAAGTGGTTTTTCACTATATAAAGAAAAGAAAATTGATAATGCGTATTTAAATAAATCAAAATATGCTTTTTTGTTTATTAAAGTGGCAAATAAGAAAGAGAAGTTTTCACTTGAATATTCAAGCATATTTTCTTTAAAAGTTGAGATGATTAAGTCTTTTTTATTTTCTGGAGCGTTTTCATAAGCAAGAAGATAATATCTAATGCCTTCTTCTTTAGAATAATTATCAGAAACAAAATAAGCTTTTAATAATAATCCATCACATGAAGATGGATTTCTTTTTAGAATATCATCTGCATAAAAACCACATTTTTCATGATTTTTTTCTTTTAAGGAAGCAATACCTAATAATGCGTAATTATCAATGTTTTCAGTATTTACATTAACTGTATCAACATTTAAATTATTAACAAGTTGAGAAATGTGGTTGTTATAACAATCGATACCTTCTTTAGGCATAAATGGAACCCCACAAAACTTACAAACAACATTGAAATCATTTGCTTCAACTTCACTAATTTCTCCACAATTAGGACACTTAACTTTACAAATTGCCATATATTACCTCTTTCAAGAAATAATATAATCTATTAGATAGATTAATGCAAGATTATGCTAATTTGTAACCAAGAATTTTTGTTTGTCTATAAAGATTAACTTTCTTATATTTGCAACCTGCAGATTCAAAATTAACAAGAACCATTCCTTTATAATAAGTTAATTCTTCTGACATAGGTGGCATTCTAACTTCTTTTGATAACGTTTTAGCACATAAATAATATAATTTATGATTTTCATAAGTACTTTCATAATTTAAAACCTTATCATAAATACCTAATGTTGAAGAAGCAATAGCCCATGATTTAGAGACAACAAATTTACCATTTGGTGTTAAAGTAAATCCTTGAACTATATCAGGAATTGATAAAACATAATTTACTTGATTGAAATCAACACCGCTTTCACTAGCTTTATAACTATAACACAAAGCATGGTTAACTTCTTTACTTGGAGTAAGTAAGTGATGATTAGGATTTGTTTCATAACTTTTTTCTTTATAGAATTCACCAACAAAGAAATTATCTTCATAAACGTATATAAAAGCTGGATTAACATCTAATTTATATGAATTAATAACCTTAACTGATCCACCATCCTCACAATTAAGAATTTCATCTAAATCTAATTCAAATATTTTATTATATTCATCATTATCACAAGCAAGATATGCTTTATTTAAATGAGTAGCGATACCACCTACATGGCCTAAAAAATCACTACCATCTTCGTTTTTAACTTCTAAATATTTTGCTTCATCATTTTCATTTATAACATATATTCTTGATGCACTAACATTACCATTCATATATCCTGAACATAAAAAGACATTTTTATCCTCTACATAAGTTAAACCTTGAGGAACATATTTTGTTTCAAGCCCATATATAGAAATAGATTCTTCACTATTAGAAAAGAAATCAGAATAAATTATCGGTTCTAAATTAACTAATAATAAAATACCCACTAAAATGACACATACATTAAATAAAATTGTTGTGACACTTGCTATAATTCTCTTTTTTTTCATAAATCCTCCTAAAAGTACTAAATATCATAACATATATACAAATCGAATAAAATAACAAAAAAAACCATAGTGTTAAAATTTTAATATTATTCATTTAATATTATTCATATTTCATCCTCTAAATTGTGCACATTATAGCTTTAGAACGGAAAAACACCTAATTTTAGGCTTAAATTAAAGAGAAAATAGTCTTTTTTTTTTTTTTCTTGACAAACTATATGAAAATATGTTTAATAACTCTTGCTTAACAAATTTAATCATGTCGATTGTTTGTTAAATGTTAAAAAAGAGTAGTTTATTACCTATTTTTCTTGCCGATTTATAGAAATCCCTATGTAAATTATTCTTTGTAATTCTTATTTTTTAACAAGAAAAAAAGTATAATGTTAGTTTATTTTCCATTAGAGAGTGGTGGAAAATAAAAAATATCTAAGTTTTTACTTGGATGCACTCTCCAAAAGTTTTGTTTTTTACAAATTATAATTTTATGGAGGAAAAATAGTATGAAGAAAAAACTTTTAATTGGTACAATTTTACCAGTACTTGCAGCCGCTGCAGTTATTGGATCAGGATTTGCTCTTTGGGTATTTAATAATGAATTTGAAACATCAAAAGCGCAAGATAATGTTACACATGATATAACACAATTAGTAAAAGTTGGTAAAATTGATCAAGCAAGTCCATTTAAAATTCAATTTGACCAAACAGCTAACACTAGACCAGCAGGATTTGATAAAGTTGAAGCTACAGGAATTTCTTTTGTTTTTGGTGAAGGTGCAAAAAAATATGCTGAATACGTTGCATCAGAAAGTACATTAGGAACACATAAAGATCATTCAGCAGAAAACCACTTTTCTTCAGATACAGTTAATGGTGTTATTGGTTATGAATTCTCAGTTAAATTATCATTACCTTCTACATTAGCAAGTTATGTTGACTTTAGTTTTGGTAATGAAAAAATGACAAAAAAAGTTGATAGTGATAGAATTATCTATGAGGCAAAAACATCCGATTCAAGAAAAATTTATTGGGGTTTAAATAACGAAGACACCGCACATAGTATTACAGCATCATATGCTAAAAATCAAGAACCTACAAATTCTTCTGAATATAAAACTTTACATGACATTATTGTTAATTTAGATTCAAATGCTATTGTTGTTCAATATGCCGCACAACTTGTAAGTTTGGTTGCATAATCCACACAAAAGGAGACTTGCTATGGTAAATACATTAGCAGCTAGCATAAGTATGACTAACTTATCCTACATTATTGCAGGAATAGTTATTGCATTCTTTGCTGCAGCATTTATCGGCATAGCAGTTCTCTACTTTAATTCAAGAAAAAGAAATATAGATAATCATCTTGAGGATGTAGAGATTGAAGAAGAAGTAAAACAAGATTATAAAAGTTTTGCCAAAAGGAAAAAATCTACAGAATCAATCGTTGATTATTATGAAAAAAAGAAAAGATTTACTAAAAGAATAAGTGATATCAACACAGTTATCGCAGTTAATATATATTTAATTGTGCTAACTTGTGTTGGTTTTGCTTTTTTGGTTTCTTCTCAAAACCAACTATTTTGGTTTTTAAATGAAACTAGCTTAATTGTTGAAACAAATTCAATGGCCACTGCTTATAGTGGTAATACTTATTTATTAGATGAAAATGGTAATTTAAATGAAGATGATCGTATTAAACAATACACATTGATTACTATTTCAAAAGATCAAAATTATGTTAATAATATTAAACCTTTTGATGTTGTTGCCTTTAAAATGAAATCAACTAATGATAACTATCTTACAGTTATTCATCGCTTGATTAATGTTGATTATGATGAACATAATGAACCTTTATATACTTTTAGAGGTGATGCTAATCCTAGCTCTATGGCTGGTGAAATTAAAGTCAAAAAGAATATGATTGTTGGTGTATTCCAAACAAATGGTTATCAAGGAAAAAAGAATGTTCCACTTGGTTATATTGTTGGATACTTAAGATCCAGTATTGGAATGATTGTTGTAATTACAGCATTCTTCTTGTTGATAATTTATACTGCCTTATTTGATCGAATCTTAGAAGTATATAATGCTAGATACAATTTAGTATTAATTTATAGATGCGTTGCTTATGATATTGAGCATGCAGAAGATTCATCATATGTAAATATTGATAGTACATATGATTTTTCGTATATAAACGTTCTTAATCAAGAAAATTTGAAATTAGAGTAAGAGAATATCTATGCCAAAATACATAAAGGAGTAAAATAATGAAAAAGAAATTAGTTTTAATGTTTCTTCCATTTTTTATATTACCTCTTGTCGTGGGAGGTGGTTTTGCCTTCTTCTATTTTGGTGATGATAAAACATCAAGTAGCCAAGATGTTAATATTTCAATTACTGATAAGCCTGAACTTGGCTCAATTAAACTTGTTTATGAATCTATAGATAGTGAAGGAAATAAAGTACATCTTGATGAAGAAACTTCTTCATTAACCACACAATTATTTATGGATATTGATAGTATCTATTTTATTAGAAGTGATAATTTATCCGCTAAGCGTAATTTTATGCTAGATTATAAATCACCTTCTGATAATTTTGCTACTATTCCAGATGGATACTCTATTGGATTAATTTCTAGTTTTATTATTGAAGATACTGATGCAAGAGGGTATAAATCAGAAACGTTTAATCAAAATAATGAAATAATTCATTATCCTACTTCAAATTCAATTATTGATTTTTTTGAACCAACTTATGTTACTTATAAAGAAGATAATAGAAATATTAAATATGATTTAGTTTCTGGTGATGATAGTTCAACAAGAGTAGTTTATTCTTGCTTAATTCAAAGTAATGTTGCACATTCATCAAGTCAAAATCTTCATTTTACTATGGAAATGGCTTATAAAAATTATGTTTTTAATCAAGATGGTGAAATATTTGAAGGTATTATGTCTCCAGATGCTTCCACTTCAAAAGAAGAATTTAAACACCGAATTGAAAGTAATATTATTGCAAGAAAAAACTCTAAAATTACAGTTGAGTTTAGTTTAACTCTTGTGAAAACAGGTGATTAATATGAAAAGAGTATTTATTTTAGTTTTTACAGTTTTGCTATTATCAGTAGGACTTATTTCTTCTGGTTTTGCTTTTTATAATTTCTCTGATATTCATAAGATTGATGATATAACAACTAATTTTATTAATACAAAATTTAATGAGATTAATAACGATTATTATCGTATTTATTTTTTTGCTTCTCCTTATTATGCTACTGGAGCGGATGGATTTACTAGCGATGATCCTTTAGTGATTGCTGATAGTGAAAATAATCCATATAAATATAAAGAAGATCCTTATTTAATTGGTGGTCCACAAGCTATAAATAATAAACAAGCTAATATATTTTTTCCTGATGGTTCAAAATTTTATTTTGCTGCAAAAGAAATTGATAATGAAAAATTAAATAGTACAAAACCAGGTGAAGGCAATGGTTCAGAAGTTATTACTAAGTTTAATAAATGTGATTTCACAGGTTTTATTAGAGAAAATGATAGTATTGGTATAACTCAAAGAGAATATAATTATGTATCAATAACTGTTAAAGGTAGTATTTCTTCTTCTCTTTTGTCTAGTGTTATTGCTGGCACTGAATTTAAAGATCAATATGGATTTGGACCTGAGTTTGTTGGCTGGACTTATGATAAGGAAACTTCCAAAAAAAGAGCAATGTATGATGGTAGTAGATATAAAGATATGTCTTCTTTAGGTTGGAAAGTTGTAGATAATAGAGGATGGAAATTAACTCAAGGAACTCCGTATGGAATAGGTAACTATGGTTGCCAAGGTGAAATTTCTCAAATTTCAGAAAATACTTCTTTAAATTATTTGGATAATTTAGCATCTACTAGTGATAGTACAACTGCTGCAGATGGATCGAAGTTAAATGACCATATTATTTATTTATATCCAGTTTTTGAAGCAAAAAATTATTCTCCTGACAAAAGTATAGGTGGAGTAACTACACCATTTTTGAAATTTAGAATTAATTCAGATAACGATTTAAATAGTGATACTTTTTATGCATATAAACAAATTGGCGAAATTGATTATTCTAAAAAAAGATATACTGTTGGTTTGTTTCAAAACGAAAAAGATAATACTGATGATTTGGAAATAAATTATTACACCAAAGGTATTTATATCGATACAACTGGTAAAAGTGATATTAAGAACATTCAAATAGATGCAAATTTATGGCGAGAAGCATGGAATACGATTATTGATTATCAAGAATTAAAAGAATTAAATTTAGAACCTGGATATTATAATGTTGATATTAATTTTATGCAGTATAAAATTACTAGTGATATTACGTCATTTGAGAAAGAACAAAATACTAGAGTAACAAATTTAGTACAAAAATTTAAAAATACTAATAAATATGTTGCAGTATATGGATCTAAACAAAATGATCACCGTGATACATATGGTCTTTATTGGTTACTACAAAATTATGAAAACACTAATAAAGATCCAACATCTTATGTTATAGGGTTTCAAAAAATTGATGAATATCATGTAACTGGTAATAATTTAAATGGATCAATTAATGATTATTCAGCCTCTGGATATAAAAAGATATTTATTACTGATATTGGTAATACACACACTCAATATTATACAATTGATCGTATTTATTTAACTGAAGGTGATGAGATTGCAGTTTTAAATGAAAATTGTTCTTCTCTTAATGATGTTAAATACTATTTAGATGCAATGACAAATATAGAAATTACTAATTTCAATAAAGCGTTGAAAGATTCAAACCATACCGCTAAAAATCCATTTTCTAGTTTAGGTGAAAAATCCATTATTGTTGATAAAAATAATAACACTAGCGAAGGAAATGTTTTATTATCTTTAAGCGAGGATAGTAAAAAAGTTAAAGCACTTGCTTCTGGAAATTTTAGTTTAGTGTTTTGTTTTGAATTAGAAAATGGATTACCAACATCAATTAATATTGGATATAGAAAAAATGATGAAGAAAATACTATTATGATTTTAAATCAAAAGCCGAGTGATGATGTGTTTATTGATTATGATTCATTAATCAAATCTAGTAATTATTTTGCAAGTCATGAATCTGATGTATTTGCTAAACTGAGTTTAGAAACTTCAATATTTTGTAAAGATGATAATAGTATTAATAATTTTGATAAATTATTTACTTATTGTGAAAATAATAATAAGCAATTGATTGATACGGCAACTGGATTAGAAGTTACTAGAGATATTTTTGCTAGTAGATCATTTATTCTTAATCGAAGTTTTGTTTTATATCTAAAAGATAAAATTATATAAAATAAGGAGAGATTTCTTCTTATTTTTTCTTTATAATAAAATCTTGTTTAGGAGATTAATATGGCTCGAAGTGAAAATGTTATTTTAACAAATATGTGTTTAATTTATGATGGAGAAAATATTTTGGTTCAAGAAAGAACGAAAAAAACATGGCCAGGGATTACTTTTCCAGGTGGTCATCTAGAAAAAGATGAATCAATTGTAGAATCGACTATTCGTGAAATTAAAGAAGAAACAAATTTAGATATCAAAAATCCTAAATTATGTGGAGTTTCTCATTGGACTAATTTATGTGGGGCTAGGTATATTACTTTTTGTTTTAAATGTAATGAGTTTTTTGGTGAATTAAAATCTTCTAGTGAAGGTAAAGTGTTTTGGATAAAGAAAAGTGAATTAAATAATTATCCTTTAGCGGAAGATTTGTTAGAAATGTTTAGAGTAATTGATGATGATTTAGTTTCCGAATTTTATTCTTTACGTGATAAAAATGAAAAAGAAGTTTTAAGAAAAATACTTTGATAAATGTCACTAATTCGAAATTATTATACAAAAATGGTGTAAAGTGTGGTATAATTCGTGTTAATGAAAGGATTTAACTATGAAAATCGCATTATCAACGGATACGTCATGTACTATTAATAAAGATCTTGCCAAGGATTTAAATATTTTTGTTTTCCCATTAAATGTTATTGTTGATGGAGTGGAGTATTTAGATGGAGTTACTATTTCTCAAGATGAATTATTAGCTTCTATGAGAGGCAATAAATCTATTAAAACATCAACGCCTCCTCCTGGAGATATTATAGAATATTTTAAAAATATTTTTGCTCAAGGATATGATCAAATTATTCATTTTACTATTTCTAGTAAATTATCATCAATGAATACATTATTTAATGATATATCAAGAGAATATTTTGATAATAAGATTATAGTTATTGATTCATATTCAGTATGTTCTTTGATGCTTTCTCATGTTTTATGTGCATATGAAATGCTTCAAAATGGTAAATCGCCTTTAGAAATTAAAGATGAAATTGAAAAAAGAAAAGAAGATAGTTTTGTAGTATTTATTCCTGAGAATTTAAAAGCTTTAAAAAATGGTGGAAGAATTTCACCTACTATTGCGGCTTTATGTAACCTTATTGGTATTAAACCTGTTTTATGTTTTAAAGATGGAGCATTAGAAAAAGATTCAATTACTAAAAATGTAAAAAGAACTATGCATGATAAGATTAATGAATTAGTTCAAAAATTTCCTAAAGAGGATTATGATTATACACTTGTTTCTTTTGATTGTGATGAGTCTTTAATTGAATTCTTAAAAAGTGAATTAAATATTTTCTTAAATGGCTATCAAACTGCTGTTTTACCAATTGCCATTAATGTTTGCGCTCATTGTGGCCCTGGAACATTTGGTTTACTGGTTTCTAAAAAATTTGGTAAATCATTATATGATTTTATTAAATAAAGCATTAAAAAATTCATCGTATCAGATGAATTTTTTTACTTCTATATTATTTTTCTATTATTTGCTAAATCATCTGCTAATAAGAAAACTTCATAAAGTGGAATTGTTAAAATATCATTTTCTTGATTATATCCAAAATTATTGGTAGAAATTTTTATTGCAGTTGATTTAGGGTTACATTTTCTAAATGATTCTAGTGAGTTTAATTTTCCTCCACTTTTTTTAACATCTATTGGTAATAGTTTTCCATTATTTTCAACTATAAATTCAAATTCATTAGTGTTGTTTCCTACCCAATAAAATAATGGTATATCTTTGGCTGCTAATTCTGTTGCTACATAGTTTTCATAAAAGATACCTGATAAAGTATTTCTTTTATCTTTAACAAAAAAATCTGCTTGATTAATTTTGCTTTGATATGTAAACATTCCAATATCAGATAAATATAATCTAAAAGTTCCTTCATCTTCTTCAATTAATGGTAAATTAACTTTACCTGTTTTTCTTTTGCTTCTATAAACAATTCTTGCAAGTTCTAACCATTGATAGGCGTTAAAATAATCTCTATTTGATTTACCTTTTTCTATTTGAGTTATTTTAAAATTTTTATTTTCTTTATTGAGTTGTGAAAAAATATTTTTAAATACATTTCTTGTTTTTAAAATGGTTTCATTTGAAACATTATATAAATCCATGTCAGATAAATAATTATCGTAAATATTTTTTATTTCATTTCTTGCATCAACATATGATTTATCTTCAATAAAAATATTTAATGCTTCAGGTAAACCACCAATAGTTAAAAATTCATATAATGAATCAAGAGCAAGTTCATGTTCATATGATTGAAGAGGAATTTTATTTTTATAGGCTTCTTTTATTCTATTTAATAATGTGTTATTTGTGTTTAAAAGGTATTCTTCAAAATTTAAAGGATATATATTTAATGAATCGATGGCACCAACTGGAAATAAAAATTCATCGTTTGTATTTTTAGTTTCTTCATGTCTAAGTGATAATCTAACCATAGATCCTGTAGCTATAACTGGTAAAGAAGGGTAATCTTGTTTAAAATATTTTAAGGATGATAAAACTTGATGGCATTGCTGTACTTCATCGAAAATAAGAAGAACATCTTCAGTAATTTTCTTATTATATCTTGCTTCTATATAACTTAGATATTTTTGTGCATTTGAGGTTGTTGAAAAGAAATTTCTTGCATCATCATCCTTTTTTAAGTCAATATATAGATAATCTTTAAAATATCGTTTGGCAAATATATTTTTAATTAGATAAGTTTTTCCAACTTGTCTAGCTCCCCATATAACTAAAGGCTTACGACGTTTTTTCTTATACCAATTAATTAATTCCTGTAATTTTATTCTTTCCATATGTTTTCCTCTAAACATATTATACAAGTTTTATTAATAAAAATTAATATGTATTTACAAGTTTTAATACATTTTTTAATGTTTAATTTACAAGTTTTAGATACTTTTTTTCATAGAAATTTACAAGTTTTTAATTTTTAATATATTCCATTAATTCATTAACTAATGGTTTATTACAGTTATAATATACTTTTCTTTGTCTTTTATATGATGATACTAAATTTGCCTCTAGAAGAATAGACATATGATAAGATAAAGTGGATTGTCCACATTCAACAAGATTTAATAACTCACTTGCATACATTGAATTATTATGATAAAGAGTTTTTAAAATGGTAATTCTTGATTCATCACTTAAAGCGTTAAATAGTTTACTAGCTTTTCCTTTTTGCATAACTTACTCCTTAAGGATAGTGTTAGCATAATTTTATTTATTCATACATCCAAGCTATTAAATCTATTCCTTTAAAACCAAAATTATATGAACGACTGTTATCATATGGTAATTGAATTGCTCTAACTTCTAAATAAGAAATTTCTTTAGCGTTTTTAATATAAAATTTAATATAATTATTTTCTTTTTTAGAAGTAAAAACATCTTTATCAATCGATATTTGTTGAAGTAATTCACTATTATCGTTATATGCATAGATTAATAAAATAGGTTTAGTTTTATCGTAATTCGCTTTTTGTTTTGGATGCATTTCACCAATCTGTAATCTAACTTCTAATGTTTTATTTGAAATAAACATTCCAGTTTGAAAGCCTTGTTTAGCGTTATTATCGCTTGTTATTTTTAATTGCCCATTTGCATAGTATTCTTCAACAAAATTGTTTCCATAGATTCCTCGAAAATAATCTGGCATAGATGAAGAAAAAGTAAATGATGACATAGTTTGATTGTTGTTTCCAATAGAATATTTATTATTTATATTTTCTGGAGCAGGTAATTTTTTACTTCCATCAGGGTTAAGTATATTATTTGAAGATGTTTGTGAAGTACTTTCAGTTTGACTTACTGAAGAAGTATTTTCATTTGATGAAGTATTACTTGTTAAAGACAAAGTAGTTTCTACTGAGTTAGATGTTTCGCTTGATATACTATTAGAAGAAGTAACATATTGACTTGATGGAGTAATTTGACTACATCCACATAATAATAAACTTATTAATAAAAATAATTTTTTCATAAAATCCTCCATGGAAATTAAAATGATTCTATTTCAAAATAATTATATTTATAATTACAGTTTATATCAATAAAGTAATTTATAAATAATATTAATTATATTTAAGTAACATATTTACTTGTTTTTGTATATTAAAACAAGTTTTTTTTCCATTAATAAAAATTTTTATTATAATTTTAAATAATTTCACTAGTTTACATTGTTATAGTAAGTAGGAGGAAAAATGATTGTTGATGCGATGGTTATCCAAGATTTAAAAAAAAGAAAAAAGTATGCTTTTAATATTATTTATAAACAATATTATAAATTAGTTTATTATATAGCACTTGATATTGTTAAAGATGAAACTGTTGCTCAAGATATTTTACAAGATACATTTATTAAATTAATGAATGATATTGAAAATTATGTTGATAATGGTAATTTTAAACAATATATCGCTACAATTGCTAAAAATTGTGCTTTAAATGCTTATAGAAAAAGAAAGAATAATAAGGAAACTTTAAGTATTCCTGATAACGCTTCGTATGAAGAGGATAATTCTTTATTTATGGTAAGCATAACTTTAAATCATTTGTTAGATAAAGAAGAAGCAAAAATTGTTTATAAAAAAGTAATTCTTGATTATTCGTTTCAAGAAATAGCAGATGAAATGAAAGAGTCAATTGGTTTAGTTCAAGGAAAGTATTATAAAGCTCTTAAAATCTTAAGAAAGCATTACGAGGAGGAAAAAAGATGAACGTAGAAAAAAAATATAAAAAAAACTTCCTAAAAAAATTTAAAGCACCTAATATTCAAAATCAAATTTCTTCACAAATTGAATTTTCAGAAAGGAAGAGTTTTATGAATAAGAAAATTTTATTTGCATCTATTGCAGGAGTTAGTGTTGTTGCAGCATCTGTAGTTACTATTTGTGTAGTGAAGAATGCTAATGTTGTTCAAGAAGCAAATGCTTTAGTGAGTGTTGATGTTAATCCTAGTGTGGAACTTGTTGTTGATAAAAATAATAAAGTTATGTCTGTTCGAGGCGATAATGATGAAGGAAAGATGATAGTTTACGAAGAAGATCTTGTTGATAAAGATTTAAAAGAGGCTCTTGAAATTATCATTAAAGTGGAAAATGAATCTGGATATTTATTGAATGGTAATGTTACTATAGATCAAAATAATATTAAGATTTCTATTTCTAGTGATAAAGAAGCATATGATCAACTTGTTAATGATGTTAAATCATATATTTCTGATGCTTGTGAAAAATTTAATATTACTTCTACTATTAAGGAAATCAATAAATATACTAGAAGTGAACTTGAAGAATATGTTTTAAAACAAGATCCATCATTAAAAAAAGAAGATGTTCAAAATATGTCTATGGAGCAATTATTAAAATATATTGCTGCTTACCAACTTGAAAGATCCTCTATTTATTCAGAACAATTAGAATATTATTATAATCAAGCTAAAAATTCAAAGATTAACTTAACAGAAAATGAAGTAATCAAAAATTCTTTGTCATCATTTTCTTCACTTGCTTATAAAGCAAGTATTGAAGCATATAATTTTGCTTATAATACAATTTCAAGTTTTTATACTGAACTTGATGAAGCTATTTATGATAATTTAGTTAGTGAAGAATCTTCTTATCAAAAAGCTTATAAAAAAGTAATTGAAGCAAAAAATGAAGTAATTGTTTTAAAAAATAAGATTAATGAAAGTGGAGAAGATGGCTTAATTACTGAAACTTTAAAAGCTCAACTTAATGCAGCGGAATTAACTTTAAATAGTTTAGAAAGTACATTAAATTCTTATAAAGAAAGTGCTACAACTTCGATTGAATATATTAAAGATAAATTGCAAAAAGCTTTAGATTCTTTAAATAAAATTAAAGATGAATTAAAGTCTGAAGAAGAAATTAATGCTTATTTAACTAGTAAAACTGCTTCATTTGAAGAAGAAATAAATAAAACAAAAGATAAATTCTTTGAAGATTTTGAAAATGCACATGGTGAAGATATAAAGAAGGCCAAAGAAGAGATTGAAAAAAGAAAACAAGAATTAATTAATAATTTAAAGAAGAATTAAGTTATATAAGAAGATGTTAAAAATTAGCATCTTCTTTTTTTAAGTGTTTTTTTTATTTTTTTTTAATATAATTTATTTATAAATTGGAGTGTAATTTTATGGCTTATATTGAATTAAAAAATGTTTATAAAACTTACAAAATGGGTGAAGTTTCTATTAATGCTTTAGATGATACTAATTTTGAAATTGAAAAAGGTGAATTAGTGGTTATTCTTGGCCCTAGTGGGGCTGGAAAAACTACTTGCTTAAATATTTTAGGTGGAATGGACTCGCCAACTAAAGGTGATGTTTTAGTGGATAATGTTAATATTGCAAAATTATCTAATAAAGATTTAATTAAGTATCGTAGAAATGATATCGGATTTGTTTTTCAATTTTATAATTTGGTTCAAAATTTAACTGCTTTAGAAAATGTTGAATTAGCTGTTCAATTATGTAAAAACTATCATAATCCTAATACTATTCTTGATAGTGTGGGCTTAAAAGATCGTAAACAAAATTTTCCTTCTCAATTATCTGGTGGTGAACAACAAAGAGTGGCGATTGCTCGTGCTATTGCTAAAAACCCAAAAATATTATTATGTGATGAACCTACAGGAGCTTTAGATTATAAGACTGGTAAACAAATTTTATCTTTACTTGAAAAACAATCAAGAGTGTATCATATCACAGTAATTATTATTACTCATAATAGTGCAATTGCTCCGATGGCGGATAAGGTTATCAAGTTTAAAAATGGAAAAGTTGAAGATGTAATTATTAATAAAAATCCTCAAAAGGTGGAAGAAATAGAATGGTAAAGAATAGATTAGTTACAACTTCTTTAAGAGAAATTAAAAATTCTTTTCCAAGATTTCTTTCTCTTTTAATAATGAGCTTTTTAGGTGTATTTGTTTTTTCAGGATTAAAAGCTACTGCGCCGGCTATGATGGATTCTTTAGATCAATATTATAAAGAAGCAAACACATATGATATTAAACTAACTTCTACTTTAGGATTTGATAATCTTGATTATTTCTCAGATATTGAAGAAATTAAAGATATTGAATTATCAAATTATAACGATACTCCATTTAAAGGAAAAAATGATAAAGATTATGTGATTCAAATTGCTAGTGTTACTTCTTCTTTAAATAAATTAGATTATGATATTTCTTCTTTAAAAGACAATGAATTACTTGTTGAAAAAGCTTTTATTGAAAAAAGTGAGTATCAAATTGGTGATACAATTACTTTTGATGAAACTTGTTTTAAAAATAATACATTTGTAATTAAAGGTGTTGTTGATAGTACATTGTTTTTTTCTAATGCTGATTTAAATAATAATCGTGGAAAAACAAATGTTGGTAATGGAACAATTAATTTTTATGGGTTTACCACTTTAAATACTTTTTCTTTAGATTATTATAAAAATATTTATATTACAGTTAAGGATGCTAATTTATATCAAACAAATTCTAAAAAATATGTTGATATTATTGATAATGTTAAAAATAAATTAGTTTTAAAAGAAGAAAAAGTTTTAAAAAATAAACTTGATAAGGTTAAAGAAATTTATGAACCTTTAAAAGAAGTAAATGATAATATTATTAAATATAATGAAGAAAAAAAATTAATTGATTATTATTTAGGTTTACTAAATATGAGTCAAGATGAATTCAAAGTATATTTTTCTCAACTTGATAAAAATGATGCTAATTATTCTTTATATAAACAATTATATGATGGCATTATTTTATATGAAAATTCAACTGAAGAATATAATAATTTACTTAGCCAAATTGCAGCACAAGGTTATACAATTGAATCTTTTAACAATTGTGTTAATTCTTTGAAAAGAATTGTTGATAATGCAAGAATGTATGTTTATGATCGATTAGATAATTCAACATATAAAAGCTATATTGATGATACAAATTCGATTACTAATTTAGCATATGTATTTCCTCTTGTTTTTTATGCAGTCGCTATTTTAGTTTCTCTTGTTTCAATGAATCGAATGGTTGAAGATGATCGTTTGATGTTAGGTACTTTTAAATCGCTAGGATTTTCAAATAATCAAATCTTATTTAAATATATGCTATTTGCTTTACTTGCTACATTAATAGGGGGAATTTTAGGAGTTGGATTAGGAGTGATAATCATTCCTAGTATGATTAATAGTATTTATCGTATTTTATTTGATTTACCAAAATTTTATATTAATTTGAACTTTAAGGATTCCTTAATAGGATTTATTATTGCTGTGATTTGTATTGGGGGAGCTACATTATTTACTCTTGTTAAAGAATTAAAAACTAAACCGGCAGAATTACTTCGTCCTAAAGCACCTAAACCGGGCAAAAGAATTCTTTTAGAAAAATGGCATGCGGTTTGGAATAGAATTAAATTTTCTAATAAAATCACTATTAGAAATATTTCTCGTTATAAAAAAAGAGTTATTGTTACTACTTTAGGTATTGCTGGATGTTGCGCATTAATGCTATGTGGATTTGGAATTAGAGATTCTATTTCTGATATTCCTGAAAAGCAATTCGGTTATGTAACTAGCCAAGACGCAACAGTTTATTTTTCTAATATTAGTAAAAAAGAAGCTGATAATTTATTAGTTCAAGATGAAATAGTTTCTCATAGCAATGTTAGTTTAATTAATGGTGAAACTGGTCAATATGATATTACAATTAACGTTTTAGAAAATGGATATGAAGAATTTCAACATTTTTATGATGTTAAGACAAAAGAAAACTTATCTTTAAATGATAATGAAGTCTTTATCTCTGATAAATTAGCTCAATTATTATCTTTATCTAAAGGCGATAAAATTGAATTCAATGATAATAATTATAATAACTATTCGTTTACCATTGCTTCAGTAGTTGAAAATTATATTTATCACTATGTTTATATGACTGAATCTACTTATAAACAAGTTACTAATGAAGAAATGATTGTTAATACTGCATATATTAAATTAAAAAATTTAAATGAAGAAGAAAAAGAAAGCTTTCAAAAAAAATTATTAAATAATGAAGACATATTAAATGTAACATTTGTACAAGATGCTATAGATAGCGCTGATGATATGCTACAATCTTTAAATAAGGTAGTAATTATTTTAATTGTTCTTGCGGCTTTATTATCATTTATTGTTTTATATAATTTATCGAATATCAATATTCATGAAAGAAAAAGAGAAATTGCAACTTTAAAAGTCTTAGGATTTTATCAAAAAGAAGTTGATCATTATATTACTCAAGAAAATATTATTTTAACTATCATTGGAATTATTATTGGATTGATTTTCGGATATTTTTTAACTAATATTGTGGTCTCGACAGTTGAAATAGAATATGTTAGATTTATTCATAAAATTAATTTTTTAAGTTTTGTGTATGCATCTTTGCTTTCAATTTTGTTTACTTTAATTGTAAATTTAATCACTCATTTTTCATTAGAAAAAATTGATATGATTGAATCATTAAAGAGTGTGGAATAATTAAAATTTGCTTAATTAATTTATAATAAGATTTTAATGATTATGCTTTAGGAAATTTTTGTCAAAATAAATTGAAAAAAGTTTATAAAGTTGTTGATTTTTCAAAATTATTATTATATTATATTTAAGCAATCGGGCCTGTAGCTCAGTTGGTTAGCAGCGCACCCCTGATAAGGGTGAGGTCGAAAGTTCAAGTCTTTTCAGGCCCACCATCTCGATTTGCATAAAGGAGTATAAAAAAATATTCCTTTTTTTATTAGGACACTTAGCTCAGTCGGGAGAGCGTTTCCTTCACACGGAAGAGGTCGCAGGTTCGATCCCTGTAGTGTCCACCATTTATAAAATCAAGCCCGTTTTGGGGCTTTTTTTTGGCTAAAAAGTTGGCTATAATTTACTTTATTTATCATTTATTTCTTTAAAAAATCCATTATTTAAAGCACTTATAACATTTTTATGCTTTAAAAAGTGTAATAGTAATACACAAAAAAAGAACATAAATATAAAAAAATATTACATTATATATGTATAACTGGTAAAAATATTATTAATTAGTGATATGTATAAAATATGTTATATCTAGTGATGAAATTATAATTATTTTTTCATTTGTTTTTTAAATAATATACAAGAAAGAACTATAGATGATGTTAACCAAATTAATAAAATAATTAAACCAATCAAAGCGTTATTATCAAATGTGTATTTTGTGATATTTGAATCTATTGGAGTATGATAAGATTCGGTCACAATTCTTCCTAAATATGTTGAAGGATAAAATGGAAATGCTAAAGCAACTTTTTCAAAATTCCCTAAAGCATCTAAAGGCATCCACGCTCCACCTAATATTCCTGCTAAGGATATAAATATAGAAGTTAATCCAGGTGCAGATTTTTCATTTAGACAAGTACCAAAGATAATACCAAGAGAAATATAAATTATTAGTATTGGTAATTGAGTTAGAATTAATAAAATACACTTAGAAAAAGAAAAAAATTCAACATTTAAAATTAATGAAAGTAGAAATCCAAATAATTCGCATATAATACTTTGAAATATTCCAATAATAAATACAGGCAAGGCATATCCTAGAATAAATTCAAATGGCTTAATTGGTGAAGTATATAATCTTTTTAAAAAAGCAGTGGAACGATCTTTAGAAATATTTAAACTCATTAGTAGCATTATAAAAGAAAAAGAGAACATTATAATTCCTGGTAATAATGATTTTAATTCAAAAACATTATTTTCTTGAGAAGTATATTTGTTGATAACAGCAAATAAAACTAACATTACAAGAGGGAATCCTAAGCAAAAAATATAAATAATAGGATCACGCAATATTTCTTTGAAATTACGTTTAACAAAAGTTAATATTCTTTTCATTTATTTTTCCTCCACGATGGAAATAAAAGCTTCTTCGAAAGTATTTTTGTTAGTTTCTTTTTTTATTTCATTAACTGTTCCAATTTTTAATAGATTTCCTTTAGCTAAAATAGCTACTCTATCGCATAAGGCTTCAATCTCTTCTAAATAATGAGAGGTAAGAACAATTGTACATTTGTTCTTTATGTATTTAATAATATTCCATAGTTCTCTTCTAGCTAAAACATCTAATCCTAAAGTTGGTTCATCTAAAAAGATAACTTTTGGTTTTGACAATAAAGTAACAGCAATAGATAATCTTCTTTGATACCCACCTGAAAGAGTTTTTGCTTTTTTATTTAGTATTTCTTCAAATTTAAAAATTTTAATAAGATTATTAATATCGTTTTCATCGCTTACATTATAGATATCTTTAAAAAATTCAAGATTTTCTTTGACAGTTAAATTAAGAGCTACTGCAGTTTCTTGAGGTGACACATCAACGATTTCTTTGATTTTATTTAGATCAGTTTTAACTGAATAATTATAAATATATGCTTCGCCTTCATTAAAAGAAATTAACCCGGATAATATTTTTATTAATGTGGTTTTTCCCGCGCCATTAACTCCTAGTAAACCAAATAATTCATTTTCGTGAATGTTAAATGAGATATTTTTTAAAGCTTTTACATCTTTATATTCTTTATTTAAATTAATTATTTTAATTGCTTCCATTTTTTTTACCATATTGATTTTTTAATGTTTTAAAATTTTCTAATAATAATTCATTTACTTCTTTTTCCGTGTACTCACTAAAACCAGTTACTATATTACAAGCTATTCCGTGTGTGAATAAAAAAGATTGTAAATAAAATAATTTTGCATCTTGATAAGAATAATTACCATGTTTCATGATTTTTAAAATAATGCTTTCTTCATGTTTAATTGCTTCTTGAGAACGAACATATTTTGTTTTAAAAAATAAGAGTTCAAATAAGTGTTTATGATTTCTAGCAAAATTGATATAGCTAGTTAAAGAATTCATATATAAAGAACCTTCTTTTTGAATGCTACTATTTATATATTGAAAATATCTGTTCCAAACTTCTTGTAATAATTCTTTTTTTAATTCTTCCATATTTTGAAAAGATAAATAAATTGGTTGAGTTGAACACTTTAATTCTTTTGCAATAGAACGAGCGTTAACCTTATCAATACCTTCTTTTTCAATAAGAGAAATGGCTTTATCAATAATCATATTTTTAGTAATAGTTTTTTTTACAGGCATATAATTCTCCTTTAAATAACACTTGTTATTAATAACATATGTTATTTTATTAGCTTTGTCAAATTATATTACTAAAAATGATAATATAAGTATGTAGATGATTTCGATAAAGTTGAAATGATGGTTGGAACAATAATTGGGTTTCTATTAATCAAAGAGCAAAAAAACCAGATTATAAAGTAACTATTGATTTATAAGAATTTGGTGTTAAAACAAGTTCAGCACAAATTACTAATTATAACCAAGAAGATTATTTAATTGAAAAACAAGTCGTATGTGTATGTAATTTTACACCGATAAGAATTGGTGATGTAAAAAGTGAAGTAAGAATTTTAGGAAGTGATACCTTAAAAGGATGTATACTACTAACTTCTATTTCATCTGTTGGTAATGGAAGTAAAGTTGTTTTTTTGTGTTAAATAAAATTTTCTTGTAAAAGAATATATTTTCATATTGGTCATAAAATAGTAATATGAAAAATAATATTTTTAAATTAGCTTTTAATATTTTAATTCCTTTGTTATTATCATTTTTAGTTTTTTTAGCTACAAAAAATGATATTTCTTATTTAGAAACATTGAATCGTAAAATTGTTCTTCCTAACATGGTATATCCAATTGTTTGGAGTGTTCTTTATGTTTTAATGGGAATATGGATTTATTTTTATGAGAAAAATCATCCAGATGATAAGAAGACGATTGTTGTGTATTGGATTAGTGTATTCGTAAACTTAATGTTTTCTTTTATCTTATTTTCTTTTCATCAAATTCTTTTAGCTTTTTTTGATGTTATAGTTTTACTTATTATGATTGGATATTTGTTTATTAAAAATCTTTTACAAAAAGAAAAATATGCATATTTTTTATTGCCATATATAGTTTGGCTATGTTTAGCTACTAGTTTAATGGTTGATTTAATAGTTCATAATTAAGATTTTATTAAATTAAACTTTAATTTTTTTTCCTTTAAATTATAATTTCTTTAGAGGTTATTATGAAAAAGAAAAGTTTAATTTTTTTATTGTCTATTTTATTAATTGGTTGCAGTGATGTAACTACTTCTTCATTTAATGATAGTTCATTAGCAACGAGTTCTTCTTTTAGTGAAACAAGTTCTTCAATCACAACTAGTGAATTATCTTCAAGTAATAATACTAGTGAATCAACAACCAGTGAATCATCTTCGAGTGAAGAAATTATTAAAAATTATTCTATTAAACAAATAAATGAAATAGGTAATAAACTAAATAATGATGAAATTGGTGAAAAGGTTGTTTTTAACGCTACTTATGTTAAAGTAATGACTGATAATTTTGATAAATTAATGTTATTTGTTGATGAAACTGATTATCTTTATGTAAGAGTGCCATCAAGTCAATATAATGATTATTTAAAAAATAGATATACTAATTGTTTATATGAAGTAATAGGTAATATTAGTAAGGTTTATGACCATGTGGAAGTTAATTATATTTCTTTAAAAAATATTACTACCACTAGTGAAAAAGTTGATTATTCAAAAGTTTTAGATAAAAAGAATAATATTAATGAAGTTATTGATGAATTTAAGCTATTAACACTTAACAAAAAGAATAATGCTTTAGGTAAAATTGTTTCTGTTGAAGGAACTGTTATTGCTAGTGAATATACTGATTCAAATAAAAAAGTGGTCATTTATGATGGAAATAATGTTTTAACTATTGTTAATGATAAGAAAATAGTTAATAAAGATGATGTTAATAAAAAATATCGTTTTATAGGTGCTTTATCTGTTTTAAAAGGTAGCCCAGCATTATGGTATTTAGATAGTGAATTTATTAAAAATGAAGAAACTGAATATCATAATTTTGAAGCAGTGACACCTAGCTATTTTTCTAAATGGTATAATGTTAGTGATTATATAAACAATCCTTCTTTTGATGATTTTGCTAAGCTTTATAAAGTGACTGGTTATGTACAGGATAATAAAGATATAACAACTGCTTATAATCTTGGTTTGGTTGATGAAGTAAATGATTCTTTATCTGATGTAGGAATAAAAAAATCTATTAAAGGTGTTTTTTTAATGAATAATCTTTCAATGAGTGAAAGTGATTTATCGTATTCTAAATTTGCTCCATTTTATGTTAATGAAGAAAAAATAACTGTATATGTAAGTTTGCATCAATTTGATACAAATAATCATGGATGGAAAGTTTTCGCAATGGAAGATTCTATTAACAAATAAAATATTTAATTAGTATTTAAATAGAATTAATATAAAAAAAACTCATTCAATGGTCATTTAAATTAGGGATTTAGTCCCAATATTCTAAATTGAACTAAATGAAAACTACATTCAAAAGTTAAACTCAAAAGAATTTATTTAAAATATAATTTTATTGCAATCAAAAAACAATTAAGAATTAATAACTTTTAAATGCAAAATTTAACTATTGTTTATTTAATTATAAGCAAAATGTCATATATGCTGGAATACAAATAATTCCGTCTTCTCTAAGAGATAAGTTCTTTGGGTGAATAATAAAAGAATTACTTATTCTTTTTTTAAACATTGAAATAAATTTTTCTAGTGAAGTAGTTGTATATTTTTTTGAGGATTTAACTTCAATTGGAGATATCTTTACATTTGTTTTATCTCCTCTAATAATGATAAAGTCTATTTCAATGTCATTTCTATGCTTTTCTTCGCTGTAATGATTATAAAAATATAGTTTATGCCCTGATGCAACAAGCATTTGTGCAATGACATTTTCATAAAGCATTCCTTTGTTGACTGACAGCTTATCTTGAAGAATTGAAGAATAAATATTTTTTGCAACTTCTGGAAACTCGTCAAAAGCGTGTGAAAATAATAGTCCTGTGTCATTCATATAACACTTTATATATGTTCTATTTTCTGTTAACGACAATCCAACATTTGGATCGTTACTAGAAAAACATTCATTGCAAATCATTGAATCCGCTAACCAAAAAAAAGTTTCTTCATATGAAATTGCTCTATTAGTCTTATCGAGCGAATTAATTTTTACTCTTTTTTCATGGCTAGATAAAAAGCCTGGAATTCTATCATAAATTGATAAAACTTTCGATTGATAATTTTGGTCAATCTTCATAATATCATTTCTATAAGTTTTTAATATTGCTCTTTTTTCTTCGTCAACATTTTCAAATTGTTTATTATCTTCAAGATAAGCATTTACAACTTTTGGCATTCCACCAACAAGAATATATTGCTTAAATAAAAACATAGCCTTTTTATGCAAAGGGTCTAATAGTGGTTTTTTGTCATTAAAACATTGCGTAATATAATCTATCATTCTTTCCTCACCTAAAGCCCATAAAAATTCTTCAAAATCCATAGGATACATTTGAAGTGATTTTTCTTCAGATGGAATTAAAATGTCCTTAGTGTTTTCTCTAATAGATATTAATGAACCAGTTTCGATGTAGTCATATCTTCCATCTTTTACTAAATGTTTGATTGCTTCACGAGCTCTTGGAAAGTTTTGAACCTCATCAAAAATCAACAAAGATTCTCTATTATATAAATTCACTCCGTATTCTAAAGATATCATCATAAATAATGAATCAAGATCGTTTAAATAATTATTGAATCCCTCTTTTATCGATGGAGATGCCTTTGAAAAATCTATGATTACATAACTTCTATAATTGTTTTTTCCGAATTCTTCAGCAATTGTAGATTTACCGATACGTCTAGCACCTTCAATTAATATAGCCTTTCTCCCATTTGACTTATTTTTCCATTCAAGTAATTTATCATATATTTTTCTTTTAAATATCATAAAAGCACCTCATAATTATATTTTTGCAATTACGCATTATTATGATAACATTAAAAATGCAATTACGCAATATATATTGGAATATTGCTACAAATACGCAACATAATTTTAAAAACATAATAAACAATTAAAACAAGGGTGATTTTTTTATTAACAACATTAATTATTAGTTAAATGAAAATAATTATTTGATTGTTTTTAAAAATGAACTGGTATATTTTTATTAGGGTGAATAATTTGATCTATTTTTGTTATAGCAGTAACGGCTTCACCAAGGCCAGAAGTAATATTCTTAACTTTTCCTTCATAATAGCAAGCATTACCAATAGCAAAGATATTTTCTTCACTTGTCATCATATTAGTTGATACTTCAAAAGCGTTCATTTTCATTTGAAGATTAGCTTTAGTAGGAATTGTTACTAAACCATAATTGACAAATAAATAATCAAATTTTAAAGTGATATCTTCTTTATTTGTTAAGGTGATTTCTTTGGCAATATTATTTTCACCACTTAAAGATTTGACTTGGAATGGTTTATAAATGTGAACACCTAATTTTTCCATTTCTTTTACAGTTTCATCTTTAGCTCTAAATTCATCTCTACGATGGACAATCGAAACATTTTTACAAACTTTGCTAAGCATTATTGCCCAATCACATGCAGAGTCTCCTCCACCAAGAATAACAACATCTTTATCTTTTAAGAAATTTGTTTCTTTTAAAAAATAAATAATGTTTTGATATTTACTAGCTCCTTCAACATCTAATTTTCTAGGTGTAAATAATCCCATGCCAGTAGTTAATAAAAGTGTTCTTGTTAGATAAGTATTTTTATTTGTAGTTATTACAAAATGATCATCTTCTTTTATATAAGATAACATTGTTTCATGAGTTTTAATTTCTAAAGGATTATTTCTTGATTTTGCTTGATTTAATAATGCATCTATAAATTCTTGAGCTTTAATAGAACTAAATCCAGGTAAATCAACAATATCTTTTTCTGGATATAATGAAGAAAGTTGACCTCCGACAATGTCTAAACCTTCAATAACGAGTCCTTTTAAACCATGTAAAGAAGCAAGTGTTGCTGAATATAAACCAATTGGACCAGCACCAATAATAATAATATCTTCCATTTACTAAACCTCTCTATTAATTTGCAATTATATATTAAAAAAATATATATTACTAGTATGATTATTATTTTATTTTTTTATTTGTGTTATACTCAATACGGAGAAAAATGTTATGATACTTGAAATTATTACTCATAGTGTGGAAGAAACACGAGATTTAGGACAAAAAATTGCTAAGTGCTTATCTAAAGGAGATGTAATTACTTTAGATGGGGATTTAGGGGCAGGAAAAACAACATTTACTCAAGGAGTAGGATTAGGTTTAAATATTAAACAAACAATTAATAGTCCAACTTTTAATATTTTAAAATGTTATTTTGATGGAACTCTTCCTTTATATCATATTGATGCATATCGCTTAGAAGATAATGTAAATGCGGATATTGGCTTAGAAGAAGTAATTCAAGGAGATGGGGTTTGCTTAATTGAATGGTCGAAATTTATTCCAACTTTGATTTTTGAACCATTAAAAATTAATATTGAAATATTACTTGATTCAACAAGAAAATTTATTATTGAATCAAATAATAAAAAATATCAAAAAGTATTTAATTGTTTGAAGGAGGCAATATGAGTTATTTATTATTGTTAGATAGTTCTGATGTAGATTTAACTATTGGCATTTGTCAAGATGGTAAAATAATCTATCAAAAATCTTTTTATGCTTGGCAAAGACAATCTGAATATATGATTCCAGAAATTGATATTGCTTTAAAAAAAGTAAATATTTCTTTAAAAGATATTGATAGTGTAGCTTTAGGTATTGGACCTGGCTCATATACTGGAATTAGAATTCCTTTAACTATTGCTAAAACACTTAATGTTATCAATAAAACAAAAATAATTCCTTTATCTTCACTTGCAATAATGGGTAATACTCAAGAAAAATATATTGCTTTAATGAATGCAAGAAGTAATAGAAGTTACATTGGTATTTATGAGAATGGTCAAAAAGTTATTGATGATACAATTATTGAAAATGAGAAGATTTTTGATTTCATTGCTCCATATGTTGAAAAAGGATTTATTTTAAAAGGTGATTTAAAATATCTTATTCAAGAGTTTGATGTTAAACCTAATATTATAGATGGCTTACATTCTTATGCTTTAGTTAGTGAAACTTATGAAGATGGAAAAGGAATTAAACCAGTTTATTTAAAGGATCAATATGCAAGTAATTAATGCAAGTATAGATGATATTGAAATTATTACTTCATTAGAAAATAATCGTTTTACTACAGATGCTTGGAATAAAAAACAATGGGAAAATGAATTTAAGCAAAATGAGTTTTCTTATATTTTACTTTTAAAAGATAATGAAGAAATTATTGGTTATATTGATTTTTGGATTTTATTTGAGCAAGCTACAATCAATAAAATTTGTATAAAAAAAGATAAAGAAGGAAATGGGTGTGGATCTTATTTATTAAATGAGGCTTTAAAAATTGTTGATTCAGAAAATTGTTTATCAACCTCTTTAGAAGTAAGAGTTTCAAATACGAAAGCGATAAAACTTTATGAAAAGTTTTTATTTAAAAAAATTTTAACAAAAAAGAATTATTATAGTGATGGAGAAGATTGCTATTTTATGATTAGAAGTATTGGAGATGTTTATGAAGGATGAAATTATTTTAGCTATTGAATCAAGTTGCGATGAAACTGCAATAGCTGTTTTAAAAAATAACAAGGAATTACTTGCTAATGTTGTTTCTACTCAAATACCTGTTCATCAAAAATATGGTGGAGTAATGCCAGAAATTGCTTCAAGACTTCATGTAGAAAATATTGGTTTTGTTTTACAAGAAGCACTTGATGAATCGAAAATTAAATTAGAAGATATTGATGCGATTGCTGTTACAAGTGGACCAGGATTAATTGGGGCTTTGCATGTTGGATTACAATGCGCTAAAACATTATCTTTATTTTTGAATAAACCATTAATACCAGTTCATCATTTAGCGGGTCATATATATGCAAATGAATATGTAACACCTTTAAAATTTCCATGTTTAGCAATTGTTGTCTCTGGTGGAAATACTGAACTAGTTTTATTAAAAGAACATTTGAGTTTTGAAATAATTGGCGAAACACAAGATGACGCTATTGGTGAAGCTTTTGATAAAGTAGCTAGAGTTGTTGGCTTACCTTATCCAGGTGGAGTGGCTATTGATAGAGAAGCCAAAAAAGGTCATAATGTATATAAATTACCAATTCCTCATACTGAAGGAAAATACGATTATTCTTTTTCAGGATTAAAAACGGCAGTTATTAATTTAGTTACTAAAGAAAGAAATAATAATAGAGAAGTTAATGTCCAAGATTTAGCTTGCTCATTTCAAACAACCGCTATTAATTATTTATTAGATAAGGCTTTACCTTGTATAGATGAATTTAATATTAAACAAGTTGTTTTAGCAGGTGGGGTTTCAGCAAATTCTTATTTGCGTCAAGAAATTACTAATAGATGTAAAGAAAAATATAAAGATGTGGAAGTGGTTATTCCACCTTTATGGTGCACAACTGATAATGCAGCGATGATTGCTAAAGTTGGAAGTTATTTATATCATAAAGGCGTACAAGCTGATTTAACTTTATCTTGTGATCCTTCTTGGAAGATAGAAAACTATTTAGAATTTGGGGCAAAAAAATGAAAGATTTTTATTTAGAAATAAAACATATTGATAAACAAACAGGTGCTAGATATGGTATTTTACATACTCCACATGGTGATTGTGAAGTCCCAATGTTTATGCCGGTTGGGACTTTAGCTACGGTGAAAACATTATCTCCTGAAGAATTAAAGGAGTGTGGAGCAGGTGTTATTTTAGCTAATACTTATCATCTATCAATTAGACCTGGTGAAGACATTGTTGCAAAAGCAGGTGGATTACATAAATTTATGAATTGGGATGGACCTATTTTAACTGATTCAGGTGGATTCCAAGTTTTTTCTCTTGCTGATAATAGAAAAATTACTGAAGAAGGCGTGGAATTTAAATCACATTTAAATGGAGATAAATTGTTTTTTTCTCCTGAAAGGGCAATTGAAATTGAAGAAAAATTAGGTGCAGATATTATTATGTCACTTGATGAATGTGTACATTATCCTGCCACTTATGATTATATGAAAAATTCTGTGGAAAGAACTCTTAGATGGGCTAAAAGAGGACAAATTGCTCATAAAAGAGAAGATCAAGCTTTGTTTGGAATTGTTCAAGGTGGAGAGTTTGCTGATTTAAGAAAATATTGTGCAGAAGAACTTTCTAAAATGAATTTTCCTGGATATTCCATTGGTGGAACTTCGATTGGTGAACCTAAAGATGTGATGTTTAAAATGATTGCGGATACAACACCATATTTACCTTTTGAAAAGCCTCGTTATTTAATGGGTGTTGGCTCAGTTGATGCAATTTTAGAAGGTATCTCTTTAGGCGTTGATATGTTTGATTGTGTTTTACCAACTCGTATTGCTCGTCATGGGGCTCTTATGACTTCGAAAGGAAGAGTGAATATTCGTGATAAAAAATATGAAGAAGATTTTACTCCTTTAGATAGTGAATGTGATTGCTATTGCTGTAAAAATTATACTAAAGCATATTTAAGACACTTATACAAATGTGATGAAACTTTTGGTAAGAGATTATTATCTATTCATAATATTCGCTTTTTAATTAAAATGATGGAAGAAGCGCGAAAAGCGATTCAAGAGGACCGCTTTGGTGATTTTAAAGAAGAATTTTTAAAAAAATTTGATTCTAAGAAAGGCTTTTAATTATGGATTATAGTGTAGAACAATTTGATTTTTATCTTCCTGAAGAATTAATTGCTCAATCGCCTTCAGAAATTAGAGATCATTCTAGATTAATGGTGGTAAATAAAAAAACAGGTGAAATAGAACATAAGCATTTTTATGATATTATTAATTATTTAAAGCCTGGAGATGTTTTAGTAAGAAATAATTCTAAAGTAATTCCGGCTAGATTATTTGGTCTTAAAGAAGAAACTGGTGCACATGTTGAAGTATTGCTATTAAAAGATAAAGGTAATAATGTTTACGAATGTTTATGTGGTAATGCTAAAGTTATTAAAGTTAATACTATAATTACTTTTGGAAATGGTGAGTTAAAAGCTAAATGTATAGAAGTTAAAGATGAAGGTATAAGAGAAATGGAGTTAATATACGAAGGTATATTATTTGAAATTCTTGATAAATTAGGACAGATGCCTTTACCACCTTATATTCATCAACAAGTTAAAGACAATTCTAGATATCAAACGGTTTACGCTAAAATTGAAGGCTCAGCCGCTGCACCGACAGCAGGATTTCATTTTACAGAAGATTTATTTGAAAAAATAAAACAAAAAGGAATTGAAGTTTTAGATGTTACTTTACATATTGGGCTTGGTACTTTTAGACCAGTGAAAGTTGATAATATTTTAGATCATCATATGCATTCTGAAGCTTTTGAAATGACTGAGGAAGTAGCAAATAAATTAAATAAAGCCAAACAAGAAGGTAGAAGAATAATTGCAATTGGTACTACTTCTACAAGAACTTTAGAAGCTATTTATCAAAAATATAATAAGTTTGTTCCAACTAGAGAAAGCACAAATATTTTTATTTATCCTGGATATCAATTTAAAGCAATTGATGCTTTAATTACTAATTTTCATTTACCAAAATCAACATTGATTATGCTTGTTTCTGCTTTTGCTAATAAAGATTTAATTTTGAAAGCATATAATGAAGCTGTTAAAGAAAAATATCGTTTCTTCTCTTTCGGAGATGCAATGTTTATTTATGAATAACAAAAAAACGCTTTATTATGATAGATCGTTGCTAGAAATTGAAAAAATAAAAACATTATCTTATCGTCCAACTTTAGGAATTCATGTTTGCTGTGGACCGTGTTCAGCTTTTCCTTTAGAATTTTTAGCACCTTATTTTAAAATTTATATTTTATATTCTAATTCTAATATTTATCCTAGTGAAGAATATCAGCGTAGACTTACTGAATTAAAAAGATATGTTGATATTTTTAATGATGAACATCATCAAGATATTGAAATTGTTGAATTTAAATATGATAACGAAAAATATAATGTATCTTTAGCACCTTTTAAAGATGAACCTGAAGGTGGAAAAAGGTGCTTATTATGTTATAAAAAAAGAATGAATGAAACTTATAAATACGCTGATGAACATCATTTTGATTATTTTACAACTGTAATGACTATTTCTCGACAAAAAGACTCATATATATTAAATCAAATTGGTGAAAATTTGTCTTATCAATATCAAACTAAATATTTTTATAGTGATTTTAAAAAAAGAAAAGGTATTGATCGGGGGATAGAATTAAGAAAAAAGTATAATATGTATAATCAAGAGTATTGTGGATGTGTGTATTCTTATTTGAAATGGAAAGAAAAATTAAATGGGTGAAAACTCATTTTTTTATTTTATTTTTTTTAAAAGAAACGCGGATAGGAGTTGTTAGAAATGCATGCATGCGCGCATGTAATAATATACGCGCGAGAAAAAAAGAAAAAATATTAAAAATATTGTTGACACTGCTTGTTAGATATAGTATCTTTTTAGAGGTTGACGCTTATATATGTCGCCACATTGACGTGTAAGATTGCTAAACGCGGAAGTCCGTTGTCAACAGGAAGCGTTTAGGTCACTTACATCGAGTGGATGTCTAGCCAGATTTAGACAAGGAGGAAATGAAAAATGGCAAGTAAAAAAATCAGAATTCGCTTAAAAGCTTATGATTATCGTACTTTAGATGATTCAGTCGAAAAAATCATTACTACAGTTAAGAATTCTGGAGCAACAGTTGTTGGACCAATCCCTCTACCAACAGAGAAACAAGTCTACACAATTTTAAGAGCTGTCCACAAATATAAGGATGCTCGTGAGCAATTTGAAATTAGAACTCACAAAAGATTAATTGATATTGTTAATCCAAACAAACAAACAATCGATACTTTAACTCACTTAGATTTACCTAGTGGTGTTGATATCGAAATCAAATTATAGGAAAGGAGCAGAATACTATGAAATCAATCGTAGGAAGAAAAATGGGAATGACTCAAGTCTTCGCTCAAGATGGTACTATGTATCCTGTGACTGTCATTGAAGTCTTACCAAACGTTGTTACACAAGTTAAAACAATGGAAAAAGATGGTTATAACGCAATTCAAGTTGGATATGAAGACAAAAAAGAATCACGTTGTAACAAAGCTGAATTAGGACAATTTAAAGCTGCTAGTTGCACTCCTAAATATGTCTTAAGAGAATTAGCTACCGATACAGAATATAAAGTTGGCGATGAAATCAAATGTGATATCTTTGCTAAAAATGATGTTATCGATGTAGTTGGTACAAGCAAAGGTCGTGGTTTCCTTGGTGCAGTCCAAAGATATGGATACAAGATTGGTCCTAAAGGACATGGATCTGGATACCATAGAGGATCAGGATCATTCGCTACTAATGGTAGAACAAACAACAGAGTTCATCCTGGAAAGAAGTCCGCTGGTCATGAAGGTAACGAAAGAGTTACAATTCAAAATTTAACTATTGTTTCAGTTGATGCTGAACACAATGCAATTTTAGTTAAAGGTGCAGTTCCAGGACCTAAAAAATCAATCGTTGTATTAAAAACAGCTGCTAAAGCTTCATTAGTAAAACCTAATGTTAAAGACTTAGTAGATTATAGTGCTAAATAACTTGGAAAGGAGAATTGAAAATGGCAAAAAGAATTAGCGTATCAGTTCTAAACTTAAATGGTGAAGAAACTGAAAAGAAAGTTAATTTAAATGGTGATGTATTTGGTGTTGAACCTAATACACAAGTCATGTTTGATGCAGTCCAAGTTTATCAAGCAAATATGAGACAAGCGACTGCAAAAACAAAAACAAGAGCTGAAGTTAGAGGCGGCGGAAAGAAACCTTGGAGACAAAAAGGTACAGGTCGTGCTAGAGCTGGTTCAAGTCGTTCACCAATTTGGGTTGGCGGTGGAACAGTATTTGGTCCAATTGGCAATCAAAATTATAAACTTTCAATGAACAAGAAAGCTCACACATTAGCTTTAAAATCTGCATTAAGCGTTAAAGCTTCAGAAAAAAATATTATTGTTGTTAATGAATTAAATACAACAAAAACAAAAGATTTTGCAAAAGCATTAGAAATGTTAAAAGTTGAAGGAAAAGCATTAGTTGTCTTAAAAGAAGAAAATGCTGAATTCGAAAAATCTGCAAGAAACGTTCCTGGTGTTAAAGTTGTATTAACAAACAATGTTTGTGTTTATGATTTATTAAATAGTAATAAAGTATTATTCACAACTGAATCAGTTAAAGCATTGGAAGGAGGACTTAAATAATGGCAAAGAATAAAGAAGTCGAAGTAGTTGAAGAAAGAAAGTTTGCTGCTCCAACACTTAAAGCATTAGATGTTATTATTGCTCCAATTGTTACTGAAAAAACAATGAAACTTCAACAAGAAGAAAATAAAGTAACTGTTAAAGTTGCTCCTAATGCAAATAAGACAGAAGTTAAAATTGCATTTGAATCAATCTTCAATGTTAAAGTTGTTAATGTAAGTATTATTAATGTTCGTCCAAGAGCAAAAAGAGTTGGACGTTATGAAGGTAAAGTTTCTGGCTACAAGAAAGCAATCGTTACTTTATCTCCAGAAGAGAACTTAAATGTTATGGCTCAAGAAGCTAATAATCAATAGTTCTATTATATAAGATAAATATAGGAGAAAAAAATATGTCAATTAGAAGTTATAAGCCAACGACTCCAAGTCGTCGCCATATGACCAATTCCACATTTAGTGAAATTACTACAAATACTCCTGAGAAAAGCTTGTTGGTTTCTTTAAAGAAAACAGGTGGTCGTAACAATAATGGTTGCATCACAACTCGCCATATCGGAGGAGGTCATAAAAGAAAATATAGAATCATCGATTTCAAAAGAAATAAAGATGATATCGTTGCAACAGTTGCTACTGTTGAATATGATCCAAATAGAAACGCAAATATCTGCTTATTAAATTATGCTGATGGTGAAAAAAGATACATCATTGCTCCACAAGGCTTAACAGTTGGAGATAAAGTTGTTTCTGGTGCTGCATGCGATATTAAAACAGGTAATGCAATGCAACTTGGAAATATTCCTGAAGGTACTTTAGTTCATAACGTTGAACTTGCCCCTGGAAAAGGTGGACAAATGTGCCGTGCTGCTGGAACATCTGCTCAAGTTCTTGGTAGAGAAGGTAAATATACAATTTTACGTTTAGCTTCTGGTGAAGTTAGAAAAGTTCTTAATGAATGCCGTGCAACAATTGGTGTTGTTGGAAATGAAGATTGGAACTTAGTTAACTTTGGTAAAGCTGGTAAGTCAAGATGGTTAGGAAAACGTCCTACAGTTCGTGGATCTGTTATGAACCCTAATGATCACCCACATGGTGGTGGTGAAGGTAAATGTCCAGTTGGACGTGATGCACCTAGAACACCTTGGGGCAAACGTGCACTTGGTGTTAAGACAAGAGATACTAAGAAAGCAAGCAATAAATTAATCGTCAGAAGACGTAATGGTAAATAGGAAAGGAGAAATAAATAATGGCACGTAGTATTAAAAAAGGCCCATTTATCGATGCTCACTTACAAAAGAAAGTCGATGCATTAAATGCGGCTGGTAAACATGAAGTAATTAAAACATGGTCAAGAAGATCAACTATCTTCCCATCATTTGTTGAACACTCCTTTGCTGTTTATAATGGACACGAATTCATTACAGTTTATGTAACACAAGATATGGTTGGACATAAATTAGGTGAATTTGCTCCAACAAGAACATTCAAAGGACACACTGGTCATACTGCTGAAGATAAAGCAGCAGCAGCAGGTAAATAAGGAGAACTAACTAATGGAAGCAAAAGCAAAAGTTACAGGAGTTAGAATTACTCCTAGAAAAGTTCGCTTAGTTATCGATACTGTTAGAGGAAAAAATGTTTCTGTAGCATTAGGAATTCTTGCTAATATGAATCGTTCAAGTGTAACTGAAGTAACAAAATTAATTAAATCTGCTGCAGCAAATGCAGTTAATAACAATAAAATGGATGAAAGTAAATTATATATTGCTGAAATCTATGCATGTGATGGACCAAGACTCAAAAGATTCCTTCCAAGAGCTAAAGGTTCAGCATCATCAATTTTAAAAAGAACTTCACATATTACTTGTGTAGTTAAAGAAAGATAAGAAAGGAGAGCAAAAGATGGGTCAAAAAGTAAATCCAGTTGGATTAAGAATCGGAATTAGCCGTGATTGGAATTCAAGATGGTATGCAAATAACAAAGATTTTGCTACTTTCTTAGATGAAGATATTAAAATTAGAAAATTCTTAGAAAAGAAATTAAAAGCATGCCTTGTTTCTCACATTGAAATTGAAAGAATTAAAGGTAAAATTAAAGTTTCAATCTTTACTGCTGCTCCTGGTATGGTTTTAGGACAAGAAGCTAAAAACATTAAAGAATTAAAGAAAGAAGTTTCTAAATTAATTAAAGGTAAGGAAGTTAATCTTTCAGTTGTTGAAGTTAAAGCTCCTAACCTTGATGCAACAATTGTTGCTCAAAAAATGGCAAAGAATCTTGAAGAACGTGCTTCATTCAGAAGTGTTCAAAAGATGGCTATTAGAGATGTTTTAAAAGCAGGTGCTGTTGGTTGTAAAACAATGGTATCTGGACGTTTAGGCGGTGCTGATATTGCTCGTAGTGAAGGATACAAAGAAGGTGTTGTTTCATTACATACATTACGTCAAGATGTTGACTATGCAATAGCAGAAGCAAGCACAACCTATGGTAAATTAGGATGTAAAGTTTGGATTTCAAGAGGTAAAGTTGATCTTAAGAAAAAAAACAATGCTCCTAAAGAAGAAGCGAAAGGAGAATAATCTATGTTACAACCAAAAAGAGTTAAATATAGAAGACCACATGGCTTAAGCTATGAAGGTAAATCCAAAGCTGGTAATGAAGTATCATTTGGTGAATTTGGTTTACAAGCATTAGAAGGTGATTATATCACTGCTCGTCAAATCGAAGCTGCTCGTATTGTTTTATCAAGATATACAAATAGACAAGGACAAGTTTGGATTAGAATTTATCCTTCACACGCAAAAACTAAAAAACCAGCTCAAGTTCGTATGGGTTCTGGTAAAGGTTCACCAGATCAATGGGTTGCAGTCGTTAAGGCTGGCAGAGTTATGTTTGAAATTGGTGGAGTTCCAGAAGCAACTGCACGTGAAGCATTACGTTTAGCTGCTTACAAACTTCCAATTCATACAAAAATAGTTAAGAAAGGAGAGTAAGTAATTATGAAATTAACAGAAATTAGAGAATTACAAACAAGTGAACTTCAAAATAAAGTTTATGAGTTGAAACAAGAATTATTAACTCTTCGTTTCCAACAAGCTACAGGTCAATTAGACAATGGCAAAAAGATTACCGAAGTTCGTAAAACAATCGCTCGTTGCTACACAGTATTAAAAGAGCGTGAACTTGGAATCAACTAGGAGGAAGTATCATGGAAAACATTCGTAGATCTATTCAAGGTGTTGTTGTTTCTGACAAAATGGATAAAACAATTACCGTCTTAGTTGAAACACACAAAAAACACGCTAAATATGGAAAACGTGTTAAATACATCAAAAAATATAAAGCACACGATGAAGAAAACGTTGCTAAAGTTGGAGATTTAGTTGCAATTGAAGAAACTAGACCATTATCCGCTACAAAACGTTTCCGTTTAGTAAAAGTCGTTGCTAAAGCAGAAGATGTTAAGTAAGAAAGGAGATTAAGTTATGGTTCAAAATGAAACAAATATGGTTGTCGCTGACAACTCAGGTGCTAAATCAGTCCGTATCTTCCGTCTTTATGGCGGTTCTAAAAGAAAATCTTCATCAATAGGTGACATCGTATTATGCTCAGTTAAATCAGCAATTCCTAATGCTAAAGTGAAAAAAGGTGATGTTGTTAAAGCTGTCATCGTAAGAACTAAAAAAGGAATTAATAGAGAAAACGGTTCATATATCGCATTTGACGATAATGCAGTTGTCTTAATTAATGAAGATGGTTCTCCACGTGGAACACGTGTCTTTGGACCTGTTGCTCGTGAACTTCGTGATAAGGGAGAAGGATTTATGAAAATCGTTTCTCTTGCAATTGAAGTATTATAAGGAGGAAATGAAATGAAAATTAAAAAAGGTGATAAAGTAATCGTTATCGCTGGTAGCGATAAAGGTACTGTTGGAACAGTTCAAAAAGCATTTCCAAAATTAAATAAAGTTGTTGTTGAAGGTGTTAATGTTCATAAAAAACATCAAAAACCAACTCAAAAGAATCCTGAAGGATCAATCGTCGAAATATATGCTCCAATTGATGTTTCAAATGTTGCAATTTACGATGCAAAAGAAAAGAAAGCAAGTCGTGTTGGATATCAATTTGTTGATGGTAAAAAAGTACGTATCAGCAAAGCTAGCAAGACTAAATTAGATTAAGGAGGCTCACCATGTCAGAACAAAAATATGTTGCTCGTTTAAAAGAAAAATATGCGAGTGAAATTGTTCCAGCGTTAGTCAAAAAATATGGCTACACAAGTGTTATGCAAGTTCCTCACATTGAAAAAGTTGTTATTAACATCGGTGTTGGTGATGCTACTGCTAACTCTAAATTGCTTGATGATGCAGTTAATGATTTAACTGTTATCGCTGGACAAAAACCACAAATTACAAGATCAAAGAAATCTATTGCTTCTTTCAAATTAAGAGCTGACCAAGCAATTGGTTGTAAAGTTACTCTTAGAGGACAAAGAATGTATGAATTCTTAGACAAATTAATTACAATTACATTACCTCGTGTTAGAGATTTCCGTGGTGTTAGTAAAAATGCTTTTGATGGTAGAGGAAACTACACATTAGGTGTTAAAGAACAATTAATTTTCCCAGAAATCAATTATGATAAAGTTGGAAAATTAAGAGGTATGGATATTGTTATCGTTACAACGGCTCAAACTGATGAAGAAGCTTATTCACTTCTTGAATTAGTCGGTATGCCGTTTGCTAAGTAGGAGGAAAGAATAATGGCAAAAACAAGTATTAAAGTTCGTTGCGCCCGTCCACAAAAATATAAAGTTAGAGAATATACAAGATGCTCTAGATGCGGACGTCCTCACTCAGTTATTTCAAAATTCGGTGTATGCCGTATTTGCTTAAGAGAATTAGCTTATAAAGGCGAAATTCCAGGAATGAAAAAAGCATCTTGGTAGAAGAAGGGAGACAAGAATATTATGTCAATGACAGATCCAGTAGCAGATATGCTCACAAGAATTCGCAATGCGAATGCTAATAAAGCAGCAACAGTTTCTATGCCTTCTTCAAACCTCAAGGTTCAAATTGCTGAAATTTTAAAAGAAGAAGGATTCATTGTTGACTTTATGGTTGATGATGGAACAAAGAAAGTATTAACAATTACTTTAAAATACACAGAAGATGGTACACGTGCTATCACTGGTTTAAAGAGAATTTCAAAACCAGGTTTACGTGTTCACGCTTCAGCTGATAAACTTCCACGTGTTTTAAATGGCTTAGGTATTGCATTAATTTCAACTTCACAAGGTTTAATGACTGATGCAAATGCTCGTAAAGCAAAAATCGGTGGCGAAGTTGTCGCATATGTTTGGTAAGGAGGAGGCTAATTTATGTCACGTATTGGTAAAAAAGTCATCGTTCTTCCTACAAATGTTACAGTAACAATTGATGGCTCAAAAGTTACTTGTAAAGGTCCTAAAGGCGAATTAAGTCGTGAATTTAATCCAAGTTTCACATATGAAATTGATGGACAACACTTAACAGTTGTTAGACCTAACGATACAAAAGAAATGAAAGCATTACATGGTACAACAAGAGCATTACTTGCAAATATGGCCCATGGTGTTTCTGAAGGATTTTCTAAAAAATTACTCATCAATGGTATCGGATATCGTGCTGCGATGAGAGGTAAAACTTTAGTTTTAAATATGGGTTATTCCCACGAAGTATTAATTGAACCAGTTGATGGAGTAGAATACAAAGTATTTGAAAATTCTGTTGGATCAAATAAAACTCAAGGTATTGAAGTTTTAGGTATCGATAAACAAAAAGTTGGCCAAATGGCTGCTGAAATCAGAGCGGTTCGTGAACCTGAACCTTACTTAGGTAAAGGTATTAAGTACGAAAATGAAGTTATCCTCCGTAAAGAAGGAAAACGTGCTGGTAAGAAGTAGTAATTTGCTCAAATAAGGAGAAATAAGAACTATGATTAATAAGGAATCTAAAAATGTAAGTCGTGTCAGACGTCACTTACGTGTAAGAAAGAAAATCTCTGGCACTGCTGATTGCCCACGTTTGAGTGTATATCGTTCAAATAAGCATATTCATGCACAAATTATTGATGATGTTAAAGGTGTAACACTTGCATCTGCATCATCACTTCAATTAAAATTAAGTAATGGTGGTAATATCGAAGCTGCTAAGAAAGTTGGCGAAGCTGTTGCTAAAGCTGCTCTTGAAGCAGGAATTACTACTGTTGTATTCGATCGTTCTGGCTATGTTTACCATGGACGTATTGAAGCATTAGCACAAGCTGCTCGTGAAGCAGGCTTAAAATTCTAGGAGGATAGTAAAATGGCAGAAGAAAAAGTTGTAGTTACTGAAGAAGTAGCGGAAAAAGCTCCTGAGCAAAAAGCTCCTAGAGGAAAAAAGACTAACGGAAAAGGACCACGTAAATTTAATAAAAACGCTCCTAAACGTGAAGAAAAACAATATGAAGAAAGAGTTGTTGCTATCAACCGTGTTTCTAAAACTGTTAAAGGTGGACGTCACATGCGTTTCTCTGCTTTAATTGTTATCGGTGATGGAAAAGGTAATTTCGGTTTCGGAACTGGAAAAGCTGGTGAAGTCCCAGAAGCAATTAAAAAAGCATTAGCAGCTGCTAAAAATAATATGTATCACATTAACATTGTTAAAGGTGGTACAGTCCCACATGATGTTATGGGTGAATATTCAGCATCAAAAGTATACTTAAAACCTGCTAAAGAAGGTACTGGTATCATCGCTGGTGGTCCAGTTCGTGCTGTATTAGAACTTGCTGGTATTAAGAATATTTTCTCAAAGGTCTATGGTTCAAGAACACCAATCAATTGTATTCGTGCAACTGTTAATGGCCTTAATTCAATGAAAACAGTCGCTCAAGTTGAAGCGATTCGTAAATAGGAGGTAACTCATTATGAAACTTAATGAATTAACTTTTACTTCTGGAGCAAGATATGTTGCTAAAAGAAAATGCCGTGGATTAGGCTCTGGAAAAGGAAAAAATGGTGGATCTGGTGTCAAAGGTCAAAAATCTAGAAGTGGTGGCGGAGTTCGTCTTGGATTTGAAGGTGGACAAAACCCATTATATAGAAGACTTCCAAAAAGAGGATTCCACAATTTCACTACTGTTGAATACGCTATTGTTAATGTTAGCGATTTAAACAAGTTTGAAGATGGCACAAAAGTTACTCCAACTCTTTTAATTGAAGCTGGTTTAGTTTCAAAAGAAAAAAATGGTGGAGTTAAAATATTAGGAAATGGAAAATTAGAACGTAACTTAACTGTTTGCGCTAATAAGTTTTCTAAATCTGCAGAAGAAGCAATTAAAGCTGCTGGTGGTAGCATAGAGGTTCTCTAATATGAAGAAACTCGTAGCCATATTTAAAAATAAAGATATTCGTGATCGTATTCTATTTACTCTTGGAATAATATTGATCTTTAGAATTGGTGCGTCTATTTCTGTTCCTGGTGTTACGATTTCTAAAGATGCAATGGACACAACAAATGTCCTTGCTTTGATGAATTTAATGGGTGGTGGTGCTTTACAAAACTTCTCATTGTTTGCTTTGGGGGTATCTCCATATATTACTTCATCAATTATTATTCAATTATTGTCGATGGATGTTCTTCCTGCTTTGACTGAGTTATCTAAACAAGGTCAAACAGGTCGAAAAAAAATCGAAATGGCTACTCGTTATTTAACACTAGTTCTTGGTGCGGTTCAAGCATATGGTATAACCGTTACAATGCAAAACTCATCATCAATAACTCTAAATGATACAAGCTTTTTAGGATATGCAAAAATTGTTATATTCTTGATTGCTGGGTCAATGTTAGTAATGTGGATGGCTGACCAAATTACTTCTAAAGGTATCGGAAATGGTGTTTCAATGATTATTTTCGTTGGAATTATTGCTTCTTTACCTACACAAATCTATAGCGCACTTGCATATTTCTTTGGAACTGAACTTGCAACTGGTGATGAAGCCTTAATTATTCAAGGTGCAGTCAAAGTCTTACTTTATATACTGGCATATCTAGTAATTATCTTATTCGTTGCTTTTGTTGAAAAATCTATTAGAAAGATTCCAGTTCAACATTCTAATAAAGGTGGCGCTTTAAATGCAAAAGTTAATAACACATCATTCCTTCCTATTAAGATTAATAGTGCCGGAGTTATCCCTGTTATCTTTGCTTCCTCATTAATGATGGCACCAGCTGTTATTATAGGATTCGCAGTAACTAATACAAATGAAGTTACTGATACGATTACTCAAATATTTACTAATTCTGCGTTAGTTAAAATGCCTTGGTTCAATGGTGGAACATGGTATATGCCTTGGGGATTAATAATTTATATTGTTCTTACCTTTGCATTCTCGTTCTTCTATTCTAACTTAACAATTAACCCAGAAAGACTTGCGGATGATTTCCAAAAGAGTGGTTCATATATTCCAGGTATTAGACCAGGAAATGAAACACAAAGATATATTCAAAAAGTATTAAATCGTGTTACTTTTATTGGTGCGACAGCTTTAACATTAATTGCTGCTTTACCAGTAGTCTTAACACTTTGTAATGTTGTTCCTCAATCACTTGCATTGGGTGGAACAGGTATGATTATTGTTGTCGGTGTTGCTCTTGAAACAATGAGTCAAATTGATGGTTTACTTGCTTCAAATGAACACGCAAATGTTATTTAGGAGATATTAATAATGCATAATATGATTATTATGGGACCTCCAGGAGCTGGTAAAGGTACTCAATCTGAAAAAATTCTTGCTCGTTATAAAGTCCCTCACATTTCTACAGGTGACATGTTTAGAACAGCAATTGCTAATAAAACTGAATTAGGTTTATTAGCAGAATCATATATCAAAAAAGGAATGTTAGTTCCTGATGAAGTAACAATCGGTTTAGTTAAAGAAAGACTTTCTAAACCTGATTGTAAAAATGGTTATTTACTTGATGGCTTCCCTAGAACAATTGCTCAAGCAGAAGCTTTGAAGGTTTTAACAAAAGATATTGCAAGAGAAGTTAATGTTGTAATTAACTTAGCTTGTGATCCTTCTGTATTAATTAGTAGAATTTCTGGAAGAAGAGTTTGTAAAAACTGCGGGAATTCATATCATGTTGTCACTAAAAAACCTTTAGTTGATGATGTATGTGACTCTTGTGGTGAAACTTTAATTCAAAGACCTGATGATACAGAAGAAGCATTAAAGGTACGTTTAGATGCTTATGAAAATCAAACTAAACCTCTTATTGATTATTATGCAAAAGAAGGTTTATTAAAAGAAGTTAATGGTTTACAAAGCATTGATGATGTCTTTAATGATATAACAAATATTCTTGAAGGCAAATAGACAAATGATAATTATCAAATCACAAAGAGAAATTTCATTGATGCGTGAAGCAGGTAGAATTGTCGCTAAAGTATTTGAAGAATTAGAAAAAATTATTGTTCCTGGCGTCACAACTAAAGAAATCTGTGATAGAGCAGAAAAAGTTATTCGTGATGCTGGAGCAATTCCAGCTTCAAAAGGTTATGAAGGATATCCTGCTGCAATTTGTACATCGGTTAATGATGTTATTGTGCATGGTATTCCAAATAACAAACGTTTAAAAGAAGGCGATATTGTTTCATGCGATGTTGTTGCAACATATCAAGGATATAATGGTGATGCTTGTAGAACATTTAGAGTTGGAAAAGTTTCTTCAGAAACAGACCACTTGGTTAGAGTTACTGAAGAATGCTTGCTTGAAGGCTTAAAAATGGCTAAACCAGGTAATCACTTATCTGACATCTCATCAGCAATACAAAAATATGCTGAAAGTAATGGTTATTCAATAGTTAGAGAATTCACTGGACATGGAATTGGTAGAGAAATGCATGAAGATCCTGCTATTCCAAATTATGGTGAACCAGGACATGGACCAATTTTAAAAGAAGGTATGACGTTAGCGATTGAACCGATGGTTCTTCAAGGGAAAAAAGATTGCTATATTACTAGTGATGGATGGACTGCGAAGACAAGTGATGGTAAATTAGCATGCCACCACGAAAATACAATCGTGATAACAAAAGAGGGTTATGAAATCCTCACAAAACTTTAATAAAGGAGATTAGTGGATGGCTAAAGAAGATGTCATTGAAGTTGAGGCGGTAGTTGTTGAAACTTTACCTAATACTATGTTTAAAGTAAAGTTAGAAAACGGTATCGTGATGCTTGCCAATGTTTCTGGTAAAATCCGCATGAATTACATTCGCATTTTACCAGGTGATAAAGTTACGGTAGCAATATCGCCTTATGATTTAACACATGGCAGAATTACATTTAGATACAAGTAATGTATCAAATTAGGAGGAATTTATTATGAAAGTAAGACCTTCAGTAAAACCAATTTGTGACAAGTGCAAAGTTATTAAAAGAAATGGCAAAGTTATGGTCATTTGTGTTAATCCAAAGCACAAACAAAGACAAGGTTAATTTTAGGAGGAAATGAAAAATGGCACGTATTGTTGGTGTAGATATACCAAATGATAAGCGTGTAGTCGTATCTTTAACTTATATTTATGGTATCGGCCCATCAATTGCTAAAAAAGTTTTAGCAGCTTGTGGAATTTCTGAAGATATTAGAGTTAAAAATTTAAGTGAAGAACAACTAACAGCTATTAGAAGCGAAATTAGTAAAATTAAAGTTGAAGGTGACTTAAGAAGAGAAGTCTCAATGAATATTAAGCGTCTTCAAGAAATCGGATGCTATAGAGGTATCCGCCATAGAAAAGGTCTTCCTGTACGCGGACAAAGAACAAAAAATAATGCTCGTACAAGAAAAGGACCAAAGAAAACGATTGCTAATAAGAAAAAAGCAACCGCTTAATGTAGAAAGGAGATATGATTTATGGCAGCAAATAAAAAAGCAGCAGCTCCTCGTAAGAAAAAAGTTAAAAGAGCTTTTACTAAAGGTGTTGCACACATTCACTCAACTTTCAATAACACAATTGTTACAATTTCAGACGAAGCAGGTAATGTAATTGCTTGGTCTTCTGCTGGTGCAATGGGTTATAAAGGTGCTAAAAAATCTACACCTTTCGCCGCTCAACAAGCAGCTGAAGCATGCGCTAAAGTCGCTGTTGATCAAGGTTTAACTGCGGTTGATGTTGATGTTAAAGGACCTGGTCCTGGACGTGAATCAGCTTTAAGAAGTTTACAAGCAGCTGGTTTACAAATTCAAACAATTACTGATACGACACCTATTCCACATAATGGTTGTCGTCCACCAAAACGCCCACGTGGTTAGTATGGCGAATTTGAAGTAAAATAAATTTTCAAAAATTCAAATGAACCAGGGAGGAAAATCAATGAAAAAATTTGAAAAACCAGAATTCAACATTGCTACATATGATGTAGAAACAAATGTTGGAAAATTCTCAATTGAACCACTCGAGCGTGGATTTGGTACAACTCTTGGTAACGCTTTAAGAAGAGTATTATTATCTTCTCTTCCAGGTGCTAGCGTATTTGCTATTGAAGTCGAAGGAGCTCGTCATGAGTTCTCTTCACTTGATGGTATCAAAGAAGACGTTACTGAAATCATTCTTAATTTAAAACAATTAGTTTTAAAAATTGATGAAGATTCAGAAGCAACACACAAATTATATGTCGATATTAAAGGACCAGCTGTTGTTAAAGCTGGTGATATTCAATGTCCAGCAGGTGTTAAAGTTATAAATGAAGACCTTGTTTTAGCTAATTTAAATGAAGAAGGTCATTTAGTTATGACAATCTATGCTAGAAATGGCAGAGGTTATGTTACTGCTGAGGGAAATAAAAACAAAAATTTCCCAATTGGTATGATTCCAACAGATTCTAATTATTCTCCAATTACGAAAGTACAATATGATGTACAAGCATCTCGTGTTGGACAAAAAACATCTTATGATCGTTTAGATATGGAAATTACCACAAATGGTTCTATGCTTCCTCAAGAAGCTATTTCACTTGCAGCAAAGATTTTAGTTTCTCATTTTGAGTTATTTGTTGGATTAACAGAAATTGCTCAATCAACTGATGTATTAGCTGATAAAGTTGAAGAACCTAAGAATAAATATCAAGATATGACAATCGATGAACTCGATCTTTCTGTACGTTCTTATAACTGCTTGAAGAGAGCATCAATCGCGACAGTTATGGAATTAACACAAAAGACTGAAGAAGACATGATGAAAGTCAAAAATCTTGGTAAAAAGTCTCTCAAAGAAGTTAAGGAAAAATTACAAGCAATTGGCCTTGGCTTTAGAGAATATGAATAATAGGAGGCCAAATGGGTACTACAGGACGTAAAAATGTTCATGGTAAAGGCGGTGTACGTTTTAAAACTGGCTTTACTGCAAGTAAGAACAAATCATTATTAAGAAATTTAGTTACTGATTTAATTCAATATGGCAAAGTTGAAACTACTTTAGCAACTGCTAAAGAATTATCAAAACTTGCTGATAGATTAGTAACATATGGCAAGAAAGGTGACTTAAATTCTCGTCGTTTAGCAGCAGCTATCATTAGAAATGAGCAAGCTGGAGATGTCACTGCTCTTAAAAAATTATTTGATGAAATTGCTCCTTCTTATAAAGAACGTAATGGCGGATATACTTCTGTTTTAAAAACAGGTATTCGTAAAGGCGACAATGCACCTACAGCATTAGTTACTTGGGTTAAATAATTTTAAAATAATCTTAATAGAGGATGTTAAAAAGCAAAATTGGGTGCTTACATCCTCTTTTTTTGTGACTCTCTTAAATAAAGTGGGGTTTTAAAAAAATAAATACCAAAAAAACTCTTAAAAGTTATGGGGTCAAAGAAAGACAAAAGGGGTACGTGAAAACGTATCCTTTTAACATGGAATTAATCATTTCTCAAAATAAGCAAAGCTCTTTTTCTAAAGTGGGAAAAATTATGACAAGCAAAAACGACTGAAGAATATTGCTAATTAGATTATTAGCACCTTCAGCAGGATCATTAGAAATATTAGTATAACCTTTATGCATGGATAAAGTGTGAGCAATACCAATCTGCCATTTTTGATAAGTATCAGTAACTTGCATCATGATATTTACAAATTAATTTAAAACATAGAAGAAAATGTACTAGAATTCATTTGGTAAACCTTCTTAAGATGTTTATGTAGCAATTACATTTTAAAATGGTTACTTTTTAAAAATTCAGTTAGGGTAGTTTTTATATATTTAGTAATTAATAATATATAAAATGTACATGCATGCACGCGCATGTATGCGCGCATAATGCGAGAAGAAGGAAAGAAAGAAAATAAAAAAACAAAAAAATAAAAAAAGATAAAAAAACAGTAGACAAAGGAAGAACAATGTGATTAAATAGATAAAGTCAGCGAAAGAAAGAGAAAAAAACTAAAAAAAATATTTAAAAAAATATTTAAAAAAGTTAAAAAAGTAGTTGACAAGATAATAACAAATAGGTTATTATAAATAGGCTGTCGCGAGGAGAGAGCGAGGCAGCAACTGATCTTTGAAAACTAAGCAGAAAAATAAACAAACAACGTCAATAAAATTT
>OJJO01000053.1_pt1 | contig 49800 bp, 43 predicted proteins | sample 1596351 | NCBI WGS metagenome assembly OJJO01 (sample SAMEA4350117, study PRJEB24818) | metagenome | biome: human; feature: gut; material: faeces | place: Denmark | collected 2013-09
CTATTAATACGTTCCATATAAATATCACCTCATTGAATATTTTTTCCGTTTCGGTAAGTTTTTTTCAATTATATTTTATGTTAGAAAGTATAATTAATCAATATTTACGTTGAATATTTTTTCCGTTTTGTACAAAAATTTTCATTAATATATTCGATCACTTGATTATATGAAACAAAAGTTAATGATATTTATAATTCTATATTATCGATATTTGAAAATTTAACTATTAACAAAATAAAGAATATTATCAAAGAAAATTATATTGAAATAAAAGGCTCTAGAAAGATGAAATTAAATAAAAAAAGTTGCAATTAACTAGTATAAATTGCAACTCTTTTGTTAGATTAAAAAACAATAAATATAAACGCACTAATGTCGGCAATTAATAATAAAGGAATAAAAAAATTTATAATTTAGCACAATGTTATATTTGAAAATTTTCTAATCAAAACAATTTGAAAGGAATAAAACATTATTTGTTTTAATGCAAATTGGTGAATGAAGAAAATATATGTTTTAGTCTATACTCACAAGGCGAATTGATAAGGCTCCTTTCCTATATTATTTTGAAAAATGAGCCAGACTAATTAAAGTTCGTAAAAGAATGTCGAAGTCTATCACAGATATTCGACCATATATTCGGTTGGTACAAATAAATAATAAAATAAATAAGTAGGTAAAAGCAAGATATTTTCAAAAATTTGTAATTTGATTGAGAATTTGATCAATTTTTTAATTGAAATTTTCTTAAAAAATTACAAAATTTATGATTTTAAAAATATATAAAAATCTATGAAAATCAATATATTTTATATAAAAATTTACGTTGTTTAACTTTTTTTTAACGAAACCACCATGCTCATTCCAATATATAGTGTAGGGGGTGAAAAGAAAGGAGTTGCAAAATTATCTCGGAAGAAAGCGAGATCCACTACAACAACAAAAACTATTTAGGTAGAAGATTAAACGGGGTGGTACACGCCTAAATAGTTATATTCTATGAATTAATAATAGTGTTATATTAACCATCATAATTCTTTTTTATAAATTTAATATAACAACTTTTAAACTCTATTTACAAAATATGGCACTATTATTAGTTATTATGAATAAGAAAATAATAATAATATTCTCTTTTCTTAATAACAAAAAATAATTAAAATATAATAAATGAGGGGATAAGGTAGGTAATATGAGTTCCGATTCTAAGGGAGTGAAAATAAGTATATGAAAGATAAGGAGTTAGTTAAATTCTTTTTGTCTGATGCCGATGAGTATTATGGACTAAAAGAAAAAAAGGAAGAAATTATAAAAAATAATAATGTAGATAATAATAAGAATGGTGGTTTCTTCTCTTTTCCAAGACGTAAATTCATAATTAGTTCAGTTGTATCTTGCTTATTATTAGTAGGAGCTGGGTTTGGCATCGGATATTTAATTAAGGGATTAGATAATGACAATGATTATGTTAATGATTCAATTTATTGCAAAAGCATAAAAGAATCTAAAGAGTTCTTTGAAAATAATTATTCTAAAATATATTTTGACATTATATTTTCATATAAATATAAAAGTTGTATTTTTAATATTTATATGAGTGAAAATAATCTTGAAGATTATATTTTTCAATGTTATTCATTAACAAGTACAGAAAAAATAACTGTTTCTTTTGAAAATAGTAGAACATATCAAAAATCAATATTCACAAAAGAAGTAGGTTCTTATAACCAAATTTCTATTTTAAACAATAGTAATTTTGAAATTATAGCTAATGATGTAATTTACGGAGAAGTATATGTTGATACAAATTTCGTTAAAAACATTACTATTAATTTTTAAAATGAAATTGTTATTAAAATAAGTTATTTGGAAATACTAATTTTTTTTGAAAAAAAATAACTCTTACCTTAGAAATGTTTTGTTTCTTTTTGGAATTTTATCTAGTGCTTTGATAAATAGTGAAATTGGGGTCAAACCACTAGGTAAAATTCATTACCAAAATAATTTTTTAAAGAATTTATCATTAGATGTATCTGAAAGTGAAAAAGTAACAGTAACTAATGATGAAAAAGTAAATGTAGTTATTAAATTGGATTACGAATTATTTGATTCATCGAGTTTGTTAGATGATGACAATGTTCAACAAAGTAAAAATGAGTTACTTTCACAAGGTAGAGAATATTATTCTAAGAAGAATCAAGAATTAATGAATAATATTAATACTGAAAGAATGAATGACCTTTATGTGTCTAGATATTCTCCATTCATTTCTTTTAATGTAGATAGTAAAGATTTAAATACTGTTTATGAAGAAGACCTTGAAACTTTATCAAAAAAAGCTTTTGTTGAATCAATCAATATTTATAATAATAAAAGATATAAGCAATTAATGGATGTTAACAAAGAAAAAACGGGGGTAAATTCTATTGTTAGTAGTTATAATGTTACTGGTCAAGGTATTAAAGTAGGAATGCTAGAATGTGGTATTTTAGATACTAGTAATGCTAATTTCGTTGGAAAAACAGTAGTGGCTAGAAATCAATTATTAGTTATTGAAACAGTAACTGACCATGCTACAACTGTTGCTTCTATTATAGGTGGTATTAATGGGATTGCCACTGATTGTAGTATATATAGTGTTCAACTTGTTGGAACTGATCCAAGTAATGAAATTGAATGGCTTCTTGATCAAAATGTTGATGTAATTAATATGTCGTATGGAGAAAAAGAGCCCACAGGAATATATGCAAATGATGCAGCATATGTGGATTTTGTGGCTAATACATATAAAATTATTTTTGTTGGTGCGGTTGGTAATGAAGGAGATGATTCTGGATATGTTGGAAATCCAGCATTAGGATATAATGTTCTAGGAATAGGATGTTGTGATTATAAATCACCAGTCCCATTTGGATTTTCATCTTATAAAGTTGAAAAAGGACCAGACAAACCTAATATTACTGCACCAGGAAATGAACTTTATGTTCGTAATACTGAAGAATTTAATTATTCTGGTACATCATTCTCATCAGCATTTGTTACAGGTTGTGTAGCTTTAATGTTAGAATATAGACCAGCATTAAAGTTACATCCAGAAAGAGTTTATGCTTTATTAACCGCAAATGCGAGAACATCACTTATTACTTCAGATCATGTTGGATTAAGAACTAGAGCAGGAGCTGGTGGATTAAGTATTACTAAGGTTTTTAATAACATTGATAATATTTTTTATGGCACAGTAACAAGTCGTACAGCATATGAAAAGTCAATTGAATTATCAATTGATAGCGGGCATTCAATGCAAGTAGCGGCTTATTGGTTAGCTTATGCGGATGGAAATGCAAATAATACAAAACATACAGATTATGATCTATTTTTAATCGATAGTTCACCATCTTATGTTTTAAAAGCAAGATCTTATAAAAACAATTTTGAATACTTTGAATGGAAATGCAATTCTTCTGATGATTATATTTTGTCATTTGATTTGGCCGGCGAAATGGTTCAATCACCAGATCAATTTTGCGTAGCATATTGTATTAATTAAAATTTTAGACTAGGAATCAAAAATGGTTCTTAGTCTTTTTTTTGTTATTTTTAAATGTAATCCATCAATTTCACCTGATTGATAAATATTAGGATCTAATCCAGCATAAGCAGTTATTTGTCTTATTCTAGGGAATCTATTTATGTCACCTAGTTCAGCAATAATACGTGATGCAAGATTATTAGAGATACCAGGAATTGATAATAACAATTCATAATTTGGTAAGTCTTTTGCTAAATCTATAATTTGATTTAAACAATTATCTTGTTCTTGAATTTTCTCGTTCAATTGTAAAATTAAATCATTAAGTACTTGGCAATTAATACTTTCTTTTGAACATCCTGAACAACAATTCTTACAATACTCAATTATTTTATTTGCTTCATTTATTGTTTCATTATAATGATGACAAGTTTCCTTCATTAGATATTTAGCAAGTGTCTCTGGATTCTTGTTTTTTAATTGATTAGGATGACTATATTTCTTTAATAAAGCCATTGGAACATTACTATAGAGTTTACTCCATAATTTATCAATATTAGGAAATACAATATCTAAAATTAGTCTAAATTGAACTTTTATCTTGACACGATCAAAAAGGAGTATATTTTACTTCAATAGATGATTTATCAAGAATGTTATAGACTGAAACTGGAGAAATAGCAAAACTAAGAGGAAGATTATCTTTACCAGCATCAGCATAAGAAAGATGATCTAGCAAATTAAGTATTTTCAATTTTAATTCTTCACTTAATCTAGAATATTTAGGTATTTTAATTATTGAATCTAACAAATATGTATATTCATTAGTTGTTTCATCGTAATAATACCGATGTTTAAATTTTATTTTTCCTTTTAATGTTAAAATAGTTCTAGGAACTATCTTTATAATTTTTAATGATTTTCTTCTTGTACCAGCAAGTTCTAAATCAAACTGTTCTAGTGTCTTAGAAATTAGTGTACAAATATATTCATCTGAACATTTAAAAGATGTTGTTAAAAAAGAATCAAAATTTAAATTAAGTTATGATAAACACTCATGTGGAAAGACCTTTTTTTGTGTTACAACTTAAGTATAAGCCTTTTCCTTTTTTTATGTAACCTACAAAAAAATTAACGCGGTCATATAGGTTACAACTATTGACAAAAAGTGTTGAAAAGAGTATACTAATAGCGTAATCGGGAATACTGTATATAGGGGTGATGAAAATGTTAGTTGAACGATTAAAGACTAAATTTAATACTAACGAGCCTATATTTACAAATGAGATATTGGAAATGCTTAGCGAATATTCCCGCGCTTATGTATTTAGGCTCATAGATAAAGCCGAAAAAAAAGGCGAGATTATCAACTTTGATACGGGCGTTTATTTTATCCCCACAAAAAGCATTATTGGTATTTCAACAATTACGGCTGAAGATGTTGTTAAAAAAAAATACGTTGGTTACAAAGATGATGTGTATGGTGTGTATAGTGGCTTGAATTTGCAAAATATGTTCTCGGTTACAACACAAATGCCAAACACAATAGAAATTGTAAGCAATAACGAACCAATGAGATGTAGGAGAATAATGATAGACGGAAGAACGATAATTCTCCGTAAATCACGTTGCAAGATTGATCGTTCCAATGCACAGGCCTATACAGTCTTGCAGTTGCTTTCTGAAATGGGAAAAACTACCGATATGGACGATAGAACAAAAGAATCAATAATAATGTATATGATACAAAACCGAGTAAGCAATGCCGACTTGGTATCTCTTGCAAGAGTTTTCCCCGCACAGACAACAAAAAATTTAATTTATAGTGGAATATTAAATGGTTTTACACAAGGATAAAAAAAGTTTTGATATAGCAATTAGAGCAGCGAGTAGGCATTTTAATGTTTCTCCCGCGATAATAGAAAAGGACTATTATGTAACGCTCGTTCTTCGTGAACTTGCAAAACAAGTTCCTGATTTATTGTTTAAGGGTGGTACATCACTTTCAAAATGCTACAAGATTATAGACAGATTTTCCGAAGATATTGATATTACGTTAGATTCGGAACATCAATCGCAAGGCAAAAGAAAAAATCTGAAATATACAATCGTAGAAATTTGCAGCAATCTTGGATTGAACTTGTTGAATGAGAATGAGACAAGAAGCCGTAGAGACTATAACTGTTATAAGATAGACTATTGTGCAAGACACAGTTTATCAGGCTTAAATCCACAACTTCTTGTTGAAACTGTTTTTATCGTAAAGGCGTTTCCTGATGAGATAAAACAAGCGTCCTCTATGATATACGACTATCTCAAAGCCGTTGGAAATGACGAAGCAATCGCACAGTATGAATTAGAGCCGTTTGATATTCGTGTTCAAACACTTGATAGAACTCTTGTTGACAAGGTTTTTGCGATGTGCGATTATATGTTAGATAATAAGACGGAAAGGCAGTCAAGGCATATTTACGATTTATCACGTTTGCTTACTCTTGTAAAATTGGACGATAATCTGAAAGCTCTTATAAAAGAAGTGCGTGAGGATAGAAAACTGGGTACAAAATGCTACTCTGCACAAGATGGTGTGAGTGTTCCTAATTTGCTTCGACAAATGATAGATACAGAGTTTTTTAAAAAAGACTATGAAGATAGCACCGAAAAACTTTTATCAAAACCCGTTACTTATGAAGAAGCCATAAAAGCAATAGAAATGATAATTGCAAGCGATGTATTTGACACAGAAAACTAAATAAAGATAATCATAATCCGTTGGATAACTTGGAGGGTTTGATTGTTCAGAAGAACAGTCAAGCCCTTTATTTTTTGTAAAAGGAGAGTAAAAACTATGACATTAGCATTGAATAAAGAATTAGCAAAAAGAGCCGTCATGTTACTTCGTGCATCCTCTAAACAACAGACAGACCGAGAAAACGATTTTGATATACCACAACAGAAATCAATCCTTTTGCCGTTCGTGGAGTCGAAAGGTTGGGATTAAGTAAAGGTAGTTACTGAGGGTGGAGTATGGGCTTTAAGATATCGGCAAATGACCGAGACGCAATCCAAGATATTAAGAAAATGGCTGACTGTAGAGAGTTTGACATACTCGTGATTTATATGTCAGACAATCTAGGAAGAATTGCAGACGAAACATTTTTGATTGTTTCTTATCTCAACCAAAGAGGAATTACGGTGTTCTCCTATACCGAGGGAGAAATCAGCGCGAAGGACCACACAAGCAAGTTGATAATGGTAGCTTGTGTAACGGACCAAACCATTTTATCGGGACAGTCTATTATATGGGGTGTAAATTCGGTATCGGTAGCAGACTAATAATATTATCTATTGATGTTTTTTCAAGATTGCAAGTTTTTGATAATTCCTGTTTAGTTATATTTGGATTATTTCTTATTTCAGTAAGAACTTTTATTTGATAAGGGTTAAAAGATTTATCATCCATTTCGCTAATAAAGTTGAAAGGAATAGTTATTATAATATCATTAGTTGAACATATTTATAATTTTTGTTATAGAAAATACTATCTTGTTAAAAATTTTATATATTAAAATCTTGATAATTATTTAACTAATATTTAATATATTTTTTCTTTGTAAGCGATTGCAATAAAACATGATTTATCATTTATATATAAAAAGCTAATATTATATATAAAAATATTGGTATAAACCTATAAAAATGTAAGAAATTGATATTGCTAAATTAATCGTATAATTGTTGTTAATAGTTTTTTTAAATGATAAAATGATATCGCCTAATAGAAGTGAAGGAAGGTGATTATATGGGATATGTTCATTCTTATGAAACCTTTACAACTGTTGATGGACCGGGTATAAGATTTATATTATTCTTAACAGGATGTCCATTAAGATGTAAATATTGTCATAACCCTGATACTTGGAAATTAGGTAATAAAAACTATACTGCTCAAGAAATAGTTGATCAAATATTAAAATATAAAAACTATTATAAAAATGGTGGAGTAACTATTTCTGGAGGCGAACCTTTATTACAAATTGATTTTGTTATCGAAGTATTAAAATTATGTAAAGAAAATAATCTTCACACTGCTGTTGATACCTCTGGAATAACTTTTGATATTAATAACAAAGAAAAATTTATTGAGTTAAATAAATATTGTGATTTGTTCTTATTAGATATAAAAGAAGTAGATGAACAAAAACATATTGAATTAACTGGTAAAAGTAATAAAAACATCATTGATTTTGCTTATTTTTTAGATGAGTGTCATAAGAAAGTTTGGATTCGTCATGTAATAGTTCCAACAATCAATACTGATGAAAAGAATTTATTAGATACACGTAAATTCTTAAACACGCTTCACAATATTGAGAAAGTGGAAGTTCTTCCTTATCATACTTTAGGAAAAGATAAGTACACTAAATTGGGTATTAAATATCCTTTAGAAGGAATTAGAGTTCCTAATGATGAAGAAATTAGTTTAGCAAGAAAGATATTAGAAAAATGACATTTAAAGGAATTTGTATAGTAGAAGTTAGTGGTCAATCATGCGCTAGTTGTTTATCACTAATGAATGAATTAAAAAATGTTGATTTGCCAGAAGATGTTAATTTGATTCATATTGAAATTGATGAAGATCAAAAAGAATTTATTAATCAATATCAAATTGATAGATTACCAACTATTTTAATTCTTAAAGATGATGTTGAAATTTCTAGATGCCGAGGATTTCAACCAGAAGAAATATTATCTCTATGGCTTAATAGTAAAATTTTAGAGGCAAGAGGAAAGGAGTAAATTTTATGTTTAAAGAGTGGGAAGGCTTTGTTGAAGGCAAATGGTCAAATGATGAAATCGATGTAAGAGATTTTATTCAAAAAAACTATCATCCTTATGAAGGTGATGATGCATTCTTAGAAGGACCAACTGAAGCAACAAAAAAATTATGGAGTGAAATATCAAAATTATCAAAAGAAGAACACGAAAAAGGTGGAGTATATGATGCAGATACTAAAATCGTTTCAACTTTAATTAGTCACGCTCCAGGATATATTGATAAAGATTTAGAGAAAATTGTTGGTTTACAAACTGATAAACCATTTAAGAGAGCTTTACAACCATTTGGTGGAATTAGAATGGCTGAAGAAGCATTAAATTTATATGGATATGAATTAGATAAAGATGTTAAAGAAATCTTTACTAAATATCGTAAAACTCATAATGATGGAGTTTATTCAGCTTATACTCCAGAAATGAGACTTGCAAGAAGAGCTCATATTTTAACTGGATTACCTGATACTTATGGAAGAGGTAGAATAGTTGGAGATTATCGTAGAGTTGCTTTATATGGTATTGATTATTTAATTAAACATAAAGAATATGATCGTTCAATTTTAGATGGTGAAATGACTCCAGATAAAGTTAGGGATCGTGAAGAAATTGCAGAACAAATTAAAGCATTAAATCAATTAAAACAAATGGCTTTAAGTTATGGATTTGATATTTCTCGTCCAGCAAGTAATGCTCAAGAAGCAATTCAATGGGTTTACTTTGGTTATTTAGGTGCTGTTAAAGATCAAAATGGTGCTGCAATGAGCTTTGGAAGAAATTCAACTTTCTTAGATATTTATATTGAACGTGATTTACAAAAAGGTTTAATTACTGAAAAAGATGCTCAAGAATTAATTGATAATTTAGTCATGAAATTAAGAATTATTAAATTCATGAGAATTAAAGAATATAATGAATTATTCTCTGGTGATCCTACTTGGGTTACTGAATCAATTGGTGGAATGGGTGTTGATGGAAGAACTCTTGTTACTAAAAACTCATTCAGAATGTTACATACATTAGTTAATTTAGGACCTGCTCCAGAACCAAACTTAACTGTATTATGGAGTAAAAATTTACCAATTAACTTCAAAAGATTCTGTGCAGATATTTCAATTAAAACATCTTCAGTTCAATATGAATCAGATGATTTAATTAGACCAGAAATGGGAGATGATTTCTGTATCGCATGTTGTGTTTCTCCTATGAGAGTGGGTAAAGATATGCAATTCTTTGGTGCAAGAGCAAACCTTGCTAAATGTTTATTATATGCATTAAATGGTGGTGCTGATGAATTAATGGTTGATAAATTAACAAATAAACCATTACAAGTATCTCCTAAATTTGCATCAGTATTATCTAATGAAGCATTAGATTATAATGATGTAGTTGAAAAATATGATCAAATGATGGAATGGCTTGCTGGCTTATATGTTAATACATTAAATGTTATCCATTATATGCACGATAAATATTCATATGAAGCTGAAGAAATGGCTTTACATGATTCAAAAGTTAGAAGATTCTTTGCTACAGGTATAGCAGGATTATCATGTGCAGTTGATTCATTATCTGCAATTAAATATGCTAAAGTATATCCAATTCGTAATGAAAATAATATTATTACTGATTTCAAAGTTGAAGGTGACTTCCCTAAATATGGTAATAATGATGATAGAGTTGATAGCATAGCAGTATGGCTTGTTAAGACATTTATGAATAAGATTAAAAAGCACTATACATATCGTGATTCAATTCCTACAATGTCAATTTTAACTATTACATCAAATGTTGTTTATGGTAAGAAAACTGGTACAACTCCAGATGGAAGAAAAGCTGGTGAACCATTAGCTCCAGGAGCAAACCCAATGCACGGACGTGATAGTCATGGTGCACTTGCTTCACTTGAATCAGTTGCAAAAATTCCTTATGAATATTCTAGAGATGGTATTTCTAATACATTCTCAATTAATCCAGATTCATTAGGTAAAAACTAGGAGGTAAATTTATGTCACAAAAAGTTGATAATTTAGTCAATATGTTAGATGGTTACATGGGAAATGGTGGCTATCATTTAAATGTTAATGTTTTTAATAGAGAAACTTTATTAGATGCTCAAAAGCATCCAGAAAAATATCCTCAATTAACTATTAGAGTTTCTGGATATGCTGTTAATTTTATTAAATTAACTAAAGAGCAACAAGACGAAGTTATTAAAAGAACAATTCACGAAAGTTTATAATCTAAAAAAGAGGATGCTTAGAAATCTGAAATAAGGTTTCCATCCTCTTTTTGCATGATAAAGCCAAGAGTAAAATGTACCCAGTGAGTAGAGCACTTTTTATTAAGTGTCCATTTCACTGGGTGCATTTTAATTATTTCATTCAATTAAATTTTTTAAATATTTTCTGTCCATAACTTGCACCTTTTTGCAAGGTATAATCATTCATAATTTGTACATTTTTGCAAGTAATTATACGTTTTAGTAAAACTTATTTTGCATTTGATAAAATTGATAAATCAATCTTATTTACTTTTTTAATGTATTCATTTTTGTTAATAAACATTGTCATATAAATAGGAAGATAAATAATATTATTTTTAACTGAAATATTATAATCTGATAATACAAAGGCTTTATTAAAATATTTTGTAGTCATAAAATAAGTAAGAGCAGAATGTGTTTGATAATCTTTACCACTTTTTACTTCAATAGGTAATAATTCACCTTGATATTCGATTAAAAAATCTACTTCTCCATGTTTTTTGTTATTAAAATAAAATGTTTTAAAACCATGTGCTAATAATTCTTCTGCAACAAAATTTTCAAACATTGCTCCACAGTTAATATTCTTTCCTTTATCTAATAGTTTTAGTATTGTTGAAGAACCATAATAAGTTGTCAACATACCAACATCAGATAAAAATAGTTTAAATAAATTACTTTTTTTGCTTGCTTCTAAAGGTATTTCAAATTCTGTTACATTAAAAGTTGGTATTGCTACTCCAGCATCTATTAACCAATTAAAACTATTTTCATATCTATTAAATTTCAATTCTTTCTCTAAATTAGAAAAAGTGTAACGTTTATTTTTTGAATCTAATTCACTAGGAATTAAATCATATGTATTAATTAATTTTAATTTTTTTTCTTGCTCATATTTTGTAAAATCAAGTTTATAATCTCTATATATTTTTTTGTGAATATTAGAAACCAAATTTAAATCTTGTGTGTTTAAATAACATTGAACAGCTTCTGGCATTCCACCAACAATTAAATATCTATAGAAGTTTTCTATTAAGGTATCATGAGTAAAATCTTTTACAGGAATAAGATTATTGAAACAATCCTTTAAGTAATTTATAACATCAGTTCCTAAACCGTTTGCAATATAAAATTCTTCTAAATCCATAGGATACATATCTATACTTTTCAAATAACCAACAGGAGCAGATTTTAAATTTGTAAGTTCAACACCTAAAAGAGAACCACTTAATATATATTTATATTTTCCTTTTTCAACTAAAAATTTTATAATAGTAACAATCTCTTTTATTTCTTGTATTTCATCTAAAAAAATATACATATCTTCTTTTAGTGGCTTTTTAGATGCAACACTTAGTTCCATTAAAAATTTATCAGCATCTTCTGTGATTGCTGAATTAAATAATGAAATAAGATTAGGTTGTCTAATAAAATTAAATTCAACAAAATCTTTTTTATTTTCTTTCAAAGTTTCTCGTATTAGATAAGTTTTACCTACTTGACGTGCTCCAGAAATTAATAAAGCACAAGTATCATTATTAATCCAATCTTCTATATATTTTTTTGCTTTTCTGTATAACATATGAAATCACCATTTATTATATTATCAAACATTGCCCCGTTTTCCAATATATTTTAAACTATTTTGCCCCGTTTTCCAATACGATTACAGGCTATTTTGCCCCGTTTTCCAATTTTTGAAAACAAAACTAATATTTTTTTGATTTCTTATAATTATTTTTTGCTTAAAATATTATTGATTAAAATTCTTTTTATAAACAATATAAATAACACTACCACCCATAATAATAACGCTTATTAACCAAGCTACTGGGGTAGAAAAACAAATACCAATGTATGATTCATTGCTTAAAGGGTTAGCACTATTAATTAAAGAAGGAATAAATAAACAAATAAGTATTCTTCCTACTAATTCACCAATTCCACTTAAAAAAGGAATGATTGCTCTTTTTGTACCTTGTAAAACTGATCTTGATAATTGTAATAAGCCTTGTAAAATTAAACAAGGAGTCAATATTCTTAAATAAGTTGCACAATAGAAAATTATTTCATCATTAACATCTTCTTTTGGAATAAAAATATAAGGGACTTTATTAGCAAGAGATAAGCCTAATATTAATATTATAAAATAGAAACATAAATCAAGAATAATAGTATCTTTAATACCATCTTTAATACGATTATAATTTTGAGCACCATAATTTTGGCCAACAAAAGAAAGCATTGCAGTTGATAAAACACTTAATGGAATAGTTAAATATCCTTCAAAAGGTTGATAACAACTTACAGCAGTTTGAGCACTTCGGCCAAAAGCATTAACTTTTTCTGCTTGTACAAAAGAACCAATAAATAAAATTGACCATTGGAATCCTAAAGGTAAACCAATTTTAAATAAGTCAAAAATAATATTTTTATCTAATTTAATATTAGAAGGTTGGATTCTTAAATAAGGATATTTTTTATAAAAATAAATTGCAGTAATTAAGAAGTTAGAAAAATTAGCAATAACGGTAGCTAAAGCAACACCTCTAGTATCTAATTTAATTACTCCAGTAAATAAAAAAGCTAAGACAATATTAATAATTGTACTAATAAAAGAAATTAATAATGGAGTGGTGGAATTACCTAACCCTCTTAAGAAATTTCCAAAAACATTTGCTAAAAGAGTAAAAACAAATCCAATCAAAATAATTGTTAAATAATTTGATGCTTTTTCAATAAAATCAGTATGAGTTCCTAATATTTGAAATAAATAAGGATATATTAATAAACCAAGTATAGTAATAACGATAGCTATGATAATAGAAAGAATAATTGAATTAACAAATGTCTTTTTTAGTCCTTCATAATCTTTTGAGCCAAATTTATTTGAGATAATAACCGCAAAACCACTGCTGCAACCATAAGCAAAATTAAATAAAATACTTGTAATACTACCAGTTTGGTTAATTGAAGTAACAGAAGTTCCACCTACAGTAATTTTTAAAACTAGAGCATTAATTAATGAAAAAGCATTATTTAATAAAGTAGATAAAAGAATTGGAATAGCAAATAATAAAATTACTTTCCAAGGTTTACCTTCGGTTAAATCAATTGGTTTAAAAATACTTCTAATAAATTTCATAATTTACAATTAAATCATGCACTATTTATAAAAAAAATTAAACAAAATTAATCTTTATTTTAAATTAAATTTAATGCTAAGAATTTTATTGTTTTTAATTTATATAATAAAAAATGCGCATAAAGTATGTATTTTTCAGAATAAATGTTACTTTTATTACATTAAAATTAATGAAATATCCAAGACTTGACATATTGAAATGTGAAAACGCTTTCTTTAAAATAAATGTATAAAGAAAAGGAGATTCAATTATTATGAAAAAAACAAATATTTTGAAATGTTTGTCTGCTTTATTACTTATTACTGGTGGTTTAACTTTAGCTAGTTGTGGAGAAGAAAGTAATGTTACTTCTAACCCTCAAACAAGTTCAAAAGCTGATGATGGTAATAAAATTAAAAGTATTACTGCTGTTGAAGAAGTTGTTACAACAAAAGTTGGTAAAAGTATTAATCTAAAAAATTATTACAAGGTTAATCCAGCTTCTGGTAAATCTTTATCTTCAGCTGATACAAAGGTTACTTTTACTTTAAGTTCTAGTACAGTTGCTAAAATTTCTGCTTCTTCATTAAAAGCTATAGCACCTGGAGAATGTACAGTTACTGTTACTTCAAAAATTGATGAAACAAAATTTTGTTCTTTTAAAGTAGTCGTTAAAGATGTTTATTTCGATGCAGGATTTTCTAAAGTTGATACAAGAGATGATTTAGAAAAAGAATTAATTGCTGATGGTGGAACAATTAGAACTTTATCAAAAACTTCTGGTGAAGTAGTTGTTAAAGATATTAATGCAACTAAATGGTATGCAGAAACATCATTTGTTGTTAATTCAGTTGATGAAACAGAAAAATGGCCAAAGATTGGAATTTTCACTACTACTGCTGGAAATAGTTCTATTGCAAACCAAGTTTATTTCTTCTTAAATGCTGTTGTTGGTGATGCGGGAAATTCTACATGGAATGATTTCGGTGTTTGTGAAGTTGAAAATAGTGAAAACTGGGCTTGGAATTCTGGTGTAACAAATACAACAGCTAGACATGTTGATAATGCATATACAAATCCAGATAGTATTACTTTTGGAACTAAAGTTAAAATGGGTGTTTTAAGAGAAGGATTATATTTCCATGTCTATGTAAATGATAATTATAAATTTACAATTAGAACACTTGAAACATTATTTAATGGTGAAGATAATCAACCTATTTCTTCACGTGTTGGTTTCTTCCAATTTAATTCTGATGTAACATTCTCAGATTATGGAAATACTACAGCTGATGAAACTGTTGTTAATGAAAAACTTGCTGCTCTTCCAGATGAAAAAATTGTTCCTGAATGGGCTGAAGATTAATGAGAATATTTAAAAGTAATTACGATTTATTAAAGCGTGCTTCTCCGGCAAAACCGGGGAAGCGCTTTGTTTCTTTTTTTATAGATTTAATGGTAGTATTTTTACTATCAACTCTTTTATTCTTAGGTGGTAAAGCAATTGTTACTTCAACAAATGAATTTACTACCAATGAAACAAATGTAAAAGAAGAAGTTAAGTATTATAATAATTTTATTGAAAAAACATATTTAGTGGAATTTGCTAATAAAGAAAATAGTGAAAGAGTTTCTACTGAAAAAATGATTTATAAAAATGTATGTCGAGCGATATATTATTCATATAATTTGATTGTAGAAAATAAATTTAATATTGATAGTAAGGTAACTGAATATGGAACATCGATTGATGGAGATAATATTTATTTATTTTATACGGATTATGTCGTAAATAATAATGAAAACAATCAAATATTAGATTTTAAAGGAAAGACATCTCAAGAATATGTAATTGATTTTTATAAAACATATTTTGGAGAAAGTAGTTACTATCAAATGTTTGATTCTCAATCAAAAGATATTCCAACTTTAAATACCAATGTTGCAAAAGCTCTTCATGATTATTTATTTGATGTTGGTGAAACTGCTCAAAAAGAACTCGGTCAAACATACTATAGTAATTTTGTTTCTAGTTACAGCACTATGTTAGATGTTTCAGAAAATATTATGTTAAAAAGTGAACCTTATTATACAGATCATTATTTAAGTTATGTTGAATCAATTACTATACAAACTAGACTTATTAATATCACTTTAATTATTTGCATAATGATGGCAACATTACTTGGTGTCGTACTTCCAAAAATTCTATTTAAAGACGAAGTTACTATTGGAAGAAAAATTACTTCTCTTGGAGTTATTCAATTAAATGGAGAAAAAAGCAAACCAATTAGTTTAATTATAAAAAGTATATTATCATTATTTGGATTTTTAATTTCTAGTATCATGATTTATATACTCCCTCCATTTTATTTAAATTATGATTTAATGATGATGCCATTTGCTAAAAATACTAGTTTCTCATTTGGCTTAATACTAATTATTATTGCTTTAATTGGAATAATTAATGCAATTCCTATTTTATTCACTCATTATAAAACTTCTTTCCTTGATATGTTATTTAAAACTAAAGTAGTTGATTTAACATATTTAGATGAAGGCGATATTGATGAAAAAGATGAGGCAATGCCTCTATAAAATTGTTTTTATGCATTAATATTAATGTAAAAAAAACTTGAAACTTATTTATATTTAATAGATTATAAAATTGTAAGCGATTACAAAAAAATTAAAGGAGAAAATTATGAAATTTCAAAAAACTTTATTAGTTGTAGGGTCAACTCTTCTTGCGGCTTCTATGACTGCTTGTGGTGGCAATAATAATTCTGTGCCAGAAACACCAGATGATATTTTAGATACTTCTACTGTTATTAATGATTTACAAATGGCAGGTGATGAAATTGATTATGGTGAAGATGGAATTAATATTAAATTATGGTCAATTGTTACTAAACCAGATGATTCTGCTTTAGAAAAACTTATAACAAAATTTAATGAAGAGCATTTAGGTTCCATTCATATCGAAGTCAAATCTATTGGTCACTACGATTATTACACAACTTTAAAAAATACTTGGCAACAAGATCCATCAAGTAGACCTGATATGTGCTTGATGCATAATGAAAAAACTATTGAATATGCTAGACTTGGTTATCTTTATCCATTAGATTCATTCTTTGAACCTACTGGTGTTGATTTTGATTTTACTCAAGTTTATGAAAATATTGATCGTGTTACTCACTATAAAGATCATCGTTTTGCTATTCCTCTAGATGCACATGGATTCTTAACATCATTTAGACAAGATATTATTAAGAAAAATAATTTAGGATTTGATAATAATACTAGATTCATTCCTGAATCAAGAGCAGAATATCAAACCTTACTTGAAGGAGCTAGAAAACTTGCTGATGAAGGTAATTTATGGGTTAGAAATATTAATAAACTTGATTATCCAGTAAGTGGACATGCTCATGAATGGTATAAATTATCTACTACAGAAGCACAATCATTCTTCCCAAGCTTCCCTCAATCAACAGATCCAGATGGATTATCAAGCTTATACGCTAATGGTGGAACTTTAACTAATGAAGATCAAACAAAAATTACTTTCCAAGAAAATAAAGGATTCCAAACATATTTAACTGATCAAGTTGACCGTTATAATGCTAAATTAATTGGTGAATCTGGAACTAACCTTGAAATGTTTGGTACTGGTAATACATTAATGTTTTCAGAAGGACCATGGTGGGTTGGACAACAATATACTTCACAATTTAACTCTGCTGAATTAAAACAAACAGAAGTTGAAAGAGCTGGTAAAAAATATTCTACTGGTATTACTGCTGAAGATGCTGCAGATCCAGTATATAATTCACCATATGTAGCTTCACATCCAAAGGGATGGTGGACTCTTGATGAAAACAAAAATTCTGAAACAGCACAAAAATGGTATGGTAATGGACATGCTATTTCAATTACACGTAATGTTACAAGTATGACAAAAGTTGCTGGTGCATTAACATTTATTAACTGGTTGACACAAGGCAAAGATTTTGATGACCCAAACACATACAATTTAACAAATTGGACAGTAGCAGGACATTTACCAGCATGGAAAAATGTTTATAATTCTGATACATATAAAACAGTCGCAAATAAGAGTGTTGTTTTAACAGCTTTAGGTGATCCAGCAGATATTATTGCTATGGAAGGCTTAGAATATGAAACAACAATTTTCGATGGATTAGCTGGTGCAGTTGGACAAGTTCAAGCTGCCGTTAAAACATCAACAGGTTGTACAACAAGTAGAGCTATACAAATCTTACAAGAAGTGGCTAGTTCAACACAAGCTGCTCTTGATTTACTTAAACTTTAATAGGAATAAGTATGAAAGATACAGTCGTTTTAGAAGAATATGCTAAAACGCGTTCTAGAAGAATTGAGAATTTAAAAAGATACGGCACCATAGCATTGTTTATGGGGCCGTTTCTATTAGCGTTTATAGTATTTTTCTTATATCCATTAGGTTATGGAGTATATATTTCATTAACAAACTTCCAATATGGTAGACCAGGTGTTGAAAACTTTAATAATTTCCAATGGTATCGATTCTTATTTGATAGTTCAGCTAGCTCTAAATTATATGAATCATTTTGGAGATCCTTTTTGCATTCGTTTATATTTGCTTTAATTATGGTTCCAATTGCAGTTTTAGTACCTTTAGGACTTGCAATTTTGGTTAATTTAAAACCACCAGGATTTAAAATTTTTAGATCAATTATTTATATGCCTTCTATTGTTCCTCTTACAGCAGCAGGAAGTATATTTACAATTATCTTTATGGAAGGCTCTCAACATGGTCTTCTTTATGAATTTTTTGGTATTGATACAAAATGGTTTATTGATTCATGGTTTACATTTAATATTGGCTCATTTAAAGTAGATGTGGCATATGCTTGGATTCCTATTTTCTTAATGTGTTTCTGGGGAGGATGGGGAGGAAACTTCATCATTCTTAATGCTGGACTTCAAAATGTTCCAAAGAGTTTATATGAAGCGGCTTCAATTGATGGTTGCTCAAAATGGAGAAGAACACTTAGTGTTACAATTCCAGGAATTAAACCTCAATTAGTCTTATGCTTATTTACAACGATTATTGGTTATATGGGTTTATATGGACAAAACTTTGTTTTATCTAATGGAGGCCCTGCTAATAGTACAATTTCTTCTATGCCAGGTGGAGGAAAAACATCAACAATCATATATTTTATTCAAGATATTGTTGCTAATAATGATAACTTTAAAACTAAATTATATGGTTTAGGTGCCGCAGCAAGTTTAATATTTGCTTTATTTGTTGGAATAATTACAGGTATTCAAATGTTCTGCACCAGAGATAAAAAAACTGGCTTTAAAATTTCGGAGGCATATCAAAAATGGAACAAAATAAGATAACCTTTGAACAATATATTGGCTATGAAAAACAAAAATTAGCAGGCGGAAAAAGAAAAGTTGAATATAGTAAAATTGTTTCTTTTATAATTTTATTAGTATTTTGTATAATTTGGCTTTTACCTTTCCTTATTATGCTTGCTGGTTCTTTAAGAGGATATAATGATACAATGTATTATCCTAAAGAATTGTTTGTTCCTCATAGTGGATATACATTACAAAACTTTAAAATTTTATTAACAGGTGTCTATCCTGAAGATATGGGACCACATAATACAACTAAAGAATTTGCAATTGGATATTGGTTTTTAAATACTTGCTTTTCTGCAATAGGTGGAACTGCTTTATATTTACTTGTTGCTTCTTTAGCTGCTTATGCATTCACTTTTGTTGATTTTAAATATCGTAATTTTATTTTTGCTTTCTTAGTTGCTTCAATGGTTATTCCAGGAACTGCAACTGCTGTTGGTAACCAATCATTTGTTTATTCGATTGGTTTAAATAATTCGATGCTTGCCTTAATTATTCCTGGCTTAGGTGGAGTATATGGAATGTATTTAATTAAAACATTCTTCTCATCGATTCCAAAGGATTTAGTTGAATCAGCAAAAATGGATGGATACAATAATTTCCAAATTTTCTTTAAAATAGTTCTTCCACTTGGAAAAACAGTTATTTTTGTTCAAGGATTATTTGGATTTATGGGAGGATGGAACGATTTAGTTTGGCCTCAAATGTTATTTGGCTCAAAAGATCCAAAATTATGGACTTTACAAGTTGGTATGGCTTATGTCATAAATAATTCTAAAACGAGTAATTTAGTTGGTTTAGCTTTAGCAAGTGGAGTTCTATGTGTATTACCAGTCTTAATAGTTTATTTAATTGCTCAAAATATGATTATTGAAGGTATGGCTGGTGCGGGAATTAAGAGATAGGAGTTATTAATATGATAGAAAATAATTTAGTCGATGGCTCTCAAGTTGTAACAAAACAAGAAGCAAAAAAAATATTAAAAGAAAGTAATAACAAAGTAAAAAATGGAAGCGTTGATGCATTTGTTAGTTTAAAAGACATTAATAAAATATATCCAAATGGTGTACAAGCTGTTTATGATTTTAATATTGATATTAATGAACATGATTTTATTGTTTTAGTTGGTCCTTCTGGATGTGGTAAATCTACTACTTTAAGAATGGTTGCTGGACTTGAAGATATTACAAGTGGATATTTATATATTAATAAAGTTTTATCAAACTATCTTCCAAGTAAAGATAGAGATATTTCGATGGTTTTCCAAAGCTATGCTTTATATCCTCAAATGACTGTATATGATAATATTGCTTTCCCATTAAAGGTGAGAAAATATCATAAAGTAAAAAAAGATTTAGTGATTGAATCTTGTGATCAAGTTCTTAAATTGTTAGAAAATAAACAAGAGTTAGTTGAAACAATTGTTGAATCACATGATAAAAATTATCGCTTTTCTACTTCTATTGATTATTTAGCAACCAAATTAAATGTAAATAATTTCGCTGCTAGATTAATTCTTAAACATAAATTTTCTACTATTGATGAATTAAATAATATAGAAAATAAAATTAAAGAAGAAGTTAGTTCAATTAAAGAAGTTGAATTAGTAAAATTGAAAGCTAAAGGCTTTACTATTAATGAAAAGTATGAAGTCTTATTAAATGGTGTTGTTCAATATTGTGATGAAAAACTTACTAATCAAGAAATTAGAGAAAAAGTATTTGAAGCTGCTAGAATTCTTGATTTAGGACCATATCTAGATAGAAGACCTAAAGAATTATCTGGTGGACAAATGCAAAGAGTTGCTTTAGGAAGAGCAATTGTAAGAAATGCAAAATTATTCTTAATGGACGAACCTTTATCAAACTTAGATGCAAAATTAAGAGTACAAATGAGAAGTGAAATTGTTCGTATCCATGAACAAATTGGGGCAACAACAATTTATGTTACTCATGATCAAACTGAAGCGATGACTATGGCAACTAAAATTGCTGTTATGTCAAAAGGTTGGGTTCAACAAATTGGTAAACCAGAAGAAATTTATCACAATCCAAAAAATATTTTCGTAGCAACATTTATTGGTGCTCCTGCAATGAACATCTTAAATGGTAATTATGAAAATGGAATTATTACTTTAAATAATGGATTTGAATTGAAGTTAAATCCTGCTTTCAAACAAATACACGATAATTTCTATGAAAAGAGAATTGCTGAATGTGAAAGAATGTTAGAACAAGATGATTTTAAGAAAATGCATGCTTTAAAAATTTATGAAGAAATGATTAAATTATCATTTGATAATCAAAAAAAGATTGTTTTAGAAAAAATTAAAGAATTAAAAGATATTGCATCTACTATTACTGATTTAGGTAAAGCAATTATGGATAATCTTGATAAGGTTAACGAAACAACTTCACATTCTGAATATAATAAAGCAATGCACGAAGTAAAACGCTTATTATTACAAATTAATAATATTTCTTCTTCAGATTTAGGTAAACTTCATAATGCTCAAGTCTTTAGTAATAAGAAGACGAAGAAAAATGATGATATCTTCTATCAAAAGAAGAAAAAGAGTGCTAAAAAGAAAAAGAATTCAATCTCATTTAGAGTTAATAACTTAACTTTCTCAAATAATTTATATGATGTTTGTGTTAATTTATTAAATCAATATAAGAAAGCTCTTGAAGGTAAACATGAAATAAAGATTGGTATTAGACCTGAAAATATTCATTTAGATAATGAGTTCATTGGTAAAACAAAATCTAATACATTTGTTGTAAATGCTGATGTTGTTGAATTAATGGGTAGTGAATTACTTATTCATTCAAATTGGAATAATGCTGAATTTATTTCTAAAATTTCTACAGGAACTTTAGTAAAACCACATACTAATGTTTCTTTAGTACTTGACATTGCAAAATTACATTTATTTGATGTCAATTGTGGTGATACTATTCAATAAAAAATATGCAAAATAAGATGTTTTATAAAAATATATTTAATGATGAAAAGGTAAATGGATCAGTGTGCTTAGGTTCACCTGATCCTTTCATCATTAAGTCAAATGGTTATTATTATTTAACTTTTACATATTGTAAACAAATAAAAATATTAAAATCATTCGATTTAATTCATTTTGAAAATGTAAATAGTACTGGATTTGTAAGTGATGATGAATTAGTAAGTCATGCATTCGCTCCAGAAATTATTTACCATAATGGTTATTATTATTTGGTGGGTTCACCTTTAGGTAATGGTCATTATATTTTAAAATCAAAAAGTTTAGAAGGTCCTTTTGAAAGGGTTAGTGATAATTTTCAAGAATTAATTGATGGAAGTTTTTTCATTGATTCAAATGAAAAAAAATATTTCTTAAGAGCAAGTGAATCAGGAATTGTAATAAAGAAATTTGCAAAAGAATTTTCTGAAAAAAATGATTTTGATTTATTTGATGATTATTTTTATTTTAAAAATTCAATTATTGGTGGTTGGACAGAAGGACCATATCTAATTAAAAGATATGGAGTTTATTATTTAACTTATACAGGAACTCACTTTTTAAGTGATTGTTATCGAGTTGATTATTGTAGTGGAAAAGAATTAACTGCTGATGGACTCACTTTTATGGATACTTTATTATTATCTACTGATGAAGATTTTTATTCCTTAGGACATTCAATGAATTTTGTTGGCCCTAATTTAGATAGTTATTATATTGCTTATCATAATCGTATTGATGATAATAGATTCTTAAATATTTCACATTTGTTATTTTCTAAAAATGGGCAAATGGTTGTTAATGGTCTTAAATATGAAAATATGTTTGAAAGACCTACTTTTGAAAAATTTATTGATAAAGAAAATTATTTAAGTGAAGAAGAAATCACTTCTGAAAAAAGTACAATAGAATTTAATTTTATTGGTGAAGATGCAAAAATGATTTTTTCTTATTTAAATGAAAAAAATTATTCAACAATTTATCTTCAACCAAATAGTATTATTATTGATCAAATTCAAAATGGAAAAATTAAAAATATTTTATCAATGAATTTTAAAAATCAATTTGATGTAAATGTTTTACATACTTTTAGAATTCAATTCAATGATAGTTATGTAAGTTTATATTTAGATAATGTTGAATATTTCTATCATCAAAAATTACTTATTAATAAAGGAAAATTTGGTTTTATTAATAATAAATTAAATAATGCATATTTAGCTTATTCTAAACATTCAGAAGGAAGTAGTGATATTTCCGCTTTAAAATTAAATAATTTCTTTGTTAATAATACTGATGATGACTTAAAAACGAATATTTATATTGATAAAGATGGTGAGTATCTTTTTTCATTAAAATATAATGTTAAAGAAAATAGTAAAGTTTATATTGATAATAAACAAGTTAATTTAAAAGATAATATGTTTTTTATTAATTTAGAAAAAGGAATTCATTTAATTAAATTTGAAAATGTTTCTTTAAATGCATTAGTAAAAAAACAATATTTAGAGAATAAAGCTCATGATTTATCTCATTATGAATTTATTAAAGAAGCTAAAAAATATGGTAGATATTTAACTTTAAATACTGGTTTATATTTTGAGAATGATCGTAATTGTTTATTAACCACATTTAATAGTTTCAATTATTCATTATCTAGTGATTTAAAATTGGTTGGTAATCCTCAAGATGAAGATCGTTTTATTGGTTTAGTTTTTAATGTAGAAAATTATGCAAAAGATAATCCTTTTGAAGGAGCGTATTCTTTACAAGGTTATATATTTGCTTTAAATAGTAAATATGTTTATATTATTGACGCTAATTTTTATTATTCAAAAGTACTTAAAAAATTTAAATTAAAAAAGATAGAAAACATTTTGAAAATTGAAAAAATTAATCGCCAAATTAATTTCTATTTAAATAATGAACTTGTTTATTCAATTAACAAAAAAGATGAAAACTTAATAGGTAAGTGTGGTATTTATATGAATCACGCTTCAGGAATTTTCTCTAATATTAATTTAAAACAGATTGAAAGGAATTAATTATGAAAAAATTACTTAAATTATTAGCTTTTAGTGGAACATTAATTACTTGTATTGTTGGATGTGGAAATACTAATACTACTTCTAATTCTCCTTCAAATAATACTTCTTATGAAACTGAACAAGCAACATATACAAATCCAATCAATGTTACTTATAGTAATGGTTCTCCTTATACAGGAGAAATTGCAGATCCTAGTGTAATACGTGGTGACGATGGATTTAACTATTTAGTTTGTACTAATGGAAAAATGTTTAAAAGCGAAGATGGCTGTAATTGGGAGTTATTAACTGAAAAAGTCATTTCTTTACCATCTTGGGGACAAGATGTAAGTCCTAATAATTCTGATTATGGCTTATGGGCTCCAGATATTACTAAAGTTGGGGATAAGTGGATTTATTATTATTCTTTAAGTGGATGGGGTTCACCACGCGGGGTAGGATGTGCAATTGCTGATAATATTGCAGGACCATATGAGGATTTAGGAAAAATTTGTTCTGGAGAAGAAATCGGTATTCAAAATTGTATTGACCCTCAAGTCTTTGTTGATGATGATGGAAGTGTCTATATGGTAGCTGGGTCTTTCCAAGGATTATACATTTTCCAATTAGATGAAACAGGCACTAAATTATTAGGTGGAGCAGAAACTCAAAAAGAAGAAAAAGTCTTAATTGCTGGAAAAGTAGGTGGTTGGGATGGCGCTACTTATGAAGGAAGTTATATCATTAAAAAAGATGATTCTTATTATTATTTTGGAAGCGCTGGAACATGTTGTGCTGGTAAAGATTCAACATATCGTGTAGTTGTTGGTAAAGCTGATAATATTCTTGGTCCTTATAGAGGTAAAAATAAATTACCTTTAACAATGTCAGGTAATAGTTCAACTTATGGAGAAATTGTTGTTAATTGCATTGGCTCAACTTTAGATGATGTAGCGGGTGTAGGACACAATTCTATTTTAGTTGATGATTTAGGTAATTATTTTATTTATTATCATGGTTATTCTAGATTAGATAATTTTAGAACAAGACACTTATTTATGGATAAATTACTTTTTGATGAACAAGGATATCCATATGTTGAAAATTATCGTCCTTCATTTGATGAAGAAAAAGAAGGACCTTCATTTATTATTTAAGGATATTTATGAAACATAAGGTTATTCAAAATATTTATTCAAATCCGGTTAATGTTACTTATCAAGATGGAACAGCTTATTTAGGACAAATTGCTGATCCTACTGTTATTAAAGGTGATGATGGATTCATTTATATTTTCTCAACTCATGGAAAGATGTTTAAAAGTGAAGATGGATGTAATTTTAAACTGGTCACAGAACGAATATTCCCTTTACCTACTTGGGGAAAAGAAGTAGGAAAAAAGAATTCAGATTATGAATTATGGGCTCCAGATATTAAAAAAATTAATGATAAATGGGTTATGTATTATTCTTTAAGTGGATGGGGTTCACCACGTGGAATAGGGGTCGCTATCGCAGATAAGATAGATGGTCCTTATCAAGATTTAGGTAAATTATGTTCATGTGAAGAAATTGGAGTTAATAATTGCATCGATCCTCAAGTTTTTATTGAAAATAACAAAATATATTTAGTAGTTGGCTCTTTTCAAGGAATATTTATTTTTCGTTTAGATCAAACAGGAACTAAATTATTAAGTGAAAAAGAAAATCAAAATAAAATTTTAATTGCTGGTAGAGTTTCTTTTTGGGATGGAGCAACTTATGAAGGCAGTTATATCATAAAAAAAGATGGATATTATTACTATTTTGGAAGTGTAGGAACTTGCTTAGAAGGCAAAAATTCAACTTATCATGTAGTAGTTGGAAAATCAGATAATTTATTTGGTCCATATGTTGGAAAAGATAATATACCTTTAACTGAATCAGGAAATGGTTTGACATATGGTGAAGTAGTTGTTAAAGTCCCTTTTGAAAAGAAAGATGAACTTGCTGGTGTCGGACATAATTCAATATTAATTGATGATGAAGACAATTATTTTATTTATTATCATGGTTTTTCAAAATTGGATAATTTTAAAACAAGACACTTATTTATGGATAAATTACTTTTTGATGAGCAAGGCTATCCATATGTAAAAAATTTTTGTCCTTCCTTTGAAGAAAAAAATGAAGGACCAGTATTTAAAAGAAAGGAAGATAAATATGAATAAAAAATTAATACTTTTCCCATTAATCTTAGTTTCTTCTCTTGTTTCATGTGGAACAGTTGTTAGTTCAGGTGGTCCACTTCAACAAGGTGGAATTACCGATCAAGAAAAAAATCCAACAAATAATGGTGAACTTGAATGGACAGATATGGCTAATGGAGACTTTAATGAAGATAGATATTATCGTAACGATTTGAAAAAACTCCCTTTACCTGATCCATATGTTTTGACTGTTGAAGAAAATGGGGAAGAAGTTTACTATATTTATGGAACTACTGATCGTACTGGATCAAAAACATTAGATTGCTATAGAACTACAAATTTTAATAGTTTTGATTTATATATGAACATTGATAAGCAAAATGAAAATTCTTGGAGTAAATGTGCCGCGCGTTCAAGATTTGCTCCAGAAGTCTATAAATTTGATGATACTTATTATTTATATTATTCAGATATTCATAAAGATAATGGTAGAAGATATATTTCAGTTATGACAAGTTCTTCACCAACTGGACCATTTGTTGAATATAATAATGGGCAAGATGCAGTCTTTAAATTTAATGATGATTTAGGATTAAGTGTTCTTGATCAACATGTTTTTCAAGATGATGATGGTCAATTATATATGTATTATTCAGTATATGATACTGAAGTTATGCAATATATATGTGGTGTTAAATTAAAAAATCCTTTTGAAACAGAAGGTGAACACAAAGTTTTAATTCGCCCAGGTCAACTTAAACCAACTGATCCAATTGGATACGATAGTAGTAAAGTTTTATCTTGGGAATGTTATACTTCTTTTGAAGTTGCTGAAGGACCATTTATGATTAAATCACCAGAAAATGGTTTATATTATTTAACATATTCAGTTAACCATTATCCAAATAAGTATTATTCAGTTTGCTATGCTTATTCTTCTTCACCTCTTGGTGATTACACTAAACCTTATGAAAAAAATCAAGTATGGACAAATTTATTATTTGGCTTTGCTGGTCCAGGACAAGGAACTGTCTATGACCAATGGGATGGATTTATGTCTGGAACTGCTCACCATTGTTTCTTTAAAATAGGAGACCAATATATGATTGGTTATCACGCACATGGTAATAGAAAAGGTGGACAAGGTGCGTCAAGATTCTTTGGTATGGATTATCTTTTCTTTGATAATGATGGAGTACCATTTACAAAAGGCCCATCATATTCAATTCAACCATTACCTGAAAAAATAAGCGGATATCGTAATCTTATTGAAGATAGTACAATTTACTATGAAAATATTAAAAACCCAGATTATTTATTTGATAATTTTGTAGTTGAACATTATAACCTTCCTCAAGAAAATAATCGTGAAGCTACTTTATTAACAGGTAAATCTTATCTTAAATTTAAATTTGACAAAAAATACACAATCAGTGGAATCTTTATTTATAATAGTGCTTTCTATGATAAAGCTTTAACAAGTGATATTCCATTTATTAGTTTACAAAATGGTTATACAATGGAAAATTGCTCACTTAATTATAATTATATTAATGATGATACAGAATTTGTTTTCCCTGCTTCTGGATATCATTTTGATATTAATGATGAACAAACAGATTGTATTGTAATTGGTTTTGATTGTGATAAAGAATATAACTTAAATGAAATAGTCATTTTAGGGTGTGAAGCATGAGAAAAAAGAGTTTATTATTTACTTCAATTTTATTATTAGTCTCATGTTCAGGTGGCAATACTTCACATAATACAACACCTATTGATGATTCAAAATTAACTGATTTTTCAGATTATGATGATTTAGAAACTTATGAAAATAAACTAAAAATGAAAGAATCTGTTAATGGCTCAACTGAATCTCCAGATCCATTTATTTATCGCTTTAATGGTATGTATTATTTATATACGACAACAAATGGTGGCTATGTTAAAGCATATAAATCTAGTAATTTAATTGAATGGGAACCAGTTGATAATGGAGTGTTAAATCGAGGAATTTGTTATGATTATTCTAAAGATGAAAATGCTCCAAAAGAAAAAACACCTTATGCTCCAGAAGTAATTTATTATAATGGTAAATTTTATATGACTGCTTCTCCTTTAGGAAAAGGTCATTATATTTTTGAAAGTGATTCTCCAGAAGGACCATTTAAAACAATTACTGGTAATGTTGGAAGAAGTATTGATGGAAGTTTCTTTATTGATAAAAATGAAAATGTTTATTTTTATGGCGCAAATGGAGGAGGAATTGTTGTCTATGAATTAGATAATGATTTCAAAACTTTTAAAGATTCTAAAGGAGATTTAACATCTTGTCGAGTTGGTAATTGGAATGAAGGACCATATTTATTAAATAGAAATGGTGATTATTATTTAACTTATTGTGGCACTCATTATTTATCAACAAATTATCGTGTTGACTATGCTTTCGCAAGTGGAGAAGATTCTTTAATGCGTGATAGTAGTTATACTCGTGAGGATACTGTTCTTTTATCTACGAAAGAAAATTTTAATGGACTTGGACATTCTTGTACAGTCTTAGGCCCTGATATGGATAGTTATTATATTGTCTATCATAATTTAGAAGGAATTAGAAATCTTAATTTATCAAGATTGTCTTTTAATGGTTCAACTATGGTTGCAAACCAAGTAAGAGAAGGAGAAATTACAGGAATTTATGCAAGTAATTATTCTTCTAATGGTTTAGATAATTTTGAGGAAGCTGGTGAGTTCTATTTATCTGGTGATGAAACTAGTGAAACCTTTACTTGTGAATTTAATACAATTGGTGAAGGCAAGATGGTTTTCTCTTATGTTGACGAAAATAATTATTCTTATATTGATTTTACAAATAACACTATTGATATAGTTAGTTTAAATAATGGTAAAAAGAATTTTATTAATTCTATTGAATTAGTTAAAGAATATGATACTAGTGTTTATCATTCATTTAGATTGCAATATAATGATGGACTTATGAATTTCTATTTTGATAATATAGAAAAATTGGCCTTAGAAAGTGCTTCATTCCCTAAAGGTAAAATTGGCTATATGAAAAATTCAACATTTTCTGAATATGGCTATACTGCTTTTAGTAATGTTGCTTTAGGAACGAGTGATAAAAAGGCTTATGATGAAAATATTTCTTTAGCTAATGGATATGTTGATGAATTGTCTATTTTAAATAATGGAAGTGAACTTCAATATATTGATTCAAGTAATGATTTTACTAGAAATGGTTCAAATAATTTAGTTTTAAAAAATAAAAATGATCGTGCTACTTATCGTTTCCAAGTAACAGAAGATAATAATTATGCGATTAATTTAAGGGTTAATAGTGCTTCAATGAATAAAAAAATTGGAGTAAGAATTGATGATGGAGAAATTAACGAAGTTATTCTTCCAAGTCAAAAAGGACAAATTGCTAAAGGTGATTTGTTAGTTAATGTTTTAAATTGCTCATTAACTCAAGGACCGCATCATGTTTCTATTTATAATTTAGATGATGAAATTGCTTTTAGTGAAATTAGATATGAAATGGTCGATGAAGGAAAAACCAATGAACATTCATTAACAAAAAATAATTTTGAAGATGATGCTTTCTATATTAGAAATGAAATGAATCTTGATCAAAATGGAGTTAATTCTAATAATCAAGAAACATGTGGTATTATTACTAAAGATAATTATTTCAATGCTGAATTAAGTGTTGATATGAATATTCAAAGTATCGAAAGTGGTGGATATGTTTCTTTATTAATGAATATTAGTGATTATTCGGTTAATTATTATGGTGATGCTGATGGAATAAGCAGCTTTAATACTTATCGTGGATATCGTTTTGAAATTGATAAAACAAGATTAAAAGTTCAATATGTTGATTATAATTTTACTAAATTATTACGTGTTGAAAAAATTAATTATAATTTTGGTGAAGATATAAATGTTATTTTGAAACAAGAGAATAATACGATTACTTGTTATTTAGATGATAATCAAGTATTATCATTTGTGTGTAATGTTGGAAATATGTCAGGTGGAGTCGGTTTTATGGCTTCTAATGCAAAGGCGACATTTTATCAAATGAGGATTTCATAATGAAAAAAATATTTTTTGATAATTTTAAAAAGAATACATCAGGAGTTTGGTATTTTATACCAGACTCCTTTAATGATTATAAAAAGAAAAAACCATGTCATGGATTTGGACAAATTAAATATGATGAAGGATCTATTTATACTGGGGAAATCTATTTTGATGGTAAAAATTACAATAAATTAGGATATGGACAACAAGATTTTACCTATTCTTCTATTGGTGAAATTAATCGCTTTACTCATCAAAAATTATATAAATATGTTGGTAAATTCAATTATCGTAAAACTGATTGGATTTATGGTAATGGAGTTATGTATTTTCATGATGAAAATAATAAACCATCTTGCTTCCAAACAGGTTTTTTTGCAGGATTAGAAAAAATTAAAGATTTTCAAGGAGAATTTGATTATAATCAATTACTAGAAGGTTATAGTAAAGAAAAACAAGCTGATTTTGATTGTCGACAACTTTTATTCAATGATGAAAAAAATGATTTAAAGAATATTAAAGAATTAGATAATTTATTTATTGGTGATTCTTATATGGAATTTTGGCACTATGATATATACGCTGAAAAAACCTTCTATGAAGCATTTGAAAATTCTTTAAATGTTGGTCTTGGGGCTACTCGTTTTATTGATTGGTTTAAATATATTAAACAATTAGTAGACTTACCAAAGCCTAAGAATATTATTATTAATTTAGGATTTAATGATATTCATTCTAATTTTAAAGCAAGAGGAGTTTATTATTATCAATTAAAATGTTTAAAAATGCTTAGAGAGATTTTTCCTGATGCAAATTATTATTTTATTAATTTAGTGCACGCTCCATTATTTGATAATTATCTTCTTGAAGAAGAAAAATTTAATAAATTATTAATAAATGGTCAAACAAAGCACAATTATAAAGTTATTGATAATTATAATAACATTAAGAAAGAAAAAACAAATTGCTTCTATCAAGATTTAGTTCATTTAAATCATTATGGATATAACTTATTTGAAAAATTAATTAAAGAGGAGTTAAAATGATTACTTACTTACCAAAGCAAAAATTATTCCATTTAACAAACAAAAGTATTTCTTATTACATTTATTTAAATGAAGAAGGATATTTAGAAACCATTTATTTTGGAAAATATTTACCTAGTATTGAAAATGTTGATTGGATTAGAAAACCTTACAGTGATAATAATGCAACTCAATATTTTTCTGTTAAAGATCAAAAAGAATATACTTTTAAAGATAATTTTAGATCAAATAGAGCAAGACTTGAAATTTCTTCACATGGAAAAAATGATAAAAGAGGCGCGCCAATTGTTATTAGAAAAGAAAATGGTTCTTATTTAACAAATTTTCTTTTTGATAGTTATAAAATTATTGAAGGAATTCCTACTTTAGAAAATCTTCCTCATGCTAAAAATGATCATGTTTCCACGCTTGAAATTACTTTAAAAGAAGAATTACAAGATATATATGTAAAATATTATTTATCTTTATATGATGATATAGATATTTTAGTGAAAAATTTTGTTATTGAAAATAAAACAGGACATGATATAAAAATTGATAGAGCTTTATCTTTACAACAAGATTTTATGCATGCAAATTATCGTTTTGTTCATTTTAAAGGTTGTTGGTCAAAAGAAAGAGATTATGAAATTAATGATGTCCATGATGGTATTCAAGAAGTTACATCTAACTATGGAAGAAGCTCTCATGAAGAAAATCCATTTGTTTATTTGCTTGATAAAAATGCCACAAATACAACTGGTGAAGTAATTGGTTTTAACTTAATCTATAGTGGTAATTTTAAATTTAGAATGTTTGTTGATTATCAAAAATATCTTCATGTAACTTATGGTATTAATGATGAAGATTTTGAATGGACTTTAAAAAATAATGAACAATTTATTACCCCTCAAGCGGTAATTTCTTATTCATATTTAGGTGTTGATAAGATGTCACAAAATTTTCATTATTTTGTGAAAAATCATTTAATAACATATAAAAAAGATAAAGAATATAAAGAAGTTTTATTTAATTCTTGGGAGGGATGTTATTTTACTTTCAATACTGAATCAATTATTTCTTATATAGATGATTCAATTAAGATTGGTTCAGAATTATTTGTTCTTGATGATGGTTGGTTTGGTGTTAGAGATAATGATTATACTGGTTTAGGTGATTGGTATGTCAATAAAGATAAAGTCGATTTACATAAAGTTATTAAACATTGTCATGATAAAAAATTAAAATTTGGTATTTGGTTTGAACCAGAAATGGTTACTCCATATAGTGAATTATATAAAAATCATCCTGATTATATTCTAGGTGAAAAAGAAGAAAATATTTTAACTATTCAGCGTCATCAATTCCATTTAGATTTTGCTAATCCAGAAGTCGTGGATAATATTTATGAACAAATGGTCAAATTTTTAGATGAATATCAAGTTGATTATATTAAGTGGGATTATAATAGAACTGTTAGTGAACATTTTTCTAGATATTATGGAGCTAATCAACAAGGTGAAATTTATCATAGATTAGTGCTTGGATATTATTCTTTACTTTCTCGTTTAATTAATAGATATCCTCATATCATGTTTGAAGGATGTGCATCTGGAGGAGGAAGATTTGATCTTGGAACATTATTCTATTGCCCTCAAATTTGGTGTAGTGATGAATCTGATCCAATTCAAAGAATTTTCATTCAATACAATACTTCTTTAGGTTATCCATTATCAACAATTGGTTCACATGTCAACGCGAATAGAATTACTTCATATAAAACAAAAGCTTTAATTGCTTTATTTGGTACTTATGGTTATGAAATGAATCCAAATAAATTAACTAAAGAAGAAATGGATGAATTATCTTTAGTCGCCGATATTTATAAAAAATATCATCGAGAAGTTATTGAAGAAGGAACTTTATATCATTTATTTTCACCAACAGAAACTAATTACATGTCTATGCAAGCTGTTAGTTTAGATAAATCTAAATCTTTAATTATTTTTATGAATAAATTAAAAGAAACTGATCAATCTCGTTTTGTAAAATTACATGGTTTAGATGAAAATAAAATGTATAAAAACTCATTTAATAATGAAATTTATTCAGGTTTATATTATATGCAAGTGGGAATCAATTTCTCCTTTGATTGGTTTGATGAATTTACTTGTAAGTTAATTATTTTAGAAGAAATTAAATAACATTATTTTTATTGTAAAATAATTTATAAATAACTTAAATACTCCTAATTTTAGGGGTATTTTTATTTTTTGACATTTATTAATGTTTTTATAATATATTGAAATGAAAGCCCTTTTATCGCTATAATATTTGTATAACAAATATGCAGGAGGCAAAAATGAAAAAATTATTACCTTTATCAATTCTTTCAACAATTACTTTAATGGCTGTTTCATGTGGAGGAAATTCTTCTTCTATTGATAATAATTCTTCTTTACCAGCTTGTAATGAAGATAATAAAGTTCATATTGTTATCTTAACTGGTCAAAGTGGAGCTAGAGGAAAAGCTAAAAATACAGATTTAACTGAAGATCAAAAAGATCCTAATTATGATGTTGATATTATGGCTGATGGATTAACCATGCCTCAACTAGCAAATATCCCTTCTTCAATTAAAGATGGAATTGAATTAACTGAAGTTCAACCTGGCTTTGGTGATTCCACTGGTGAATTTGGCCCAGAACTTGGTATGGGAGAAAACCTTGCATCATTATTTCCAAAAGGAAATGAAGATAGAAAATCAGTTATTGTAAAATATACTGCATGTGGATCAACTTTTACTGACCATTGGTATTCAACATCAATGTTAAATGATAGTACGATTTCTTCAAAATTAAATAAAGAACAAATTAGAACTATTAAAGATCAACAAACAGGACCTTTAACAAATAATTTATATCAATTAATTGATGAAACAATTGATCAATTATCATCTGAAGGATATGAAAGTGTTATCGATGGAGCGGTTTTTGTTCATGGTGAACAAGATGCAAAATTTGATGATAATATGGATATTTATGAAAAAGCTTTAGAATACTTTGCTAAAGATTTAAGAAGTTATGTTGGTAATGATAATATGCCTTTTGTTATTACTGAAGCTTTAACAAATAGTGCTAAATATTCTAATAAATTACGTGAAATTCAAAAAAATGTTGCTTCTAAAAATGAAAATAATTTATTTGTAGAAACAAGTGATTTATACACTAATACATTTGAACCATGGCATTTTGGTGCTGAATCTAACTTTATTTTAGGTAATAGAGCAATTGCTGAACTTGCAACATATAATGACACACGTACTATTAGTGAAGTCTTAACTCAATCAATTACAGTACCTTTAAATGTAGATGTAAGTTTACCAACTTATATTTCTGCAAAATATAGTAATGACTATGAAGGTTTAAGTAAGATTAAATATACTTCATCTTATGATAAAACAAAACTTGGTGAGCAAACTGTTAATTATGTAGTAGATTCTAAATGTGGTAATCCTTATCAAGGAAGCATGACTATTAATGTTAGCAATGATCCATATGTTGATGGCATTACTAATGAATATAGTTCTTATAAAACTAATAAATTAGGTGATAAAGGTAATATCTTTGTTCGTAAAGGTGAAAAAGGATTATTTGTTTCTGGTGATATTGATGATAAAGATATCTGGACAGATGGTGAAGCTTGGAATATTAAAGATATGGGGCAATCCACAAAAAATGATGACTTTAGAATTTATTTAACAACATCTGATGTAGCAAGTCGATATACAATTTGCTTAAGTGCTGCTAATTTACTTAGAGTTTATAATAAAGGAGTAAGTTTAACTGATGCAACTCCAGCTAAAAATCTTTATCAATTAAAGAAAATTACTGATTTTAAATATCATGTAACCACTAAAGGATTAGCTAATGTTCCAGAAGGAAATAAATCAAATGGATTAAGTTTTGAATTATATTTAAGTTATAGTGATTTAGGAATCACTAATCCAGATGATATTAAGTTATGTTTTGCATATAATGATATTTCTAACCCAGAGAATATTGCTCAAGATGATGAAACTAAAACTCGTCCAGCAAACAATGTATATTTAATGAAAGGAAATACAGATAGTTACGAATTAGATATTAACAATTATTTTGCTATCTCAGAATTAATTTAATTTATGAAAAGTGTTATTGGCGCAGATCCATACGTTTTATTTGATAAAAAAAGTGGATATTATTATTGCTATGCAACTAGCAATACTAAGCATAATAAAACATTCTATATTTATAAATCAAAAGATTTAATAAATTGGGAATTTGTTGATTATGCTCTAGATACATTAAAAAATAATTGGGGAAAAGATTGGTATTGGGCACCTGAATGCTATTATAATCCTCATAATAATCATTATTATTTATTCTATAGTGCTCGTTTAAAAGATGAATTAACTAAAGAATATTTCTATGAAGATAATTATGAAGAAAATTGTAAAATTGGTGTAGCGGTTTCTACTTCTCCAGAAGGACCATTTATTAATATCACTGATCGACCAATTGATTATTATCCTTATGATCCAAATTATTTAGATGTTGATAAAGTCTATAAAAATACTTTTTCAAAAGATATTGATTTATCTAAAAGATTATCTGCACCTAAAGGTGTTTATCTTTCTTCTATTGATGTTAATTTATTTTTTGATGAAGATAGAATTTATATGTTTTATTCTCGTTGTTGTTATCGTAATTGTATTTTTGATGAAGAATATCAAAAATTTATTGAAGAAAGTAACATTGTAGCAGTTGAATTAGATACTTCTTGGTGGTTTGATAAAGAAGCTAAAACAATGCCAACAATTAAAAAAGAATATCTTTCTTATAATAATAATCAAAGACAAGATAAATTTACTAATATAATTACTTATCATAATGAAAAACAAGCCTGGGAAAATGGTCATATTAATGATTATGATAATAATTTTGGAAGTAAAAGAAATCGTCGTTGGTCTGAAGGTAGTACTACCTTTACAAAAATGTTAAATGGAGAAAAAGTATATTGCATAACTTATTCATGTAATAATTATCAAAATGCTTTATATGGAGTGGGAATTGCTTTTTCTAAAAATGCTTTAGGACCATATAAGAAATATGAAAAAAATCCAATTATTCATCAAATAAAAGAAGAATCATTATATTCAACAGGGCATGGTACCATTATTGAAAAAAATGGAGAAATGTATTATTTCTTACATGGAAGAGATAATGTTGAACATGATAGAACTTTATATTTAGCTAAAATAAATATTAATTCCACTACTGATGTTAGTGTTGATAAAGTTGAAATGTGTAAATTAATCGAGGAATAAAAATGAAAAAAAATTTAAAAAATGTTTTATTAGTATCTTTACTTTTTACAGGTGTTATTGCTTGTAATGAAGTAGCAACAAGTGAAACTTCAACAAGTAGTGAAACTTCAACAAGTGAAACGACCACTAGTGAAGTCGCAAATGAATTAACTATTGAAGATTTATTTGTCTATAAAAATTACAAAATGAGACCATATATTACTTTCACAAAAGAAAAAGAAGACATTACTTATTCTTTTGAAGGCGATGCAATTAGTATTGATGATGATGGTGTTATTACTTGTAATAAAGAAGATAAAATTGTAGAAGTTAGTGCAACTACTGAACATTTAAGTACTACTTTTAAAGTTTATACAAGAGGAAATTTTACTGATTATCAAGCTAAAGTACAAAATAGAAAAGTTGATTTTGTAACTCGTGGAGAACAATATGGTGAAACTTTATTTATTGGTGATTCATTCTTTGATGTAGCAGAGTTCTGGAATAATTTCTATGATTTATATGCTGGTAAAAATGTTAGATCAGCTGGTATTTCTGCTTCCACTACTACTGATTGGGAAATCTTTGCTGAAGATTTAATCTATCCATCTGAACCTAAAAATATTGTTATCCATTGTGGAACTAATAATATTTTTGATGATGGTAAAAATGCTAATTCAACTTTTTATGATGTTAAAAGATTAATTGAAAAAATTCATTATGTACTTGAAGATACTAAAATTTATTATTTTGGTATTGAACCTCGTACCTATGGAGCAAAAGGTAATAGTGTTTCTAACACAGTAGTGATGTTAAACCAAGCAAATAAATTAATTAAAGAGTTCTGTGATAGCAATGCTTATTTAACTTATTTAGATTCTCCTGCTCTTTGCTATAATGAAGATGGTTCGGTTAAAACTGAATTCTTTAGAGATGGAACTCACCCAGTTTTAGATAATTATGCTTATTATGTTGATTTATTAGATGAAGCTGGTGTTGTTTTAGAAGATAAACAAGTAAATAGTAAAATTGCTGATTTTTCCACTTCAGTAGCTAATTCTATTGGTGATAGCAGTAGAAATATTGCTTATAAAGGTACTAATTTAAATCGTGAATTTTCTTTAGAAGGAACTTTAAAAATTAAACAAACTGGTCATAATCCACATATTCAATTTTCTTTAGATAATACAAGTTTTGCTAACAGATTCTTATTATGGGATAATCTAACTAATGGTAATTTTAAAATTGGTTATGCTATTAATAGTAACCATGATGCTAATGCTGATGCAGGAAGTACTTATGTTAAAAAAGCAGAGGATTTAGTTCTTAATTGGAAAATTTTAGTTACTAGTAAAAATGCTTATTTATATATTAATGGTGATTTAAAAATTATTATGCTTAATATTCCAAATGATGCTACTAAATCATTTTTAATGGGAACTGAGCATGCTGCAGTGGACTTCTATAATATGAAGGCTATTAGTAAAGAATTTGATGCAAATGAATATAATGCATTACTAAATGATGCAATAGTAAAAAAATACGAAGCATCACAAGAAACAACTAGACAAGTAATTCGTGATAAAGATTTTTAATTAGATTATTTTAAAATATATGAAGATCATGTGTAAAGACATGGTCTTTTTTCATGCATTTAATTATTTAATTAACAGTTAAGTATTTCATAACCTTTTTTTCTTGTAATAATGATAAAGAATGTTAAAATGAAACTATGAAAAAAACAAAGGTTACCATTTTAATTCTATTTCTTTTTACACTTACATCATGTTTTAAACCAATTTGGCAACATGTAGCGTATTTTTATGCAATTGACGATTATTGGAATGTTAGATATGTTCTGGAAAATAAAAGTTCTAAATTTTATAGTGTAGATGAATATTACTATAATGGTGACACTGATAGCGATAATATTATTATCAATATTGAAATTCCTAAGGAAATAAATGGTGTTTCTGTAGCTTACTTAGCTGGAGGCGCATATGCAATAGAAAAAGAAGTATATAAATTTCATGATAATGGATATCGTCAAGGTTTATTTTGCATGGATTTTGCAATTATTACAAATAATACTATTAATAAAAATAGTTATGTTGAAATAAATATTTATTTATCTGAAAATATAGAAACGATTCGAACGGATGGTGCAATTATTATATATAATAATTCTGAGTATTATGATGAATTTTCTATTTTTTATAATAATTATTCTGTTAATTTTTATATTGATGAAAATAATAGTCTTTATTATTCAAAAGATGGTATTGTATATTGTAAAGAAGATGATAGTATACATAATCCAGCTATGGTTTATTCTTTAAAAATGAAAGGTAATAAATTAAGAGAGCCTTATTCTTGGAGTTCTTTAGAATGGCCATTTGATAATTTTTAGTTTTTTGTAGGAACACAAACAATTCAAAAAAGATGACAGTGTAGGGTTTAGACCCTAAAAAATTTTATAGAGCCCATGTAAGTAATCGCTTACATGTTTTTCTTTACATTTTTATTACAGTTTTTTTATATTTTTGAGATATTTTTTAATATTTTTTCTTTTTAAAATAAAAGTGTCTTAAGTTAGACGAGGAGAAAAAATGAAAAATTTATCAAAAAAATTATTATTTGTTACATCGTTATTTGGTCTATTAACTATTACTGGATGTGGAGAAAGTTCAACTACTTCTTCAAATGAATTTGATTCAAGTAAATTAATTACAAGATATACTAGAGATACTGAATCTGGTACTAGAGATGGATTTTTTACTGCAATTGGTTTTAAAGATGCAGTAACAAAAAATGAAGTTATTCCTAATTGTGTAGAAGCTACTGATAATGGAAATATGATTTCTTTAGTAAATAATGATGAATATGGTATTGGTTATATATCTTTAGCATCATTAGAAAGTTCTTCATTAGCTGGTCTTTCTTATAATGGCGTGGCTCCATCAGAAGAAAGTGTTGTTGATGGAACATATGGATTATCAAGAAATTTCAATTATATTACTAGACTTGAAAGTGATTGCACACCTACTGAATGGACTTTAATAAGAGGTTTCTTATTATTTATGAATAGTAAAGAAGGTTTAACAATTATTAAATCTAAAGATGGTATTTTAACTAAATCCATTGCAAGTAGTACAAGTTTTAATGATTTACTTAATTTAGAAGAAAATAAAGATGTTAAATATTTATGTGCTAAAGCATGTGAAGATAATAATAAAACTGAAATTAAATTTGGTGGTTCTACTTCAGTTGAAAAGATTTCTAAAGCATTAACAGATGCTTTTGCTACATATTGTCCAAGTTTTAAACCAACACATAATCATACAGGTTCAGGAACTGCTTTTAAAGGCACTCAAGGAAGTGAAAAAGATGGAGTTAATAGTATGCATATTGGCTTCTTATCAAGAGAATTATCTTCTTCAGAAACTGCTTTAGAAGGATCACACGGATTAATTTGTAAAGATGGAATTGTAGTAGTAGTTAATGCAAAAAATAATTTAGTTAGTAATTTAACTACTGAACAAGTTAAAACTATTTATTCACAAGATACAACAAAATGGAGTGATATTATTGCTAAATAGGTCTTAGCCTATTTTTTACGTGTTATGAAAAATTCAAAAACAAAATTATTAATTGATCAAATCGTAAAAATCATTTTCATGATTATTGGTTTAATATGCGCTTCTTCAATTGTTTTTATTGTTTTCTTTATTATATTTAAAGGGATTACTCCTTTTATTAAAACTTATAGTGATGGAAGTAAGGCTTCCTTAATTAAATTTCTATTTAGTGTTAATTATTCGGATGGAAATTATGGAGTACTAGGTTTAATTATTAATACATTAGTAATAGTTTTAATTGTTGCACTAATTGCTTTACCAATTAGTGTTTTAACGTCTTTATTTATTGTAAGAATTGCTCCTAAAAAGATATCAGTTTTTATGCAAACTATTGTGGAATTATTATCTTCAATTCCTTCTATTATTTTTGGTTTATTTGGTATGGGTGTGATTAATCCTCTGGTTAGAAATTTAGCAAGTGCATTTAATGTTCAAACAGCAGGGGGAGTATCAACTTTATCAGTTATCATTGTTTTATGTATGATGATTATGCCTACCATTACTACTTTAAGTATTACTTCAATGAAATCAGTAAAAGAAAATCAAATATTAGCTAGTTACGCTTTAGGCGCTAGTAAGTCGCAAACAGATTTTAAAATTGTTATTTATGAAGCAAAAAGTGGAATATTAGCTAGTTTAATTTTAGGTATAGGAAGAGGACTAGGTGAAGCTACTGCCATTAGTATGGTTTGTGGAGGGGCTAATGGAATATCATTAGGTTTGTTTTCACCTACAAGTACTTTAACTTATGTAATGATGCAAGGATTTCATGAATCAAGTGGTTTAAGTTATGATATTCGTTTTAGTGTTGGTATTGTTTTAATTGTTATTATTTTATTAACTAATATTGTTTTAAATAAAGTTAAAAAGGAGCTATGTAAAAATGACAAATAAAAGAAGATTTTTTGATTTTTTAAGAAATAGTTCAACAGTTATTTCTACTTTGTTTTCTTTAATTACTTTTTTTGGAATTATTTTTTATGTAGGAATTAATGGAAGTAGATATTTATCTTGGGAGTTAATTTCTTCTGATAATAAAAGTAGTTTAAATATTATTTCCACTGAACAAAATAATAAAGAGTTTACTAATCCTAATCTTGATGGAACTTTTTTTTCTTATAAATATGGAATATCTTTAAAAGATGGAGAAAATTTAGAAGGGAAAAGTTGTGTTTATGTTGAATATGTATCTTCTAGTTCACCTTTTAATAATACTTTAAATAATAAAGGTGAAACTTATCAATTAGTAAAAGGGACAACTTTAGATATATTAATGGGAGTTAGTGAAGATAATTTAGATGTAGAATGTTATGCAAAAGATGGTGCTGAAAAATTTGCTAAACAATTAGATAAATCTGTTTCTATTTCTTTTTTACAATGTAGTAAATTAGGTGGAGGTATTAGAGGTTCACTTATTTGTACAATATATTTAATTTTATTAACTTTGTTATTTTCTTTACCTTTAGGTATTGGAGGCAGTATATATTTAGTCTTATACGCTAAAGAAGGTAAATTTAAAACGATTATTACTAATATGATTGATGCAACAAGTGGAATTCCTTCCATTATTTTTGGCTTTGTTGGATTAATTATTTTTGTGCCTTTTGTTTCAGTTTTTACAGATATTAATGGGTATTCAATTTTAGCGGGTGCGTTAACAATGACTTTAGTGTTATTGCCCACTATTATTAAAACAACTTCTGAAGCTTTAAAAGAAGTTCCTTCTACTTATATGGCTTCTTCTTTAGCTTTAGGTGCTAGTAAAACACAAACAATATTTAAAGTAATATTACCTAATGCTTTACCGGGAATATTAACTGCTACTTTACTTTCAATTGGAAGAATTATTGGTGAATCAGCAGCTTTAATTTTTGTGATGGGAACTTCTATTGAAGATAATATTTCTATTTTTAAAGGAGCAACCTCGTTATCATTACATATTTGGTCATTAACTAAGCAAGAAACACCAAATTATCAAGTAGCATGTTCAATTTCAATTATTATTTTACTAGTGGTTTTTTTAATGAATGTTTTAGTGAAAATAATATCTTATTGTATAAATAAAAAAAGAGGAATTTAAGATGAATGAAGTTTTTGAAATTAAAGATTTAAATCTATTTTATGGTGAAAAACATGCCTTAAAAGATGTAAATATAAAAATATATGAAAAAGAAGTTACTTCTTTTATTGGACCTTCAGGATGTGGAAAATCTACTTTGTTAAGATGCTTAAATCGAATGAATGATTTAATTAGTAATTGTAAAGTTGAAGGAACTATTTTGTATAATGGTGGTGATATAAATTCAATTAATGAAGTTGATTTGAGAACAAATGTAGGAATGGTTTTTCAAAATCCGAATTCTTTTCCAATGTCAATTTTTGATAATGTTGCTTATGGTCCACGTTGTAATGGCATCAAAAATAAAGAAAAATTAAAAGAAATTGTTATTGATTCTTTAAAAAAAGCTTCTTTATATGAAGAAGTGAAAGATCGTTTAAAAGATAGTGCTTTGGCTTTATCAGGTGGACAACAACAAAGATTATGCATTGCTCGATGCATAGCAATGTCACCTAAAGTAATTTTAATGGATGAACCAACGAGTGCTTTAGATCCAATTGCAACTTTAAAAATTGAAGAATTAATTCAAGAATTAAAAAAGGATTATACAATTGTTATAGTTACTCATAATATGCAACAAGCGACAAGAATTTCTGATTATACAGCATTTTTCTTGTTAGGTGAAATTGTTGAATATAATAAAACTATTGATTTATTTTCAAATCCTAAAAATAAGAAAACAGAAGATTATATAACAGGAAGGTTTGGTTAATATGTTATTAAAAGATGAAATGGATAATTTAAAATTACTTGTTCTAAAAATGTCAGATGCTTCAATTATGAATATTAAAGAAGCAATTGATTATTATTTAGGAAAAGAAGAACTTAATGGAATTAATGATGATTTAATTGATCAATACGAACGTTTAGTAGAAGAAATGTGTGTCAATATTTTATTAAAAGAACGTCCTTTTGCTCGTGATTTAAAAGAAGTAACTGGTGTTTTAAAATTGGTTTCTGATATTGAAAGAATTGGTGATCACGCTGAAGATATCTTTGAATTTGCTACACGTCTACTTCCATATAAAGAAGATAAATTAGTTGAAATTGAATCATTAGCTAGTTTTGTAATGTTAATGGTTAAAAATTCGATTAAAGCTTATATTGATAATGATTCGACATTAGCAAAAAAAGTTATTGAAGATGATGATTATGTTGATAAAAAATATTTAGAGATTATTGAAAACTTATCAAAAAAAGAAGATATTGATAAAGATTATGTGCCATTTGCTATTTATACCACTTTAGTGGTAAAATATCTTGAAAGGATAGCTGATCATTCAGTAAATATTGCTGAATGGGTAGAATATATCCTAACTGGTTATTATAAAGATAAAATGATTTTTTAAGAGGTGAATTATGTTAATTTATTCAATTGAAGATGATGAAGACATTGCTTTAATCATCAAAAAAACATTAATTAAGCAAGGTTTTGAAGTCGAATCATTTAATTGTGGTAAAGATTTTTTTAACGCTTTTGAAAAGAAAAAACCAGATATTATTTTATTGGATTTAATGCTTCCTGATATTGATGGAAAATTTATTCTAAAACAAATTAGAAGTATGTCTAAAAATGATGATATTCATATTATTATTATTTCAGCAAAACATATGATCACTGATAAAGTGGAAGGCCTTGATTTAGGAGCTGATGACTATATTGAAAAACCTTTTGATTTATTAGAATTAATGGCTAGAGTGGAAGCACAAGCACGTCGGTTAAATAAAAAGAAAGTTATTTGTAAAGATGATGTTGTTTTGAAGTTAGATGAAAGAGAATGTTATAAAAATAATTCTAAAATTGATTTAACGGTTAAAGAATTTGATATTTTAACTTTATTAATTAAAAATTCACCTAATGTTATTTCTAGAGAACAAATTTTTGAAAATATTTGGAATACTAATGAAATTGTTGAAAGTAGAACAGTTGACATGCATATTAAATCATTAAGAGCAAAACTTAGTGATGATGGCAGTTTTATTAAAACGGTTTATGGAATAGGCTATAAGATTTAATATGAAAAAAAGATTAATTATTACTAATTCAATATTAGTATTTATTTCTTTGATTTTAACTTTAACTTTTTCAAGTGGAATAATTTATAAACAAAATTACGATACATATTCAAAAGAAGTAGAAAATTATTTATCTTTAACTATTTCTATTTTTGATGGTACAAATTTTGATGACACAAAAAATTCTATTACTTCTACAGATAAAAATATTCGTTTAACTATTATTGATACTAGTGGAAAGGTTATTGTTGATACTTTAAATGAAAGTATTGAAGAAAATCATTTACAAAGACCAGAACTAAAAAATTTAAGAGAAGTGTATAAAAGATATTCATCAACTGAACATCAAACAATGATGTATATTGCTGATTTAGCTTCTTCATATTATATAAGAATTGCTATCCCAATGGGAAATATTGATAGTATCATGGCTACTTATGTATCTTTAAGTGTTCTTTTCCTTGTTATAGTGGAAACTGCCTCTGTTGTTTTAATTAGTTTTTTTATAAAAAAGAGTTTAAAACCGATAAATTTAACAGTTAAAGAACTATCTTCTTTAGCAGGAAAAGATTATCAAAATACTGATTTAGAGATTGATCATTTACCTAATATTATGAAAGATATTACAGAAGTTTTGAATCAAAATATTAATTCAATTAAACAACAACAAGAAGAAGCTTCTTCAGTTATGAATTTATTAAATCAAGGCGTAGTGGCAATTAATAAAGATTTAGAAGTTGTTTTATTAAATAAAACCGCTAAAAAGATCTTTAATGAGCAAGATGTATTAAATCGTAGTTATTTATTTTTAATTAGAGATGTTCCTTTTCAAGAAAGAATTCAACAAGTAATAAAAAATAAAATTAATGATAATTATATCTTAGTTTTAAATAAATTAACTTATGAATGTATGATAAATTATGTAAGTAATACTTGGTTATCTGGTGGAGTGGTTATTACTTTAGAAGATATAACGCAAAAAGAAATCTTAGAGAAAACTAAAAAGGATTTCTTTCAAAATGCTTCCCATGAATTAAAATCACCTCTTACTTCTATCATTGGTTATCAACAATTAATTACGCAAGGAATTGTTGATGATCCTGAACAAATTAATACTTATTCTTTAAAAACGATTAAAGAAGCTAATAGAATGAATGATATCATTATTGATATGCTTAATCTTGCTGAACTTGAACAAGATTATCAAACTAAAAAAGAAACTTTCTCATTAAAAAAATTGATTTTAGAAATTATTGATGCTTTAGACAGAAGAATTAAAGAAAAGAATATTGCTTTAGAATTGAATTTGTTAGATTTTGATATTAAAGGTGATGTTAAATTATTAGATGAATTAATTCGAAATTTAATTGATAACGCTATTAAATATAATAAAGAAGATGGAAAAATTAGTATTATTTTAAATAAAGAAAAATTAATTATTTCTGATACTGGTATTGGTATTTCTAAAGATAATCAAAAAAGAGTCTTTGAAAGATTCTATCGAGTTGATAAAGGAAGAAGTAAGTCAGTTGGTGGAACTGGGTTAGGACTAGCTATTGTTAAACATATTTGCGAAATTTATAATTATAAAATTAAAATGTCTTCATGCTTAAATGAAGGTACGACAATAGAAATTATCTTTTAATTATTGACAAAGTAAAAATTAAGATAAATAATAATCTTACTTCAGGGTCAGGTGAAATTCCTTCTCGGTGGTAAACCCCACGAGCACAAAAGTGCTGAACTAGTTAAATTCTAGTGGCGACAGTATAGGCTGGATAAAAGAAGTAATCCTTTTATGTTAAAAAAGATCCTGAGATACAGGATTTTTTTATTAGGAGGGTTTATGGAAAATTCTAATCTCAGAAAAAAACTAATACTTATAATTATTGGTTTTATATTTATTATTAGTTCAATTGTTTGTCGCTATTTATCGTTTAATGATTTGCCAATTTATTTTTTAGATTTAATTGGCGTGGGTATCATTTTATTTAGTAGTTCTATAAAACAAAAAAGTGCTCATCAATTATCAATTAAAGAAATATCCTTAATTGGTGTTCAAGGGGCAATAAGTGCATTATTATATATTTTTGTAAAATTCAATTTACCAATTTTTCCTCAATTTCTTGATATTCAAGTATCAGAAATTCCTGCTTTAATTACTTCATTTATGTATGGACCAAGTGCAGGGTGTTTCGTTATTTTAATTAGATTTATTTTAAAATTACCATTTTCTTCTACAGAATTTGTTGGGGAACTTGCTGATTTAATTATTGGTTTAGTTTTAGTGTATATTTCTGGAGCAATATACAAAAAAAAGCGCACATTAAAAGGTGCACTTCTTGGTTTAAGTTTAGCAATGGTTTTATCTACCATTGTGGCTATGCTTAGTAATTTATTTATTTTAATTCCGTTTTATTTACAATTATTTTTTAATGGCTCAATGAAACCATTACTTGCAATGTGTTCGATGATTCCAAATATTAATGAAAATAATTTTATGACTTATTACTTATTTATTGGAGTATTACCATTTAATTTATTTAGATTCTTGATTGTTTTTATTTTAACATTCTTACTATATAAAAGAATTAATTTCTTATTTAAGAAAATTACTAAATAAGATCGTAGTTTTTCTTTAAGTAATTAAAAATATTTTTTCTTGTAATAATACCAATAAATGTTCCATCATCATCAGTAACTGGAATAAAGTTTTGATTCATTGCCGTTTGAAAAACATCCATTAAATCACAATTTGCTTTAATAGCTTTATTATCATGATAACGTGATATTTTCATAATATTTTCTTCTTCAGCTTCATGAATAGATAGGTTATGACTATTTTTTATATACCATAATAAATCACCTTCCGTTAATGTACCAAGATAATTTCCATTACGAGAAATAATTGGTATAGCACTATAACGGTGATATTCCATTTTTTCTAAGGCTTGTCTTAAAGAATAATCTTCATACAAATATGCAACCTCTTTTTTAGGTGTCAAAAATAATAATACATTCATAAATTAACCTCACATCATAACTATATCACAATAATATGAACTGTTTTTAAAAAAATAAGCATATTTTATTTTGCCTCATCATAAAGATTTATTGTAATGGGGAGGAGCCAAAATGGAAGATGCTACAAAATATTTAAAAGATTTAGGCTCAAGAAACAATGGAGATGTCTATTTAGGGGTGGTTGGACCAGTTCGTGTTGGCAAATCCACTTTCATTAGAAAATTTATGGAAGTTTGTGTTCTTGAACATATTGAAAATGAAGATGAAAAAAAGAGGGCAATAGATGAATTACCTACCACTGGAGATGGGAAAACTATTACCACGATTGAACCTAAATTTATTCCTTCAAATGCAGTAAGTTTAAATTTAGATGAGATGAAAGTTAATGTTAGATTAGTTGATTGTGTAGGATATATCATTGAATCAAGTACTGGTTATTTAGAAGATGGAAAAATGAGAATGGTCCAAACTCCATGGTTTAATGATGCAATTCCTTTTGATGATGCAGCAAAAATAGGAACACAAAAAGTAATTAAAGACCATTCAACTTTAGGAATTGTTATTTTAAGTGATGGAACAATTAATGATTTTTCTGTTTTAGATTATATGGATGCAGAAAAAAGAGTTTTAAATGAAATGGCAACTTTAGAAAAGCCATATGTAATTGTTTTAAATTCATCAATGCCAAATGGAGAAAAAGCCAAAGCAAGAAAAAATGAATTAATGCAAAATTATGGAGTTCCAGTTATACCTATTGATGTAAAAAATATGACCAAAGAAGAAGCATCTTTAGTTTTAAAAGAAGCTTTATATCAGTTCCCAGTCACTGGTATTGAACTTATGTTACCAACATGGGTATCATCTCTTGATGAAGAACATTACATTAAATTATCTTTAAAACAATCAATTTCCAATGCGATGAATGAAGTAAAGATTGTTAAAGATGTTAATCACATTCTTGATGTCATCAAAGAAAATGAATATGTTAAAGAATGTTCAATGAAGAATGTCGATACAGGAAGTGGAGTGTGTTTAGTTCAACTTGATGTTAATGAAGGTTTATATGAAAAAGTTTTAAATGAACTTGTTGGATGTGAAATTACTGATAAAGGTGAATTAATAAAAATTTTAACAGAATATGTTAAAGCAAAAAAAGATTATGATTTAATTGGTGATGCTTTACAAATGGCATCTTCAACTGGCTATGGTTTTGCTTCTACATCTTTAAAAGATTTTAAAGTAAGTAAACCAGAAGTTACAAAATCAGGTAGTCGATATGGGGTTAAAGTTAAAGCAAGTGCTTCAACTTATCACATTATCAAAGTTGATGTCGAAACAACATTTGAACCAATTTTAGGATCAAAACAACAAGCAGAATATTTTGAAGAATATTTATTAAATTCCTATAATGAGAATCCACTTAAAGTATTAGATTGTGAGTTATTTGGAAGAAAATATGAAGAGATTATTTCGCAAGGAATAGAAATGAAACTTCATTCTTTACCTGAACCAGTAAAAATTAAAATGCAACAACTTTTAAAAACGATTTCTAATAAAGGAAAAACAAATTTAATTGCCTTTGTTTTCTAAATCTTGCTTTGTAGCAAGATTTTTTTCTTTTAATAAAATTTATTGCATGTAAAATAAAGTTATGTTATCTTTTACCTAAGCAAGGAGTCAATATTATGAATAAAGATGAAATAATTGCAAATGTTGCTTATCAAGCAAGAATTACAAAAAAAGATGCGACAACTGCCGTTGATACAGTTTTTTCAACTATACTTGAAGCATTAGCTTCTGGTGAGCAAGTAAAAATTGCTGGTTTTGGTTCATTTGATGTAAAAACACATAAATCGAGAGTAGGAATGAATCCAATTACTAAAGAACCAATTCAAATTCCAGCGATTAATGCAATAGCATTTAAAGCAAGTAAAAATGCAAAAGATAAAGTAAATGATTAGGCTTATGCCTAATTTTTTTTTTAAAAAAGAGGATTTCTCCTCTTAATTATTCAATTTCAATATATTTTTTTTGATTTACTTCTTCTTTTTCTTTAGGAACAAGTAAAGTTAAGACACCATCAGCAAGTTTAGCTTTAATATCTTCTTGA
>OJJO01000059.1_pt1 | contig 41145 bp, 38 predicted proteins | sample 1596351 | NCBI WGS metagenome assembly OJJO01 (sample SAMEA4350117, study PRJEB24818) | metagenome | biome: human; feature: gut; material: faeces | place: Denmark | collected 2013-09
TTATTACCATGTTTAATTATTATTAATTTATTATTAGAATTAGATGTTTTAACTTATGTTTATAATAAAACAATAAAATTTGGTAAATATTTTTATTTATTGTCTTTAATTTTTATTTGTATGATTTTAGGAATGCCTTCCATGCAAATATTATTAAATAATCAAATTAATAAGAAGATTTTATCTGAAAAAGAAGCAAATAAATTTATTTATTCGTTCGGCACTATTTCGTTCCCTTTTATTTATGGTGTTTGTTTAGTTAATATATTTGATATTAAAATAGCTATTTTTATTTTGTTAATTTATTTTTTTATTAATTTAATTTCATTAATTTTTATGGATGTTAAAATAAATCATGTAAAATTAAATATTGATGACTATAATTTATCTAAATCATTTTCTAGTGCTATTTTAAGTTCTTTTAAAACTATAGGATTAATTGTTGGATGTGTAATTGTTTTTTCTTTACCATTATTTTTTATAGAAAAAATACCTTCATCAATTAAGTATTTATTAGAAGGTATTTTTGAATTTTCATTTCCAAGTTTTATTGTTTCACAAAGTAATAATTTATATTTATATTTAATAATGATATTTTTATTTATGTTTCCTTCGTTATCAGTTATTTTTCAAAGTAAATTAATAAATAATAAACTTAATATTTTTAAATATTTAATTATTAGATTTTTTTTAATGCTAAGTGCTATTTTATTATTTTTTATTTTTTCTGTTTGCTATTATACATTTCTATAACAATATTTGGAACTAAACTTGATACATCAACATTATAAGTAAAAAATTCTTTAATTGATGAGGAGGATATAAAACTTTTACTTAGAGAAGCCATTAAGAAAACCATTTCAATATTTTGATCAATATATTCATTAGCCGCGGCTAATTGAAATTCGTATTCAAAATCAGTGACTGCTCTTAGGCCACGCACAATTGCTGTGGCATTTAATTTTTTAGCAACATTAACAATTAAATCATCGGTTGAAATTACTTCAACATTTTCAAAATCTTGTGTGGCAATTTCAACCATTTTGACTCTTTCTTCTAAAGAAAAAAATGATTGTTTGGAAGAGTTTTTAGCAATACAAACATAGATTTTATCAAATAATTTACTTGCTCTTAAAATGATATCTAAATGCCCATTTGTTATAGGATCAAAACTTCCTGGATAAATTGCAATTTTCATATTATTTCCTTTCTATAAGTACATGTATAGTACCATATTGATATCTTTTATGATAAGAAAATCTTTCATCAAATGGTAATTCTTTATTGCATTCTTTTACAACAATTGCATCTTTATTTAATAATTGATGTTCAATTAAAAAATCAGTTACTATTTGATATAAATCAATTTTTGCATATGGTGGATCAAGATAGACAATATCGATTTTTTCATTTAATGTATTTAACAATTGTTGATAAGAGCATTTATGAACTTCTGTTTCTTCTTCGATTTTAAGTTTTAAAATATTATCTTTAATTGTTTTATAGGCAAGATAATTATTATCACAAAAGATGGCTTTTTTAGCGCCTCTTGATAATGATTCTAAGCCTAATGCTCCAGAGCCAGCAAATAAATCTAAAATTGTAGAATTAATTAATTTATCACCTAAAGCGGACATTAAAGCTTCTCTAACTTTATCAGTTGTTGGTCTAGTGGTATTTACATTAGGAGTAGCAATAATCATATGACGATACTTACCAGATATAATTCTTAACATTGATGATGACCTCTTTTTTGAAATAAAGAAATTAATTTAAATTCTAAATAATATAAAGGTTCATTAATAGTTTTTAATAAGTCATTATATTGTTTTATTAGCTTATCATTATCCATTTCTAATTTTGCTTTATAAAGTAGATCTTGCTTTTCTTTAATTAGTTTTTGATCGTTTTTCAACACTCTTAAACAAAAAGAATAATCTTCTTGAGCGTTTTGAAAATTTTTTATTAAAGATAGTGATTTTTCATTTTGAAATATTTGATTTTCAATTTCTTTAATTTTCTTTCTTTCTGGCATTTTTTTTATTTTATCTACTAGCGTATTTTCGTAATCAATGAGTTTATTCATATTTAACTCCTGTTTTAATTAATAATTCCTGCATTTTATTATCATTATTTTTATTTGACATTAACTCTTTAAATTTATCTTGTCTTTTAAAGATTAAATGAAATAATCTGAATAGATAACCAAGAGGAATTAAAATAATTGATTTTGTCCATGGATAAAAAGCAAATAATGATTTAACAGGAATAAACCATAATTTAAATAAATATTTAATTTTTGAATTTGATTGCGCAATTTGTTTATTTTTAACTTTATTGTTATCTTTTCCAAATCCATGAATTCCTGATTTTAAAGTGTATTCAATTAATTCTTCTGTTTTTTCATTTTTAATATATTCATATTTATGATAAGAAAAAACATAATCAAGCATATTTAAAATGGTATTAAAAAAATTAGTGTATTTATATTGATTAAAAACATTTTTAATTTTGGTTAAATCTAAGTTAAATTTATTTATTAAAACATAGATATCACATAGAGGTCTTAAACCTGCTCCACCTTCTAATAAATGCTTCATATAATGAACAATAATAAAAACAAAATGGTATTCTATATCAAGAGAATAGGTATTATGATCTTGTCTTTGAGAATGAGAAAATGGTTTACTAAAATATTCATAAAAAGGATTTGTGACTTCAATTAAATGAAAATGTAATTCAAATTCAATGTTTTTATAAGAAAATGATAAGTGATGAGAACATCTTTCTAAAAATTTAAAACCGTTATTTTTTAATATTTTAGTGGCTTTTTTTAAGTCATGCTCATTGATATAAACATCAACATCACCTAACATTCTTAAATATGGATCATTGTAATATTTTCTAATTACTGTCCCTTTTAAAAATATATGATCAATATTATTTGCATCAAAAAGATTTTTAACTAAAGAAGTTAAATTATCAATTTCTTCAGAATATAATGCACTTAAAAAATAAAATGTTTTAAATTTTTCTTCTGCAGTTACTTTATATAAAAAAGGTAAAAATGTTTGTTCTTTTAAAATTCTAGCAACAACTTTAGTTATTTTTAATTCAGAAATTGAAATGTTTTTTTCTTTTAACCCTGCATCTATTAGTTTTAAAACAGTTTGATATGCTTCAATCATATTCTTCACCTAAAAAAATTGTTTTTGCATCTGGTAAATTAATATCACGATGAGTAATAATTATTTTTGTTTTATTGATACAAGAAACATTATTAACAATATTTTTTTCTAGTTCTTTATCCAAAGCGGAAGTAAATTCATCGAGTAATAAAATTTGATTATTTTTTTCTAAAGCGATAGCAAGAAGAATTCTTTGAATTTGTCCTAAAGATAATCCATTACCTCTTTCATTTAAAATAGTTTTTAATTTATTTGGTTTTTGATTAATTTCATCATAAATACAGGCTATTTTTAATGAATTAATAAATTTATCTTCTTGATAATTTTCAATAAATAATTTAGCGTTTTCTTCAATAGTACCACTGAAGAGAATGTTTTCTTGAGCTACATAAGAAAAAAGATTTCGACATTCTTTGATATCATAAAATTTATTATTATATTTAACTTTAATTGTTCCTTTGTTAGGTGAAATAAAACCTAAAAGCAAATTAAATAAGGTAGTTTTTCCACATCCAGAATGTCCTTTTAAAAGAATCGTATCATATTTTTTTATTGATAAAGAAAAATCTTTTAATATTACATTTTGATCATAAGAAAAATCAACATGTTCAAAGATGATTTCATCAAAATCATTTATTTCAATTTGATTACATTCATTTTTAATATTGTATAATTCTTGAATTCTATTTTCACTAACTTTATAAGCATTATAATTTGTAATTAATGAACTAAACATTGATAAAGGTGTTTCAAAGTAGCTTATAACTTGTAATAAACCTACTAAAGAACCATAAGTTAAAAATCCTTGAACAATACCAAACGCTCCATAAATCATTACAAAAGCTGCACAAATTTCCATTAAAACATATAATCCACCATGACCGACAATAGATAATTTATTTCTTTTATCTTTGATAGAATAATTTTCTTTTATTCTATCGTGTAAAGAAGATGATAAGTTTTTTTCTGCATTTAAAGCTTTAACTATTTTAATATTTTCAAAGCTTTCTTGCATATAAGCATTAAGTTTTCCATCGTTTTCTAAAGCCATTTTATGGTATTTTTTTAATATTTTTGAATATATTCTAGCGGAAATTACGACTATTAAACCAAAAAGTAATAAGATAAATAAAATTTTATAATCTAAGTAAGCTAAAGCAAATAAAGACAAAAGGAATCTTGAAGCGTATAAAAACACATTAGGTATAGTTTGGCATAAACCATTTTTAATATTTTGAATATCATTTAAATAGACATTAGTGATTTCACCTGAATGGAATTTTTTAGCTTCATTAACATCTTTTTTTAATAGTTCATTATAGATGTCCTCTTTCATTTTAACTTCAATTTTTAAAGAAAATTTATTTCTAATAAATAAAAATAGTAAACTTAAAACAATATTACAAATTATTAATACACCAAAAATTAAAGCATAAAAAAGCACTCTTGTATTATTGATTGCGGCATCAATTAATAATTTACTTGCCAAGGCTTGACTTACAAGAAAAATTGAACGAAATATATTAATAATGGATAAAATAAGAATATATTTTTTATTAGACATTTTTTATTCTCCGTGTTAATGGGAAAAAGATTTTTCTAATTAATAAACTATGCCAAAAGAAAAGATAAAGTTTATATGAGAAACTATTTAAATAGTCAGTTTTATTTTTTCTTTTTATAGCAATAACTTTTCCAATAATTTGTTTATAATAAATAGGCTCTTCTTTATTAATTTGATTATCACCAAGAAGAACATAGTGTTCTTTTTTTATTTGATAGATACGATGTAAAACATAACTACCATCATTTCTTTGATAGAAGATAATATCATTTTTTTTTAGATTTGTTGGATTAGCCAAAATAACATGATTTGTTTCATAAATAAAAGGAAGCATACTAGTGCCTCTTACAGGCATAATAAAATTTTTATTATTGTCTAATGTTTCTTTTAATATGGGAACTAAATCTACAATGTTATTCATTAATAATTCCTAATTCTAATAATTTTTTAATAAAGTTTTCGGTATCTTCTTTTGCGGTTTTTTCATCGATATCGTATTCTTTTGTAATAGCTTTACAAATTTCTAAGGTATTTAATCCTTCTTGAATTTTGTTTATAATAAAAACTGCAATTTCATTTAGGTTAATAATTTTTGAAAAATCAACATTCTTTTCATCTTGATGAACAAGAATTGTTTCATTAGCTAAATCTTTCATTACATAATTATCACATAATTTCATTTTAATTTGCCTCCAAATATTCTTTTAATTTATCTACTGCATCATAAGAAATATTACAATTTAAAATGCATCCATTAATTTCAATAAGTTTATTTGTCATATTATTCCATTTTTCTCGACTATACATAAATGATGAGTTAGTAATATGAGGAATAAGTAAAAGAAATTCTTCTTTTTTTGTAATATTTTTTACTGAATTATTTTCACTTCTATGAATAAAAACAAAATTTGTTAATTTGATTTTTTTATTTTCATCAATTAAGTATTTTCCACTCCAAGGATTACCATAAATATAAAGAGTGTTATTTTCATTGATAATTATATTTTTATCATCATTAATTTGTTCTATTTCTACATGTTCTTTCCAAAGCCTAGCATGGGTAGATTTTCCTACTCCACTACTAGCGATTAGTAAAATACCTTTATCAAGATATTTAAATGAAGAAGAATGGATGAGTATGGCATCTTGTTTATTTAAAATAAAATACATAAATGCATATTCACTTAAAACATATTCTTTTTGCCCAATATTTTCTTTAGTTAATAAAATAGTTGCTGAATTAATTCGATAGATTATTATTCCAATAAACGAGCCATCTTCAAATCTTTGAACTTGAATTATCTCATTATTTATCTCATAAATATCATAATATTTTGAATGATATTTTGCTTCTTCTTTTGGAAAATCGAGATTATCGACAATTTCTGTGGAGATAATTATATCACCTTTTTCAGATGTAATATATTTTTGTAATTGATGGTGCATCAATTTTGAAACATAACAGAATGTAAAATTTAAGTTTGCAATACAACAATTTATCATAAAAAATCCTTACTATTAAACAATATCATTTACTTAAGTAAATGTAAAACGATAGTTTCATAAAACATTAAGTACCAAAGAAACTATTCCTAAAAGAGATATTACAATTCCTATAATAATATTAAAAGAATATTTTTCTTTTTGAAAAAAATAATATATAAATAAAAAACTAATACCAGAAGTAATAAGTCCACATGATAATAAAATTCCATTAACTTCTTTTATAAAAATAGAAAGAATAAATAAAACTAAGGAAATTAAACAAAAGATAACTGTTAAAATAAGTTTTTTCATTATTTAGTAGATGAACGATGTTGAATTGTTGAATAGAATGGATATGATTTATTTTTTAGAGTACCATTTAATAATTTTGTAAGCATTCTCATAGCAATTGATCCAACTTCATACATATCGATTTCAAAGGTGGTTAAGGTTGGTCTAACAATAGTAGAATATTTAGTTCCTATAACAGAAACAATTTGAACTTCATTTGGAATAGAAATTCCATTTTCATTAGCGGCATTAGCTACTCCACAAGAAATGGTGTCCCTTGGTGCAATGAAAAAGCCTGTTTTATTTTCTTTAAAATATTCTTTAAATTGCTCAAATGTTTTTGAATATGAATCTTCTACTTCAATTTTCTTAAATAAATTTTCTTTATTTAATTTCTTACATTCTTCTAAACAAAGAGCTTCTAATGTATCCATCATTGCTGAACTATTATTAATAATATGGAGGAAGTAAATTTCTTCATTACCATTATCAAAGTGTTCATGGATAATTTGTTTAATTGAATTTTCATATTCAAGAGGAATTGAAGCAACATTTTCTTTAATAACTTCACGCCCAATAACCGAGACTGGTGTGCCATAATTAACTAGTTTATCAATATCTTTTTCTGATAGTTGGTCATCAAAAACAACGACACCATCAACATTACTAGATATAATACTTTCCACAATTTCACTTACTTCTTCAGTGTTTTGAGTGGTTGTAAATAAAGTAGTTTGAAAGCCATAAATTTTAGCAATATCAACCATTCCTGAAAGCATAGAAGCAACATACATATGCATTGAATTAGGAATTACAATACCAACATTTGTTGATTTAGATTTAGCTAAACCTTGAGCAATTGCAGAAGGTTTATAACCTAATTTTTCAATGACTTCCATAACTTTAATTTTTGTTTCTTCAGTAACATTTTCTTTGTTATTAATAACACGAGAAACTGTAGCAAGAGAATATCCAGATTCTTTAGCTACTTGATATATTGTAACTCTTCTTTTTAAATAATCTTGGTCCATAATTTTTCCTCCTATCTATAAATAAAAAAAGCGCCTAGCTGCGCTTTTTATGGTGAATAGTTTATTTTTGCTTTAAGGTCATTAACTTTTGTTTCATGTCCATTAGTAACATCTTAGACTTACCTTTTAACTTACTGATATCAATATTATCGACATATTTTATTAGATCATCAATTTTTTCGTCCATTGAATCAAGGGTGTTATCCGTTTTAAGTGTGACTTTTTGCTTAACATCTGCTAATGAAGTTTCTGCTTTTGTTTTTACTTTTGACATTTTTTTCATGCAATCATCTTTAGTTTCGGTTAGCCTTTGATATAAAGGTTCACATCCAACTAATATGAGCATTCCAATCACCATGCCACCAGCAAGAACACCTATTTTATTTACCATGAATCCTCCTTACATGTAAGAAGAATTCTATGCGCACTTTAATATTAATATTAAAATTAGCATTATGTCAATTTTTTTATCGACATTTGATTTCTTCTTAGCAGGTGACAAACTTATAAAGATTTATTGCTAGAAATTAAATCTTATTGTTCACCAATGTTAGTTTAATCACATTTAAGAAGAATATTCATAAATTTTTATTTTTTTAATTCTTTAATTATTTCTACACCTTTTGAAGCACCGATTCTACTTGCGCCTGCTTCAATCATTTTTAAGAATGTATTTTTATCTTTAATTCCACCTGAAGCCTTTACTAATGCTTTATCTTGAACTGTTTGTTTCATTAATTTAACATCTTCAACAGTTGCTCCACCAGTTGAAAAACCAGTTGATGTTTTAACAAAATCAGCATGAGCGTTAACTGCATCTAAACACGCTCTAATTTTTTCTTCATCAGTTAATAAACAAGTTTCAATAATAACTTTTAAAACATTATTTCCACAAGCGTTTTTTAATACTGAAATTTCATTTTCAACATATTTATCATCATGACATTTTAATCTTGAAATATTGATGACCATATCAATTTCACTTGCACCATCTTCAAGAGCTTTTTTAGTTTCTGCAAGTTTAGCCTCAGTTGAGCAAGCGCCTAAAGGAAAACCAACAACTGTACAAACTTTGACTGTTGTACCTTTTAATAATTCAACACATTTTTTCACATATGAAGAATTAACACAAACAGAAGCAAAATCATATTCTTTAGCTTCTGAGCATAATTTTTCAATATCTTTATCTAAACAATCTGGTTTTAATAATGTGTGATCAATATATTTGTTATAATTCATATTAAATTTCTCCTATTAAAATTATACCAAAAAAAAACAATAAAAAAAGCCTTTTATAAGGCTTCAATTCAAAAACTATTTATTACTTTGCTACAACTTGTTTTCCTGCATAATAACCGCATTTTGGACAAACACGGTGTGCAGTGATTGTTGCTCCACAATGACTACAAGTTGTTAAACCTGTAACAGCTAAAGCTAAATGTGATCTACGCATTCTTTTTGTAGTTTTTGATGTTCTTCTAAATGGTACTGCCATTGATACACACCTCCTAATATATCGCTAGACACAATGGATATTTTATATTAATATATAACTAGTGTCAATAAATTAAAAGAAAATTAATGTTTTTATTTGTTTAATGCATTTACTATTTCAATAGGCAATTTTCCATCAATTACTTCTGTTTTACAAATTAAATCATAAATGCATTTATTGTCTTTTTGTAAAATGCAAACAAGTAAATTAATTAATGGAACTATTCCTATTGTAAATACTCCTAAAATTACATTAATGATGATAGCTAATATTTGTCTTAAGATTAATAAATAGAATGGAATGTATTTATTTTTATCTGTAATAATAACAATTTTAGCAATTTTTTTGCCTAATGTTTGTCCTTTTTGTAAGATTAAGGGAATGATTAAATAAACAATTAATCCACTGATAAATAAAGTGATTACAATAATAAAAAACCACATTTTTATAATATAAGTTTGATCTATTTGTAACATATGCCTTAACTGATCAGTAGGGTTTTCTTTATATAATTTATAATTTTCATTAAATCTTTGTACTACTTCATTTAAATCAGTTACATTATTAAAAATTTTACAAACAATATATAATAATAAAAATCCCACAACGATTAATAATAATGTGTCAATAATTAAAGCGTATAATCTTCTTCCAACCATTGATTCTTTTTCTTTTTGCATGGGTTTCTCCTTATATAATTTTAGGCTATCTAAATGATAGCCTAAAAACAAATTAAATTAAAGAATAAAGTAGTTATTTTGAATGGCTATATCACCAAGAGCATTTCCATTTTGCTTAAATCCATTATTTTCAATGCTAGGTGAAAATTTAACAAGTAATCCATCCATTGGGGTATTTTTATTTACTTCAGAACCTAATTCTGTATAATCAATATCTAATGATAAAGTCCAATATTGACCTTCTTCTTGATAATTAACATTGTTTAATGTAGTGGTATTATCATGGAATTGGTTAGATTCATTATCCCAAAAAGATGTAGCGCCTAAACTAATATAAGATGCATTTTTATAAATAACAATAGAGACATCGTTACTATCTAATGCCCAAACTCCACTTGCTATGGCTGTGTTAGGTTTAATAATAAATCTAATAAAATCAGTATCATTAAATGCATTAAAAGAAATTAAATTTAAACTTAAAACTTCATCTTTTCTATCAACTTTAGCAAATACATCTCCACCACCTATTGAAAATTCAATTTTATAATCTTTAGTTAATTCTTCTTTATTAACAGTTATTGTTTTAGTTTGAATTTTTACATAATTTCCTTGATTTGCGAGGTCACCAACTGGAACACCATTATTAAACATTGCATCTGTAAATGGTGTAGCATCATAAATGACTCCATTTTCAAATTCCCATAAACCGATTGCAACAACACCATTTTCTTCATAAGAAGAAAGTTCGCTAAAGTCTACTTCAAATTGTAATGTGAAATAATTTTTATTTGGTTCATTATAAGTAGGTGCGTGATTTGCATTAGTTTCATCAGCAGCAAAATTTGAATATTGCCAGAAATCAGTTAAATTATTCTTTTTAGTGGCCTTTTGTTTGTTGATTAAGAAAGTTACATCATCTTCATTAAGTCCCCAGCCAGCTTTATTATTTTCTGAAGTATGAACAACTAATTTAATATATTCACTATCTTCAAAAGAACCAAAACCAATCATATCAAATACAAAGCTTGTTGATGTTTTAGTATATTTTACATAAATATCATCGGCAGCTTGTGATTTATTTGAAGTACTTGGATCAGCAAAATTAATAGGATAGTCCTTAGTTAATTCATCTTTATCATAAGGTAAATCTTCTGGATAGCAATTCATGATACATCTAAAGCAATTATTATTTTTATCAACTCTAACATATTGGCTTGGATCTTCCACAGAAGCGATATTATTAGATTGTAAAGCATTCATTGGTGCCCAATCAATATCAGTTTCTGACCACAATCCCATTGAGACACCAATAATGCTTTCTTGTGTTGAATTAATTACATTATAAGGAATTAATAAAGTTATATTTGTTTTATTGTTTGAAGTGTCAACACTTGCTTTTGCTTCTCCTTTTGAAGTATCAATTTCTCTTCCATAAGAAGAAACATCAACACCACCATTTTTATAAATGATAAGTTTGGTGACATTTTTATCTTGTTTATTAGAAACTTCGTTAGTAGAAATATATACTTCAATTCTTGAATTTCTATCTTCAGAAGTAAAGACTGTATTTTCTGAAGAAAGTAAGACATATATTCCTTCTTTACTACGAGATATCGAACCAGTAAATGCTTCATAATTTGTCCATGTTTTGCTAACTAATTTACCAAATTCTGTACCATTTTTTGCTAATGAGATATCTAAATTTGTTAAAGAAGAAAACTCAGATAATTTTCTTGTGATAGAAATAAAACCATCTTTAGAAAAAGTAATAGTGGCTTTTTTATCAATTTCAATATCTTTGATTTCAAATAAACCATCACTATTTGTTTTAATACTATCTTTTAAAGAAGATATCTTAACATCAACATTTTCTAAATTGCCATCGATAAAATGAGATACTTTACCAGTAATAGTTTGTTTTTCTTCTTTAGAAGTAGTACTTGAAGATGATTGACTTGTTGTAGTTGAAGTATTGCTTGTTTGATAACTAGAAGAATTGTTATTTTCTTCAGAAGTTGAAGAAGTTCCGCAGCTTATTAAAGCTAACATGGAAAAAACTAAGAGTAATTTTTTTGTTTGTTTCATATGTCCTCCTAATGATATATTTTTATGTTTTTATAAATAGCCGCAGCACCATCGGTATATAAACCAATATTACCATGACTAAAACCAATTGAATCAGAGTACTCTAATTTACTTTTACCATTATCTAAATCTAAACTAATATGATTATTTCTTATTACTACTTTTAAATGATGGTATTCATCAGAATTAATTTTTAATGCATCAGCTGAAATATCAATATCGGAATGATTGTAATCACATTTAGAAATGAATGTTTTTGAGTTATTAAATCCACAATAATAACCTTGAATGGAAGCCATTGTATCGTTTGAAGCGAAGGCTGGATTATTAGCTCTTAAAATAACTCCACAAGTATTAGCTTGAGTTTCACCAACTAGTTTAATATCCACTTCAAGAGTGAAGTCAGTAAATGTTCCATCACCAAAATACATTAAGTTTCTATTACCTGCTAAAGCATAATGACCATTATCTAATAATTTCCAAGAGTTAATATATTTAGCTCCTTTAGAAACATAACTAGATAAATCGTTTTCAAATTTTGGCCAAGAAGCAGAAGATTTAAAAATTTCAAAGGAATGGAAAGCAATTTCATCGTCACCAATAATAGTGATGTAATGAGAACCTTTACTTAAATTTATATCGCCAATATAACTTTTGACATATTGGAAAGAAGCATCATTACTAGAAGGAATAGTCATTCTAATAGGTTTATTTTCATCGACTTGAATAATTAATTTTTTATTTGCATATTTTTGATCTAGAATAAAATCTAGTCCATAGATTCCATCTTCACTAACTGACATACGATAAATAGCATAATCTTTTTTAGAGAGTTTTAAATCATAGCTATTGAGTTTACCATTAAAGTAATCACCATATTCGTCATCATCATTAATTTTTTCTTCAATTAAACCAGAATTTTTTGAAAAAGAAGAATAGTAATAGTTATTGGCTAATACTTTTTGTTGAAAGACTTCATCATTGCTTGAAGTTCCAAAAGCAACATTAGAAAAAGCTGTATAGTAAATATTTGTATTATTTGATTTAATATAGCCAATTTTACCTTTTGCTAAAGAAGTATCTAGTGTGGTAATTTTATTCATATTATCAAAATATATTGATGTTTTATTATCTTTATATGCGATTCTTATAGTATGCAATTTGTTTAAATCATAATTTTTCTTTAATGATTCACTAGTAATAAGATTTGTTTGACCATTTTCAACTTTAGAAAAATTTAAAGTTTTATTATTTATTTCTACATATGCATAGTTATCATTGTTTTGATAAGAGAAAATAAATTTTGTATTATCACCAGTAAAATTATATTCAGAAGTAAATATATTACTTGTTTCAATATTTGAAAGGATAAAATTATTTTCTTTAGTTAATGAAGTTTCATCTTGAGCAATAAAAGTAGCTTTTTTAGGCTTATAGTTATTGTGTAAAGAAGCGTAATCAACACACATCTCTGTACCGGAAAAAGATAATCTAGAAATATTGAAACTACGATCTGGTCCACCTGAAGAATTTAAATTATGGTAAGCAATATAATATGAATCTAAATCAGGACCAAGCACAGTTGATGAATGTCCTAAACCTTTAAAATCAGTATCGGTGCTAAGTAAAATTGTATCGCCTTCTGTAAATGCTGATCGATCGAATAGTTCTCCTGTAGCGTAAGAATAACCAACTCTATATCCTTCGGAAATAACATTATTACCTGTATATGTTAAATAATATATTCCATCTCTTTTTAATAAATAAGGCCCTTCAGTCCAACCACCAAGTTGTGTATTATCAAGGTTTTTAGAAACTCCAATAGATAAATCATCATTAAATTTGATTAATCTAATTCCGGTATTTGAAGCTCTTAACATATATAATTGTTCATCATCATCTAAAAAGAATGATCCATCAATTGATTCACCAAAATTATCTTTAACTTTAATAAATGGTCCTTCTGGTTTATCCGCTTTTAATAAATAATGTCCATTTCCACCTTGAGATTGAAGCATATAGAAATAACCATCATAATAGATTACTTCTGGAGCATAGGCAGTGGTTGTACAGGCATCATTACTAACATAACCTGTTTCTAATCCTTCTCCAGTTAGTTGTTCCCAATTAATTAAATCATCAGAAACCCAACCTCTAACTCCTGTTTCAAAGTTTTTTGTTGAACAATATAAATAATATCTTCCATTAAATCGATAAACGAAAGGATCGCCAACACCATATTCAGACCATTGTCCAGGAATTTTTGTTTCATCGAATTTGTTATTAAAGGTTTCTTGTTCTTCAATTTTTCCTAAATGAGAAAATATTTTTATAGTTTCTATATCATTTACATTATTACAACCTGTTAAAAGAAATAATGTTGAAAGTAATATTTTATTAATTTTTTTCATTTTAGTTTGCCTCCATAATGCAATTGTAAGTATAAGTTGGATTAACTAAACTTGCTTTACCAATTGCTTTGGTTAAAGTTTTATATCCATTGGCTTCAAAAACAATATGAGCGTTTGATGAAGTTGGAATAGCAAGTGAATAAGTATTATTTTCTACATAAGTAAAAATGTTTGGATTTTCTTGATAATAAACTTTTGCTCCATTAACATTACATGTTCCCTTAATTAAACATTCTCCTTTTGATAAAGTAATTGTTTTCTTTAAAGCATTTCCATTTAAATCGGTGCCTAAAATTTTAATTTTTTGACTTATATAACCATTTGCAGTGATTATTAGTTCGAAATCACTACCATTTATGGCCCATATAGCAAAACTTCCATCTTCATTAACTTGTTTACTATTAATTAAAGCAATTGAAACAGGATTATTATTGCTATCAACTATTCGACCATAAATTTTAGTGGCTTTAATTTGATTGTTAATAGCTCTATATAATCCATTATCTAAACTAATTCGACAATATTGATCAGTGTATTCAGGGGCTACATAATCTTCAAAACCAGCTCCTGCATAACTCCAACCATCCCAATCTTTATTTGCTTCAGACCATACTCCACAAGAAATACCAATAATATCAGTTGGTGAAATACTTAAGAATGTATAAGGAATAAATACATCCATATAGTAAGTAGTACCTTTTAAGTAAGCATTATTAATTATTTTAGAAGTAGAAGGAATATTGTTGCTACCATTACCAAAGTTTACAATTGAAAAACTACTATCGGATTTAAAATCAATTCGATAATCAGAATCATCTCTTCCATGGAAAGAAGAATTTGTATCGATAAATAATTCAACATGATCACCATTAGAAATGGCTTTACTTGATTTGAAAGTAAAATTAATTCCTTCAAATCCACGATATACTTCACTAGTTATTTTTGTTATTCCTCTACTACCTCCAAAAGTAAAACTGGAAGAAGGAGAATATAATTCAATAGTTCCTAAATCTAAAGAATTCTTTGAAACAATATCAATTAATGATAAAGTGGTGGAAGAAGTTTTATAATTTTCTTTAGAAGCAGTTAAAATTAAATCGTTATCAAGAACAACTTCAATAGAAAATTTACCTTCATTATTTGTTAAAATTTTTTGATTATCAATTTCAATTAAACAATCTTGAATAATTCCTTCAGAAGGATTTTTTACAATACCAGAAATTGTTTTTTTGATTTGTAAAGAATTGTTAATTAAAACATAATCTAAATTTAAACTTCCAGTTTTTGTTGATTTTAATAAAGTAGAAGTTAATTCCTTTGTATATGTTTTAAAGCCATCTTTAGAAATTTCAATTATTGTATTATTATTTGGATCAACATTAGTTAAAGTATATTTTCCATCTTTATTAGTTAATGTTTCTTGATCATTAATTTTTACTTTAGCGTTTTCAACTTTGTTATTTTGTTGATCTATAATTGTGCCAGTAATGTTAATTTGATTCATTGGGACATTATCTCGAGAATAAAAATTATTACCTTGATAAACGACATAAGTTGCTGGTGATTGTGGATCAACAAATGAACCTTCATAAGTTAATCCTCCCCAAGTGTAAGGTAAAGTTTCATTAGTGGAATCTTTTCCTCTTTCAACATGCCCTACTGAAAAAGCAAATGTAGAATTTTTACTAATACCAACTTGTGCATATGGAATCATTAATTCTACTGTATATCCTTTATCATTATCAGTGTCATTATTTAAAGTTCCATCTAAAACAATGCTATAGTCTAATAATCCATTCCATGAGCCCCATTGACCATTAGATCCAACAAAGATTCTAGTTTTGCCGTGTGCACCAATATTAATTTGGATATCATCAGATTGAGGTTTATTAGATCCATCATTTTTAAAGTCAAAATAAACTTCTACTGAATCACCTTTAGTTACATCATCTCCGTTATTGTTTCCGACAGTTTGAATATCAATATCATTGACTTCAAAGAAACAAAATAAAGCACTTTCTCCTCGATACATAATCATACTAGCATTGTTTTGTGCACCAAAAATAACTTTTGGAGAAGAATTTTGCCATTGGGAATCGTTTTTATAACCATCAATTACTAACTCAGGAGCAGTATAATTTCCATCAAAATTAAATTGATCACCATTTTCTTCTTTATTTGGATTATAATCTTCAGCATCATTTAAGTTAATTGATGGTATTTCTCCAGAGTTATTAATGAAACCTGATGAATTTGTTTCTGAAGATTGATTTGAGCATGCAAGTAAAAATAGACATGGTAGTAATAATGTTATTTTTTTCACTTTGTTTCCTCCTTGTAATTTGTTAATTGGACATCTGCTTCTTTATTTATAAAAAAGCCTCCATATCCATATACATCATCATAATTTAAAGTTGTTTGAATTATTTGTTCTTCATTTAAGTATACTTTTAAAATAGAATTATAATAATAAATCTTTAGATTATATTTTTGATGTAATTTAATATCTATTGGTTTATCATAAATTCTTGTTTTACCATATTGAACATGTTCAATAACAAGTAAATTGTTGATAAAGCCAATCAAATAACCCATATATTTTGGTTCGTTATTTGATGAATGAGATGAATAATTACTAGCGTTTAAAATTAAACCAAATAATGAATTCCTTGTAAATGAGTTAAATTCAAAATCAAATGATTGAATTAAGCAAGGTTTGGTAAAATGATATTCTTCTTGAGTGAAATTATTTTTTATTTTATCCTTTATTATTATTCTTTTAAAAGAGACGTTTCCTTCTAATAATTTAATTGATAATATACCAGTATTAATCATTAATTCATCTAAATAATAATTAATAAATTCATATTCATCAGTTTGAGGATTAATATTGATTATTTTTTTACTTTTATTACAGGTTAATAATATTTTTCCTTTGGAAGTTGATTTTAACAATAAATAGACTAATCTAATTTTTCTATTTTTTGTCTGAATTTTATAATTTACTTTTTTATTTTGTTTTAAAACAATGTATGCTTCATCTAAATAATCATTTTTAAAATTGCCCTTTGTTGATTTACATTCAATTATATTAGGAACATAGGTTGTTTCTTTTGTTTGTAAAGAACCATTAGCTTCATTAATAAAGGCGGTATAGGACACTCCATTTAAAGATTTATACCCTATTCTTCCTTTATTAACTGATTTTAATGAAATAATAGGAACATTATCAATTAATATTTCTAACTTCGAATCATTTATAAGTCTTAATGTATGGAAGTTATTAAAGTTAATTGATAATTTTTTACTTACTAATAAGATATTGTTTTCATAAACTTTAATCAAGTTATCTTCTAATTCGATTGAGCAATACTTATTTGAATTTTGATAAGAAAAAACTAAAGTATTATTACCTTTTAAATTATATTCGATAGTGAATTTTTGTTTTGTTGAATCTTTACTTAAATAGAAATCATCTTTTATTAATAAATTGTTTTCATCAACAAAACATTCAAAATCTGGTCTAATAAAATTATTTTGTTCTATTTCACACGGGTTACATGAAACATGTCGATTAGAAAAAGATAATCTATCAATATTCAAATAACGGAAATGACCATCATTTTCTAAATTAACTAAACTATGATAAGCTAGGTAATAATCATCTAAAGATGGACCAAGAAAAACACTATTATGTCCTAATGAATGAAAATCTTTATCAGTGGATATTAATAATGGTTCATTTTGAACAAGATAATTTTGATTATTTTGTTTTGAAGAAGCTACTTTAACTCGATAAGAAGTTGAAGTTAAGAAATTACCACAATATGTGATATAATAGTATCCATTTCGATAAAATAAGCTTGGTCCTTCAGTCCAACCATTAGAAACAGCGGGTAAAATATTCTTTCTATTAATTAAATGATTCTCATTTTCAATATCAAGTAAAGCTATTCCATTGTGATCTGCTCTTAAAAATTTTAAGTTAAAATTTTCATCTAAGAAAAAACTTCCATCAATCATATTATTAACATTTTCACTAATTCTTTTAAATGGACCAAGTGGATTATCGCTTTTATATAAATAATGCCCATTTCCAAGTGGTGAAGTACATAAATAGAAATTGCCATCGTGATAAATAACTTCAGGAGCGTATGCACATTTTAAAATTTTGTCTTCAACAACAAAACCTTTATCTTCAAAATGAATTAAATCATTTGAAATAAAGCATCTAATACCTTCTTCTTCATATAATCCAGATGGATATAAATAATATCTACCATTATATCGAAGAATAAAAGGATCACCGATAGAATAAATAGAATTATCTTTTAATTTAATTTGATAAGGATTTTTCATACTATTCTTTCATTCCTGATAAAGCAATTGAATTAATGAAGAAGTTTTGGAAACAGAAGAAAATTAAAATCATAGGAACAGAAGCAAGTACAGATCCAGCCATTAATTTTGGTAAATCAACATTTGATGAGCTAGAGGTAACTAAAGTTGTTAAATATACTTGTAAAGTTTTTACTTTTCCAGTTAAATAAATTGATGGACCAAAATAGTCATTCCAAATGCCAACAAACCAGAAAATTGCTTGAGCTGCAATTGCAGGTTTTGATAAAGGAAAAGCTAATTTAAAAAACATTTTTGTATAAGAAGCCCCATCAATTTTAGCAGATTCAATTAATGAATCTGGAATACCACTTTTCATATATGTGATTAAAAAGAACATCATTGAAATATTGCCAAATAATCCAGGTAAGATTAATGGCCATAATGTTTCAGTCATATTTAATGCTTGGAAAGCTCGATATTGAGGTAGCATAACCGCAGCATATGGGACCATCATTGATGACATCATAATTAATAATAAAGTTTTTTTGCCAATTAATTTTAATTTTGCAAAACTAAATGCGGCAAGAGTAGAAAAGAATGTTCCAATTATAATAACAGAAATTTCAATTACTAATGTATAAACAATTGACATATAAAATCCAGAGTCTTTAACAATTTCTAAATAAGCATCACTAACCCATTTAGTTGGAATTAAAGTTAAAGGTTCACCAAATGCTTCTGTAGTTGTTTTAAATGAAGTGAAAAACATATAAATATATGGAAAAAGCATAGTAAGAGCACCAATTAAAACAATAATGGTAGCAATAATAAATCCTACTTGAATCTTTTTCTTTTTTGATGAATATTGAATCTTTTTAGAAGGTTCTTTTTTTATTAATTGTTCCATATTTCCTCCTAAATATCTAATATTTTTGTCTTTTTGAATTGAATAATTGTAATAATCATAATAACAATTGCAAGTAATGTTGAAGCAGCCGAAGCTAAACCATATTTTGATTTATCAATACCATATTGCCAAATATAGTACACGATAGTTCTTGCTCCTGGATTACCTTGTGCAAAAACTTGTGAATCTGCATATGATTGAAGCCCACCAATGATACCTGTAATAATTAAATAAAAAGAAGTTGGTTTAATTAAAGGTACTGTAATTTTAAAAAATTGTCTAGCAGTTGAGGCTCCATCAATAGAAGCAGCTTCGTAATAAGAATCGGAAATTGAATTTAAACCTGCTAAATATAAAAGCATGGTTCCTCCAATTGCTCCCCAAATATTTTTAATCATAATAGCAAATTTAATTAGCCATGGATTACTAGTACCAAGCCATGGTAAATTTACACCTGTAAGCATGTATAAAAATCCATAATCCATTTGGAAAACATATCTCCAAATTACATTAATAGCAACTGCAGAAGTAACTGCAGGTAAATAATAAATTAATCTTAATATTTTTGAACCATGAGCAATCTTTTTTAAATAAGTAGCAAGAAGTAAACCAATAAACATTCCAATTGGAATAGTTACTAAAAATATTATGGTATTTAAAATGGCATTACCAAATTCACCTTGCCAAAAATCAAGAAAACTATCTGCTTCAAATAATTTAATATAATTATCAAACCAAACCCATTTAGTTGTTTCTCTAATTGGATTATAATCAGTAAAAGAAAAATAAACTGAATATACCATTGAAATAGCGGTAAAGACTAAAAAGCCTATTAAAGGAACTAAGATAAATAAGAAAGCTATAAGGGATTCTTTATAGCTTTTTTTCTTATTTCCATAAATAATAACATTGTTTTTCATTTTGTATCCTATGATAAATAATTATTGGATTCATCAAGTCCTTTTTGGTATTTATTTGCATATGATTTAATAAATTCATCAGCAGTTTGATTTCCTTGGAAAACGGTATTTAAATTGTCTTCAAGATCTTCAATAAAGGTATTATCATAAACAAAATATTTAACTCTATTTTTACCTTGAATATATTCGTTTCCACGAACAATATCAACAAATAATTTGCGATTTTCTGGCATAAGTTGTCTTCCTGTTAAACCTTCACCATTTATATATTGATTTTCAGCATATTCACGAATGTTTGGAATAGCTTGTCCTAATTGATAGTTCATGATATTTGATTTTTCTGAACATGCTAAATATTTTGCAAGTCTAACAGCAGCTTCTTTTTTAGTTGATTTAGCGGATACTGCATATGCAACTGAACCAACCCATGAAGTTGATTTTGCTCCTTCAGCTGGACCTACTGGTGTAGGCATTAAATCAAATTCAAAAGTTAGATCGTTCCAAAATTGCTTACAATCCCATGGACCCATGAAAGTAAAGACACAACCTTGATTTAAAAATCTTTGGAATGAATTTTGACTTGATTGTTCGTCAGCTGATGGTGCAACATGATATTTTGTTGATAAATCAGCAATGAATTGAACTGCATCAACAAAGTTTTTATCTGAAATAGTTTCTTTTTTACCATCAGATGAGAAAAAATCAGCATTATTAGAATAAACAGCAGCCATTAATTCGTAATAACCAATTCCATAAATGTTTTTATTATTATATTCACCAGTAATTGCTTGTAAATATTTAATGAATTGATCCCAAGTCATTGGAACGTTTGGATCCGGTAAAGAAATATCTAAGTTCTTATCTTTAATAATACTCTTTAGTAAATCCTTATTATAACAAATAGCATAAGGACCTAAATCTTTTGGTAAACCATATAATGAACCTGTTCCTAATTTGAATGTATCGCGATCATAACGGTACATTCTAGTAGATAAATCCCACATTGAAGAGATTTCTTGTTCTGTTACATATGAATCAAGAGCAAGAAGTTTTCCACTATCAGCGTATTGCATAAATTCATAATCTGGCATATAGAAAACATCAGGTAATTGATTTCCTTTATTTTTAAGTGTTGTCATATATGAATCACTTGCTGAAGCAGTATAAGCAACTTTAATATCTGGATTATCCATCATAAATTGATCGACTAATGCTTGGAAATTTGATTGTTCTTCTGCGCTTCCCCAACCAAAGAAAGAAATAGTTGTTGTACCATCATTATTACCATTATCACTTGAAACAACATCACCACAACTTACTAAAGTTGTTAATAAGGCAACAGTTAATATAGTTAATTTATTTTTTTTCATAAATTTCTCCTTTTATTACACTCTAATTTTAAATGTTTTAGGTGTCTTTCAACAATACATAAAGAATAATCTTATTATGACTTTTTTTATTAAAATGTGAAAGCGGTAACATAATAAAATGCTATAAAATGCACTAAATTTAAAGAATATTGACTGACTTTTTTTTAATATGATATAATATTTTTATGATTTATTAACTTTTTTTGAAATAGAAAGTCAGTAAAAAAGTATGTATACTTAGAAAGTGAGGAAATAAATGATTTTTAAAATTGAATATATAGGGCCTCAGATTGTTGAAAATGCACCTTTTACGATTGATAGACCGGATGGATCTTATAGATATATTTTCTTCCATTTTATTTCCCCAGTGACTCTTGTTATTGATAATCAAAAAGTTGATGCAATCCCTGGAACTTGTATTTTATTTACACCAAGGAAAGAACAAAAGTTTTTTGTTGAGAAAAATCGTCTTAATCATGACTTTATTGATTTTTCATTAATTGATGAGAGTTTTTTTAAAAACATTAATTTTCCTTTAAATATTCCTTTAACTCCTAAAATGTCTAGTTTTATCACTCAACAAGTTAAGGATATTCAAAAAGAAAAAGAAATGTCAGAAATCGGTTGGGAATATATTTGTGATGAAAAATTAAGTGAATTATTTATTAATATTTCAAGAAAAATTCATCATCGTAATACTTTTAATTCAGAAAAGTATGCAGAAGAAATGAAACATAAGTTTGAAGATATTCGCTTAAATATGTACCAAATACCTGATCGTATTAGTGTTGATAAACTAGCTAAGTCAATGGGATTTTCTTTATCAAGATTTAATGAACTATACAAAATGTATTTTCATACAACTCCAATTAAAGATTTAACTAATGCACGTATTTCTAGAGTAGAAGAATTAATTGGTAATGGTTTGTCAACAAAAGAAATTATACGTAAAATTGGTTTTTCTAGCGAAGAGTATTTTTATCGCTGGTTTAAAAAACATTTTAAGATGACAAAAGAGGATTATATTAAAAATAAAATAAATTTGTAGGAGGAGATTATGGCAAGTTTAAAATTAAATCATATTTATAAAGTTTATCCTAATGGCGCTAAAGCAGTTAATGATTTTAATATTGATATTAAAGATAAAGAATTTATTGTATTTGTCGGTCCTTCTGGATGTGGTAAATCTACGACTTTAAGAATGATTGCAGGTTTAGAAGAAATATCAGCTGGTGAATTATTTATTGATGATGTTCTTGTTAATAATGTTGAACCAAAAAATCGTGATATCGCTTTTGTTTTCCAAAATTATGCTTTATATCCTCATATGACAGTTTATGAAAATATGGAATTTGGTTTAAAATGTCATAAAGTTGCTTTTAAAAAATTAAATGAAAATGGTAATGAAGTCATTGAGTATAGAAAATTAACAAAAGAAGAAATTAATAAAAAAATTTTGGAAGCTGCTGATATTCTTGAAATTACTAATTATTTAGATCGTAAGCCAAAAGAAATGTCTGGTGGTCAACGTCAAAGAGTTGCACTTGGTAGAGCTTTAGTGCGTGATCCAAAAGTATTCCTTTTGGACGAACCTTTATCTAACCTTGATGCAAAATTAAGAACTCAAATGAGAACAGAAATCACTAAACTTCATAAAAAAATTGGAACAACTTTTATTTATGTTACTCATGATCAAACTGAAGCAATGACAATGGGCACTAGAATTGTTGTTATGAAGGATGGTTTTGTTCAACAAATTGACACTCCATTAAACTTATATAATCATCCTATTAATAAATTTGTTGCAGGATTTATTGGTACTCCTCAAATGAATTTTTATTCCGCTTATTTATTATTAAATGGTAAGAATGTTGAAGTTAAACTAAATAACAATGTTAGTTTTTCTGTTCCATATGAAGAAATTAAAAAAATTGATTATTCATATTTAGATGGTACAAAAGAAGTTATTATTGGCTGTCGTCCTGAACATGTTAAGATGGGTAAAGGCTTAAAATGTTTAGTTAATGTGGTAGAAAAATTAGGTAATGAAACTATTTTATATTGTTCTTTAGAAAATAATGAACAAATTATTTGTAAAGTAGCAAATAATTTAGACATTAATTCTGATGAGAAGATTAAATTATCATTTCCTGTTAATTCATTACATTTTTTTGATAAAGAAACTGAAATTAATTTAATTAAAGATATTCCTGATAATCAAAAAGTTGATGTTGAGATTAAAGATAATTTAATGAAAATTTTTAATCAAAAAATAAATCTTCCAGAATCTATAACTCTTGAAGATGGTTTATATCAAGTTGTCATTCCTAATGATGGCTTAGTTAAAGGAAGTAGTTTAACTTTATCTATTAAAAATAAAGAAGAAATTAATGATACTATTGTTAGTGAATATACTTTAGATAATAGAAGTTATTTCTTTAAATTCGATGAAGATAAATTTGATTTAGATTTTGAAAAAATTACTGTTTTAAAAGATGGTGAAGTTATTGTTTCTCCTTTACAAACTACACTTGAATTAGATGGAAAAATTTTAAGAGAAAAAGATAAATATTATTTTTCTATTGAAGGATACAAAGTTGAAGCGGATTTAACTAAAGTTCAAAAAGTGGCTTTAATTGATGGAACTGCATGTCACAAAAAAACATATAGATTTGTATTTCCAATTTCTAGTGCTTCTTTAACTAATGAAGGCTTAGAAGTTAAGGATATCAAATTTATTAAGTATAATAAAATGTATGCAGAAGGAGTAGTTAATAATAAAAAAGTTATTATTCCTGTAAATGATATCACTAATGATAAATATTTATCATTGAATCTTGATGAAATGAAAATATATTCAAATGATATATTATTAGCATAATAAAATATAAATATAGAAGATTGAAAGTAAGATAATAAAACACTTTCAATCTTTTTTTATTTTTATAAAGTGTTTATTTTTTTATAAAAAATGATATAATATAAACAGAAGGAGAAAATTTTAAATGATTAGTAAAAATATAAAATATTATCGTTTAATGAAATCGATGAGTAAAAAAGATTTAGCAAATGCAATTAATGTAACTCCTATGGCAATATCGAATTATGAAAGTGGAAAAAGAACTCCAGATATGGAAATACTAAAAAAAATTGCTAGTGTGTTAAATGTAAGAATTGCTGATTTTCTTATTGTAAGAAATGAAAATATTGAATTTTCTCACAACGAATTTAGAAAATGCTCATCTTTATCAAAAGAAAAACAAGATTTAATTTATGAAATTATTGAAGAATATTTTAGCCGTTTTATGGATTCAGTTGAAATTTTAGGTGGTAATGTTTTACCAAATGCTCCAATTTGTCATACTTTAAAAATTACTCATGATCCAGAAGTTGATGCGTTAGAACTTAGAAAACATTTAAATTTTGCTCCTGACGGACCTCTTGATGATTTGATTGGAAATTTAGAAAATAAAGGTTTTTTAATTTTATTACAAGAAATAGATGATGAAAAATTTTCTGGTATTAATGGATTTGTAAATAATCGTCCTTATATTATGTTAAATAAAAAAATGTCACAAGAAAGGAATAGATCAACTATTGTTCATGAATTGGCTCATTTAATGTTTAATTGGAATGAAACTAATTTAAGTGAAAAAGAAATTGAAAATTATGCAACTATGATAAGTGGAGCGTTTTTATTTCCTAAAGTTGATGCGATAAGAGAACTTGGAATTCGTAGAAAATTTATTAGTAAAGATATGATTTTAGTGGCAGTTGAATATGGTATTTCTATGATGTTACTTGCTAAAAGAGCTGAATTGTTAAATATTGTGAGTAGTTTTTCTGCAAAAGATTTTTATGTTAAAGCTTCTAAATTGGGATGGAGAAAAAATGAACCAAGTCGCATAAAAGGAGTCGAAAAACCTATATTATTTGAGCAATTAGTTTATAGAGCTATTAATGAAAATGAAATAAGTATTCAACGTGGGGCTGAATTATTAAAAATGCCTTATAAAAAAGTTGAAGAAAATTGTTTATTTGATGAAAGATAATTTAATATGGAATTTATTAGTAGTGATACAAATATTTGGATTGATTTTTCTTTAATTAATAAACTTCATTTACCATTTAAATTACCTTATGTTTATTTAATGGATAAAGATGCTATTGAAGATGAACTATTAAGCCCGACAAATCTTAAAAATGATCTTATTTATTTTGGCTTAAAACAAATTGAAATAGACATTAATGAACTTTTATTAGCGGAAGAATATGGAAAAAAATATAGAAAATTATCACGGTATGATAGAATTGCTCTAGCAATAGCTAAAAATAGAAAAATAATTTTATTAACAGGTGATAAAAGATTACGTAATGCTGCTAAAGAAGAATTAGTAGAGGTAATTGGAACACTAGGTATCTTAGATAGATTATATGAATTTCAATTAATTACGTTGCAAGAATATAGTGAATGTTTGGAAAATCTAAAAAAACAAAATGGTAAAATAAGGTTACCAATAATGGAAATTGAAACAAGATTAAACAAAAATAATTTTTAAAATTTGATGAAAAAATCAAAAAAAGTGATTTTTGAATCACTTTTTATATGTAATTTCAATTATTTTATTAATAATATTTTCTTCACTTGGTAAATAATAATCTAAATAATTCTCTGTTAAGCCATGATAAAGCTTAGTTTTTTCATCATAGTTTTCAATTAAAACGTGTAATGTTTTACCAATGTTTTTTTCTTTGTATTCTTCAGTTAGTTTATTACCTAATTCAATTAATTTTTTTACTCGTTCTTTTTTAATGTTACTATTTACTTGGTTAGGTAACTTACTAGCAACAGTTCCTTCTCTTATAGAATAAGGAAAAACGTGAAGGAAAGAAAAGCCGCATTTTTGAATAAAATTATATGTTTCATTAAATTCTTCTTCACTTTCAGAAGGAAAGCCAACAATAACATCACATGCTAAAGCGACATCGGGTAATTCTTCTTTAATTTTTTTGATTTTAGTATAGAATTCTGCACATGTATATTTTCTATTCATTCTTTTTAAAACGGTATCACTACCTGATTGTAAAGGAATATGAAGATGTGGCATAAGAACTTTACTATTTCTTAAAATATTAATAAATCTATCATCAATTTGACTTGCTTCAATTGAAGAGATTTTTAAACGTTTCAAACCATCTATTTTTAAGATATCTTCTAATAAATCGTTGAAATTATAATTAGTAAATTCCTTACCATAGCTACCTATATCGATACCAGTAATAACTATTTCTTGATAGTTATTTTTGATTAAATTTTTGATTTCACAAATAATTTCATCTTTATCTCGAGAACGTAAGTTTCCACGATTTAAAGGGATAATACAATATGAACAGAAGTTATTACATCCATCACCGATTTTTACAAAAGCTCTAACTTTTTCATCAAAAGAAGTTATTTTTAAATTTTGGTATTTTCGATGTCTAACATCGTTATCAACTAAACAAACTTGTTTATTTGTTTTTAAGTATTCATCAATAGCTTTTAAAATATCTTTATGGTTATTGTTACCTAAAACAATATTTACTCCTTCAATATTTAAAAAATCATTTTCGTGAAGTTGAGATGAACATCCTAAACTAACAATAATTGCATTTGGGTACATTTTATGTAGAGAAGAAACTTTTTGACGTGATTTATGTTCGGCCATTTTAGTAACTGCACATGTATTAATAATTATTAAATCTGGTGGTAAACCTTCTTCATAACAATGTGAAAAAAGAATCTCTTTAATTGCTTGAGATTCATAACTATTTACTTTACATCCTAAGGTTGTTATATAAAACTTTTTCATAAATCCTCACTCAAAAAAGATAATACACTTAAAGCATATATACAAGCAGTTTCGCTTCTTAAAATTCTTTTTCCTAATGAGATTGCTTTATAATTATTTTCTTCAGCGTATTTGACTTCTTGTATAGAAAATCCACCTTCTGAACCAATCAAAATTCCAATTGATTCATTCTTTGTGAATGTAAAGGAATTTAAAGAAGTAGTTTTTTCATTTTCATAAGCAATAAAGTTATGGTTAAATTGATATTTTTTTAGATCTTTAAAATCAATTATATCAATAATTTTTGGTAATATAAAACGGTGTGATTGTTCACTAGCTTCGAGAATAATTTTATTTAGTCTAGTTATTTTTTTTATGTAATCTTCTTTTTTATATTTACAAACACATCTACTTGATTGAACTAAAATAAAATTTTTAACTCCAATTTCGGTAGCTTTTTGAATAACTAAATCAAGCTTATCACCTTTAGGTAAACAATATAAAAGAGTTATATCAACATTTAATTCTGGTGAAGAAGTAATTTCGTTAATTATATTAATTTTAAAAGGATTAAAACTAATTATTTCGACAAGGAAACATTTATTATTAAAAACAATTTCAAATTGTTCATTAATATTCATTCTCATAACTTTACTGATATGATGGATTTGTTCATCAGTAAAAGTAATTTCATTTGTTGATTCAATAAAATATCTTTGCATAATTATTTATATAAACTTCTTAATAAATCGATTTCTTTTTTGTATCCAAATAAATCATTTGGTGTTTCTAGAATAAATGGTAAATCTTTTAATAAAGGATGATTAATAATTTTAGTAATAGCTTCTAAACCTAAATATCCTTCACCAATTTTTTGATGACGATCTTTATGTGCGCCACAAGGATTCATTGAATCATTTAAGTGGATAGCTTTTAATTTATCTAAACCAATGATTTTATCAAATTCATTTAATACTTCATCTAAATTATTTACTAAATCGTATCCAGCATCATCAACATGGCAAGTATCTAAACATACTCCTACATGGCTTGGTAAATTGACTTGATCAATAATAGATTTAATTTCTTGGAAAGTTGAGCCGATTTCACTACCTTTTCCTGCCATAGTTTCTAGTAGTACCATTGTTTTTTGCTCTTCTTTAATAGAAGCATTTAAAGCCTCAACAATGTATTTAATACCAATTTCTGTTCCTTGTCCAACATGACTACCTGGATGAAAATTATAATAAACTTTATCAACGTAATTTAAACGCATTAAATCATCTTGAAATACATTTAAAGCAAAATCACGAGTTAATTTTTTATCTGAACATAAATTCATAGTGTATGGTGCATGAGCAACGATATAATTAATATTATGTTCCTTAGCAAATTCATTAAATTTATTAATATCTTCGATATCTAAAGGTTTAACAGTTCCTCCACGAGGATTTCTAGTAAAAAATTGGAATGTATTTCCATCTAATTCTAATATTTGTTTTGCCATGGCTAGATATCCATCACTAGAAGATAAATGACAGCCAATTTTTAATTTATTTAACATTTTAATCACCAACAAAATATTATCATATATTTGATTTTATTTCATAAAAAAAGACGATAATTATTTAAATTATCGCCTTAAGATTATTTAACATTGAATGTAAAGCCGTTTTGATAATCGATTTCTACATGATCTTTTTCTTTAATTTCATTAGAAATAATTTTCATTGCTAGAGGATTTTCAATATTGTTTTGGATATAACGTTTTAATGGACGGGCACCATAGGTAGCATCAAATCCTTCTTGAGAAATTTGTTCAAGAGCTTTTTGAGAGATAGAAAGATATATTTCTTTCTTTTGTAATCTTTCTGCAAGTTCATCAATAAATTTCTTGCTAATTTTATTAACAACAGAATTATCAAGTGAATTGAAGAAAATAATATCATCGATACGATTAAGAAATTCAGGTTTGAAGTGTTGATTTAATTCTTCTCTGACAGCTTTTCTATTTTCTTCTGTATTACCTTTTAAAAGATATTCAGAACCAATATTACTTGTCATAATAAGAATTGTATTTTTGAAATCAACTACTCTTCCTTGTGAGTCGGTTAATCTACCATCATCAAGTACTTGTAATAAAATGTTAAATACATCTGGATGAGCTTTTTCGATTTCATCGAGTAAGACTATTGAATAAGGTTTTCTTCTTACAGCTTCAGTAAGTTGTCCACCTTCTTCATAGCCAACATATCCTGGTGGGGCACCTACTAATCTAGAGACCGAGAATTTTTCCATATACTCAGACATATCAATTCTAACCATTTGTTGTTCAGAATCAAATAAGTTAAGGGCTAATGATTTAGCAACTTCAGTTTTACCAACCCCAGTTGGACCTAAGAAAAGGAAACTACCGAGTGGTCTATTTTCATCATTAACACCCGCTCTTGAACGAATAATTGCATTAGTAACTTTTTCAAGAGCTTCATCTTGACCAATTACTCGTTTTTCAAGATTTTCTTTTAATGATAATAATTTAGCGGATTCACTAGATTTTAATCTATTAACTGGTATACCAGTCCATTTAGATACAACATTAGCAATATCTTCTTGCTTTACAACTTCATCAAGCATTCTTCCATCTTTTTCTTTAGCTTCAATTTCTTTAATGCTCTTTTCTAAATCAGGAATTGTTTTATATTGAAGTCGAGCAGCTATTTCATAATTAGCATCAGCAAAAGCTTTTTGTAAATCAAGTTTTGCTTTTTCTAAGTCTGCTTTTAAAGTTTTTGATTTTCCAAGTTCTTCTTTCTCTTGTAACCATTTTGCTTTTAACTCAGTTTGTTTTGCTTTTAATTCAGCAAGTTGTTTATCAAGTTTAACTAATGTTTGTTTAGCATATTCAGTGTCTTCGTTATGCAAAGAAACTTTTTCAATTTCAAGTTGAGATACTTGACGATTTATTTCATCTAGTTCAACTGGCATTGAATCAATTTGCATTCTAACGGCTGCACAAGCTTCATCAACTAAGTCAATGGCTTTATCTGGTAAGAATCGATCTGGAATATATCTTTTTGATAAAACAGCAGCCGAAACTAGAGCTTCATCAAGAATTTTTACACCATGATGAGATTCATATCTTTCTTTTAATCCTCTTAAAATTGAAATGGTATCATCAAGAGTAGATTCATCAACCATAACTTTTTGCATACGTCTTTCAAATGCAGGATCTTTTTCAATATATTTACGGTATTCATCAAGAGTTGTTGCACCTATACAATGAATTTCACCTCTTGCTAACATAGGTTTTAATAAGTTAGCAGCATCCATTGCTCCATCAGTTTTCCCTGCACCAATTAAAGTATGGATTTCATCAATGAACATAATAATTTGTCCATTTGATTTAATGACTTCATTTAAGGTAGCTTTTAATCTTTCCTCAAATTCACCACGATATTTAGCACCAGCAATTAAAGCACCTAAATCGAGTTCAAATATAGTTTTATTCTTTAATGAAAAAGGAACATCCTGTTTAAATATACGCCATGCTAAGCCTTCAACAATAGCAGTTTTACCTACACCAGGTTCACCAATTAACACAGGGTTGTTTTTTGTTTTTCTTGATAAAATTTGTATTACACGACGGATTTCTTCGTCTCGACCAATAACCGGATCAATTTTACCTTTAGCGACTTCTTCAATTAAATCACGGCCATATTTTTTGAGGACTTCGTATTTGTTTTCTGGATTTTGATCTTCCACAGTATTACCTCCTCTTATTTGCTTTATCGCACTTACAAAATTTTCTTTTGTAAAATTAAATACTTTCTTTAATGAATTAACAATGGAGTGTTTATTATCAAAAAGTGATAAGAGTAAATGCTCAACACTAATATAAGAATCATGATATTCTTTTTGATATTTGCTAGCATTGTTAAGTAAATAGTTAAAATCTGTTGATGCAAATGGTTCATTATTAGAATTTGATTGAACTTTATTCTTAATAAAATCATCAACAATATCACTAACTTGTTTAATGTTGATATTTTCTTTTAAACAAATGTTTTTAAATAATGAATCGTTATCATCAAGTAAAGCTTTTAATAAATGTGGAACATCAACATCAGGACTATGATTTTCTTTTGCGATATTAACAGCATTATTAATTGCTAGAGCGACTTTCTCAGTTACATTATCCATAAATTTTAACCTCCTTTAGCACTCAGTGTTCCTAAGTGCTAATTATAGTATAGCACTATTTTTAGCACTGTCAATAGGTAAGTGCTAAAAATTTTTAAATTATTTTTTCACTTAAAATAAATTTATGAATATTATGTTAATGAGGGATAATATGTTTTTTCATTTTGTAAAAAAAGGCGATAACTTATATGATATATCTCATCAATATAAAGTTGATGAAGATAGAATAATCAAGGATAATGGTTTGATTGAACCAAAAAATCTAGTAATAGGACAATGTTTATTAATTGATAATAATAATTTAACTACTAAAATATCAAAATCATTTAATGGATATTGTTATGAATTTACTAAAAATGATGTTTTAAAAAAAGAATTACCTTATTTAACTTATTTATCAATTTTTGCTTATAAAGTCAATGAGGATGGTTCTTTAAATAGTATTAATGATGAAGAGAAAATTTCTTTAGCCAAAAGATATAATGTTAAGCCAATTATGGTGATTACTAATTCTAAATCTAAAGGTGGTTTTTCACCTTCATTAGCACATCAAATTATTTCAAATGAAAATATAATGAATAATTTATTTAATAATATTGATAAAATAATATATCAAAAAGGTTATTATGGATTAAATATTGACTTTGAATATGTTAATACTAATGATAAAGATTTATATATAAGATTTATTAAAAAATTAAGGAATTATTTTAATAATTTATATATTAGTGTTTCTTTAGCACCTAAATATAGTGATAATCAAAAAGGCTTATTGTATGAAGCACATGATTATGAAAAAATAGGTAAATTAGTTAATAATGTTATTGTTATGACTTATGAATGGGGTTATACTTTTGGTCCTGCTATGCCAGTAGCGCCACTTAATGAAGTAGAAAAAGTCATTAAATATGCGACAAGTAAAATAGATAGCAATAAAATTATGTTAGGAATACCAAATTATGGTTATGATTTTTTACTACCATATAAAGAAAAACAAAAAGCAAAAAGTATTTCTAATCTTAATGCAATACCTTTAGCATTTAATAATCATGCAGAAATATTTAGATCATCAGGAAAAACACCATATTTTAAATATAAAGAAAATGTTCAACTTCATGAAGTGCATTTCGATGATCCATGTTCATTTGAAGAAAAATTAAATTTAATTGATAAATATAATCTTTCGGGTGGATCAATTTGGACAATATCAACTTATACACCTTATTTATATAAACTAATTGATTATTATTTTAAAAAATAGACATTTGAATCTTTTTATTTTATAATGCAATGTGGATGCCGACTTAGCTCAGTTGGTAGAGCTACTGAATCGTAATCAGTGGGTCGTTGGTTCAAATCCGATAGTCGGCACCATTAAAAAGCATTAGTTTGATATAGTAAAAATGTATCAAACTTTTTTGTTTTTATATAAGTTTTATTTTTTTCTAATTTGCTTTGAATTTTTTTATGTTAAGTTTTACCAATATAAACATTTTTTTTAAGAGAATATCTTATTGAGTAATGGTACAAAATAATAAAACTAGTTTATTTTATCTTAATACGATAAATTAAAAAAATATTTGGCAATGGAATTCACAATCAATAAAAAAATTTAAAAAGTATAGATACCATAAAAGTCAATATTGAAGCTATATAATTATCAATTTATATCATTGAAAGAATATTAAATATGAAAAAATATATATAAGAAAGTTTAACTTTTATATTAATATAATTATATTTTAGGAGTAGAATATGGAACAAAAAAATTTAGTTATAAGAAAAGCAACAAAAGAAGATATTAATTTATTGTATGAATTAATCAATGGTTTAGCTATTTATGAAAAAAGGCCTAATGATATGACAGGTTCTATTGAAATGTTAAATTATTGGCTTTTTGAAAAATCAGTTGCAACTGCATTTATTGCTGAAAATGATAAAGGTAATGATGTTGGGTATGCAATATATTATCCTATTTTTTCTTCATTTTCTGCTATGGTAAAAATACATTTAGAAGATTTATTTATTAAACCTGATTATCGTCATCAAGGATATGGAAAAGAATTCTTCTTTAAACTAGCAAAAATTATAAAAGAAGAAGGATATATAGAACTTGAGTGGAGTTGTCTTGATTGGAATGTTCCTTCAATTGAATTTTATAGAAAGATTGGTGCTCTTCAAGAAAAAGGAAGAGTATATTTTGGATATAAATTAACTAAATAATTTTTGTATTTTATCATCTATTTAATCTAAAATAACAAGAACGGTTTTCCTTGTTCTTAAAGAAAGTTGAGTTCTTGATCTAAATCCTGTTTTTAATAACATGTTTGCTAAATTGAATGACATAATGGTACATTTAAAAAAATATTTTAGATAATGATAAAGTTATAATAAAAACTTCTAAAAAGAAACTTGCACTAAAAAAACATGTTTGTACAATTTGTTTAGAAGAAAAAACATAAATAATTAGTAATTTGATAGTACAATTTTTTTATAGTGTAGAAAAATAAATAAAAAAGTGTTGCTGCCGGAGTAGAAAAAACTTATAATAATCCAACAAAAGATAATTATATTTTTGTTAGTTTAAAAATAATGATGTTGGAAAAACTTTAAATGATAATAATTCGAATTTTTTATATGCTATAAGATTTTTTACTTTCTATGCAAAGTGTGGAATTAAAAATTAAAGGAAAAACATATAATCATACTTCTATAATTTCTTAGAATGAATATAAAAATGAATTTCTAAATAAAATCTAGTTTGCTGAAAAAATATCAAAAGATGATTAATTCCGCCAGCGTTAAATTTACATTTAATAATCTTCATGAAAAAGATACTATTACATTTTGTTCTAATAGAATATGTTTAGTACAATATTATTTTCCGTTATAAAAATAGTTTATTTTAAGATGTCATGTTTATATTGTAAAGGGCTTATACCATAATATTTTTTAAAAGCAGAAGAAAAATGATACACATTTTGATATCCTAATGATTCAGCTAAATTAGTTATTGTTCCGTAATCACTATCTAGCATTTCAATGGCTTTTTCCATTCTTACTTTATTAACATATTGCATAGGGGATATATTCATAACTTTATAAAAAATATTACGAAAATATGAAACACTATAACCAAATTTTTTTGATAAAATTTCGTTCGATAAATTTAAAGAGATGTTTTTATTTATATATTCTATTATTTTGTAAATATCATTTTTCTTATTCGTTGGTAAGTATTGTTTACTTGATTCATAAATAAGCAATTCATATAAAACATTATAGATGCATTTTACCATTAAAAATTTTTTTAATTCATTATTTTTTAAAACATCATGCTCAAAATTACTAAAGATTTTTAGTATTTTATCTTTATATGGATATTTAAAAATCTTTATTTCAGTTTCGTCGATTTCACCTTCAAATTCAATTGAATAAAAATGCCCTTCTTCTTTTGATTTCCAAATATAATCACATCCTTTAGGTAAAAATACGATATTTTCTGCGTTAGAAATTATTATTTTGTTATTAGAATTATAAATTGTTTCACCTTCAAATTTAAAAATTAAAGCGTGATTTGCACGATTTATTCTTCTTCCTCCTGAATTATTAGAAGAAAAAGGACAAGTAATTGATTTGACATTATTAATTAATATATTTTTCATAAACAAATAATAACATATTAAAATTATAAAAGCAAAATTTATAAAAATAAACAGTTTATCTATTTTGAAAAATATCATATTTCTTATACTAAAATTAGAAAGAAGGTATTTTATGGAAAATGAATTTAATAATCAAGTTATCATTATAACAGGTGGTGCTGGTGGAATTGGCTCTGATTGTGCTAAAGAGTTTGCTAAATGTGGAGCAAAAATTGCTATTGTTGATTTCAACGATGAATTAGGAAATAAAGTAGTCAATGAAATTAAAGAATCTGGTGGGATAGCAAAACTATATTTAACCAATATTTTAAACTCTGATGAAGTCAATAATTGTGTAGATGAAGTAATTAATGACTTTGGTAAAGTTGATATTTTAGTTAATTTAGCAGGTGGTTCTGCTAGAAAAAATCGTCATTTCTTTTATGAGCAAAGTGATGAAGTATTTCAAAATATAATTGGTGTTAACTTATTTGGTACATTCTATTTTTGTCGAAAATGTGCTCAATATATGATAAAAGCAAAATATGGTAAAATAATTAACACTTCTTCAGTGGTAGGTTTAGAAGGACATGTTATGCATAGTGAATATGCTGCTGCTAAAGGCGGTGTTGTTTCAATGAGCAAATCAATGGCAAAAGAATTAGGAAAATTTGGTATTAATGTAAATTGCGTGTGTCCAGGTATGATTCCAACACAAAACGCTACAAATGGTAATTTAAACCATACTAATTATTTACATATGACACCTTCACCTAGAGATATTACAAATGCAATTATGTTCTTAGCATCTTCTAAAGCTCGTTTCATTACAGGACATGATTTAATTGTTGATGGTGGTAGAAATCTCGCTACTAGAGGAACTGAAAGCGATTAGTTTATTTACATCAGTAATGGAAAATAATTTTAAAATAAATATTGCTATTAGTTTACTAAAATTTAACGAAGAATAAATAAAATAACTTGTTTTTCTTATCTAATTTTTGATGGTTTTACAAAACTCTAAAAAATATATAAGTTGGAAAAATGCAATTTTTGATCTATTTTTGGTTGGAAAAATGCAAAATAAATTAACTATTTAAGATTTAATGAATAAATTTGATTTATTTTAAAATATAATTTATAAGTAAACTAAAGTTAAAATTAAAAAATATTTGTTAATTATAATTTTAAATAGAAAATGATTTATTTGATAATAAGAATATTAAAACTAAAGATTGTGGAAGCAAATATGTCGAATAAATATTGTTTGATGGAGATAAAATCTAATGGATGAATTTGTTGTATATCAAAAAATGCACGAACTTGAAGGTAAAATACATTATCACTTTAACAATATTGTGTGGCTATCAAAAGCGATGATGTCGGAAAAAATTAATGTTTTCGGAGAAGGAAAGAATCATAGTGAATACGTTAATGATGGACTTGCAACAGTTGGTGATACCATACTGAAATCTGTTATTGCCGATTATCTATATCGAGAAGGCGTTACTACAAAAGGAAAAATTACGCAGATAAAAAGCAAACTTGAAAATAATAACGTTATGTATAGTATTATGTTGAAATGTAATCTAATAGAATATGCATATAACTCAAAACACTTTCAATCCGATTTAGATGTTCCTGAGCATGAAAAAGTTGTGAACAAAAGACACAATCCTTATATTGAAGCGATTGTCGGGGCGGTATTTTATGATTCAAATTACGATACAACAAAGTGTTGGATATTAAAATGGCTTTTGCCACTTTTAATTAGCGAATCAAAATGTGAAATTAACTAAGTTGCTTATTTTAAAGATATATAAAATTGTTTATCTTGACACTTTCATGGTTAGTATAAATTAACCTTATAAATAATCATTCTTTTTTCAATGATAGTGCAATATTATTACAAGAGACTTATACAAAATTTAATTTTTCTTTCTTTTTAAGTATTTATCTAAAACTATTAAAATATTTGAACATTTATTTTTCTTTAATGGATCTATTTCAGATAAATTTTTTAGATTAGGTAATAATTTATCTTTACTTATTTGAAATGTAATTGCTCTTTTTTCTTTTTCTTTTCTTTTTGCTTTTTCTCCTAGATAAACATCTTCAATGTCAGAGTTCATCCATATTAAATTTATAGAATTATTTTTACAATAAATTTTTATTTCTTCATTTAATTTTTCATCATAATCATAATCTGCAATTACCACTATTACTGGAGTTCTACTTGTTTTTTTACAAGCATTTTTAATTTTATTATCTTGTTTTGTTAATTGAGATTTACTTGTTGCAAATATTTTAGTTATTCCAAATGTTCTTGGTTGATAATAATAGTCTATTGTACTTTTAATATACATATAGTCTGATTGATTAGAGGAGCGAGTTTCCATAATTAAGATTAATTCTATCATTATTCTTCACCAAAAAAGATATTTATAAAATCAAAATCTTCAATGTTCATTGGTGAATTTGGAAACGCACCAGTTGCATAATCGGTTATTGGTGATTTGTTTCCTTGAGCAACCCATGTATCAATTTTATTATCGTTTCCTATTACAACGATTGATTTAGTTTGTTTTTTTAATATGTTCATTGATTCAATGTTATGTGTTGTAAAAATTAATTGACCTTTACCATATTTTTTAAAAAAAGATATTAGTTTTTCAAAATAAATAGTATTAATATTTGTATCAATTTCATCAATAAATACTATTTTTCCTTTTGCACAATTCATTAAGTAAAAAAATAATTTTACTAATTGTTTTATTCCAGATGATTCATATTCTAATTCGACATTATAATTTTCGTATACAAATAATTTTTTTAAGTGGTAAAAAGAAAAATCTTCTTGTTTTATAATTTTAATTTCTTTAACATCTGGTTTGAATATTTGGATAAACTTTTCAAGCTTCTTAGTTTCTTCTTCATATAGATGAAATGATTTTATATCAATAATTTCATCATCACTATAATAGATATCATTAAACATTTTATTATTTGTATTTTTTGAATTATAATCACTTAATAAGGTTTTTATTACATTGTTAGCAAGTTTAGAATTATTATGTTTATCTGATTCTAATAAATATACCTCGATATTATTTATGCAAAGAAAGCAATATAGAATTATTTTTTCAATTTCGGAAAAATTTTTTTCTTTATTCTGGATTACTCTTTTTGCTACAAGTTGCATAATAGATGTATATTCTAAATCAGCATTTGATAAATAATCAAGTTTATTATTTTTGTTATCATAATCAGAAATTATTTTTTCATTTTTTTTTGAAATTAAAAGTTTATATTTATCCGATAATGTTCTTCCTGTTGAGAGTAAAATACCTTCTTCAGAAATATAATAATTAGAAGTTAATTTATTTTTAAAAATTTTAATATAATGTTTTAAAACAGAATTTTTTTGATATTGATAAATCATTGATATGTAAAATTCTTGTTTTTTATAATTGATTAATTTGTTTAATTTATCTTTTGTTTCATTTTGAATTAAGAAAGTTGAATCGCAAATTATGTTTTTATAAAGATCTATTGATGTAATTATGGCACTTTTACCTGAACCATTATATCCAAAAATTCCTTTAATATTGTTCAATTTATTAATGCCATTTTCAATTGTTTCATTTGAAAAAGTAATTATAATTTCATTTTCAAGGTTTTTAATTCCATAAGTTGATAATTGTAATAGTTTATACATATTTTATCCCTCTATAACATAATTTTAACATAATGTAATTTTTGTGTAAATAATTAACGATAATATTTTTTTGTAAAATAATTTATACAAAAAATGACAAAATATATCATTTTATGTTTATTAAAATGAATGTGTAATAGTATATTTATGTTAAATAAATAAGACAAATAAAGGGGGAAAAAATAATTACATGGATTTATTTGAAAAATGGTTAAATGAAAACAATTCTAAATGGATAAAAATAGCATTAACTGATAATTCTTACAAACAAATTTATCGCAAAGAAAAAAGAGAAGAGCTTTCAAACAATAAAGTAAATTCTGATTTAGCAACTTATGGTGATGCTATTTTAAAAGTGTGTTTAATGAAAATTTTAATTGAAAGAAATGAAGAAAAATTAACTGAAAAAAAGAAAATATATGAATCAGATAGATCATTAGTAAAATATATTGCTCCAAAATATGATTTAATAAATAAAATATATATGGATAAAGAAAAGAAAACGCATAGTTATGATTATGATTCTTATTATAATAGTACAAAAACAAAAAATAGATGCAAATATATTGCAACTTGTGTTGAGGCACTTATTGCAGCAATCTTTATTGAAGAAAATTATGAATTAGATCCAATTGTTAATTTAGTTAAGCAATGGATGCCTTTATGTGAAAAAGATTAAATCTCAATGTTTTCATATTTAATGTTTTTATTAATATAAATAACATTAATAATTGTATAAATAATTGCTAAACTTCCAATAGATATAAAAACATAAGATATAACTTTGCCAATATTATTATCATGATTAAATCCTTTACAATAATCTTCATATGTAAAGTAATTAACATTTTTAGCGGTTATACCATATAAATCATTATAGTAGTGCTTATTAACATTTTTTTTATTCATTGATATATCATCAGATTTATCAATAAGAATAGTTACTTCATCATTATCATTAATTGATGTATAAAAAGATTTATTAAAGTATTTTGTGCAATAAGATGGAATACGATATTCAGTGTCTTTTTCATAAAATCCAAAGGCAATATAATTCTTTTCTGATCTAACATATTCAAAATGATAAGTTTGACTTGTTAATTCGGATTTATCTATTAAAGATGTATTATGAACTATTGTTAAAGCAATAATACCAAGTGTTAAGCAAAGAGAAGAAATAAGAATTCCTGAAAGTAATGTGTTTTTTCTTTTTCTTATACCATATCCTTTAACTTTATTGTCAGAAAGAATATGATTAATTCCTAATTCTTCATCATCAAATTCTAATTCCTTTTTTTGCTTGTTAATATAGTATTTAATTCCTAAAAATATTGCAATGCTAAGCACTAAGAATATTGTGGCAAAAATTGATTTTTCAAAGACAAAAAGAATTAAAGAACAAACAAATAAAACACAAAATAATATAGGGTTACCAATTGTTAAGTATTTAATTTTTTTTGTGGAGTTTTCTCGATAATGTTTTCCAATTAATTCATACTTAGAATCTAAATCTGTATTATCTAATTTATCATTAATATTTGTTGCTAATTGATTAATTCCTATTATATTATGTTTTCTTCTTTCATTAACAATATTAATAAATTCTTGTATTCCATTAGTGGCAATATCCATCGTAAAAGCTAATTTTCCATCTTTTTTTTGAACTGTCATAGACAAGGAGTTTACACTTTCCCCCAATAGGACCAACCTACAAAAAAAAAAATCTAAATTTTTCAGATGAAGTGATTGAGAAAAAACATAAAGGACGAATGAGCTTGTTTTACTATGCCGAGCTCACTTATCAACCTACACATTGTGAAAATTGTTCAACTAAAAATGAAAATTTCTCAATAGTAAAAAATGGTAAGAAAACCTCAACGATTACTTTACTTAAAATTATGGAAATGCCCGCTTATTTAGAACTTCAAAAACAAAGATTTTATTGTAAATCATGTGACAGTCATTTTACTGCTAAATCTAATAT
>OJJO01000060.1_pt1 | contig 41096 bp, 37 predicted proteins | sample 1596351 | NCBI WGS metagenome assembly OJJO01 (sample SAMEA4350117, study PRJEB24818) | metagenome | biome: human; feature: gut; material: faeces | place: Denmark | collected 2013-09
TTCTTTGGTTTATTATTATCATCATTTTTACTTCCACCTGTTTTAATTAATTATTGTTTTATTGCAGATTCATTACATAATGATTATTTAGATTTTGTTAAACAACAAATGATTAAAATCACAGAAAATATCACTTCTAAAGATGAAAATAAAGATGATATCATCAAAAAAATGATTGATGATTTAAATAAAATTAATAAGGATGATGATCAATAATATTCTTTATAAATATTATCTATTTTTGAAGAAATCTTTTTAGAAACAGTAGCTGTTAAATCATAATTTAATTCAAAACATTTACTAGAAAAAATACCAACTTTACCACTGATTAAAGTTTCTAAGGCTTGCCAATCATCAATACTTTCGGCAATAATAATAATTTTATTTTGATTAAATAATTTAAATAAATTTGTTTGTAAAAAGAAATTAGCATTAAATGGTCTTTTAGTTATACATTTTTCATTGAAGAATGCAAAATCCATTAATCTTAAAACGTTTTCTTTTGGATTAGTAATACAATCCATATTTACACAAATCTTATAGCCTAAGCTTTTAGCGTTAGTTAAAACTTCAATATAATCATCATTGGTTTGATTTTCTAATTCAGAATTTGAAATATTAAAAATTACTTTATATTTTGAAATTAATGAAGAATTATTGATGAAATAATTAATGGCTTTTAAAGGAATATCAATAAGAATGGCATTAGATATATTTTTACTTATGCGAGAATATGCTTCATCAATCTTTTTAGTAAGTGAATTAATATAGTCTTGTTTTAATGGAGAATTGAAGATATCGTTTATAGAACTATATTTATTTGATAATAATGAATTATCTAATGGTTTATATGTAATTTTATAAAATGGAATAGATGGTTTTTTAGCAGTTAAAAAAGGTGTAATTGAAAGAATAAATTCATCTTTAAGAATAGCTTTTTTAATTTTATCATTATCTTGAGTTTTATTTTTACAATTATACTCTCCATCATCATAATAAAAAGAAATAGTAGGAATATATTGATAGTTATCTAATAAATAGTTTTGAAGAGATCTAACTTTTTTTAAACAATCGTTGAAATTGATTTTTTCACCAATATTTTTATACAAAGCAATATTAAATGATTGATTAGAAAAATTGTTTATAGAAAAGAAAGAACAAATATCATTTCTCATTGAGTTAAGAATTTCATATCTTTTTTCTTCTTCAGCATAATCGTTTAAAGAAATTAAACATATTTCATCGTTTTTTAATAAAGCAAGAAAATTATTTTTATTAGTGTATTTTAAAACTATATCGATAATTTGCTGACGATAAATTGGATCACTTGTGACAGGTAAAATACCATCGATTGTAGAAAAGAAAAAGATTGTTCCAATCGTAGTGATAGATGATTTTTTTAATTTAAAGAAGCATCTTTCAATTTCATAATCAACTTTGATATATTGTTGATTAGTTCTATTATTTGAAGAATAATAATCAATAAATAAAATGTGAGTAGTGTAATCTATTTGCCTGCAAACAAAGATATCTTTTGAATAAGATTTTTTTCTTTTGGAATAATTAGTGATTTCTTTATAATTTTGATCAATTTTCTTTTTGCTTAATTGACTTAAAAACCAACGATTAATTATTTTTTGATTATCTTCATCGAATTGGCTTAAAAAATCAGGTAAAGATATTTCTTTAGCATCTTTAAGATCTTTTTTAGAAAACATATATATTTTTTTGTTTAATAAATCAACTTTTAAGAATTTGTAGCAATTTGAATTAATAATGTTTTGCTTTAATTCGTGTACATATTTTTTATAAAGAGATACAACTACAATTATTAGCCCAATAAATACAATTAAAGCACCGAATAATATAAGAAGATGTGGCCCTGTAAAATGTCTATTAATATAATCTATAATTTTTTCGATCATGTTTTTTTCACCTTTACTTATTATATACTATTTTTAAAATAGTTTAATAGATTTTTATGATTAATAGTGTTAAACTTATTTCAAATGGAGAAATACCCAAGAGGCTGAAGGGACTGGTTTCGAAAACCAGCAGAAGTGAATAACTTGCGAGGGTTCAAATCCCTCTTTCTCCGCCAGGTAAGTTAAGTATAGCTGTATACGTAAGTATAGGCTATTTTTCTTTATATAGAGGGGTAAAACTACAATAATTGTATACGTCAAAAATTAACATGTATGATAAAAAGAAAAAGATAATCAAACATTATAGTTTATCACTATAATCATAAGATTATTTTTTTTAATCCGCCAATTTCCGCCAGGTGGGAATTCAACTCCTACTTTAATTTATCTTTTATATTTTTAGAATATGGTAATAAATTTTCAATTGGTTCTTTGCTAATATTTTCGAATACATAATTTAAATATTTTTCTACGTTCTATGATATTCTTATAAAGAATTTGTTTGGAAACATGCATGTTAAATACAAAAAGAATGGGCACTATTACTTTGATGTGAATTATGATGATTCCAATATACTGGGAACTTTCGCCTATGTTTTAGTAAAAGAAAAAAATGACTTTTGCATAGAGATTTGCTCCAATATCGAAGAAAAAGATGGAAAAAGGATCGGAATGGGTATATTAGACATAGATTATAGAAATAAGAAAGATAATTTAATGAACATACTACTATCTATAATATATAAAACCATTTGTGATGTGCTGAAATTAGAATATAGAAGAATATCTAATTATCATGATTTAGGAATTATGTAAGAACTATTATTAAGTGCGCAATATTGAGAGATATTAATGTGTAATTACCTACAAATGTTTTTTAGTTTAAGAGAGGTTCATTAGATTGTACCTCTTTTAATTTTGATAAAATATGAAAATTTAATGGGAAATATCGTACATATTATAGCGACTTTTATAAAAAAGTGATATACTTTTATAAAAGTGTTAACGATTTAAAAGATGGTAAATAATATGGCTAAAATCGATTATGCAGATAGTATTCTACAGTTAAGAGCTAAACTTAATTTATCTCAAGAGGAACTTGCCAAAATACTAGGTGTTTCTTATATTTTTGTTAATAGATGGGAAAACGATAAGTATGCACCTACAAAGTTGGTTAAAGTCAAATTAAATCAATTATTTAAAGAACACGATATTGAAGTGAAAGAGGTAAATGAATAATGGCTATTGATAAATTACAAAAGCAAACAAATATTAACATACAAGAAAAAGCAAATCTTATTTGGGAAATCGCTACTCATTTGTATGGTGAATATAAACCACATGAATATGGTAAAGTAATTTTACCTATGACCGTTATCAAAAGATTTGATGATGCTTTAAAAGATACTAAAAAGGCAGTTGTTGAAAAGAATACCGAGCTTAATAATTCAAATAAGGAAGTAAATGATAAGACTAGACATGCTATTTTAAAAAATGTTGCAAAGCATGATTTTTATAATACATCAAAGTTTGATTTTGCTGGATTAATTGCTGATGCAGATAACATCAAAGAAAACTTCACATCTTATCTACAAGCTTTCAGTGATAATGTTAAAGATATTATTCAACGTTTTGATTTCTTCAAAGAAATAGATAAGATGAGTGAGAATGACCTTTTATATACAATTATCAATGAGTTTAATGCAAAGAAAGCGGATTTCTCACCAAGTGTAGTAACTGCTCAAGATATGGGCTATATCTTTGAAGAGTTAATTAGAAAATTCTCAGAGTCATATGATGAACAAGCCGGAGCTCACTTTACAGCAAGAGATATTATTTATTTAATGACTGAATTACTTGTTGTAAATGATAAAGAAGAATTGAAGAAAAATGGTGGATCTAAAACTGCATATGATATGACAATGGGAACATCTCAGATGCTTACATGCCTTGATGAAAGATTACAAGATATTAATGAATCTATTAACTTGACTTGCTTTGGTCAGGAGTTTAATCCCGAAACATATGCTATTGCTAAAGCAGATACTTTAATTCGTGGTGGCGATGCCGATAATATGAAATTTGGCGATACTTTATCTAATGACCAATTTGAAGGTTATACATTTGACTATATTATTTCTAATCCACCTTTTGGTATTGACTGGAAGAAAGAAAAAGATTCAGTTGAAAAAGAAGCAAAGCTTGGTGAATCTGGTAGATTCGAAGCAGGATTACCTGCAATCGGTGATGGACAAATGTTATTCTTACAAAATGGTTTAAAGAAATTAAAACCTACAGGTAGAATGGCTATTATTCAAAACGGTTCATCATTATTTAATGGTGATGCAGGTTCTGGACCATCTAATATTAGAAAATTTATTATTGAAAATGATAGATTAGAAGCAATTATTCAATTACCTAATGATTTATTCTACAATACTGGAATTGCAACATATATTTGGGTAATTACAGGTAAAGAAGGAAAAGAAGATAGAAGATTAGGCAAGGTTCAATTGATTGATGCTTCTAAGTGTTATGTTAAGAGAAGAAAGAACATTGGTAATAAGAGAGTAGATCTTTCTGATGAAGCAATTAGTTTAATTGTAAAAGCGTATAATGGTTTTGATAACCTAGAATTCAATGAAGATGGATTGTTTGTTGAATCTAAGGTTTTTGATAATGCTTATTTTGGATACACTAAAGTTACTGTTGAAACTGCTGAAACTGATGATAAAGGTAATGAAATATTAAAGAAGGGGAAGAAACAAGCAGTTAAAGGAAAAACAGATAGTGAAATTATTCCATTAACTGAAGATATAGAGAAGTATTTTGACAAGAATGTTCTACCTTTCAATGAACACGCATTTATGGATAGAACTAAAGATAAAATTGGATATGAAATACCATTCACAAGAATCTTTTATAAGTTTGTTGAGCTTAGAAAGAGCGATGATATTTTTGCTGAATTCAAAGTACTTTCTAATCAAGAACAAGATTTAATGAAGAAGATATTGGGGAATAAACTATGAAGTACAGTGGAGTAGAATGGATCGGCGAAATCCCCGAAAATTGGAAGTTAAATAAAATAGGCCAATTATTCAATTTAAGAAATGAAAAAGTAAGCGATAAATATTACTCACCTTTATCTGTTTCTAAAGGTGGAATAGTTCCACAAATGGAAAACGTGGCTAAAAGTGATGCGAGTGATGATAGAAAATTAGTTCTTAAAGGAGATTTTGCAATAAACTCAAGGTCTGATAGAAAAATGTCTTGTGGTGTTTCTCCTTTGGATGGTTCGGTATCACTAATTAATACTATTTTGTATCCAAAGAATGATGATGTTATATACAACAATTACATGAATTATCTACTAAAAAATTATGGATTTGCTGAGGAATTTTATAGATGGGGCCATGGTATTGTAGCAGATTTATGGACAACAAAATGGCAAGAGATGAAGAGCATTATGTTACCATTGCCTTCAGTTCAAAAACAAAAAGCCACGTATGACTTTCTAAACCAAAAGACTGCAGAAATCGACTCTTTAATAGACATAGAAAATCAACAAATAGAAAAACTTAAAGAGTATAAACAAGCAGTAATTACTGAAGCAGTCACAAAAGGATTAGATAAAAATGTTCCTTTAAAAGACAGTGGCGTTGAATGGATTGGCAAGATACCTGAAGGATGGAACACAATTAAAATTAAATTCACGTCATGGCTAAAAGGTAGAATTGGTTGGGATGGGTTAAAGTCAGGTGAGTTTATAGAAGAAGGTCCATATTTAATTACTGGAACGGATTTCATAGATGGTGGTATAAATTGGGATACATGCGTTCACATTTCTGAAGAGAGATTTATGGAAGATGAACTATTACATATTTATGAAAATGACTTGCTGATAACTAAGGATGGAACTATAGGTAAACTAGCTATTGTTAAAGATTGCCCCAAAAAAGTTTCCTTAAACAGCGGAGTAATGATTATTCGTAATACTACCAAATGGAAATACCTTGATAAATACCTATATTATATTCTTTCATCTGAACAATTTTATTTGTGGTATGGATTAAGCCAATCTGGAAACAGTACGATTAAACATTTATATCAGGGCCAGTTTTATAATTTTGAATTCACATATCCAGATTTAAATGAACAAAAGAAAATAAGTGATTATTTAGATGAAAAATGTGCAGATATCGATAAGTTAATTGAAATTAAAAAACAAAAAATAGATCAATTAGATGAATATAAAAAATCTTTAATTTATGAATATGTAACTGGTAAAAAGGAAGTGTGCTAATGGTTAATGAGCTAATTAAAGAAATAAACCAATGTTTAGATAATGGCTGTGTAATGGCTGGTCTTTCACTTGCTTTAACATTACCTGATATTTGTGGTAAAGCCATTTATCCAAAATTGAAACCAAGTGAAAGATATATCAAATGGTTTGATGAATACATTGGCCAATATGAACATGATGATGAACATATGAGAGTAGGTATGCCTTACCTTAGTGGCGAATTGGTTTATTCTTTAAGAAACTCTATCCTCCATCAAGGGAATCCAAATATTGATGGTAAGAAGTTTGGAATTATTTATTTCGAGCTCATTTATCAACAAATTGAAGGAGCAAGTGTTATTACTGGTTCTTCAGAGGCGGAGATAGTTAAAGATGAGAATGGAAACGACAAAGCGATAAATAAAAAATTCATAGTTAATGTTAGAGATTTGTGTTGGAAAATTTGTAGATTAGCAGAAGTTTGCTATAGTGAAGATAAAGATAAATTTGATTTCTTTAATTATAATCTAGTTGATATTGATTATCGAACTAAACATATTTTTGGAATAAAGGATAGCAAGGTGATAAAATGAAAAGAAAGATTAGTGCATTCATTGGATTAATAGTTTTAATATTTTTGTGTACTAGTGGTTTAATTGAACCAATCACTAAAGTTTTTGTATGGCTTATTACTCTTCAATTTAATTTACCAGATATTTCTATATTCGACCAACTGATAGCTAAATATGGAACTTGGATTATAACCTATATAGTTGTAGGATATATATTTAATACTTTAGGTTGGTTTAATAGTACTGCAATGAAAATAGTATATTTTATCATTTCAACAATCATCTCATTTTTATTAAGTTGGCTGATAATGGTACTAGAAAATTATTTGTGGATTATCGCAATTGTTATAGTAGTAGTGTTATTAATTCTTATAGGAGTTATAGTTACTCTACTAATTATAAAAAGGAAAAAAGAATTAAAGAAAGAGGAGGTATCTGAAAATGCCTAATATTGATACAAGTGAAAAGAGATTCGAACAAGATATAGAAACATATTTTTTAAGTCACGGGTTCAGAAAGGTTTTTCCTTCAAGCTTTGATAAAGAAAAAATGCTTTTTCCAAAAATTCTTGTTGAATTCGTATCAAAGACTCAACCAAAAGCTTGGACAAGATATACTAAACTTTATGGAAATGCATCAGTAGATAAACTCACAAGAAGAGTCAATTCTGCAATAGCTGAATCAAGCGTATTAGACGTGCTTAAAAAAGGAATAAAGGATATGGGTATTGAAATTAAACTTTGTTTCTTTAAACCATCATCTAATTTGAACCAAGATTTAGTAAAACTATATGAAGGAAATATTTGTGGTATTACAAGACAATTTCCTTATTCAAAGAATAACAATAACACAATAGATACTGTTTTATCTATTAATGGTATTCCTTTATTTGCTTTCGAATTAAAAGATCAATTAAAAGGCCAAGATGTCAATAATGCGATGAGACAATGGAAAGAAGATAGAGATCCTAAAGAACCTATTTTTAAGTTCGGTCAGAGATTCCTATGTTACTTTGCAATTGATTTATACGATGCCTTTATGACAACAGAATTAAAAGGTGAATATACTAGATTTTTACCATTCAATCAAGGTTCAAATGGTGCTGGTAATCCAGGAGGAAAAGGAAATCCCAAAAATGATGAAGGATATCCAACTTCTTATATTTGGGAAAGAGTCTTCAGCGTTGATTCAATGATAGATTTAATTGCTAAATTTATTACTATCACAGAAGAAAAAGAAGAAAAGAATGGTAAATCCTATATTACAAAGAAAATTATATTCCCTAGATATCATCAATATGATGTAGTTAAAAAGATTTTAGCAGATGTTAAAGACAAAGGTGCTGGTGTAAATTATTTAATTGAGCATTCAGCTGGATCTGGTAAATCTAATTCTATTGCTTGGATAGCCTATAGACTAGCATCTGCATTTGATAAAGATGATAAATATATTTTTGATTCAGTAATTATTGTCACTAATAGAATAGTTTTAGATTCACAATTACAAGATACTATTAATTCATTTGACCATAAAGCTGGATTAGTTGAGTGCATCACTCAAAAGAAAGGCTCTAGAGGTCTTGTTGATGCTATAAATGATAAAAAGAAAATTATTATTTGTACTATTCAAAAGTTTTTATATGCTTATAAAGATTTCGATGAATTAAAAGGTAGAAACTTTGCTGTTATTATTGATGAAGCACATCAAGGTCAAAGTGGTGAATCCGCAAGAACATTAAGAAGTTCTTTAATTGATGTAGAAAAAGAAAAGAAGGCATTTGCAGAAGAAAATGATATGAATCCTGATGCAATAGAAGAGACTGAAGAATTATTAAACATCTTAGGTCAAGGTCATCATGAAAATCAATCATTCTTTGCCTTTACTGCAACACCTATAAATAAAACACTAGAGTTGTTTGGAACTAGTATCGGTGATGAAAAGAAAAAACCATTCCATACTTATTCTATGAGACAAGCAATAGAGGAAGGCTTTATTTTAGATGTTTTAAGTACATATGTAACTATTAAAGAAGCATTTAAGTTAATCACTAATACTGAAGACAATCCTGAATTATTAGAAGAAAAAGCAAAAAGAGCTCTATTTAAATATTATAAACAACATGAATTTACCATTTCTCAAAAGGTAGATATGATTATGGATAACTTTCTTAATAATGGTAGAAAGAAGATTAATGGTCATGGTAAAGCTATGATTGTTACTGACTCTAGACAAAGTGCTGTTTTATATTATCAAGCAGTTAAAGAATATTTAGCAAAACATCCAGATGAAACTAAAGGATGCGGTGTTTTAGTTGCTTTCTCAGGTAAAGTTAAATTTGATGATGATGATACTGAGTATATCGAAGCTGAGATGAATGAATATCCTGATGGTAAGAAAATCAATTCTGATGCTAAATTTAGAAAAGCCTTTAAGAGTGATGATTTCAACATTATGGTTGTTGCTGATAAATATCAAACAGGCTATGATGAGCCATTATTACATTCAATGTTTGTAGATAAGAAATTAAAAGGTGTTAATGCAGTTCAAACATTATCTAGATTAAATAGAACTTGTCCATTTAAAAATGATACTTTTGTACTTGATTTTGCTAATACATCAGAAAGCATTAAAGAATCATTCCAACCTTTCTATGAAGAGACTACATTAGTTGGAAGTAGTGATGTAAATAGAGTTTATGATTTAAGAAGCAAATTAAATGAGTTTGCAATCTTTAATGATGAGGATATAGATAAATTCTATGCAATTATGAAAGTAAATTCTGATAAGAAAAAACAAGATGACTCCGCAATTGGAAAACTTGTAAGTGTCATGAAACCAGCAGTAGATAATTACGCTGATTTAGATGATGACAAGAGATTACTTGCTAGAGATACAATGATGAAGTTTATTCGTTCATATGGATTTGTAACTCAGCTTGTAAGAATTAATGATGAAGACTTATTCAAAGATTATTTATATATTTCTCATTTAATTAGATTGTTACCTAAGACACAATATCCTGTGTTTGATTTAACAGGTAAAGTATCACTTGAATACGCTAAATTAAAAGAAACTTTCAAAGGTGCTATTGAGCTTGAAAAAGAAGGTGGTGAAGTTGTTCCTGGTAAAGGAGCTAAGCCAGCTAAAAAGAGTAATAAGACTGATACTTTGGAAAGAATAGTTGAAAAGGTTAATGAGAAATATCAAGATGATTTTTCAGCAGCTGATAAGGTGGCACTTGATAGTGTATTCCAGATGCTTATGGGGGACCCTGTTGTTAAGAAAAAACTTACTGAGTATGCAAAAACTAATGATGCTCAAATGTTTATTAAATCAATATTCCCTAAAGAATTTGAAAGAGTATTAGTTGAATGCTACACAAAGAACGATGATGCTTTCCAAAGATTACTTGGAAACGATCAATTTCAAAAAGCGGTAATGGATATTATGGCAAAAGAACTATATAAGACATTAGTTTCTGGTGAAGAAAAGAAATAAAAGAAAGAAGAGGCTTTATAGATGAAAAATTCTGCAGATAGAATCCGATTTATAACTGATTATATATTTTCTTATGAAAGCAAAATTAAAGAACTTAATAAGCAAGGCCTTTTTAATGATGCGAAAATGTTTGAACTTTTTGCCTCAAAAGTCGGTCAGTTATATTTGGGATTATCAAAGCCTCTCATCAATTTAAATATAGAAACTTCAACTTATCCTTGTGTAGACCTTTTTTCAGAAGATGGAAATATTTTTTGCCAAGTGAGTACGTGTCAAAATGTACCCGCTAAAATAGAAACAACTTTAAATAATATTAAGGATTCTGCTAGAGAAAAAATAAAAAAGATAAAAGAGGTTTATTTTATTGTTTTAAACAATGAAAGTATTGATAAAGTAAAAGATTTAACTATTGGAAATGTTTCTTTTGTTAAATCAAAAAATTTAATTACAACTAGTAACATCATTGAAAAGGCGGTTCGTGACTTAAGTTTTCAAGACGAACTATATATTTTATTGAAAAAAGATGATGAATTGATCAAATGTGATTTTAAAAAATATCAGGAATCAATTGATTATGAAAGTAAATGTATTTTAGAAGATATAGATGAGTATATTAATAATACTTATCATATTGATTTATCTGATCAAATTAATGAAATTAAATCTAAAACACCAAAATTTTTATTAGTTTCCGGTGAAGCAGGTAGTGGCAAATCTGTTTTATGTAAAAAAATATTGGAAGATAAGAAAAATGTTCTATGTGCAAGAGCTGAGAAAATAGTTGAAAAAGGCGATGTAAATAAGATTTGGGATTTCAATGTAAAGGAAACGCTTAGTTTAGTAAAAGATGATGTTTACATTTATATTGATGCATTAGAATTTATTGCAGATAATGTAAATAGGCTTGATGTTCTTAATTCACTTCTGATGAGAATTGAAGAGCTTGATAATGTACATTTTTTATGCTCATGCCGTAGCTCAGATCTTGGATCATTTATCAAGATTGTTGGAAAGTATCATATAGTTGAATATAAAATAAAGCCAATCAGTAAAGAGGTACTGAGTGATATTTCTGGCAACGTTAAAGTTTTAAGTAAAATCATAAAAAATACTAAATATGATTCTTTATTGACTACCCCATTTTATATTAATTTTTTAACTAAACTTGAGAATTTTAGTTCTATAAAAGATGAGAATCAATTGCGAAGGAAAATTTGGGAAGAAATAATATGTTTGAATGATTCAACTATCAAACCTATAATTGAAAAAATTGTTCTTGAAAGAGCAACCAAATTTACATTGTACTCTGATACTCCTAAATGTAAAAAAGGTATTATTGATAGACTTATATCAAATAACGTTCTAATAAAAAATGATAATGGAATAAGACTAAAATACGATATTTTTGAAGATATATGCTTTGAGCAGTATATAGACAATCTTTTTGATGAATCAAAATCTGATTATTCATCATTTTTCAAAAAATTGGAAGGTGTAGGTAGGTGTATTTATAGAAGATATCAAATCTGGATAGAGAATAAACTATTCTCAAAAACAAATCGACAAAAATTTTTATATACTCTTATTTTTACTGACACTATTCCATTTGTGTGGAACCAACAAAGTATAATTGGAATAATTAAATCTAATTATTGTCAAGATTTCTTCAATGAATATTCTCTTCAAATAGTTAATAATGACTTATTAGTAAAGTTTATTGACATCGTAAATATCTACGGCTTTGAAATTAATGATATTTCTTTTGAAATAGGGACATTTATATTAAAAAATAAAGGATTTGGTAGAGAATCATTAATAAAAATTATATATGAACAAGAAATATATAAGAAAGATTTTAAAAATGTTGGAAGTATAAAGAAATTAATTTTTGATTATACTAATTCAATAAGCAGCAAAGAAGTATCTCAATATTCTTTTGAAATTCTCAAATTTTATATAGAAAAAGAGCTAGAAGAAGATTATTCATATAATCCAATTCAAAAAGAGTTTGATGCGATATACAAATTACATGAATCTGCTGATTGCTGGTTAAGAGAATACTTTGAAAATCTAAAACAATTCATAGATGGTGATGCTGAAGAAAAATATGATTTTGCTAATGATGCAATTAAAGATATTCTTTCATCAAATGGTATTTGTTTATTAAAGAATTATTCTAAGCTCATAAGAGAATTATATACTTTTTACTATACTGCAATAAAAGAAAATAAAAATCCTTTTTATAATCACCATCATGATGAGCTAAATAGAAATATTTTGTTTGGGCTAAATGATAATGCAGATACATATGAGCATGAAAGTTTTAATCATAATCCTAAATATTATAATATTGTATTCGCTTTGTTAAGAACATCTTTTTGGCCTACTTTTGAGTGGTATTTAGATTTCATAAATAATTGTATTAGTACATTTAAAGAGAAGAATAAACTTAATACATATAAAATTTATTTCTCTAAAGACTCTACAAAAGAATATCTTGGTATCGCTGGGATGTTGGGAACAGGGGAAATTCAAAATAATATTCCTGTTTTGATTTCTGATATGACTTATATAGTTAAATGTACAATAATTGATTTTATCAAGGGACTTGACAATAATAGCAGGGAAGAATTTGCAAATAGTATTAAGAGACTAGTTTATGAAAAGACAAATAATATTATTGGGCTTTCCATTATATCCAACATAGGTTTAACTTTTTTTAAAGAGTTACCAGGATATTGTTTGGAATTGGTTTCATCTTTGGAATTCGTTCTTGATGATTTATCTAGGTATAGCCAAATTCTATATAGTCCAACAAGAAAAATGCTTGAAAATGAGATTGCTTTAAAGGTTGGATTACCAGATTTATCTATGAATAGATATAAAGATGTTTCTCCTAATAACGAATTAAGAAATTATGCTTTCCTGTCCCAATTAAATTATCCATATTTAAAAACTAAATTTTTTGAAATCTTTGATTACCTTTATTCATTTTTGAATAATGATGAAGAACATGCATTGTTGTATTTGCAATTACAGCAAATGGATAGTAGAAATGCATCGGTAAAAGAAGTTGATGACCATACACTTGCAATTGTTTCTAATATTAATGGAGCCGCAAAAGAAATAGTTGATAATGCTGACGAACAAAAGAATTATTTTTCGGTTGTTTCAGATAAAGTCAAAAAAGTTTCTGACGCACTAAAAGATAATACAATCACTACCAAAGATATTGATGAGCTTATTGAAGTTGTTTTGGCGCATGATAGTGATACGTTGTCATTTCAATTTAACAATACCTTAATTGGCTGTATTTCATTTGCGTTAAGTAAACTTAAAATTGATACTATGAAGCGTAATGAATACTGCTTGATATGGTTAAAATATGCTAAAAGGCAACTTAATAATGAATCAATCATTATTGAAGCTAATTTATATCAATTCTTATTTAATCAATTGAATGAAGAAATTGATGAAACTATAAAAAATGAAATCAAACTAATCATATTAGATTTGTTAATCAATAAGAATACTAGTGATGGAAGTATTTATAAGATTTTTAATTGTGCTAGAACATTTATTTGCTCTAATAAAAAATATAGCTCGTTATATCTTAATACTATTTTTTTATTAGCAGAAGATGAGATGGAGCACCAAAAATATAACTATAGATATTTATGTAAGTACCATAAAAGAGAAAAAGAAAATTTTATTCCTAATATGCAGCCAAAATTGGATGGTGTGGATTATTATATAAAACAAGATGGAAGAAAACCTTTTAAATCAAAGAAGGATGCTATTATTAAAAAGTATTTGATTGATGAAGAGATGTATGATTATTCAAACATCGATATTAAAAAGCTAGATATTAAGATTATTAGTCATACTTTTAGTTGCGGGCTTGATCCTCAAAAGAAATCAGATAGATTATTTATCGATAATTATTTAAAGCAATTAATAGATATCTACAGCAAAAAATCATATAATGCTCACGATATTATAAGTTTCTACGAAATATCAGAAGTAGAGAACTACTTTAAGAGCAAATTGTTAGATAAGAATTTATATTCTTTAATTATTGATATTTTATTTGATAATGTTGATTTTCAAAAGTTTACAACTGAAACTATTGATTTTTATTTAAATATATTGGCATCTTTAACAGCTTTTTACTTTGATTCCTACAATTCAAAAGAAAAACGTGTACATGTAGAACGTGTTATTAGATTGTTGGAAAGATATATAAATAATATCAAAGTTGAATATGTGAAAACTGAATTATCAAGAGCATTGTTTCTTGGATTTGATAAGTTTGGTGGCCAAGGAGATTGGAGTGAATTTAAAACCAATTATGAGTATTCTGATAAGGTGTTTTTAAATGAAATGTTCTCAAAATATGGCCATCTACACTTTTACGATTTATTAGTTGTAATCTATCATCTTCAGTATAAAAAATTACTTCCAGAAATACTGATTTCACTGCATGCCTCATTTAAAAAATACTATGAATCCACGAATAAACGTATTAGTGATATGGAAAAAACAATTAGATTTATGAACCAAATTATGTATTTTGCATATGTAAATTTTGAAAGTGAAATAAAAAGTGATAAGGAACTAATAAACTCATTTGAGGGAATATTATGTCTTCTAATTGAGTTAAAAGACGAAAAATCTGCAATCTTATTAGATGAATTTAGAATTCATTAGAGGTGCTTATGAAAAAGAGGCTAACATTTTTAATTGCAATTATGCTTATTGCACTAACATCTTGTGGTAATTTAAATAGCACACCTACTACAACTACTGATGAGCCTAGTACAACAATTATTGCTCCATCAGATGATAATCAAACAACTAAGGAAGATGAAACTGCAAATATGGAATTAACATTAAAAATAGATGGTACAGAAATATATGTAATATAGGCTGATAATGATTCAGTAAAAGTATTGAAGAATCTTGCTAAAGATGGATTAACTATAAATATGAGTAAATATGGCGAATTTGAACAGGTAGGATCTATTGGTTCTACATTACCATCAACTGATACTAGAATAACTACTAATCCAGGAGATATAGTTTTATATTTGACTAATCAAATAGTAATATTCTATGATTCTAATACTTGGTCTTATACTAAATTAGGATGCATCAATTTATCTAAAAGTGAATTAACTGATTTACTTGGTGACGAAGATGTTGTTATTACACTAAGTTTAGAATAAAGAACGAAAGGATGTCTTAAAATGAAAAATCATTATGTTTCACAATTTATTATTAGGCGTTTTTCTAACGCAATAAATGTATTTGATGTGCATACTGGTAGAATAGATGAAAGTAAAAGACCTCACAAAGTTTTTTATAAAGATGACATTTATGATGAAGAGATTGAGAAGCTAGTAAATTTTAATATTGAAAGTCGAGTTTCAAACATTCTTAACAATAAGATATTGGTTGATGGAGATGTCGTTCTTACAAGAACAGAGTTAGAAACTTTGAAACGATATATGTTAATCTGCAGTGTTAGAACACAATCCGAAGATCAATTTTGTAGTATTTTAAAAAGCTTTGAACATAACGCTGAACATTATATTAATGTATATCGAGAATATTCATTCTTAAAAAAGACAAAAGAGTTAAATCTTTCTAATAATGAATTGTATTTAAGAACTTTGAAGGTTTTTGCTAAAACTAACAACATAAGAGATATAGCATTAAATCCCTTAGCTACTAGAGAAATGTTAGCTTGGGCTATGCCATTTCTAGAATCGTATATTGCATTCTGGGATACTCCAAAAGATAAGGAATATATTTTAACTGATTGTGGAATGTGCAGTGAATATGAAGGATTCCATATGATTACTGGTGGCATTGATATTTCTAAAATGTCTTATATTTTGAAGCAAATAAAGAGTGGTAAATATCAATATGGTGGATTGATGGCTAGCTGTAGCGTAATGTTTGAAAACTATAGTATATATAACCTAAGTTCAACTAGATGTATGGTTGCAATTAATCCTTTCTTTAGACTATATCATAGTGCTCAAGTAGCTTTTTTAGATAAAAATAATAATGGAGAACGTTTTATATTAGATAAGCCTGATATATGGCCGGCTATTATTCAAAATAAAGAATTATTTGATGTTCCTGTAAATAAGTATTCTCATAGTTTAGAGCCATTATCACCATATGCACCAGATGATGAGTTTATATATAAACCTAAAGCTCTAACCGAAGAAGATTTGGTATATATTAATACCTTAATGTTATTTCAAACTAAAGACATTATTGGATTTAATGATGCAACTAAGATAATTGATTCAATTTATTATTTCGTATGGTATAGTGCTAATTTCAATTCAGTAAAGTATAGTCGACAGCCATTAAATGAAGTCATGAATAATTTAGTTGATAATATTGTCAATTCACCTTTTAGAGATTTATGTAATTATTGCGATTCTAAAGGTGGAGTTAATAAAACTGAATTCATATTCTTATTTGAAAAGTTATTAAGCTACATATATAAAGATTTTAATGAGAATCCTTATATTTGCGAATATTATCTGAATACACCTGAAGAAACAGCTAATTGTAAGACTCTTGATTTCTTAGGTGAGGGTAAAAAGAAGCTTGATACATTTAAACAAATTCTAGAAAGAATCAAGGAGGAGCGAAAGAATGCAAAATAAATTATTTAATGATTCACTTACAACAAGATTTAATACATTAGAAAGAAATATCAAAGCTAAAAGTAATTCTTTCTATGATTCATATTTAGATCTTTTAGAGGCTACAATTAAATACATTCTTGATGAGAATAATATTGCTTATGATGATTCAAGAACTTGTGGCTACTTAGTAAAAGAAGAATCTATTAAGAATTTCTTGCTAGTTGTATTAAAACTAGATGATTATACATATAATAAGCTTCCTGATTATATTAAGAAATGTAATGACCATAAACACAAAAAAGAGAAGACTCTTGGTGTTGAAAGTATCATTAATTATTTGAAAGTATATTTCAGTTTAGTTAATTACTACTTAACATTTATAAAAGCAATCAATGTTGAATTTGATGCTGATTATTTTTCGTCAATATATGGTGAAACTGAAAGATTAAATAATGAATATAGAGAAGAAGTTCTAAGATTAAAAGATGAACTTAAGGAATCTTACGATAACAACAAACTATCTGAACAAGACCTAGAGCAATATAAGTCTCTATTATCCATCAAGGATATTGAACTTCTTAATCTTGATGAGCAAAACCAAAAGCTACAAGCTCAAATCAGTATATTAAAAGATATTAAGTTAAATTCTATGGAAGAGAAACTTAATAAGACAATTGATATGCTTAATAATATGCAAGATTATTTAGTTGAAAATAGAATTATTGCTAGAAGAACATCTAAATTAATAGATGGTAGAGATATTACTGATGAAGAACTTGCTGCTGAAAGATTAAAATTGGAGACGATTAAGAATGGAAAATAAACCTCAAAATGTATTTAAAAAACTTGATAAGCAAGGAGAACAAATTGAAGATATATCTCAAAGACTTGAAGGTATTAGTATAAACGATTTGTATGCTTTAGCAAAAAGAACTTGGGATTATGGTGACTATCAAACTGCTCAAAAATACTATAATCATATCAGCTTACTAAAACCTCTAGATTGGGAAGCACCTCTTTATGCTTCATTATGTAATTTTAAAGGCTATCATGATATGTTTTTTTGGACTAAAGTTCCTGAACAAACTGAAAAAATCATTGTTTCAACAATTAAATACATTTATAGTTTAGATTTAGACAATGATAAAAAAGAATCTGAAATGTCTAGATGTATAGAAATAATAAAAAGTAATATGCTTGAGACTAAAGATCACTACTTCAAATATAAAGAAAACTATGATGAGACCGATTCAAATTATATTTACATTTTAGAAGAGTACTTTTTAAATGTTTACAATGAAATAAAAAATATAGAATTAAAAGCAATTAAAGACTTTAATATAATACTTGCTGAAAATTGTTTGAGTTTGATTGAATCAACAAAAAAGATTTCATCAAAAATATCTAAAGATTTATATGAAGAATTAATAGGTGTAACATCTAATATTTTTAATATTGATTTTGATAAAATAGTTGAAGAAAACAAAGCAGTTGCTAAGCCTAAAAATGATTTATCACTTGAAGAAATAAAAGATATTAAGTTAAAAGGAAAGATGTATTTTGAATATAATGATAAAGTTATTTCTAAACGTCATTTTAGAAACAAAATTATAGTTTCTCACATATTAATCTTATTTTCTTTGGCTGGAATTGTTTCGTCATTTTTATATAAAACCTGGTTTAGTTTATTTTTCGTTTTACCTTTATTGTATGGTCTTTACTTAATTGGCGCTGCTTTCACGCAAAAAGAAAGAATAAAATGTAATTCATTATTTTCTCCTAACCGAAAGTACAATAGACTAACTTCTGATGGTAATATTGTGACAGAAAATAAGGTGAATATAATTAAAATAGTATTTGGAATAGGTAGTGTCGCATTGATTGGATTAGGAATATTTTTCTTTATTTCAATATTTAACTACGAAGAGTTGGATTTAACATTAAAAATAATCCTTATGATATCAATGGTTTTAGACGCAATTGTTTATTACTTAGCTTATTTGAAATTTAGTAATGAATACCATTCTAAATTTAATGGAACTTATTCATATTTATATAAAGACAAGTATTACAAATTTGATAGGTAAACATATTTTATAATTGTGTTACAAGAAAAAAACTAAATTCGTGAAAATTTATTCTTTTTTTGATATAATATAAGCGTGTTAGAAGAATACTCTGGAGCATTGGTACAAACATACCTTCGCAAAGGAGGTATTGCATATGACACAAATAGATGAAAGACTAGCTAAGGTTGGTCAAAATCTTAAAAAATTTATTTCTGAATCTAAATATAAAACACAAGTTTCTTTCGCATTGGATGGTATGGGTCAAGACCCTTCTGTAATCCGTAGATGGATTAAACATGGTGTTAATAGTTTATCTACTATTACGTATATTGCTGATGTTTTAGAAATAAATTTTATGGAGCTTCTTAAATAAGAAGCTTCTTTTTTTATGCCTAAATTTGATGTAGGTACCTTGATATAATATATATATTATAATATAAGGTAGTAAACTCATCGATAATTAGTAGTGCAAATATCGTCCTATGAAGGACTTCAATTTCAAACTAAAATGTAAGTGTAAAATTAATAATTCATCAATTTAATGGTAAGAAAGAAGTAGTGCAAATAGCGTCCTATCGAGAAGAATTATTACTTGATAAACTATAAGTGAAATTGGAGGAAAAGAGCAATGATGGAAACTAAAAACTATTATGAAGTAATCGCTAAATGTGGACATGTAGGAAAGAAACATTATGTACCTGTGAAATTTGCAGTAATCGCAGAAGATGGTAAAGAAGCAGCTAAAATGGTTAGAGATTTTCCAAGAGTAAAACATGACCATAAGGATGCAATATTAAATGTCAATAAGATTGATTATGAGAGATTTCAAGAGATAGTTGAAATGAATCGTAATGATTCATATTTAAAATGTCATTCAAGACAAGAACAAAAGCTAATCGATAATCTTGAAGAAAGATTAGAAGATGATTTACATAGTCAAAAGGTAAAATATGACAAGCAATCAAGACTTGATAGAGTAGCCTATAAGATAAAGAAAACTAAAATATTAGAAAAGTTCTCTTGGGAGGATTCAGATTATGTTTATGCGTATTAATTCAATAAGATATAACAATTCCGTAGTTGATGGTCCTGGCATTAGAACTGTTCTCTTTATGCAAGGTTGTGACCTTCATTGTAAAGGATGCCAAAATAGATCAACGTGGGATATTGAAAAAGGTAAAAAAGTAGATATTGCTGAATTGGTAAATGAATTAAAAAAGAAAGTATTCAATAAAAAAATCACAATATCTGGTGGTGAACCTTTAATGCAAGAAGAGGCACTAATAGAACTTGTTACTAAGTTAAATGATTTAAATTTTGATATAGCTTTATACACAGGACATACAAGAGATGAAGTTCCTTCTGAAATTATTTCAAAGCTTAAATATTTAAAGACTGGTAATTTTATTCAAGAATTAAAAACCACAATTAAACCTTTTGTAGGTTCAGAAAATCAAATCTTTGAGGAGGTATCTAAGGATGAAACAACTAAATAATGATAATGCTGCTAATAGAACTAGTTATGTTGGATACGTATATAACGTAGGTGAAAAAGAATATAAAAACAAGATATTAAATAGTCTTCCAAAAGAATGGGCAGATTTACATAGAACTGGTGCAATTCATATTCATGATTTGGATGCTTATGATTTAACTTATAATTGCTTAACATTTGATATCATCAATAAGTTCCCATATGATGAATTCAAGATGTTTAGTGGACAAGGAAAAATCATTCATTTGTTTGAATTTATCAAAGATTTATTTACTAAACTAGGTAATGAACAATCCGGTGGTATGGCATTTGCTAATTTTGATAATGAAATAGCTGAAATCTTATCTACACTTGAAATTGATTATTCAAAGTATAAAGATTTAATTAGTGATTCAATTGTTGAATTAATATTATGGTGTAATGGGAATCACTCAAGAATGGGTCAAACTAGTTATTATGTGACTTTAAATATTGGCTTAGCAAGAAATGAATGTGCTAGATTCATCGCTCATGAAGTAATTGATAGATTCTTAAAATTAGGTGATATGGTATTTAAACCAAATATCGTGTTTAAAGTTGTAGATGGAATAAATAATAAACCAAATGATCCTAATTATGATCTACTCAAATTAGCTCTAAATTGCTCATCTAAAAAGATGATTCCTACTTATCTACTTTGTGATTGTAAATGTGATAAAGAAACAAATCCTGAAAGATTATCAGTAATGGGATGTAGAACTAGAGTTGTATCCGACCTTTATGGTAAAGATGGTGCAATGGGCAGAGGTAATATCACAAATATTTCTATCAATCTTCCTAGACTTGCTTTAGAGATTGATAAGAATAATAAAGAATTATCAATTTCTGAAAAATTTGATCTTCTTAAATCAAAATGGGATGAAGTGGCGAGAGTTACAAAAGATATCTTACTTGATAGATATCATAAGGTTTGTAAACGAACTCCTGATGATTTTCCAACTAATAGTAGCTATTATCTATGGTGCGAAGATTTCAAAGAAGATTTAGAAGAAGTATTCAAGCATGGAACATTATCACTAGGATTCATTGGATTAAGTGAAGCTATAGAAGTTATTACAGGCTCAAAATATTATTCAAGCATGGATAATTATATTATGACTTTGGGCTTCGTAAAGCATATGAGAGATTATTGCAATTTCTTAAAGAATGAATACAAGCTTAATTTCTCATTACTTGCAACATCAGGCGAATTAATTAGTGGTAGATTCATTGATTTTGATAAAGTTCTATATAGACCCGATGTTGATATTTTTACAAAAGGTTATTATACAAATTCATTCCATATAGATGTTGATTCAAGGCTACCTGGATATAAGAAGATTCAACTTGAAGGATTATTCCATGAAATATGTAATGGCGGATGTATTACATATATTGAACTTGGTGAAGCTCCACTAGGTAATGAAGAATCGCTAGAAGAATATATCAATATAGCAGTTGAAGCAGGTGTACATTATTTAGGCTTCAATTTCCCTAAAGATGTATGTAACGATTGTGGAACAACTGGTGTATTTGATTTCTGTCCTAAATGTAAATCAAAGAATATAACTAGAATTAGAAGAGTGTCTGGCTATCTAGAAATATTAGATGGTTTTACTAAAGGTAAAAAAGCTGAAGAGAAAAATAGGAGGAAGAATTAACGGATGATATATTATATTTCTGATACTCATTTTAATGACCAAAAGATATTTGATAAATGTAAGAGACCATTTGAATCACTTGATGAAATGAAAGAAACAATTATAAAAAAATGGAATAAAAAAGTTAAAGATGAAGATATTGTCTATGTTTTAGGTGACATTGGTAAAGATGATGAGCCATCTACAATAGAAATATTTAAAAAACTAAAGGGTCATAAGCACTTAATAGTAGGTAATCATGACCATGATATGATGGAAGATATTAATAAATCTAATGTATTTGAATCCATCAAGTTTATTGATCTAATTATTGATGGTGATTATAAAGTTTGTGTTTGTCATTATCCACTTATGGATTGGATGGAATTTAATAGAGAAGGAATTTTAGTTTATGGGCATATTCACAATAAGACACCTAAGAATGGATATGCTTATAAAATGATGAAAGATTATTATGCAAATCTGCCTGCATACAATTGTGGAGTCGATGTAATAGACTTTGAGCCAAGAACATTAAAAGAATTAATGAAACTTAAGGAGGTAAACAAGGATGAACCATATATCAATTGAGGGTATGGATGGAGTTGGTAAATCAACTACATGTAAATTGCTTGCTGAGAAACTAGGATATATATTTGTTGAAAAGCCATTGCATTATTTACTAGATGATAGTGATGATGAGGTTAAACAATATCAGAAAGTTGCTAAGAGAGTAAATGCCAATCCTAATAGAAACTTTACTGCTTGGTATTATGGATTAAATAATATTTATCTTTATGAGAAATTCAAAGATCAAAATATTGTTACTGACCGTCATATAGTTTCAAATTATTGTTGGAGTGGTACAACATATAATAAAGATATTTATAATCTAATCTTAAAGAAAATTGGAAAACCCAAACTTACTGTAATTCTATATGCTACACCAGAAGCAATACTAGCTCGTCTTAAGAAAAGGGATATTAATGATTCTGATATTGCTAAAGTTAGTAAAAGTGAAAAGGCATATGAGAGAATGATATATTTTTGTGAAACCAAGAAACTTGAATATATTGTTATAGATACAACAAATAAAGATGTTGAAACAGTAGTTGATGAAATTTTGAAGAGAATCGAGGTGCTTTAATAGGATGAATGTTGATAATTTAAGACTTGCAAAGGATATGAAGTATGAGGCCCTTTATTGGGCTTTAGGCTTTGAAGAACTTAATAAAGGTATATTTACTAAAGTTTACAATAAGAACCTTAAAGTTGAAATTAATGCCGATAAACAACAGGTTGATTTTGGTAATAAGATTTCTATTGTTAATGGAGAAACTTTACTTTTAACAACACATAAAAGTTTTGTTATCTTAGAATGTATCGATAAATTATTGACTATGGGATATAAGCCTAGTGAGATAATTATTGATCTAAATAATGAATATGACATTTATTGCAAAGATTTATACATTAAATGCTATGAATGGAACCATCTTGAAGAAGATAAAGTTGAATTCAAGAAAGATACATTCAAATCTATTTCTTATGAGTCTAGATTAATCAGTGGTGTAATTGAAAGAAGAACATCAATTAAAACTGCTGATGGATCTATCTTTAATCATAGTATCTTTGAGAATGAATCAAGATTAGACAATTATAAGCTATATAATTCTGATGATATTGTTTCAGATGATTTCATCATTAAAGCTGGAGTTGCTACTAAATATACTGGTAATAAATGTAAGGTGGTAGTTCCTGAAGGTGTTACTGAACTAGCGCCATGCCTATTTTGGGATAATCAAGTAATTGAAGAAGTAGTTCTTCCAGATACATTAGTTAATATTTCAGGTGATACATTCTATAATTCAGCTAATATTAAAAAGATTAATATTCCAAGAAATGTAAAATTCATGGGTAATAATCCTTTTGCTGGATGTCCTAATATAGAAGTAATTAATGAATCACCATATTTCAATTTAGTTGATGGTATTTTATATAATAGAGATTTTACAAGACTTATTTATTATCCTATTTCCAAAAAAGATGATAGATATGAAATAAAAGAAGGATGTAGAATTTTAGGAAAGCATTCATTTTATCTATGTGATAATCTTAAAGAAGTAGTTATTCCATCATCAATCATTAAATTAGAAAACAATCCATTCTCTGGATGTACAAAGATTAATCTAGTTAATAAATCTGATTATTATCACATCGATGATTCTGTTATTTATGATAAAGATTATTCATCAGTAATTGGTTGTCTTAATTCAATTAATATCGATTGCCTAGTTCTAAAAGATGTTAAGAGAATTTGTAGAAATTCATTTTGGAATTGTAAAGGAATTAGGAAGATAGTTCTTCCAAAAACACTTGAATCCATTGGATATAATCCATTTGTTAGCTGCTCTAATATTGAGTTTGAATCAAATAGCGATAAATATATAGTCTATAAAAATGCTTTATTTACAGCTGATAAATCAAAATTGGTTTGTTATCCAGCTAAATATGCTATTGGCGATATTTATCTTCCTGATGAAACTATAACGCTTGAACGTGGCGCTTTTTCCGGATGTGATAAACTAACAAATATTCATTTACATAATGTTTCAATTATATCTAAGACTTGTTTTACAAATTGTAATTCATTAGAAAAAGTATATTGCTCAGATTTAATCACTTATATTGGTGAATGGGCTTTTGCACACTGTGCTCATTTGAAAGAAATATCAGTATATAAAGACTGTTTTATCGATAATAACGCTACATTGAATAGTCATGTTAATATTATCAGAAGAGAAGACTTATCTAATTATGTTATCGAATCAGATAACTTATTCACGTTAAAATCGATGACAAAATCATATAAAAGCAAGATCAAATCGATTTTAATTGACCCACCATATAATTCTCATATTGATTATATTGGTTATCAAGATGCATTTGATGGCTCTTACAATAATTTTATGCTATCTAGGATAGAATTAGCACATGAATTATTATCTAATGATGGATTCTTAGTAATAAATATTGATGAAGGTGAAGTAGAGAATTTAGCTAAGCTATGTAAAGATCTATTTTATAAAGTTAAAGTCTGCAAATGGGAAAAGATTCATCCATATTTTGATAAGAACAGAAATGTTAATCCAAATAAGAAGGTTGTCAAATACGAATACATTATTATTTGCTTCAAGTCTAAAGAATCTAAGTTAAATAATTTAAATCAACCTTACTTAGAGGGAGATGTTTTAAAAGAAAAAGAAGCTAAAGTTCCTAATATATTTAGATGCTTTGGAACTAATTCATCCGCTAAAGATGAAATTGCAGCTATATTTGGAGATAGAACTTATTTTCAAACACCTAAGCCTTTAAAACTATTAAAAGAACTTGTAAGAGCAACAACGAATAAAGATTCTACTGTTTTAGATTTTTTTGCTGGATCAGGAACTACAGGTCATGCAGTTATCGATTTAAATAAAGAAGATGGTGGAAATAGAAAATATATTCTTATTTCCAATAGTGAATCAAATATTTGCAAAGATGTAACTTTAAAAAGAATTAAGATGTTCGATTCTAATGTTAAGTTCATAAACTAGATTAAGAGGATTTATTCCTCTTTTTCTAGTAGTGCATTCTAAGTTCTATTCTAAATGTTTAATTAGAAGTAGAATTAAGCTGAAAGAAGGGATAAAAATTTATGAGATACTTATTTTTTGATATTGAATGTTGTAATGGAAGAAATATATGTGAGTTTGGTTATGTTATTACAGATGACAAGTTTAACATTTTAGAAAAGAAAGATTTTACAATTAACCCGGAAAACAAATTTGATCTTACAGGGAGACCTGATGGTAGAGATTTATATCTTTATTATCCTGAGTCAACTTATTATAGAAGTAATAAATTTCCATATTTTTATGAAAATATTAAAAAATTAATAGAATATCCAGATCAACTTATAGTTGGACATGCTATTTCTAATGATGCAGGATTTCTAAGAAGTGCTTGTAGAAGATACAAATTAGATCCAATTAATTTTAAATTTGCTGATAGTCAAAGGATGTTTTCTGAGTTTTCCAATATCAGAAAGAGTATATCTTTGGAAAATGCAAGTGAATCATTAAGTGTTGAGAAGCCAAAGTATCTTCATAAGAGTGATGATGATTCGGAATTAACAATGAATCTTGTTAAAGGAATGTGTAAACAATTAGACTGTTCGCTAGAAGAGTTAATTGAGCTATGTGATTCATGTTCAGGTAAAAGCGAGAATAATCAAATTACTTATGATGATTTTGAAATAAGACAACAAAAAAGATATGAAGCTGCTAAAAGTGGAGTCAATAATACAGTTAGAGGTCGTAATTATAGAATGTTCATACAATTTCTAGATGGAGTAAAGCCTCAAGGAGATATTGTTGAATCAGATTTGAATGGCAAATCACTTTGCGTAAGTTTAAATTATGAAATTGGTCATTTCAAAGAGATGCTATCATTGGTTCAATTATTAACAAATCATAATGCTACATATAAGATGAGAGCATCTGATAATGATATTTTTGTAACATATGATGTAAAAGATGAAGAAGATAATTCTAGATTTTGTACTAGACTAAAACACGTTAATGAAGCCATTGAAGAAGGTAAAAATATTCAAATTATATCATTTGAAGAATTATTAAATATCCTTAATGTTAAGGAAGAAGATTTATCATCAATGCCATTTCCTGATGAAAATTGTTTTTATAAGAAGCCAAAGCCAAGACAAAGACAAAAGAAAAAAGAGCCTAAGTTTGAAAAAGAAGAATTCAAAGGTTCTACATTGGGAGACTTATTTCCTGATTTGTTTGAAAAACTAAGAAATGAAATTGATGAAGATAAATAAATGCCACGCCTGTCACGCCGGTCACGTATCCCTTAGTGTATATACCAATAATATATTTATAGGGTACACCTTCGTCTATAGAGTGTACATTGTATTAACAAAACTTACCATACACAGGTAAGTTAAGTACTCTAAAAGAGTGCTTTTTATATATTTTTGAATTAATGAATAATTCTATTAGAAAAGTAATGTACGTTATTTTTTTATAATGACAAAATATGTATTACTTTTATGAATCTAAAACAAAGAGAAGATTGGAATATTTATATAAATGATAAGGTATTATTTGATCAAAATCTTGTAACAAAAGGTAAAGCAATACATAGTAATTTATGTTATGACATGCCTTTACTTACTACACAAATAAAAAAGAACTTTCAAAAGAAAGGTCGATTTTGGTATAAAGATTGATTAAATTATGGCATTATTATAATAGAATTTTGTAAAAAGAGGAAAGAAAATGGAATATAAAACTGTTGTATTAAAATATAATCCAAATGCAATAAAAATGGCTGAAGAAATTGAAAAAACTGCAAATGAATATGCTCAAAATGGTTGGAAATTACTAACTTTTTCTATTACACCTTCAGCAAGAGCAATACTTGTATTCGAAAAGGAATCATAAACATGCCAAAACAAAGATTTACTCAAATTTATATTGAAGAAGGTGGAATTTTGGAACAGACTATATCATTATTGTTGATAGTCAAACGGGTGTTAATTATTTGATGATTAAAAACACATTTGGAACAAGTATTACATCACTTCTAGATGAAAATGGAAGACCTATAATTACAAAATATAATCAAATTTTGATATATTTAGACAATAATATAATTTATCTGCCAAATTAGTGCCAAGATATAGTTTATTTATTGATTTTTAAAAACTAATTAATTATTTTTTTATAAGGGATATTAAAATGACTATAAAAAGATTATTTAGTTTTATTTTACAATTTATTATTGCATTATTTAGTTTCTTTGTTGTAAAAGAATTTATTACTATTGGTGGTAATTATGCTGCAAGTGAAGTTATTGTGGAATTATTGATTATATTAGGAGTTGTTTCCGCAATTGGGACATTTGTATCTGATAATTTATCGGTTAAGGATGCAATGATTGGTACAGTTGTTTGGATTGTAATACTTAGTGCTTTAATGGGACTAAAATCTTCTGATAAAGCTACTCTTTCTTCATGGCTTTTTGCTATATTCATGTTAAGTATAGGTTTTTATTTTTTACCATATAATTTAGGTTATTTAAAAGGATGTCTTAAAATACAAAATCAAAGATTAGCATCTTTAGGCGTAGTATTTGCAAACTTATTTGAAGTTATTTCTGGAATTGTAATGGTTTTAATTCTTGTTAATGTTGTAAAAGATGATACATATTCATTAATAACAACAATAATGGTTGCTGGTTTAATTATTGCATGTGTAACAATTGTTGGTGGAGTTGTTCTTGTTCTTATCAAACATGGAATTAGAAAAACAAAAGGAACTAATAAGAAGGTTACAAGTTCTTCTAATACAAATGTTGATACAAGAAAAAAAGATTTATCTTCATTTAGTTCTATTTTATATGATGAACTTAATTCTGTTGCTAGAAGTTATAGTGGCAATAAATCTTTAACTAATGGAAGCGTTAATCTTTCAATTAGAGTAAACATAGATAATAGTAATATTTTATTTATTATTGATGGAAAACTTCATGCTGATGATGTTAAGACACAATATGATGCAAATGATTTTAATTCGTCATTAAAAAGAGAATTAGAAAGCATTGCTAATTCTCTTCTTAGTGAGGCTAATTTAAAAATTGAAAAAGTACGTAAAAAATATCAAAATTATGATGGTGAATATAAAATTGATGTAAGAACTGGAAATATTAATTAAAAAGAGAGTTATTAAAACTCTTTTTTTCTACATTGAATTTCGTCTTTTTCTAAGGCGTTAAGCATAATTTCTGCACTAGCAAGATTAGTAGCAAGTGGAGTATTTGTGACATCACATAATCTAAGTAAAGCTGATACATCAGGCTCATGTGGTTGAGCGGTTAAAGGATCTCTTAAAAAGATTACTAAATCTAATTCACTACATGCAATCATTGAACCAATTTGTTGATCTCCACCTAATGGACCAGATTTCATTCTATTTATTTTTAATCCAGTAGCTCCCATTATTAAAGTTCCTGTTGTACCTGTTGCATATAAAGTATGTTTACTTAAAATGTTTTGATATTTTTCCGATAAAGAAATCATTAAATCTTTCTTTTTATCATGGGCAATTAAAGCAATTCTCATTGTATCTCCTTCTTAACAAATTCTTTTATCTGAGATGATGTTATTCCTTCTTGAAATAATATATCATTACAATTAAATCGATCAATAAATTTTTTATGTAATCCAAATGTTTTCACTTTCATATTGGTTAAACTAAAGTAATTAGCGATATCTTCACCAAAACCACCATCAATAACTCCATCTTCAATAGTTATAATTAATTGATGATTTTCTTTTAATGATGAAAGTGTTTTTTCATCAAGATGAGTTAAAATTCTTGGATTAATAAGTGTTGGTTTAAAATGTAGTTCTTTTTCAATTAATTTAGTGGCTTCTAAACCTAGATAATAAAAATTACCTTCAGCGATAATACAAACTTTTTCTCCTTTTTGAGTTATTTCGTAAGAAAGAAAATCTATATTATTATGTGTATTTTCTATTATTTTATTAGCAGGCATTAATATTAAAGTAGGGTGTTTATTTTGGTTTAAACTATAATCAAGCATTGCTAGATATTCATTTTTATCTGTTGGAGCGAGTAAAACTAAATTAGGAATGTTTTTAAAGGCTGAAATTGAAAATATTCCTAAATGTGTAACATCATTTAGTGAGATTAATGATGTGTTTCCAATAACAATTGTAGCAGGTGAATTATTTAAACATAAATCTTGAGATATTTGATCATATGTTCTTTGAAGAAATGTTGCATTAGTTCCAAAAATTGGTTTACATCCATTTTTAGCTAAACCAGAAATTAAAGCGATAGCATGTTCTTCAGCAATTCCTACATCAATATAGTTTTGGCCTAGTAAATTTCTTTTTTCTTGATCTAAACCAATAGCTAATGGGACTCCAGCGGTTACGACAACAATTTTTGGATCTTGTTTTACTTTATTAATTAAATAATTAGCGGTTATAGAAGGATAAGTCAATTTAACATCATTTATTAATTCACCTGTTTCTTGATTAAATGGTTTAGTATAATGCCACTTTTCTTTATTTAATTCAGCTAGGTGATAGCCTTTACCTTTTTGAGTATGGATATGTACTACTATTGGATGATTTATATCTTTCATTTTTTTAAATAGTGAAATTAATTTTTCAAGATTATTTCCTTCTTCTAAATAAATATAATCAAGGTTAAATGCTTTAAAGATATTGTTTTGAGAAGAGTTATTTCTTAAGTTTTTTAAATTTTGATATAGTCCTCCATGGTTTTCAGCAATTGATTGTTCATTATCATTAACAACAATAATAAAGTTTGATTTAATTTCAGAACCAACAAAATTAAGACCTTCTAATGCTTCTCCTCCAGATAAGGAACCATCACCAATAATAGCAATAACATTTTCATGATGATTTAAAATATCTCTTGCTTTAACTAATCCACTAGCTAAAGAGATTGAGGTTGAAGTATGGCCTACTTTAAATAGATCATATATTGATTCTTCATAGTTAGTATATCCAGAAACATCTTTAAAATGTTCTTCAAAAAGAAAACCATCTTTTCGACCAGTTAAAATTTTATGAGTGTAGCATTGATGTGATACATCAAAAACAATTTTATCATTAGGAAAAGAAAAAACATAATGTAAAGCAATTGTTAATTCGACTATTCCTAAATTAGAACCTAAATGACCACCTATTTTACTTAATCTATTGAAAAGAGCTTCTCTAATTTCTTGTGCTAAAATGTTTAATTGATCTATCGATAAATATTTTATATCATTAGGACAATTAATTTTTTCTAAATACATATTTTTTTAGAGTTCTTTACCACAAAAAGAACAAAATTTAGCTCCATTAGGATTTTCTTTTCCACAGTGTGGACATACACTTTTTAATTTTGTTCCACAATTATTACAAAATGCTGCACTTGGATCATTTTCTTTTTGACAATTAGGACAAATATTAGTTTGTTTAGTGGATTTAATTGTTTTAGATAATTCTTCTCTAGTACCATTTAAAATATAATTTGTTGCATCTGTTGCAACTGGTGTAACTTCTGAAGAAGTATATTCGTTAATTTCTTTTAGGAAGCCAAATCTTAGACAAGCTGAACCAATTCCAATTAATGGAATCCCAATAAAATTAAGGAAAAATAATGATGGCATATGTTCTCCTTGTGAAAGAAAAGACATAAAGAAATCAACCATACCAATTACTAATAAAACAATTCCTAAAAATAAAGCAATAAAACCAATAATTTTTAAATTTCTTTTAGCTTTTGGATGTTCTTTCAAATATTTGTTTTCACTCATAATAATCACCTCTTTTTTTATTTTACCATAAATTAATAAATTTTAAAAAAAATTTAAAAAAAACAAATATAAAGATTGTAAATTATTCTAATTTACTTAATCATGTTTAAGAGGTTATATTATGAGTAAAACAATATCCTATTTAAAATATACAATAAAGGAAGTAATTTTAGCACCTTTATTTAAAATGTTAGAAGTTATTTTTGAATTATGTGTTCCTTTAATTGTTTCTTTAATTGTTGATAATGGAATTAATGGTGAAAAAGGAATTTCTTATGTTTTGATGATGTGTGGGGTTCTTGTCTTGTTTGCAATTCTAGGATTTTTATCAGCCGTTGTGGCTCAATATTTTTCCGCAAAAGCGGCAGTAAAATTATCTACAAATGTTAGAAATGAACTTTATAAAAAAATTCAAAGTTTACAATATTCATCTTTAGATGAAGTAGGAGCATCAACTTTAATTACAAGAATGACTAGTGATGTTAATCAAATTCAAGTTGGTGTTAATATGTTTTTAAGATTATTATTAAGATCACCAGTAGTTGTAATTGGAGCAGTAATTGTGGCTTTTACTATTTCTAGTAAGATTGGTTTAATCTTTTTATTAACAGTGCCAACTTTATTTATTATCGTTTTTTTAATTATGTATTTTACAATTCCTCTATATGCAAAAAGTCAACAAAAGCTTGATCGAGTAGTTGAACTTTCTAGAGAAAACTTAAATGGAGTTAGAGTTATTAGAGCGTTTAATAAACAAGAAAATGAAGTTAAAACATTTAAAAAAGAAAATAATATTTATACAAAAAAACAATTATTTGTTAGTCGAATTTCTTCTTTAATGAATCCATTAACTTATGCTTTGATTAATTTATTTATTATTGCTTTAATCTATTTTAGTGGAAAGGAAGTTTATAAAGGTGATTTAAGTCAAGGTAATGTCATCGCTTTATATAATTTAATTTCACAAATTCTAGTGGAAACTATCAAATTTGCTTCGTTAATTATTACTGTTTCAAAGTCGTTTGCTTCTATAAAAAGAGTAGATGCTATTTTAAATATGGAATCACCTATTGATTTAAATAACCATACTGATAAAGAATCATCATCTTTTATTGAATTTAGAAATGTTTCTATGAATTATGCTTCTTCTAATAAAAATTCCTTATCAAATATTTCTTTTACTGTTAATAAAGGTGAAAGAGTAGGAATTATTGGTTCAACAGGTTCAGGAAAAACTACTTTAATAAATGTTTTAAATCATTTTTATGATATTAATCAAGGATGTGTTTATCTTGATGGAAGAGATATTAGATCGTATTCATTAAGTGAAATCCATTCTAGAATTAGTTTAGTCCCTCAAAAAGCACAACTTTTTAAAGGTACAATTAGAGATAATCTTCTTTGGGGTAATAAAAATGCTACAAATGAAGATTTAAATAGAGCAATTAAATATGCACAAGCTGAAGATGTTATAAAAAAGAAAAAGAATGGTTTAGATGAAGAAGTTGAACAAAATGGAAGTAATTTTTCAGGTGGACAAAAGCAAAGATTATGCATTGCTAGAGCCTTAGTAAAAAAAGCAGATATTTTAATTCTTGATGATTCTTCTTCCGCACTTGATTATGCTACTGATGCTAAATTAAGAATTGGTTTAAAAGAATTTAATCCTAATTTAACTACTTTTATTATTTCTCAAAGAACAGCTTCGATTATGAGTTTGGATAAAATTTTAGTTTTAGATAATGGTGTTCTAGTTGGAAATGGAACACATGAAGAATTATTAAAGAATTGTCAAGTATACCAAGAAATACATTATTCTCAATTTTCTAAAGAAGGTGATGACCATGAATAAAAATGTTGCTATTAGATTGTTAAAAACTTTAAAGCCATATATGCATCTATTAATTATTTCTTTAATATGTGCCCTTGGTTATGTGTTTTGTTCTTTATATATTCCTGTATTAGTTGGTAATGGAATTGATTTAATTGTTGCAATTAATGATGTTGATTTTGAAGGTTTATCTAAAATATTAATTTTGATTGCAATATTTTTAGTAATTGCCTCAATTTTACAATATGTGATGAATCTTTGTAATAATAAAATGAGTTTTGAAGTAACTAGATCTTTAAGAGATGATTGTTTTAAAAAGATTCAAAAATTACCATTAAAATATTTAGATGGACATTCTTCTGGAGATATTATTTCTCGTATTATTTCTGATGTTGAAAGTGTTTCTGATGGATTGTTATTAGGCTTTAATCAAATATTTACTGGTGTAATTATGATTATAACAACTTTAGTCTTTATGTTTGTTATGAATTATATTATGGCTTTAGTGGTTGTTATATTAACACCTTTATCTTTATTTGTAGCAAAGTTTATTGCAAAAAGAATTCATAAATATTTCCATAATCAAAGTGTTATTAAAGGTGAACAAACTGCATTTATTGATGAAATGATTAATGGTCAAAAAGTTATTAGAGCCTTTGAACAAGAAGAAAATAAACAAGCACAATTTGAAGAAATATCTTCTAGACTTGAAGAAGCCGCGATTAAAGCTAATTTCTTTTCTTCATTAGTAAATCCATCAACAAGATTTGTTAATGCTTTTGTTTATGCTTTAATTTGTTTTATTGGTGCAATAATTGCAATTAAAACTGATAATTTTACTGCAGGTATGTTAACTATTTTCTTATCATATGCAAGTCAATATACTAAACCATTTAATGATATTTCTAGTGTTGTTACTGAATTGCAAAATGCCTTTACATGTGGAGAAAGAATTTTTGATTTAATTGATCAAGAAGATGAAAAACAAGATTTTGAAAATGCGATAACTTTAAAAGACGCTAAAGGTAAAATTGTTTTAAAAAATGTTTATTTTGCCTATGAAGAAAATCAAAGATTAATTGAAGATTTTTCTTTAAGTGTTAGACCAGGACAAAAAGTAGCAATTGTTGGACCTACTGGATGTGGAAAAACTACTTTAATTAATTTATTGATGCGCTTTTATGATGTTAATTCAGGTGATATTTTAATTGATGATAATTCTATTTACTCTTTAAAAAGAAGTAGTATTAGAGAAAATTATGGAATGGTTTTACAAGAAACTTATCTTCGTCATGCTTCAGTTAAAGAAAATATTTTAATGGGTTCAGAAATTTCTGAAGAAGAACTTAATAGAATAGCTAAAGAAAGTAATATTGATTATTTTGTTTCTCGTTTACCTAATGGTTTTGATACAATTATTGATGAAAATAATGGTCAATTATCGCAAGGTCAAAAACAATTATTATGTATTGCTAGAGTAATGGTAAATTTGCCTCCAATGTTAATTCTCGATGAAGCAACTTCTTCAATTGATACAAGAACAGAAATTAAAATTCAAGATGCATTTAATAAGATGATGCAAGGAAGAACTTCTTTTATTGTTGCTCATCGTTTATCAACAATTAAAAATGCTGATTTAATTATTGTGATGAATGAAGGACATATTATTGAACAAGGCAATCATCAACAATTATTAGCTAAAAAAGGTTTTTATTATAATTTATATAATTCTCAATTTGCTAAATAAGTATAAAATATTTTTTTCTTAGAATAATAGAATTGTTCGGAGGAAAAAATGAATAATACAACAAGTAAAGATTTAAAAGGCAGTCAAACTGAAAAAAATTTAATGTCGGCTTTTATTGGGGAATCACAAGCAAGAAATAAATATTCTTATTTTGCAAGTATCGCTAAAAATGAAGGATATGAGCAAATAGGTGCTATTTTTGAAGAAACTAGCAATAATGAAAAAGAACATGCTGAAATTTGGTTTAATTATTTAGGTGGAATTTTAAAAACAAAAAATAATTTAAAATCCGCTATGGATGGTGAAGAATTTGAGTTTACTTCTATGTATCCTGAATATAGTAAAATAGCTCAAGAAGAAGGTTTTCTTGATATTGCTAGAAAATTTGCTTTAGTAGCGGAAATTGAAAAAGAACATCATAAAAGATATAAAAAACTTTTAGAGAATTTGATAAATAATGAAGTGTTTACTAAAAAAACTGGAATAAATGTTTGGAAATGTCGTAATTGTGGAAACATCGTGGTTAGTAAATCGGCACCTGCTATTTGCCCAGTTTGTAATAAGGCGCAAGCATATTTTGAATTAAATGTAGAAAATTATTAAAAAAAATATATAATGAATTTATAGAGGTGATAAAAATGACATTAGTACATATTAATAAAAATAACTTCAAAGAAGAAGTAGAAAATTATACAGGAAAAGTTTTACTTGATTTCTGGGCTCCATGGTGTTCTCCTTGTAGAATGATTGGACCAAGCTTAGAAGAATTAGCAGAAGAGCAAGATAATGTCAAAATTTGTAAAGTAAATGTCGATGAAGAAAATACTTTAGCGGCAATGTTCTCTGTAACAAGTATTCCATTATTAGTTTTAATGGAAAATGGTAAAGTAATAAAATCAAGTGTTGGTTATTTACCAAAAGAAGAAATCGAAGAATTTATTAAATAAGACATAGGTTATACCTATGTTTTTTTTTACAAAAAAAAGCACCTTTTATAGGCACTTTAGATTTTTTTTGTAAAGGCCTTATTCACATAAGACCTGCTAGAGGGGTATAAGAATGGTAGGTAGTATGAGTTCCTCTAGCAAGTCTATAATACAAAAAAAGCAATAATTTGTAAATATAAAAAATGAAAAATCAAAGAATTTCTTTTTTTTTAATCAATATATTAATATTGAAGTTTTTTGAATATAAGTTATAATTTTATTGTTATTTGTTATAAAAAATATCCAAAAATGGAGAAAATCGATGGAAAAAGCACGAAAATATATTATTTCTCTTGATCAGGGGACAACATCTTCTAGAGCGGTTATTGTTGATAACTTGTCGAAAATTGTCGAAATTGTTCAGAAAGAATTTAAGCAAATTTATCCTCAACCAGGATGGGTTGAACATGATCCTTTAGATATATATGCATCGCAATATTCAGTTTTAATTGAGGCTATTGCAAAAGCTAACATCGATATAAATTTAGTTAAAGCTATTGGCTTAACTAATCAAAGAGAAACGACAATTGTTTGGAATAAAAAAACTGGTAAACCTATTTATAATGCAATAGTATGGCAATGTAGAAGAACTGTTGATATTGTTGAACAAATGCGTAAAGACAATTTAGAACAATATATTTTAGAAAATACAGGTTTAGTTTTAGATGCTTATTTTTCGGCTACAAAATTAAAATGGATTCTTGAAAATGTTGAAGGAGCTTATGAACAAGCTAGAAATGGTGAACTACTTTTTGGAACTGTTGATACTTGGCTTATTTATAAATTAACAAATGGTAAAGTTTTTGCTACTGATTATACAAATGCTTCTAGAACAATGCTTTTTAATATTAAAACTTTAAAATGGGATGAAAAGATTTGTTCTTATTTAGATATTCCTATGTGTATGTTACCAGAAGTTAAACCATCTTCTAGTGATTTTGGTTATATTAATATTTTAGGAAAAGATATTCCTCTTTGTGGGGTGGCAGGTGATCAACAAGCAGCTTTATTTGGACAAACTTGTTTTGAAGAAGGAGAAGCTAAAAATACTTATGGAACTGGATGTTTTTTATTGATGAATATTGGTGAAAAATTTGTTAATTCTAAACATGGATTAGTTACAACTATCGCGGCAACTTACAATAATAAAATTCAATATGCTCTAGAAGGTTCAGTTTTTGTTGGGGGAGCAATCGTTCAATGGCTTAGAGATGAATTAAGATTCATTGAAGAAACTAATGATACTGAATATTTTGCTAAAAAGGTAAAAGATAATAATGGTGTTTATATTGTTCCAGCTTTTACAGGACTTGGAGCACCTTATTGGGATATGTATGCTAGAGGAACAATTTTTGGCTTAACTAGAGGTACTAATCGTAACCATATTATTAGAGCTTGTTTAGAAGCTATTGCTTATCAAAGTTATGATGTAATTGAAGCAATGAAAAAAGATACTTCATTACAAATTAAATCTTTAAAAGTTGATGGTGGAGCTTCTAAAAATAATTTCTTAATGCAATTTCAAGCAAATATTATTAACGCTAATGTGGTAAGAGCAAAAACAATGGAAACCACAGCTTTGGGAGTAGCTTATTTAGCTGGACTTCATGCTGGTGTATTTTCTTCAATTGAACAAATAAGAAAATTATATGATGTTAGTCAAACTTATTATCCAGAAATGGATGAAAATGTAAGAAGCAATTATTTATCGCACTGGAAAAAAGCGGTCAAAATGTGTCAAGGTTGGATGGAGGAATAGCATGAATTATATCGGATCAAAATTGTCATTATTAGATTTTATTAATGATGTTATAGAAACTAAAGTAGAAAAAAAAGATAATTTAGTTTTTTGTGATATTTTTTCTGGTACAGCTATTGTTGGTCAATATTTTAAGAATAAAGGATATAGTATTATTTCTAATGATATTCAATATTTTAGTTATGTATTAGCTAAAGTTTTAGTGGAAAATAATAATGAATTAACTTTTGATAAATTAAAAGAAATTAATATTAATAATCCGTTTGATTATTTAAATAAATTAAAAGGAAGAAAAGGTTTTATTTATCATAATTACTGCTTAGAAGGTACTCAAGATAAAGAATTTCAAAGAATATATTTTTCTAATGAAAATGCTAAAAGAATTGACGCCATGAGAATGAAAATTTCTTCTTGGAATAAAAAAGGCTTATTACAAGAAAAAGAATATTATTATTTAATTGCCTCTTTAGTAGAGGCTAGTGACAAAGTAGCAAACACAGCTTCTGTATATGAAGCATTTTTAAAGACAGTTAAATTAAGTGCAACTAAAGAAATAAAAATTGAACCATTAAAATTGAATGTTGTGGATAAAAAAGCATCTTATTTTGCTTGTAATGAAGATGCTTCTTATTTAATTAATCATATCAGTGGAGATGTTTTATATTTAGATCCACCTTATAATTCACGTAAATATGATACTAATTACCATATTTTAGAAACGATTGCTTTATATGATCATCCTCATATTAAAGGTAAAACAGGTGTTAGAACTGAAGAAATTAAAAAATCAAAATTTTGTAGTAAAAAAGAAGCTAGTAGTGCTTTAGAAGATATTGTTTCTAAAGCAAAATTTGATTATATTTTATTAAGCTATAATGATGAAGGAATTATCTCATTAGAAGAAATTAAAAATATTTTCTCTAAATATGGCGAATATTCTTGTTATGAGAAAAAACATCGTCGATTTAAAGCAGATTCGAAAAGAAATTACACTAAAGATTATACTATTGAATATATTCATTGCTTAAAAAAACATAATTAAAAAGTTAGATTGTTATTATAGGTAACATTTAATTAAAAAAATATAAAAAAATACTTGCATTAATAAATTTGTTTCCTTATAATAACAAATGCTAACAGCGAATCAGTTGCGAGCGTAGTTCAGTGGTAGAACACAACCTTGCCAAGGTTGCTATGCGGGTTCGATTCCCGTCGCTCGCTCCATTAATTAATAGAAGATGATATTAAAGTATCATTTTTTTTGCAAAAAATTAATAAAAATTAGTATAAATTATAATATTTTTTATGTTAAATATACGAAAAATTATATCATTTACTAAAATAAAAATATAAAATTAAATTATGAAAAAATATTTGAATTTATTTTTTACAATGTTAAAAATTGGACTATTCACTTTTGGAGGTGGATATGCCATGGTTGCTTTATTAGAAAATGAATTTGTAAAGAAAAAGAAATGGATTAATGAAGATGAATTTTCTAATATGATTGCAATTTCTGAATCTACTCCAGGACCAATGGCTATTAATTCTGCAACATATATTGGATACAAAACTTTAGGATTTTTTGGATCTTTAATTTCAACGATTGCAGTTTGTATTCCTTCATTCATAATTATTTATATTATTTCTTTTTTTCTTGATAAATTTTTAACATATAAATTAATTTCTTATGCATTTAAGGGTGTACAAGTTGCAGTAATATACTTGATTTTTTCTTCAGGCATTAAAATGTTTTTTAAAATGGAAAAAAATATATTTAATATAATTGTATTTTTAATTGTATTAATTCTTATGATTGTATTTTCTTTATTTGCTATTAATTTCTCGACTATATTTATAATTTTAATTTGTGGAGCTATTGGAGTTTGTTTTTATCTAATTTTTTTAACGAGGAAAAATAAATGATTTATTGGAAATTATTTTTAACTTTTTTAGAAATTGGTGCAGTATGTTTTGGTGGTGGCTATGGAATGATTTCTTTAATAAGAGAAAAAGTCTTATTGAATGGATGGCTCACTGAAGAAGAAATTTTAAATATGATAGCAATTTCTGAATCTACTCCAGGACCTCTAGCTGTAAATATGGCAACATTTATTGGAAATAGTCAAGGCGGATTATTAGGTGCGTTTTTAGCAACGTTTGGTGTTGTCTTGCCTTCTTTTATTGTTATTTTACTTATTGCATCATTAATTAATAATTTATTAAAATATAAGGGAGTTAAAGCGTTTTTAAGTGGTATTAAACCATGTGTTATTGCATTGATAGTTGCAACTGCAGTTACAACATTCTTATCTATTATATTTAATATTAAGACAATTGATAGCAATGCTTCTTTTAATTATAAATGTTTAATAATTTTACTAATAATTATTTCTATAGATTTGCTATTTAATTATAAAATAAATAAAAAAATTTCACCAATTGCTTTAATTATTTTGTCAGCAATACTAGGAATTGTATTTTATTCATTATGAGTTATTATGTATTCGTTAGGCGCTTTTTTTGTTAATTATCAAGTTGACTATGGAAAATTAAAAGAATATGGATTCATTATAGAAAATAATGAATATATTTTTAATAAGCAATTAAATGATAATTTAACGATGAAAATAATTATTAATAAAGATATTAGTTTATATATTTTTGATAAAGATTTTAATGATGAATGTTTAAATTATGAATTATCTTATTTAAAAAATATGTGGGCAAATTATGTTAATGATATAAAAGAAAAATGTTTTATTTTAGTAAAATATAATAATAAACAAGCACTTGAAATTGATAATTATATTAAGGAAAAATATAAAATCGATGCAGAATTTATGTTTAGTAAATTTCCACATTTTGGAGTGTATAAAATCAATAATAAATGGTTTAGTATGATCATGGACATTGATTATAGACTTATTGATAAAAATAAATCAGGACAAGTTTATGTTATTAATCTAAAAAATGATAATGTTGAGAATTTGATTAATGAAAAAGGTTTTTATAAAGCATATCACATGAATAAAAAATATTGGATTACTATTTGTTTAGATGATGAAGTGGATATTAATAAAATATTTTTTCTTATTGATAAACCATTTGAGTTAGTTTATTTTTTAAATAAAAAACAGTTTTCTTCATGAGAATAAATAATACCAATAG
>OJJO01000067.1_pt1 | contig 38224 bp, 33 predicted proteins | sample 1596351 | NCBI WGS metagenome assembly OJJO01 (sample SAMEA4350117, study PRJEB24818) | metagenome | biome: human; feature: gut; material: faeces | place: Denmark | collected 2013-09
ATCATTATTTGAAAAATTTATAATTAATATTCCAATACCCATATTTATTTTGGTTAATTGTAGTATTGCTTTATTAACTTTTATTTATTGGTTAATAATATATAAAAAAAGAACCATTTTATAATTAATGTGGTTCTTTTATATCTTATTTTAAATTTAAAATACTAATAGCTTCAGAAATTGTTTTTTCTTTAGCTTCTTTACCATATTTATCAACTTCAGTTTTATCTTTAAATTCGTGAGTTAAGCAACATGGTCCTCCAATACAACCATTTACACAACCCATACCTTCAATAAAGTTGAAATCTCTACTAGGTGACATAGCTTTAATTAAGCCTAACTTACAATTATCAAGTCCATCACAAACTAATGGTTTAACTTCAAATGAACTATTTTGTTCTTTTAAAGCTTGTTTAACTGCATCAGCAAGGCCACCAGTTCTAGCAAAGATTCTTCCATAATAAGAAGCATTATCTAAAACACTTTCTTCTAAAGTAGAGGCATCAATATCTTGACTATCAATTAAAGCTTGTAATTCTTCAAAAGTTAAAACATAATCAACATAAGGTTTAACTCTTTCATCTTTAATTTCTTGCTTTTTAGAAATACATGGTCCTACGAAGATAATTTTAGCTTCAGGAGTAATTTCTTTAATATGTTTAGCAATAGTTGCCATTGGTGAAAGATTATGAGAAATGTGTTCAGCAAGCTTTGGATAGCATTTTTTGATATATGAAACGAAAGTTGGACAGCATGAAGAAGTTAAGAATTGTTTCTCTTCTAATTCTTTTGCTTCAGTATAACTGACCATATCTGCACCTAAAGCAGCTTCGACAACAGAATGGAATCCTAATTTTTTTATAGCGGTAACAATTTGACCTAATGTAGCGTATTTAAATTGAGCAGAAATTGATGGGGCAACAACTGCATAAATTGGGAATTTTTTAGAGTAATCACTTTCTTTAATTAAGTTAATGACATCAACAATGCTTGATTTATCCATAATAGCACCAAATGGACATTGATAAACACATGCTCCACATTGTACACATTTGTTATCATCGATTTTTGCTGCATAATCTTCCCCCATAGAAATAGCTTTTACTTTACAAGCTTGTTCACATGGTCTTTGGAAATTTTGGATAGCATTATATTGACATGCTTTAGCACACATTCCACAATTGACACAAGATGTTTTTTCAATATGTGCCATTCTAGTTTTTGGATCAAAAGTAATTGCATTTCTTCTACAAGCTTTTTCACAACGATGAGCAATGCATCCACGGCATCTATTAGTGACTTCATATCCACCTAATGGACATTCATCACATGCAATATTAATAACTTCGACAACATTATTGATATCTTTGTTGCCACCAAGAGCAAGTTTAATTCTTTCGTTTACAATAGCTCTTTCTTTATAAATACAGCATCTCATTGTTGGTTTTGGACCTGGAACAACTGTTTTAGGAATATCATTATAATCTTCTAATAATGAACCTTTGAAGGCTGATTTTGCAACTTCTTTTAAAACCTTATATTTTAATTCTTGTACATTTGTATCAAATTTTAACATCTTTCAAACCTCTAAAAATAACTTACTTTAATGTTTTTTCCCATTAGTTTCAACATTTTTGATAATTCATCAATCAATTGCATTTTTAATGAAAAACTTAGTTGAACATCACTATTTTGATGAGCGTTATTAATTGCACATCCTACAAAGAAATTAATGTCAGTAGCTTCTTCAAATAACATTTTTGAAATTAAAGAAGCGCCATCTTTTTTGTATTCCCATGTAAAATAATTTGTATTTTTACCATATAATAAATTTTTAGCGTTTTCTAAAACTTTATTGATAGTAATAACACCTTCGGTAACTAAATCGACTCCCTCAATTCTAGCAATTGGCGGTATGTTTTTATCTGTATAATCAAGCGCTAATTCTAAATCTTTATTTAAATAATTAGCAGCAATATGTGAAGTTGTACCTCCACTTACAATATGCTTTCCAGCTTTAGCAAAAAATAAAGAAAGCATTTTACTATCATCATCTTTATTAGAAGCTGGTCCAATTAATAGATTCACTTGAGACCTTTTTCTAATTCTAACAATTCCAGCGGTAACATCATCGCCTGGTTTATTATTGTATAATTGATTACAATAGTCAATCAAATTCGTTGCTAATGACATAGAAGATGATTCTTGATTATATATACATTCTAAATATTCTTTAATTTGTGGGATATCCCAACCAAAATTTAATGTTTCACCCACGCCAGCATAAATAACTCCATCACTCATGACCACAAATGTATCATAAATGTCAGCAATCCATTTAGCGTGATAAATTTTTTTATTATCAATAGTGGTTAAAGTATAATCTAAATTACATGCTTTTCCATTATGAATAACAAAAGGCGTAGGGTTATCATAGTTATAGATATCCACATATTTATTGTCTTTGATTTTTATAACAGTAAAAGTTGAATAAGCCAGTTTTCTTACTTTGCATATTGGTAAAGTTTCTGCAATTGAGTGTACACATTGCTTTAATGAAACGTTTTTAGCCATCATAGTTGAAAGCATTTTAGCGGTTAAAGTTGATAAAATATTAGCTTTAACTCCACTTCCTAATCCATCGGCAAGGACTAATATAGTGGTATTTTCGTTTGGATAACAAACTTCAATATGATCACCACATAATTGTTCACCAACATGATTTAAAGAAAGATAACCAACTTCGGTGACATATCTACTTATCATTTTCTAAAGTGTCCTTTAATGAAAGAAGAGCAACTTTTGTTTCAGCAGCTGATTCACCTAAAAGCGAAGCAATTTCTTGAACTGCTCGCATGTTTTTTTCAATAACTTCGTTTGTAATCTCAACAGATTTACGAAGTGTTTCTTCTCTTTTTTGATAAGATAATTCTGATTCAGTAATATCTTTCATGATGCAAATTAAAATATGAAATTTTTTATCATGAATAATAGTGTTATCAACATATTTATCATATTCGGAAAGATATTCTTTTTTTTCTAAAATTCCATTTTCTTCATCAAGAGCTTTTAAATAAGTACTTGGATCTAAAATGGTAGTAATGTTTTGTTTTAAAACAGTAGAAGGAGATTGAGCTTTTACTATTTTACACATTGATTCATTTATTAATTGTATATCTAAATTCTCATCTAAAACCATTAAACCATTTGGAGTATTATAAACAATTTTATCAGAGAATGATTGTGCTTTTTCCATTAAATATGGCAAACACATTTCTGGTATTGCTTTACCTTGAATTATTGCAATTGCTTTTTCACGACATGAATTATATCCACATGATCCACAATTAAGTTGAGCTTCTTTTTCATGTTTTCCCATTAAAAGCAAAGTTTTTTCAATTTCTGCTTCTGAAGGTGTTGCATGAGAAAGACTATATGGAGCGTGTTGAGAAAAAATATCTTGGCTACTAATTTTCATTAAGTCAAAATCTTTTGCTCCTGTTGCGTTTTCAATTGCTAAATAACTAGTAACAATACTTCTTGCTTTGTCTTTGATCATTGGTCCATTTACACAACTACCATGACAACTTGACATTTCAATAAAACATTTATGAATTTTTCCATGGATAATATCTTCTAAAGCGTATCTAGCAGATTCGATTCCATCAATAGAAATGAATTTAAAATCTTGATTAGAGGTATCCATTGTTTTTAGGATACCTCCACAAGTAGGGAAGAATCGTGCTTTAGATTTATCAATAAGAATATTATCATCAGTTTCAATTATAATATTTTGTTGATCTAAAAATTCGTCTAATTCGGTAAATGTTAAACATGCATCAATATAATTTTTATTTTTATCCGCTTCATCTTTTTTAGCTATGCATGGGCCAATAAAGACAACTTTTGCATCATCATATCTTGCTTTGATATCTTTACCATGAGCAAGCATTGGAGAAAGTACATTAGCTAAATAAGGTAAGGCTTCAGGGTAATATTTTTCAATTAAAAGATTTATTGAATGACAGCAGGAAGAAATAATTACATCATGTTGATCATTTAACATATTGTTATATGCATTTTTAACGATTGTTGCGCCAACAGCAGTTTCTTCTACATCATAAAATCCTAATTGTAATAAAGCCTTTTTGATAGAATTTAAACTTACATTAGCGTAGTTAGAAATAAAACTTGGTGCTAATGAAACAATAACTTTTTTATTATTTGCAATTAAGTTTTTAACTTTATCAATATCATTTCTAACAATTTTTACTTTTTGTGGACACGCTAAATAGCATTTACCACATAAAATACAATCATCATGGATAATTATTGCTTTATTATTGGTAAAAGAAATTGATTTAACAGGGCAATTACGTATACATTTATAACAATTTTTACAATTATTAGTTTTACTTTCTAAACAATAATCCATTTAATTTCCCCTTAAAATTAAATTTTACTTAATATATGGTTGTTGAAGAAATCGTTAAAGTTATCTAATGTAACTCCTGTAACAATTTCATCATCAACTTTTATTGAAACACCAGAGATGCCACATTTGCCGAGGCAAAATGTGGCTTTAAGTGTAACTTTATCTTCTAAAGAATGTTCTTTGATAGCATTTTTTAATGCTTCAACAATATCATAACTTCCTTTTAAGTGGCATGAAGAACCAACGCAAACTAAGACTGTCATATTAATTTCCTTTATAAGCTTTTCTTAAAATTTCTTTCATGTCTTCAACAAGAGGAACACGTGGGTTAGCTGGTGAACATTGATCTTCATAAGCAAGAACAGCGATTTCATCAATCTTACTATTCCAATCTTCTTCAGAAATACCCATTGCTTGGAAGTTAGGATCAAGATTAATTTCTTTCATTAAATCGTAAATTGCTTTGACTAATGAATTAACACCTTCTTCAGGAGTTGAAGCTTTTAATCCTAATAATTTAGCGATGTCTTGATATTTTTTATCTGCACAATAATGGTTGTATTTTGGCCATACAGATAATTTTGTTGGGACTTGACCATTATATTTAATAACGTGTGGTAATAAAACAGCACATGCATATCCGTGAACAGCATGGAATTCTGCACCAACTTTATGAGCGAGTGAGTGAGTCATACCAAGAAATGCATTAGCAAATGCCATACCTGCGATTGTCGCAGCATTATGCATTTTTTCACGAGCTTCTAAATCATCTTTACCATATTTAACTGCACGAGGTAAATATTCAAAGACCATCTTAATTGCTTGTAAAGCAAGACCATCTGTATAATCACTTGCTAAAACTGAAACATAAGCTTCAATAGCGTGAGTTAAAACATCCATACCAGTCATTGCTGTTGATCTTGCTGGTAAGTTTGTTGTAAATTCAGCATCAACAATAGCAATTGTTGGAGTTAATGAGTAGTCTGTTAAAGGATATTTTTTGTTATTTGCTTTGTCTGAAATAACAGCGAATGGAGTTACTTCACTACCTGTACCAGAAGTTGTAGGAATACAAATGAGTTTTGATTTCTTTCCTAATTCAGGATATTTAAATGCTCTTTTACGAATATCCATGAATTTTTGTTTTAAGTCATCAAAGTTAACTTCTGGATGTTCATAGAATAACCACATACCTTTAGCAGCATCCATTGGTGAACCACCACCAAGAGCAATAATTGTATCAGGTTTAAATGCGTTCATTAAACGAACACCACGTTTTACTGTTTCAATATCTGGATCTGGTTCTACATCACAGAATAATTGAACTTGAACAGGATTTCTTCTTAAATTTAATTGTTCAGTAATTTTGTTAACAAAGCCAAAATCAACCATTGATCTATCTGTAACAATAAAGACTTTATTTACATCTCTACATGCTTGTAAATATTGAATTGAATTTCTTTCGAAATAAATTTTTCTTGGTACTTTGAACCATTGCATAGTATTTCTTCTTTTACCTACTTTCTTGACATTTAATAAGTTAACTGCACTGACGTTTCCACCAATAGAGTTACGTCCATAGCTACCACAACCTAAAGTTAATGATGGTAAGAATGAGTTGTAAACATTACCGATTCCACCGAATGTTGAAGGTGAATTCCAAATAATACGCATAGCTTTAACTCTTTCACCAAAGTCATCAGCCATTTTTTGCTCTTTACAATGAATTGCAGCACTATGACCTAAACCATTAAAGCAAACCATTTCTTCAGCAAATTTGAAACCTTCTTCTTCGTTCTTTGATTTTAATATAGCAAGTACTGGTGAAAGTTTTTCTCTTGTTAATGGTTCTTTTGGTCCAACAAAGCTACATTCTGCAGCAAGAATAGCAGTATCTTCAGGTACTTCGAAACCAGCTTGTTCAGCAATCCAATGTGCTGATTTACCAACAACATTTGGATTTAATTTAGCTTGTTCAACACCTTCTTCGTTTGTTGCATAACCAAACATAAATTTAGATAATTTAATTTTTTCTTCTTTATTAACAAAGTATGTTTTGAATCTAACAAATAATTTTTTAGCTTCTTGATAAATTTCTTGATCGATAATTGCTGCTTGTTCACTAGCACAAATCATACCATTATCAAATGATTTTGATAAAACGATATCATTGACTGCTTGTTCAACATCAGCAGATTTATTAATATATGAAGGAACATTACCTGCACCAACACCCATAGCTGGTTTTCCACAACTATAAGCTGCTTTAACCATTGCGTTACCACCAGTAGCTAAAATTGTAGCGACACCTGTGTGATTCATTAAAGCGGTTGTAGCATCCATTGATGGATGTTCGATCCATTGAATACAATTCTTTGGAGCACCTGCTTTAACTGCAGCTTCATACATTACTTGAGCAGCTGCTTTAGATGATTGTTGAGCATTTGGATGGAATGCAAAGATAATTGGATTTCTTGTTTTTAAACAAATTAAAGATTTAAAGATAACTGTAGAAGTTGGGTTAGTAACTGGAGTAATACCAGCAACAACACCAATTGGATCAGCGATTTCAGTAATTCCTGTAACAGGATCACTAGAAATAACACCAACAGTTTTTAAATGTCTCATATTATTTACAACGTATTCACATGCAAATAAGTTTTTAGTTGCTTTATCTTCAAAGACACCTCTTTTAGTTTCATCTATAGCAATTTTTGCTAATGAACCATGGTGATCAAGTCCAGCAACAGAACATTTTGCAACGATGTAGTCAACTTGTTCTTGATCAAGCTTTAAAAATTCGTCTAAAGCTTTTTGAGCATTTTTTACAAGTCCATCGACTTCTTCGAATGCGTTAATGTTTACGATTTTTTCACTCATATTTTTTCCTCCTGAAGTTTATTTTTTAGTTTATGAGAGATTACAGCAAGGGATGACGCTAAGTTTACATTTTCAATAACAATATCTTCATTAACATTTAAGTTAATTGGCGCAAAATTCCAAATTGCTTGAATTCCCGCATCCACAAGAAGATCTGCTACATATTGAGCTGCGCTTGATGGGGTGGTGATGATAGCAATTTTAACATTTAATCTGCCAACTAAATTTTTAAGTTTAGACATTGCAAAGATTGGCTTACCATTAATTTTTGTATCAATCTTTTGCGGATTAATATCAAATCCTGCAAGAATATTTAAACCAAATTCTTTAAATCCTTCATATTTCATGAAAGCTTCACCAATACTTCCAACACCAACAATAATGGCATCATCAGTATTTTTATATCCTAAGAATTGCTCAATATCATCAATTAGAACATTTATATCCCTTCCAAGATTTGGCTTTCCTTTCGTGGAAGTGATAGCTTGTAAATCTTTTTTTACTTGTTCTTCTGAAAATTTTAATGCTCTTGCAATTAATGGAGATGTGATATTAACTACTCCTGCATTTCGCATTGAAATTAAATATTTCAAGTAAATTGGATAACGTTGAATTTGCTTGATTGAATAGTTTGGTACTTTATCCACTTAGCTCTCCTTTCGGTATTTTTTTACCGAGTACATTTTATCTTTAAATGTAATTTATTGTCAATAAAAGTATAACAAATTTTATATGTTGTAGGCAATATATAAAATGTAAGCGATTTCATTGGACGCTAATAATTTTTTATAAACAAAAAAGACTATGAATTTCTAAATCTCATAGTCTATTTTGTCTTTTACTTATTGTACTTTTTGTGGTATGCTCTTACTAAATTGTTACCTTTTTTAGTATGACTACAACAAGCACAATCGCCAGTTGGTAAATGTTTCACTTTTCTATAAATATAACGACCAATAATAAATGCTAGAAATAGGAGGGTTAAAATAATAACAATTATTTCTATTGGTTGCATATATTTATTCTACAACTAATGGATGTTTTTTATTGTAAAAGTGAATACCAACGATAACTAATGCGATAACTGCAGCAAAGATAAATACTGTCCACCACCATGAACCGATTACATAAATCATGCTAGAAACAATATATGATGTTCCAAGCCAAAATAAGATTGTTGTTAAGAATTTCTTTTTAGGTAATTCAGCTTTTGCTGTTGCACACGCTGCAAAGCAAGGAATGGTGGTCATATTGAATGCAATGAAAGAAATTAAAGCTGGAATTGTAATGCCAGTTCCTTGAATCATTGCAACTGCTGCTGCAACATCTCCACCATCGACTTCAACATCAATAGAAGCACCGATAATACAAGCTGCAAGAGCACCGAATGTAGCAATAACATTTTCTTTGGCAATAAGACCTGTTAATGCTGCAACAACGAATACCCAACCAAATGTTTTTAATTGTGAACCAAAGCCAAGTGGTGTGAATAATGGTTGCAAGAATTTTCCTATACCGGCAAGTATAGATTGATCTATTTGTTCATCTTCAAGGAAATTAAATGTCCATGTGAAGTGAGATAGAACCCAAATTAAGATTGTGGAAGCAAGAATAATTGTAAATGCTTTCTTAATAAAGTGTTTTGTTTTGTCCCATAGGTGAATCATTAATGATTTAAATTGAGGTGCATGGTAACTTGGAAGTTCCATAATAAATGGTGGGACATCTCCACGCATTGTTGTATTTCTCATTAAGATAATAGTAACAATTGCTGTTACCATACCAAGTAAGTACATTGAATATGTAATTAAGTCAGCATTTCCTACATTGAAGAATTCAACAATACCACCAGCAATAGCGGTTAATATTGGTAATTTTGCTCCACATGAGAAGAAAGGAATAACTCTAATAGTAGCTGTTCTTTCATTATCATCAGCAAGAGTTCGAGTATTAATCATAGCAGGGACTGAACATCCAAAGCCCATAATCATTGGCATAAATGCTCGACCTGATAAACCAAATTTTCTAAAGATACGATCAAGAATAAAAGCAACACGAGCCATATATCCAGAATCTTCAAGAATTGAGAAGAATAAGAATAAAACTAATATTTGAGGTAAGAATCCTAAGACAGCAAATAATCCACCTAAAACACCATCACAAATAAAACCAGTGACCCAAACAGCGTTACCTTCACTAGGTAACCAACCTTTTACTACATCAGTAAACCATCCTGTAATAGAATTTAAAAGGTTAGCTAAGATTACTCCAGGTGAATTGATTCCAGCATCAGTATAAAATAATCCTTCGAATACTGTGCCACTAAAGCATGGCTCAACATCTGTGAAAAGTCCACCTAAGAAGAATAAATTTTCTGAGAATGTTAAATGGAATATAATAAATAAGATTAATAAGAAGATAGGAATACCAGCCCATTTATTAGTTAATACTTTATCAATTTTGTCTGATTTAGTTAAAACTTCTTTTTCTTTTGTTTTAGTTAAAACTGATGAGAAATTTTTTGAAATATATTTATATCTTTCATCAGCAACAATTGCTTCAAAATCTTTTCCAAAAGTATCATCAGAGAATGTATTTTTAAATTCTTCAACCATTGGTAATAAATCTTGGTGTGCTTTTGTTTCTAATTCATCGAGTTCTACAAGTTTTACTGCATGAAAAAGTGGATTTTCGATATGTTGTCCTTTAAAAGCAATTTTAACATCGTTGATTAAATGAGCTAATTTGCTATCTTTTAAGACAGTTGAACCTTCTCTATAACCATGCTTAGAAGCAAGATAAGCAACTTCCATTAATTTATCAATACCTTCTTCTTTTAAAGCGGATATTTCTACAACTGGAAGGCCAATTCTTTTTTCTAATTCTTTAGCGTTAATTACTTCGCCTCTATTTTTTACTTCATCCATCATGTTTAATGCAATAACCATAGGGACATCAATTTCCATTAATTGAGTAGTTAAGTAAAGATTTCTTTCAAGGTTAGTTGCATCAACAATATTGATAATACAATTTGGTTTTTCATCAAGAATAAAGTTTCTTGAAATTACTTCTTCAGGAGTATATGGTGATAAAGAATAAATACCAGGTAAATCAACAATGCTAATATGTTCTTCTAATTTTTTGTATGTACCTTCTCTTTTATCAACTGTAACTCCAGGCCAGTTACCAACATGAGCTGTTGAACCTGTTAAAGCGTTAAATAATGTGGTTTTGCCACAGTTAGGATTACCTGCAAGTGCAAACTTTTTCATCTTAATCCTCCTTAACAAGCATTGTAACTAACTCTGCTTCTGTCTTTCTAAGCGTTAATTCGTATCCACGAATAGTTACTTCAATTGGATCACCTAGAGGAGCTTTTTTTCTTAAAATAACATCAGCGCCAGGAGTGACACCCATATCGAATAATCTTCTACGGACTCTTCCTTCCCCAATAACACTTTTAATTGTTCCTTTTTCTCCAACTAGAAATTCATTTAGTTTTTTCTCCATAAAATTCCTTCTTTCTTTATGCAACAAGTATTTTTGTTGACAAATTACTATCAAGAGCTAAACGTCCATCTTTAACAATGCAAATGACATTTCCTCCTGATTTGGATAAGACTTTAATTGTGGAATTAATAGTAATTCCTAAACTTTCAAGATGTTTTTTAGTTTTTTCATCTGCAAGAATTTTAACAACTTTTAAGTCTTGATCTAATGGTGCTAAAACGATTGGCATAATAATTTCCTTTCAACACATAGTTAGTTTTATCTAACTTTAAGTTAATTATAACTAACTGTTTTAGGATAATTCAATACTTTTCAATTATTTTTAATAAATAATAAATGTGAATAAATAATACGTTTTATATAGTTATTAATATAAAATAAGTGATTGTTTATGTAAAAAATTAATCGAATATATAATAAATATATAAAAAAATAATATTGGTATTAAAAATATTAATTTTTTTAAAATTTTATTATCACATTTTTTTCCTTGAATATATAATATTGATAAATATTCGAGGATTTTTATGAAAAGAAATTTAATTTATATTACATCATGCTTAATTCTTTTTAATTTATTTGCTTGCTCATCTAATAATTCTTCTATAGATGATACAAGTAATACTAGTCAAACTAGTGAAACTTCTTTTCTAGAAGCAGTCAATGCGACAAAAGATAACTTCCAATTAGATACTTATTATTATGAAGTAGATAATTTAAAATCTTATCTAAATCATTATCAACATAGTAATATTCGATATGATGGAAATAAATCAATTTATTGGAAAAAATATGTAACTGCATATACTGAAGATAAAAATGAATTTGAAAAATTGTTAAATATTGATGATAATTATCAACAAATGGTTTTTTATCTTGAAGATGGAGTTCTTCAAGAAAGGTTAAAAAATGAAGAAGATGTTTGGAAACAATTTAATTATAAACCAACATTTAGTTTCGATGAAAAGATTACTGATTATATAATTGCTGATCATTACCATGAACAAGATGGATTTTATTATTTAAATGATGAATATTTAGGAACTGAAGAATGTTCTAGATTAACTGGATATTATGGATCCTATTCTTATTTAAATCAAATTTTTGATTATGTTTGTTTTTCTATCAAAGATGGAAAACTTGATGAATATAAGTTTAAAGTAAAGTTTACTAGTATGAAAACAACTACTTTTGATTATGATGCGAATGTTGAATTAACAGGAAAATTTTCTAATATAGGAACAATTGATTTAAAAGTTCCAGATTTACCTGTTTATCCAGAAGATTTACTTCCTGAACAAAAAGAATTAGAAGAAGCTAAAATAAAGACTGAAAAAAATTATACTTATAATGAAAAATATAGTATTACTGATGAAAATGGTGAAACAAAAACTTATGATTTTATTGAACAAGTCAATAATCGTTCATTTAGAAATTATATGTATTCAGAATTTGCAGGATGTTATGTGGATTCTTATACTTATGATGTAGTAAGTATTAGTTTCTCTGGTGGTGTCCACACCACGACATATGATACATCTTTATATTATTATGATGATCATACTGAATATTATTCTAATGATATGGATATTGAAGATGATTCTGTTTCAAGTGTGGAAAGAATTGGAAGTAGCTTTGGTACAAAAATTTATACTTATAATGAAGAAGAAAAATATTATACTCCTAGATTAGAAAAACCAGAAAGATATAATCCTCGTAATGAAACATATCTAGATTATGCTTCTAAATCATTTATTCATGGTGTTTATGGTGAATATACGACAAATGAAGGAGTTTCATATCATTATGATTTTATTGATTTAAAGTTCTATTTAAATGATGAAGGAGTTTTTTCTAAAGCAAGTTATGAATATGATTTAACAATCACTGAAAAAGGTATTTCTAAAGTTTATAAATGCTCTGGAACTGGCTTGTTTTCTAATGTTGGTACAACTTCATTTGATATTCCAACTGATCCAAATAATGATATAGAACTAGATGAAAGACTACAAGGATTATATGATTCAATGAATTTAACTAATTATTCATATGAGGAAACTTATTCTATTTATGATGATAGTGACAATAAATTAGAATTATATGGGGTTGAAGGACAACCTGTTTATGATAATGTTTTAAAAGAAAAAGTAAATGGTAGAGATGTTTGTTTATCGCATTATGGATATGTTCCAAGAGTGGATAATCAAGAAGAATATGATGTTGAGTTTGTTGATGAATATTATCATTATGGTGATTATAACTTAGTTAGATCATATAAATTACAAAATTATGAACAATTATTCTTCAATTATGCAGGAACTTATAAATTTACTCCTTGCATTGAAGCATTAAAGAATTACTTAAAATATTTTAAATTTGTAAGAACAAGAACTATTAATAATCAAGAAGCATATGTTTTCTCTTTACCAGAAGTGTATGCTAAAATGTATGGATCAAGTATTGTTAGCAGTATTGATGAAAATTCTTATACAAAATTCAATAGTTTAAATTTAACTATTATTGGTAATGAAATATATCAAATTTCTTATGATTATGATTATTATAATAAAACAGATTATATTGGTGTTTGTTCAGGCAAAATTAAAATAAATGGTTTCGGTACTACCGAAGTCAATATTCCTAATTTTAATGAAAGCGATTATGAAGTAACTACTTTACAAGATTCAGTTAATTTATTAAAAGATTCTTCTTATAACTACAAAGATTCAGCAAAAATTTCTTATTTTTCTAATAGAACTATTGGAAATTATACAAATATTAATAATTCATTTAATGTTACTAGTGAGCAAGAAAATGAATATTATTTAAATGATAATAAGCAATTATGTTTAGATATGAATCTTAAAGATAAAGATTATACATTTGCAGTTTTATCAAAATTAGATATAGATATTTCCAAAATAGATCAAAGCAAATTTTATTGTGATAGTAATGGAACATTTGTTTTAAAAAGTGAATATAAAAATGAATTTTTTAAAGAGGTATTACCAATAGAAGAACAATTTGGTGAAGGTAATGTTCAACCTCAAAATATTTCTATTGATGCAAATGGAGCTATTTTACAAATTAATTTATCATACATTGTAAGATTTAAATTAGATGATGGAAGTTATGTAGTATTTTATATTACTCGTTCAATTTTAATTTCAAATTCACCAATTATTATGTAAGAAAGGGGATAATTAGATTATGAAAATGAAAAAATTATTATTAACAACTTTACTTGCTTCAACTTTATTAGTTGGATGCAATTCTACACCTACTTCAAGTGAAGTAACTGAACAATATTTGATTTATCAAAAAGCTGTTGAAGAAGGAAAGTTTACAGGTACTTATGAAGAATGGCTATCTTCTATTAAAGGTGAAAAAGGTGACACTGGAGAAAAAGGCGATAAGGGAGATTCTGGAGAAAAAGGTGATAAGGGAGATCCTGGAGAAAAAGGTGATAAAGGAGATCCTGGAGAAAAAGGTGAAGATGGAAAAGATTCACCTCATTATGGTGAAAAACATACAGTCACTTTTAGTTTAAACGATGATGAATTTTTACCAGCAAATACCTCTACTACTTTAGAAGTTAATTATGGAGATGTAATAAGTTTACCTATTCCTACTAAAGAAGGTTATACATTTGTTGGTTGGTTTACTGGCGATACTGTTAATGATGGACAATGGTTTAATCATACAGCAGTTTTTGATGATATTACTTTATTTGCTAGATTTGCTTTAACTGAATATACTTTACCAACTAATGTAAAAGTTGTTTCAGGCGAAAAGGAAACATATCATTATGGAGATGTTGTTACTTTGGAACCAGTTTTAAATGAAGGTGAAACTTTTAGAAAATTTACTTTTAGTTCTGTCTTTTTTAATCAAGGAGTGGAACATTTTACTTCCACATATTCTAGTAATTATCAATTAAAATATATTCTTGGTAAAAATACAAATTTACAAGTTGAAACTTTTGCTACTCCTACTTCCACTGATGGAACAGAAGGAACTTATATTGGAGAATTAAAAAATGGAGATGAAATATTAGAATTTACTATTGTTCTTGATGGATTAGGCTCATATTGGTTTAATGGGGATCGTTCTAGTATGGAAGTAAGTAATTTAGGCCATGTTGAAGATTGGGTAAGTGGAACAAAAGAAAATTTATATTTTTCACCTTATATTGTTACAGGTAGTGAAATTGCTTTATATGATTCTTCAATTCATCTTAATGAAGAAATGCCTGATGGTAATCTTTATTCATATATTTTAGGTAAAGATGATCACGATGATAAAGAAGTTTATTTATGGTTAGATGGTAATAAATATGAAGAAAGTACTTGTGATTATGCTGGCACATATTCTGATGCAACTGTAACAATTAAAATTAATGAAGATGGAACAGGTACAATAACTGGGGATAGTTCTGTTAATGTTACTTCTTCAAAAAGAATAAGTGAAACCGTTATTGAATTAACTGATGAATATGGTGAAGTTTATAAACTTACTCTTCAAAGTGATGGAAAATATAAAATAAGATATGAGGATGAAACTCATTTATTAACATTTAAAGCTTATGTATTCCAATGGTTTGGAGTCTTTAAAGGAGTATATACTCCAGAAGAGGAAGAATGTGAAGTCAAATTAGTGGTTAATAAAGATAAAACTGCAGAAATTTATGTAAGTGGAATTAGTATAGGAACTTATGTAGTTAGTGAATATGACGATTCTTCACTTACTTTAATGGATGAATATGAAGAAACAATAAAAGTCAGTTTACAACTAACAGGTTCTAATCAAGGAAAATATCGTTTACGTTTAGAAGATGGAACAGCTTATTTAACATTTACATCACTTGCAAATAATCCTTTAGAAGGTTTAACATTTACTGGAACATGTTCAGAAACTGAAGGAGAACATAAATTTGTTTTCAAAGAAGATTTTAAAGCGGATTATTACTCAGATGGTACTCTTCTATATGGAAATATGAAAGTAGATATTTCAAATTATCCTACTTCAATTGTTCTTATTGATGCTAATGATGAAGCAATTACATATACTTTAACTTTTACAAACGAAACAACTTTTGCAGTTAACATGAAAGATGATTGTAGAAAAGTAACATATACTAAAAAATAAAAAAACTTTAGAAGTATAAAATTATTAGACATGGAAAGAAAGCCTAAAATTAGGTATAAATTCCATGTCTTATTTTTTTAATAAAAATAGAAATGTAGTATTTTTTCTTATTTTAATATGAAAAACTTTTATAAAAATAAATATTTTAATTGTATTAACATTATAAAGCAATTATATTTAATTTGTAGTTAGATTCGACTAACTTATAGTTAGTTGTGTCTAACGTTAAGGAAATTATATATGAAAAAATTTAATTTAATTTTAGGTTTATTGCTTTCTAGTGCGACTATTATGGGTTTATCTTCTTGTGGAGAAACAGTAAATAATGCAATTAAAGATTTTACTGTTCAAGAAGTTAATAATGTTAGTTATGGTGATGAAATCGATTTTTCTAAATTAGTAAGTATAGAAACTGACTCGGATGTAGCTTTTTTTAAAGTTAAACTTACTTCTTTAACTCCTTCTACTATTAGTATTGATTCTGAAAAATCTTCTATTGCTATTGTTATTGGTGTAGGAGAATGTTCAGTTAAAGTTAATGTGGGTAATTTAGAAAAAACTGTTAGTTTTACTAGTTATGCGACAGTAAGCTCTATTTCTGTTAAAAGAGTAACTACCACTTTAAAAGTTGGCGATAGTATAAATCTTGATGAATATGTTGCAATTAAAGTTGCATCCCCTAAGGGAAGTCAAGGAGCTTATTTTGCAACTTCTAAAAATGAAGATGTTGCTTTAATTAGTCAAGATGGAAAAACGGTTAATTTAGTTGGTCCAGGTGATTTAACTATAGAAATTCAAGATGTAACTGGTAAAAGAAAAGGATATTTAACTGGAAAAGTTTATTCTCAAATGCAACTTGATGTTAAAGAATTTGCTTCTAATATAAAGAATAATTATTATGTTTATTCTTTTTCTAATAGTTCAAAAAGTTTTGCTAAATATTTTCCATCTATTCATACAGAAAATTATGCTGCTTATCCATATTATTATTATTTTGGTGGAACTAAATATGAAGATGAACCTTATCAAGGAATGTTAGCATTTTCTGATAATGAAGTTTATAGTTTTGGAGCGGATGTTATTCGTTCTGCTCAAGATAAAAATTATACTTTACCAGATGTTACAAAAATGAATATTGGTTCAAAAGAACAATATGAAAAGAGCCAATATTATCAATTTATGAATTATGACTCTTCTTATTTAGATAAATGTACAGTGCATTATGATAGTAATAATGAAGAAGATTATATTGAAATGCCTTTTACTGCTAATAATTATAGTTTAGCTTTAGGTGATTCAATGGGAATTTCTTTACCTAATAATGCTTATAGTAAAATTGGTATTACAGTAGGAAAAGCTTTTGATGGTGATGAAGATGATTCTTTACTTATTTATATGATTGATGAAAACGATAATATTGTTAATGGTGGAGCCATTACTAATGTTGGAAAAGCTAATTATCAACCTTTAACTGATTTTGTAAATAATCGAAATAATATTCCTAATCCAATTGATTCTTCTAATATGAAAGATAGATTACAAACAATTATTAATTCTAATAACTATACTGTTACTTCTAGAACATTTATTGCCGATGATTCTGGTAAAGAATTAACTTTTGCAGAAGCTGTTAATTTATACGCTCCATTACATACTTTATATTATTCAGGGACAGGTAAATATACTCAAGATGCAATGCTTATTAGAAATGTTGAATCATTCCAAGGTTTTGAAGGACAACCAGATAGATTAAAAGTTTATGCCTATAAAAATAAAGATAATAAAGCTTATGAAGTAAATTATGATGAAAGTAAAAATAGTTATTCTTTAGGTGATTATTTGATTGATACTTCTAATAATCCTCTTACTTCTTATAAAGACACCTTTAATGGATTATATAATTTTAATTTCAATGATTTTAATGAATTTGTAATGTTAAAATTAGAAGAAAATACTTATACATTTACAATTGGTAAAAACTCTAAAAAAGGTAGTGAAAATTTAAGAAAGTTAGTTAATTTTGCTAACCCTGATATGACTGAAAGTTTATTTCCAACTAATACAAATGATAATGCTTTTGAAGCAGGATTTGCTGGTAATGGTACATTTACTTTAAATGAAGATGGTGGATATACATTTACTTATTATTCTTCTAGACTTGGTACTACTACTGCAGGAACTTCTATTTCCTTTAGAATGTGTATTGAACTTACTGTAAGCAATGTTAATTCTACTGTAATTGATGAACTTAAAGATTTATAATTGGAGGTTTTAATGGAACATATATTAAAAAAAACAATTATTTTATCATCATTTTTAGTGTGCTTAGTTGGTTGTAATGGTACTAGTAATGATTCTAATTATCATTACACCTTAAATACGGCAATTTCTTTATCTCCTAAAGCATGGAATGTTCATAATTGGGAAACTAGTGATGAAAATTTTATTCCTTCTTATACAGGAATGGGATTTTATGCTGTAGTTTTAAATGATACTAAAGATGGTTATAAAATTGTTAATGAAATGGCTAGTAGCGCTCCTATTGATGTTGGTAGTAAAATAACTAAAGAAGAAAAAAACTTATATGGTTATGTTGGCCAAGTTGGGAGTAACTATGTTTATGATATTGAATTGAATCCTTTAGCTTGTTTTGAAAATAATGAACCAATTAAAGCTCAAGATTATGTTGATTCTATGGAAAGATTACTTTCACCTAAGATGACTAATTTTAGAGCGGATACAATGTATGCTTCAAATTTAGTCGTGGCTAATGCTGAAGAGTATTTTAAGCAAGGTAAAATTACTACTGAACCATTATTTGATTATATTAAAACTAGTGAAGATGGTTATCCAAGTGATTCAAGTTTATTAACTGATAATGTTTATATTTTAAATTTAGGAGCAAGTGGAGGTTATTTTAATACAATTTTTCCTACTCAATCTTCACATGGATCATTTTATTCATGTTTAGCTAATCGTACTCGTGCTTCAACTGATCAAGCAGAACTTGCCGCTAAAAGAATAATTGATGCTACTCAATATTATATTTTCAATTATACTGATTTTTCTAATAAATCAGGTTGGGAAAATGTTGAAAAATATAGTGATATTAATGATGATGATAAGTTAAATCTTGATATTGATATTTATAATTTTGATTCTAATAAAGTTATTGTTAGAAAATCATTAAATCAAACAATGGACGAAAATGATGAATCAACTTTTGAAACTTATTCTAGTAAAAAATTAATTGAAGATTTACAAATGTTTGTTTCTAGTTTAGGTAATAATGTGGGAGTAATGTCAAAAGATTGGGCATGGAAACTTCCATTATTTGCTCATAAAGAAAATAATCAAGAATGTAGTTTTGATAAAGTTGGAATTAAAGCAATAGATGATTATACAATTAGACTATATTTAAAAAGAAAAATTACCATGTTTGATTTACAGTTTTCTTTAACTAGTAATTGGCTTGTTTATGTTCCTTTATATGATGAATTAACTAAACCAATTCCTGGATCAAATATGTATGCTACTCAATATGGAACTAGCAATGTTAATAATTATGTTTCTTATGGACCATATCGATTGGAAACATTTGTTAGAGATTCTTCTATTGTTATGGTAAAAAATGAAAATTGGTATGGTTATAATGACGGAAAACATGATGGATTATATCAATGCGATAGAATAGTAGCTAAAATTATTGCTAATCATGCTACACAAAAAATGATGTTTTTAAAAGGAGAATTAGATTCTCTTGAATTACAAAAATCAGATATTAGTGATTATGGAAAATCTTCTAGAGTAAGATTTGTTCCAGAATCTTATACTCAAAAGATTTCTTTTAATAGCGATCGTACTAGATTAAAAGCTAGACAAGATCAAACTTCTCGAACAGATGATAATAAAACTTTATTAAGTAATTTAAAATTTAGACAAGCTCTTTCTCTTTCTATTGATCGTAAAGAATTTGCTTCTAACGCTACAGCGGGTAGCCAAGCTTTTACAGGCCTTTTAAATTCTTTATATTTAATTGATTCTAAAGAAGGTATTTCTTATCGTTCAACTGAACAAGGAAAATCAGTTTACAATAAAGTATATAGTAAATTAGGTGGAGAAGAAGGTGGAGAAATTTTAAATCTTGAAGAAGTAAAAAATGGTTATACAGACAATCGTAGTGGATATAATTTAAAATATGCTCAAAAATTAGTTCAAGAAGCTTTAGAAGAAGAAAAAAATAAAGAAGATGGTTATAGAGATGGTCAAACTTTAGTTATTGAATTTTTAGTTAGCCAAACTCCTAGTGAATCAGAAACTGTTAGAGATGCAATTAATTATTTAACTACTGCTTTTAATAAAGCATGTAATCCAAGTAATTTAAAAGTAGAAATTAACGCTAAAAAGGATGAAGATTATTATAATACTGCTTCTAATGGTAATTTTGATATGATTTATTCAATTTGGGGTGGCGCGGTTAATAATCCTTACGGATTAATGCAAGTTTATGCTGATGCACATTTTGCTAAGAATTGTGAATATGGTTTTAAAGGTAAACAAGATCAAATATCATTAGAAATTGAATTTTCTGATGGTAGTAAAGCTACTAAAACTTTTTATGCTTGGTTTGATGATATTATTAAAAACTTAGTTGAACCAACAAAAAATGAAGGTGAAACTTGGACAGAAGAACAAATAGAAAATTATAATCGAATTCATACTAAACGTTTAGATGTTTTAGCTGGTCTTGAAGCAGGTGTTTTATCTAGATTTGAAGCTATTCCTTTAGTGGCTAGAAGTAATGCAAATATTAATTCATTCAAAGTAGAAAATGGAACTGATACTTATGTTACATTTGTCGGATATGGTGGAATTAGAGAATCAACATTTAATTATACTGATGAGCAATGGAATTCATTTTTAAGAGCTCATAATAATAATTTAACTGAGGAATATAAATTGTAATGTCACGTAACAAAAAAGAACTTCTTGTATATATATTTAAAAGAATTGGTTTAATGCTATTTTCTTTTTTTATCATATTAACAATATGCTTCTTTTTAGTGCGTTTGCTTCCTAATACTGATTCAACTTCGGTTGGTCAAGATCAAACCATGTATGAAAGAATGTTAAAGGCTTATGGAAGAGATAAACCTTTACTAGTTCAATATGGTTTATTTTGGAAAAATTTATTTTATCCTTATTTTACTGATGAAAATGGTGTGACTTATGAATTATCACGATTTGGTTATTCTTGGAAAATTGAAATGATGGCTTCGCCATTAGATATGCTAGTGGAAAGATTTCCACCTACCATTATTATGAATATTTACTCTTTATTAATTTCTATTCCTTTAGGAATTATTTTAGGAGTTTTAATGGCTTTATTTAAGAATAAAAAATTTGATTATATTATGAATATAATTGTCATGTTTTTTATTTCTATTCCTTCGTTTGTAGTTGCTTTTTTTATGCAATATCTTTTCTATTATAAATGGCATTTAATTCCTTATGCGACTATGCCTTCTTTAACTAGTGGAATGACTTGGTTTTCACCTTCGATTCAACAAGCCATGATTTTACCAGTAATTACTATGAGTTTAGGAACTATTGCTGGATTTAGTAGATTTACTCGAGCAGAACTTAGTGAAATTTTATCTAGCAATTTTATGGTTTTAGCACGTAGTAAAGGTTTATCAAAATTTGAAGCAATTGTTTTTCATGGTTTAAGAAATAGTTTTGTACCAATTTTTCCAATGATTTTAGGTCAAATTATTTCAATTTTTAGTGGCTCAGTAATTATTGAACAAATATTTGGGGTTCCTGGAGTGGGTTCAATTTTTTTAAAATCTATTACTTTAAGAGATTATGATGTGTTTTTATTTGTAGGAATGTTTTATACCTTTATTGGTTTATTGGGCAGTTTAATTGTTGATATTTCTTATGGAATTATTGACCCAAGAATTAAAGTAATGGGGAGAAAATTATCATGAAAATAAAAGACTATAAATTGAAAGAAAATACTTCTATAGAAGAAGTGAATAAAGAAAATTTTGTTTTGTATAAAAAAGAAGAAACAGTTAAAGAAGTTAAATTAACTAAACATGGTTATTTAAATCTTTCTTTAAAAAAATTTGTTAAAAATAAAAGTGGGATTGTTTCTTTTATTATTTTAAGTATTATTTTTATTTATTCTTTATTAACTATTTGTTTTTCTCCATTTATGAAAGTAGATAAGCTTGAATATGGTAATGATGGATTTAAACTGGCTAATTTAAAACCAAGAATTACTGAACATTATCAAGGTGGATTTTTAGATGGAACGTATCAAAGAAATGTTAATGATGCGACTTATTATTTATTAAAACATTATGAAGGAAATAGAAAGCCAATTGTTGTAGATTATGGTGAAGTTAAAAATGATGAATTTAATTTATCACAAGGTAATCATTCTATTCAATTTGATTCTTATGCTTTAGGTAGTGCAATTGTTAATTTATCAAAAGATGAATATGATATATTAGTTAATTATGAACAAGAAAATAATCTTGATATTATTCAAAATTATGTTAGTTATGATAATTATTTAGTTGAATTTAGAAATCAGTTAAATGAAGAAAATTATTCTGAACAATTAATCAATCAAACTATTTCTAATTTAGAAAATTATTACACGACAAATGCCAATGTTTATTATAAAGTTGATTGTTTAAGAAATAAAAATAATAAAATAATTAATAATAATATTTTTTTACCGAAATATGAAAATGATCATCTTGTTACTTTATATGGAGATAAAGTTAATATAAGTAATGGAACATATAAAGTGAGAGTGGATTTCCTTGAATATTTTAAATATAAATATGGGTTTACTCCAAATTTTATTTTTGGTAGTAATTCAGCTGGACAAGATTTGTTTTCTCGTTTAGCAATTGGTATTTTATTTTCTTTATCTTTAGGAATTATTGTTTCTTTAATTAATTTTGTTTTAGGAATTATTTATGGTTCTATCAGTGGTTATTATGGAGGAAAAGTTGATTTAATTATGCAACGTATTTCAGAAATAATTGCTAGTATTCCTTCTACGATTATTTTAGTTATTTTTAGTGTTTATTTTTCTAATATGCCGAATATTAGTAGCTCTTTTGGAGTTATTTTAGGTTTGTTTTTAGCGTTTATTGCTACTGGATGGATTGGAGTGGCTTCCTCTACACGTATGCAATTTTTTAGATATAAAAATCAAGAATACGTTTTAGCTAGTAAAAGTTTTGGAGCAAAAGATAAAAGAATTATTTTTCATCATATTTTACCTAATGCTATTGGAACAATTATTACTTCTTCAATTTTAATGATTCCAAGTGTGATATTCTCTGAATCATCATTAACTTTTTTAGGAATTATTGATTTGTCTAGTAGTGGAATTACCTCTATTGGTCAATTGTTATCAGAAGGAAATGATAAATTAGGGACAAGTGAAGCATATTTACTTTTATATCCATGTGTAATTATTGTGATTTTAATGATTACATTTAATATGTTAGGTAATGGTCTTAGAGATGCTTTTAATACCACTTTAAAAGGAGATTAAGATGAGTTTATTACAAGTAAATAATTTAAGAATATCTTTTAAAACTAATGGTGGAATTTTAAAAGCCGTTAGAGGAGTTTCTTTTTCTTTAGATAAACAAGAAGTAGTCGCATTAGTAGGTGAATCTGGATCAGGAAAATCAGTTACCTGTAAAGCAATTATGCAATTACTAGATAATAATGCTTATTTAGAAGAAGGAGAAATACTTTTTCATAATAAAAATGTTTTACGTTTAAAAGAAAAAGATTTGAATGCTTTAAGAGGTTCACAAATTGCTTTTGTTTATCAGGATAGTCAATCAACTTTAAATCCTTTAATGCAAGTAGGAAAACAAGTTGAAGAAGCTATAAAGAAAAAAGAAACTAAGACAAGAAAAAAAGCAAAAGAATATTTATTGCAATATAACCGTGTTTTAAAATATTTATCTTATAATGAAAAAGATTATGTTTATAAATTAAATGAAAAAAAAGAGATTAATCGATTAATTGATTTAGTTAAGGAATTTGATTTTAATGATGTTGAAACTTTTTCTTATGAAAAAACTTGTTTAACAATAAAAAAAATAAATAAACAAATAAAAAAATTAGTTAAAAATCCTCTTTATAATTTTAATGAACTTTTGTTATATCAAAATCAATTTAATAATTTTATTTTAAATTATAAAAAAGCTATTGAAGAAGAAAATGAACAAAATAAATTATTTGCCAAATATAATGTGTACTCTTATTATGATTTACCTTTAAATGAACGAGCTCAAAATAAAGAAAAAATCATTTTACCAATTGATGTTTATCATAAAATGAAAAAAGAAGTAATTGATTGTTTATCTTATTTAGAAAAAGGAATTGAAGTTTTTAATTTTTCTTATGAAGAAGAAAAAAGAAATCTTGATTTATTAAATAAAAAAATGACAAAATCTGAAATACATCAAAAAGTTGTTTCGATTTTTAAAGAAGTAGGTATTACTTCTCCAGAAGAAAGATATTATTTACATCCATTTGAATTATCTGGTGGATTACGTCAAAGAGTAATGATTAGTATTGCTTTAGCAAGTGATCCAGAAATTTTAATTTGCGATGAACCAACGACTGCTTTAGATGCAACAATTCAAAAACAAATTATTGATTTATTAAAAAAGTTAAAAAGAGAAAGAAATCTTTCTATTATTTTTATTTCACATGATTTAGGCGTGGTTGCTAATATTGCCGATAAAGTATTTATTATGTATGCTGGAAAAATTGTTGAAAAAGGCACAGTTTATGATATTTTTTATGATCCTAGACATCCTTATACTTGGGCTTTACTTGGTTCAGTACCGACTTTACAAACTGAAGGTGAATTATCATATATTAAAGGTAATGTTCCAAATATGTTAATTCCTGCACGGGGAGATAATTTCGCTCAGAGAAATATTTATTCTTTAAAACAAGATTATTTGTCTTTTCCAAAGATGGTCAAAATATCTTCTAGTCATTCTGTAGCATCTTTTTTATGTTATGAAGAAGCAAATGAAGTAAATAAACCTTTGCAAATTAAAAATAGATTAAAACATTATGTTGAATTTGATGGAAGAAATATGCCACTTTATGATAACAAGAAAAATAGCATTCTTGAGGAGGTAAAAAATGAACTCCAATAAAATATTAGAAGTTGAACATGTTAATAAAAGTTTTTATTTATCAAAAAAAGAAAAATTAAAAGCCGTTAATGATGTTAGTTTTTCTTTATATGAAAATGAAACGTTAGGAATTGTTGGTGAATCTGGATGTGGAAAAACTACTTTAGCTAGATTAATTGTTTCTTTATATGAAGTTGATGAAGGTAAAATAATTTTTAATAATAAAATAATTAATAAAAATTATTATTCTAATGAATTAAAAAAGTTGAAAAAATCTAAATTAGATAAGAAAAAATTTTTAATAGAAAAAGAAAAACTAAAGAATTTATCATATGGTGATAGTAATAGTGTGCAAATGATTTTTCAAGATCCGATTGCTTCAATTAATCCAAGGATGTCAATTTATGATGTTATTAAAGAAGGATTAGTGATTCAAGGAGAGAAAGATGAAAACATTATTGCAAAAAAAGTTTATAATGTTTTAGAAAAAGTTGGTCTATCTAAAGATATTATTAATCGTTTTCCTAATGAATTTTCTGGTGGGCAACTTCAAAGAATTGGAATTGCTAGAGCGTTAATTATGAATCCAAAAATTATTATTGCTGATGAAATAGTTTCTGCTTTAGATGTTTCAATTCAATCACAAATTATTAATTTACTTAATGAAATAAAAAAAGAAGGATTATCTATTATTTTTATTGCCCATAATTTAAATATTGTTAAGTATTTTTGTAATCGAATTATTGTGATGTATAAAGGGCAAATTGTGGAAATGGCTCCTAGTGAAGAATTATTTAATAATCCTTTACATCCTTATACAAAAAAACTAGTGGAGTCAATTCCTTTACCTGATCCAAATATTGAAAAAAGTAAAAAAGAAAGTAGTGAAATATTTGATTATGTTATTGAAGAAAATAGTTCTTTAATTGAAGTAAAAAAAGATCATTTTGTTAGAGGTATCAAAGATGAAAAAAATTAAATTAGTTTGTTTATTAAGTTTATTTTGCTGTAGTTGTAGTGAGGTTTCTACTTCTAGTATTCAACAAAATAACTCCATTCAAAAATTAGAAGTTAATTACACCAATGTAAAAGATACATATTTTCTTGGTGAAAAACTTGATTTATCTTCTTTAGATGTAGTTATTAAGGAATTTGTTGATGGTGCATGGCTAGAAAAAGAACATGTAGAAAATTGGACTTCTTCTATTCAAAATGGAACAATTTTAAATGAAGAAGGTGAAATTAAAATCACAATTTCTTATTTAGAATTTGTACCGGTATCTTTTTATATTTTAGTTTTAAATCAAGATAAATATTTATCTAATGATGATTTTTCTAAAGCTAGTAATGAATATAATGCTTCTTTATTTGGAAAAAATACATCTTCTCCTTATTTAGACCCTTTATCTTTAGATAATAAAGTTTTAGTTGTACCTTATTATTTTACTGAACAAGAAGAAATGACAACTGAAGAAAATAGAAAGAAAATTGAAGATGTTTTCTTCTCAAGTGAAAATAAACCATATAGTGTTAAATCTTATTATGAAACATCTTCTTATCATAAAACTAATTTTAATGGAGATGTCATTAATTGGATGAAATCATCATATCAATCTGATAAATTGATTCAAAATGGAGGATATGATGCGGCTAAAGATATTTATGAACAATATCAAAAAGAATATCGAAAAGATAATCATGGTATCTTAGGAAAAGACGCGAAACCTTTATCTTATTATGATTCCAATAATGATGGAGCAATTGATTTATTATGGATTATTTATTCTCGTCCAATGGAACATACTTCCACTAATCAATGGTGGGCGTATACTTCTCATGAAGGTGTAGGACTTTCTTTGAATGTTAATAATCCTGTTCCAAAAACTTTTTGTTGGGCAAGTTTTTCGTTTATGAATGATAATTATGATCCTCATACTTACGTTCATGAAACTGGACATGCTTATGGTTTAGTGGATTATTATGATTATAATTCATATTGGTCATGTATGGGTGGAGTTGATATGATGGATAATAATATCGGTGATCATAGTGGATTTTCTAAATTTTCTTTAGGATGGACTTCTCCATTAGTGGTTAATAAATCTTCAATTATAAAACTAAAAAAATATTCTTCTAGTGGTGAATTTGTTTTATTACCAAGTCAAAATTATAATAATACACCTTTTGATGAATATTTGACTTTAGAGTATATTTCTACTGATAATTTAAATTTTATTGATTATTATACTGGTTATAATGGAGTAAGTGGTTATAAAGAAGGGGGAATTAGAATTTCTCATATTGATGCAAGAGTGAAAAATGATAATCGTTATATTCCTTTAGATGATATTCAAAAGGCAACAAATTATATCGCTGATAATTCTTATTTTGGAAGAAATTCTTCAGGTAAGGCTGGCTCTACGACCACAGATTTTTTTGAAGGTCATTTAAATGATTCTAATGTAGATCGTTCTTATTATTTATTAGGAGTAATTTCAGCATCTTTTGATGAAACTAGATATAATATGAATTCAAAAGTTTATTGTGATGATTCTTCTTTATTTAAAAAGAATAGTGAATTTTCTTTAGATGATGGTTATAACATTTTTATGCCTAGCTATTCTTCTTTATGGAATAAAGCAAGAAGTCATGTTTTAAATAATGATGATTATAAAACAGTGATTGATGAAAGTTTAAAATGTTCTTATTATGTTAAAGTTTTAGATATAAATGAAGAAGAAGCAACATTATTAATTGAGGTAAAATAAAATGAATAAAAAATGTTTATATTTAATTTTTCCATTATTACTTGTCGGATGTGGAGAAAATGTTTCTAGTGTCGGTGAAAAATCAATTATTTTATCAAGTGATAAATATGATTTAATGATTGATGAAGTTAGTTTAATTAATGCTAGAACTATTAATTTTTCAGGTGATGTTATTCTTGAAAGTAGTGATAATTCAATTGTCCAAGTTTTACAAGATAATTATATAAAAGCTTTAAAAGAAGGTAATGTTACTATTAAAGCAACTAGTAAAGATGATAAGAGTGTTTTTGCTAGTATTGATATTAGTGTTAATAATGAAAGTGATTTAATTGATTTTAATTATTATAAATTTGATCAATATCCTTCTAGGAATAAATCATTAAATTCTTTAGGAGCACAAAATGTTTTAGTTTTACCAATTTCTATTAAGGGCTTTGAAAATAATGCGACAGAAAATACTTTAAATAGAATTAAAAATGCTTTTAATGGTGAAACAACTTGGGAAAGTGTTTCTTCATTCTATAGTAAAAGTAGTTATAATAAGTTAAATTTTAATTTTGTCGTAGCTAACCAATGGTATCAATCAAATCTTACACCTTTAGAAATTGAACAAAGAAAATTATATGATGATTGTGGAACTTCTTATTTAGTGGAAGATGCTTTAAATTGGTATAAAGAAAATTATAGTAGTGATTTTAATAAATATAATAAGTTTGATAGTAATAATGATGGTTTTGTTGATGCTATATGGGCTATTTATAGTGCACCAAATCAAACAAAACATGACTATTCAGATTTAATTAATTTTGATAAAACTTTAATGTGGGCTTTTACTGCTTCTAGTAGATTAAATTTATCTAATAATGGTAATTTATCTAGTCCAGTAAGTAAAATGTTTTCTTGGGCAAGTTATGATTTTATGGATGGTTATCAATTAGAAAATTCTATTGATACTCATACTTATATTCATGAAACTGGTCATCAATTAGGTTTAAAAGATTATTATTGTACAATTGGTAATAAAGATTTACCATATCCTTCTCCTTTTGGGTGTGTAGATATGATGGATAATAATATTGGTGATCATTGTGGATTTTCTAAATATGCTTTAGGTTGGATTGAACCAAAAGTAATTAAAGATGAAGCTATTATTGATTTAAAACCATTTGAAGAAAGTGGAGATGTTTTATTGTTAACAAATGATAATTTTAATAATACTCCTTTTGATGAATATTTTTTAGTGGAGTATTTAACTCCTACTGGACTTAATCAAAAAGATTATTCTTCTTATTATGTGGATAATTCTTTACAAGGTTATTCTAAAAATGGAGTTAGAATTTCTCATGTTGATAATCGAGTAGTATCTACTAAGGGAGGATTCCATTATTGTAATAATGTTGATGATTTTATTAATGATCCTTTTTCAAATACTAATTTTACTACCTACACTCCATATGTTGAAGAAGGTGGAGATAGACCAATGTATCAAAATACTTTAATGCAAAAAAATTATAAAGAAAGTGATTATAATATTTTTTCTCCTAATCGTGGATATTTTTATTCTATTTCATATAAAAATAATAAAAGAAAACAAAATCCTGATGATTCATTATTTTATGAAGGAGAGTCTTTTTCTTTAGAAGAAGATTCACCATATTTAGATTTAATGCCTCGTAAAAGTAATAAATTAGATAAGTATGGAGCTCGTAATGATTATAATTTAAATGATGAAGAAATTGTTCCTGATGAAAGTGATGTTTTTGATTATAAAATAGAAGTTATTTCTCTTAATGATGATTATGCAAGAATAAAAATTACGAAAATTTACTAATTTTTTACCATTAAATATAAATTAAACTTTCTTTTCATATATTTAATTTAATATAATTAGTTAAAGGAAAATATTATGAAAAACTTAATTAAAATTTTAAAAGGTGTATTAATTGGTGTTGCAGCGATTGTTCCTGGCTTTTCTGGTGGAACGATTGCTTGTATTGTTAATTGCTATGATGAAATTATTGAAGCAATAAGCGACATTAAATCTCATTTTAAAAAATCAATAATTACTTTATTACCTTATTTATTAGGTATTTTAATTGGAGCTTGTTCATTGTTTCCTATTTCTTGGGGAATCAATAATTACCCATTAATTACAATTTCTTTATTTGCTGGTTTACTTATTGGTAGTTTACCATCATTTTATTTAAATATTAAAGGTAAAGCGAATAAAACTAATTTATTATCTAGTTTTATTTGCGGAGGAGTTTTTCTTATTTTAATTATTGTTAATTTATTTGTTGGTTCAGGTAATTATGTTGATATTAGTTTGAATCCATGGTGGGCTTATATTGTGATGATTATCGTAGGAGCGATTGGCTCAGCTGCTTTAGTAGTGCCTGGTATTTCTGGATCAATGGTCTTAATGATTATAGGTTTTTATAATCCTTTGATGGATACAATTAAAGGATTTTTAAGTTCAGTGTTATTATTAATGGGCATTAATGCAAGTTTTGATTTTGCTTCTAGTAATATGTTAGAAGTTATTGGTAAAAACTATATATTACCTTCACTTGGCTTATTAGTTTGTTTTGCTATTGGGGTAATTTTAGGATTTTATCTTATTTCTAAATTAATGAAATATTTATTAAGTAAACATCGTGACGTGACATATTTTGCTATTTTTGCTTTTATTGTAGTTTCACTTGTAGCAATTTATGCAGTTGAAAGTTATTATCAAAATTTAAGTGTTGTTAAAATTATTTTAGCAATTGTCTTTTTAATTTTAGGATTCTGTGCTTCTTATTTTTTAACAAAACTAGCAGATAAAAAGAAAGGTCAAGAAGATGTATCAAGATAAAGAAATTTCAATGTGGATTCTTGATAATATTACTAATAAATATGGTTTTGTTGGTCAAATTAGTAAAATATTATCTGAAATAAATTCTTTTGGTCAAATGTGGCTTGTTATTTTAATAGCCTTACTAATTTATGAATTCAAAAAGAATAAAAAGTTTAATTTTAATTTATTATTAAGTGTTGTCCCAGTTTTATTAATGTGGATTTTATGTGAATATGGTATTAAAAATTGGGTTAATAGACCACGTCCTTATCAAGAAATAGAAGGATTTTTAACATATATTGATAGTATTAATTATAAGCATCCTTCTGGAGCATCTTTTCCTTCTGGTCATACTTTAGTGGCTTTTGCTAGTGCTTTTATTATTTCTTGTTATGATAAAAAATATCTTCCATATGCATATATAATAGCGACTTTAGTGGCTTTATCTAGATTAATTTTAGGAGCTCATTATCTTTCTGATATATTTGCAGGAATTGGTTTAGGTACTGTAGGTGGGACATTAGGCGTGGCATTTGGAAAATTCTTTGGTCAAAAATTAGATAAAAAAGTTTATAAGGAAAAAAATAATGAGGCTTGATAAGTATTTATCTAATGCAGGTATAGGTTCACGTAAAGACGTGAAAAAAATGATTAAAGATGAAAGAGTATTAGTTAATAATCATTTAGTAAAATCTGAAAAGTTTAATGTCGATGAAAATAAAGATATTGTTTTATTAGATAATCAAAAAATTGATTATCGTCAATTTTATTATGTTTTAATTAATAAACCTCAAAATTATGTTTCTTCAACATTAATGGAAAGAAATTATCCACCTATTACTGATTTAGTTAGTGAATATAGTTTTGCTAATCTTTTTCCAGTTGGAAGATTAGATGTTGATACCGTCGGTGTTTTGCTTCTTACAAATAATGGTACTTTAGCGCATAAATTAATTTCGCCTAAATATCATGTTGATAAAGTGTATCTAGTAGAAACTGATTATCCTTTACAAAAAGAAATGATTGTTGCTTTTGAAAAAGGGGTTATTTTAGATGGAGAAAGATTATTACCGGCTAAATTAGAAATTTTATCTACAAATAAAGCAAGAGTGACTATTCATCAAGGGAAATATCATCAAGTTAAAAGAATGTTTGCTCATTATGGATTAACTGTTATTTCTTTAGAAAGAGAAAAGTTTGCTTTTTTAACTAAAGGTAATTTAAAACAAGGTGAATATCGTTTATTAACTGATGAAGAAGTTAATAATCTTATTTCTTTAGTGGAGGTGAAATAAAAATTATGAATGAAAAGAAAAAATTAGATCAAGATTTAGAAAGTGTTTTTCATATGAATGCAAAAATGAAAGAAATAGAAAAGAAAATGACTTTCAATGAACCTAAAAATCATTTAAATCAAAAAATAAGAAACAAAAATAATAAAAAGTGTATATTAAGTAAAAAAAGATATTGTCAAAAAAAGCAAAAAATTGTAAATTTTGCTTGTAAATGTGGAGGTAGGTTACATGAAAAAAGCAAAATAATAAATTTGACAATAAGCGAAAGATTTTTTATTAAAATCGAAATCGAACAAGGAAAATCAACATTCAAAGGATATTTAAAAGGATATAACTTAAATAAACCAGCAATCCATTTAGAATCTTTCTTATCTGTTTTTTTACCTTTGGTAGCTTTAGTATATTTTGGATGAGCAAGAGTTAGATTAATCTTCTTTTCTAAAATATTCCAAATAGGAATCCAATATTTACCTGTTGATTTCATACAGGCGTATCTACAATTGTGTGAAAGTAACCAATCTCTCAATTTGATTACATCATTATTCATTGTAGAAAAAGTAGACTGTTCATAGATAGTAATACCATTAGAATCAGTAGTAGCTATGGTAGCAACGATGATATTCTTGTGAATATCCATACCACAGCAAATAGGGTGAACAATTTTCATAAGTTCTATCTCATTAAAAGATGATAGAGACATTGCCTGTTACTCAAGCGATAAGAGATTGTTATTCAAAGATAAGTGTACGTGCTCGATGTCACATTTGTTTGTGCTTGTAAGAGTAACTACACATATATAAATTCAGGTTAATAGCGTAGCATTTACCTACTCGCCTCTTCGTTTTTTGTAGGGTATCTCTATCGTTATTAGTATATCAAAGGTTTAGAAACATTTCCCTAAAATGTTTGAGGGGCTCGGCAAAGCCGTGGCCCATGGAGGAAAATATGAATATTCAAGAAAAACTCATTCAAAATTACCCATTAATTAATAAAGTTGATTCTGAATTAAATTGTTATTTATTAGATAAAAAGAGATACTTAGTATTTTGGGATGAATTAATTAAAAAAGATTCAACAGAAGAAGTATTAAAGTATTTAGAAGAAAAAACTAAAAATGCAAATTTTACAGAGTATAAAACATTAATTGTGGTTGGTAAAACGAAAGAAAAATTCAAAAAAGTTGATTTACTTTATTTCAATAATGTTAATACATTTGTTGTATTTTACTTAATCAATGAAGAGACCAACGAGGTATATATGGATGATTCTTGGATTTCGGCTTTAGGATTAAATTATAAAAAATATGTTAGAAAGATAAATGAAATTTTAAATAAATAGCAAATTACTTTCACAAGCAAAACTTGGTAGATTTACTTTTGATTAGATTCACCTTTTTATCTTAATTAACAAAATTTTGATGAAACTAACCATCTTGCATATTATTTCATTTTCGCATATGATAATTTTGGTAGACCAGTAAAAATAGAAAAGTATTCATCAACTAATACTTTACTAAATAAATATTATTATGTAATAAATGTTTTCAATGATGTAATTGGTTTAATTGATGAAGGTGGAGTTATAAGAGTTAAATATTCTTATTCACCTTATGGAGAAATAACTATTACTCAAGGAAATGACATTTCTATTGCTAGAGAAAACCCTTTTAGGTTTAAATGTTATTATTATGATGAAACTAATCTATATTGGATATTTGCAAGATATTATAGTCCTGAAATATGTAGATGGATATCTCCTGATTCTGTAAATTTTCTATCTTCAAATAGTGTAAATGGATTAAACTTATATACTTATTGTTACAATGATCCAATTAATTATGCTGATGTCTATGGCTTCTTTCCTGAACGTTCCACAAAATGGTATAAAGCTGGAGATAGAGTTAAATATAGAATTTGCGATAAAAATACACCTTCTAAGAACCACATTCATGTAAAAGTAAGTAATGGTAGTAAAGAGCAAGAATATTCATGGTATCGTCAAGGTCATAATACTCATGACAAAAATAGTGGTTGCTTAGGTTTAAATCAACTTCCAAATTCAGTAAAAAAAGCTTTGAAGAAAAAAGGGGTAAGTGAAGATTATTTTGATAAATTTGCTTTATATAATAACTATGGTTCAATTATGTCTACACCTTTAGTTAACAATGCAAATATGATATTAAATTTTCCTTTGATATCAAATGAAATAAATGAAGAATCCTTACCAATGGCTTCGAATAATTCATTTATCTCACAAACTCCATTGCTTCCAAATCAAGGCTCTTGGATGATAACACCATTAAATAATACTCAAAAAGGAGTATTAATTTGCATCGGCGTTGGATTAGTTATTGTTGTTGCATTAGCTTTAATTCCTGCAACAGGAGGAGCAAGCTTATTACTATTAGGAGCGTAAAAACATTATGAAAAAATTACAATACATTTATAAAATAGATTATATCGATTATAACAAAAAACATAGTAGCAAAATTATTCAAAAAAAATATTCAGAATATTATGAATATTTAGAAAAAATATCTCAAACAATAGATCCTAATTTATATGAAGCATATATTAAATCAGATAGATTTCATGACTATCGCTTAAAAAGAATAAAGTATAATACTTGTAAAAATACTTTAAGCATTAGTTTTTGCGGTCGTGGTTGTGAATATCGAAATGCTATTATTGAATTTAAAAATGTATCAAAATGCTCTATTGGATATGATTTTGGTGATGATGATATTATATTTGAACCAGATTGGAAAGATTGTATTGTTTTATGTGAAATAGGATTTTATAATGGTAAAAATTATTTGGGATTTTCTACAGCTTATGGTGTTGTTCTTGATGTATATTTTGAAAATGTACAAATAAAATTCAAAAACTCTAAAATTATTAATGAAAATAATGAAATTTAAAAGGAGAGAGCATTAAAGTGAATCAAATAAAGTATGCAAATAATGCAAAAAAGAAAAATACAAAAACATATGAAAAATATGTTGCTTCTTTAAATAATTATGATGAATATCTAAAAACATTAAATGGCGTTATAGATCCTAATTTATATGATTTATATATCAAAACAAATAGACTTCATAATTATTTAATAAAAGAAATAAAATATAATCCTTGGAAAAAATACATTAATATTAAATTTTATGATCGTGGAAATATTTATGAAAACACGACAATTAGATTAAAACAAACAATAAAATTGTCTTGGATATGTTCACCTTCAAAAAAGGTACTTAAATATGGTAATAAAGAGTGTGTTATTGCTTGTGAAATAGGGTATTATGAAGGTAGAAATTATCTTGGATTTATTAGTCAAAATGGACTTAAATTTGATGTTTATTTTAATATTTTAGAAATAATACAAAATAAAAAATCATATATTAAATAAGTTAATGTCAAAAAAATTAATTTATATTCCTATTGTGGTAATGATCCTGTTAATTACTATGATCCTAGTGGGCATATAACATTAACTGCAATAATTATAATAGGGTTAATTGGACTTGGTACTTTAACAGGCTTTGGGATAGTTGCTAAAATAATTCTAAAGATGACTGAATGTTTAATGGAGATGTTGGCTAGGAAGCATATGTTGGTGGATTAATTGGATATTATGCAGCACCAACTATTTCAATGTTTTTATCTTCAACAGAAAGTGCTATTGGAGGATTTGCTTTTGCTGGTGGATTAGGATCTGCAGGAGTTGCTATTTCTAGTACTATAGAAGGATCGTTAGTAACTGTGGAAGCTATAGGACTAACTTCTGTAGGTGCATTAGCTGCTAATGGAGTTATGATGTTTGCTAAAACATCAAGACAATCTAAGAAGTAACATCTACTGATAAGCCAAGTTGGGTTAATGAAAGTATGGTTGATCCAACAAAAAAAGCACAACAAAATGCTAAAAATATTCTTGATTGGAAATACGGCTCTGGTAATTGGACAAAAGGTCCTACAACAGAATATAATAAAATTGTTAAATGGATAGAAAGGTATTTAAGATACTATAGAGGATGGTAATATGATCAAATATTTTTATTTAGTAGAATTTGAATATTTTGTTAAAGATGATTATAAATCATATTTCAATTTAGGTGTTTTTTCGAACTTAAAATTGGCAAAGGAGAAAATCAATATGTCTGCTGGATTAGTTGGATTTAATCAATATAGTTTGGATAATTTTAAAATAATTAAGTTTGGTGTTAATTTTGACATTGATATAAAAAATAAGTCCAATGTTATTTTATATTGGGTCACTCATGAGTATGATAGTACTTCAGATGGATTTACATATTGGAATGTATTTGGTTATTTTTCTACAATTGAAAAAGCAAAAAAACATATTGAATATTTACAAAATCATAGTAGAGTTGGAAAAAAATATCCTGATAATTTCGAGATTATAGAAGTGAAAATTGATAATTTTAATGCATGGTCAGAAGGTTTTGAAAAATTAGATTGATAATTATAAATTACAATTAGATAAAATAAATTTATTAGAAATAACTATTACTCAAGGAAATGACATTTCTATTGCTAAAGAAAACCCTTTTATGTTTAAATGTTATTATGATGATGAAACTAATCTATATTATTTAGAAAGTAGATATTATAATCCAGAAATTGGAAGATTTATTTCACCTGATAGTGTGGATTATCTATCTAACGAAGTTGTCAGTGGAATTAATTTATATTCCTATTGTGGTAATGATCCTGTTAACAAGTACGATTCTTCTGGACACTTCGCAATCACATTAACAACTTTACTAATTGCTGGCTCAATTGCAGAAGCAATTGAGGCGGGTATTGGACTAGGTACAGCAGTCTATAAAGATGTAAAAGAAGATGGTATTTGGTTTAACGGTGATTGGACTGACTATGTTGGCAGAACGCTCGGAGGCTTTGTCGCTGGATTTGGTGTTGGAGTTTGTACAATTTTAGGAGCAGGAGTAGGTGTGGCCACTTTAGGTGGAACGACCGCAACATTATTTACTTCTACTGGCTTAACATTATCTTTAGGCTCAGCACTAGGAATTGGTAGTGGAGTGGCTTTTGCAACAGGTATGGTTGGATATGCAGCTAGAACCGCGATTAGTAGAAGTGAAGATTTTAAAGTTCAAAATATGTTTATTGAAGGTGGATTTAATGCTGTTTCTGGAGTCTTATCTGTACTTGGTGGTTATTTAGGTGGTATGGCAGGAGTTCACAATACAGTATTTACTAAATTGTTATCGCAAAAAGGAGATTTCTGGTTACGATTATTAGTAGAAAATGTATTTACTGCTGGATTCAAATTAACAAACGCATTAATAAAACCATATTTTATGATTTAGGAGAATAGAAAGTATGCGCAGATATTTATATTCTAATTTATTAAAAATAATATTTGGTTCGTTATTGACAATTACTTTTATATTTTCAGTAATTTACTTTGTTTGTGCTTTATTAATTGATAAAAACACAAATATAGCAAGTTTAATACTAATTATTTTTTGCTTATTATTGTGGTTTTTTCTTGAATTAATGATATTTATATTAAATAAGAAAGCAAATAATAGTATTCTTTTTGAAGAAGGAAAAGTAATTTACAAGAAAAAAACTATATATTCTTATAATGTTAGTATGAAATATTTTAAATTTCATATATCAATTATTGAACCATGTTTGGTAATTCCTAAAATACATATAAGTGGAAATAATTTATTTGTAACATGTTATCTTTCAAAAAAAGATATAAAAAAACTTAAAAAAATGAATTTTGAAATAAAAGAAATATAAATCAGCAAATTACTTTCATAAGCAAAACTTGGTAGATTTACTTTTGGTTAGATTCACTTTTTTATCTTAATTAACAAAATTTTGATGAAACTAACCATCTTGCATATTATTTCATTTTCGCATATGATAATTTTGGTAGACCATTAAAAATAGAAAAGTATTCATCAACTAATACTTTACTAAATAAATATTATTATGTAATAAATGCTTTCAATGATGTAGTTGGTTTAATTGATGAAGGTGGAGTTATAAGAGTTAAATATTCTTATTCACCTTATGGAGAAATAACTATTACTCAAGGAAATGACATTTCTATTGCTAGAGAAAACCCTTTTAGGTTTAAATGTTA